>Ga0182741_1003093_pt1 | contig 18151 bp, 19 predicted proteins | sample eDN5th37CBELigOP_FD_128874 | JGI IMG/M metagenome (GOLD analysis project Ga0182741, IMG submission 128874) | Enriched Organic Plus compost microbial communities from Emeryville, California, USA - eDNA 5th pass 37_C BE-Lig OP (version 2) (version 2) ...
CTGCCCGGCACCCGTCACGACACGCGGCAGTTGCGAACGCTGCCCGACATCCCGTTCGAGCGGCTGGAGGTGCCGGCTTTTCTCGTCCACGGCACCGCGGACCGGGTCGTTCCCTTCACCCACGCCGCCGCGGTGGCAGAACGGGCGCCGCGGGCCACGCTGCTGAAGCTCCACGGCGGCGAGCACGTGGCGCTCTTCACCCATCTGCACGACATCCGCGCGGCCCTGGCGCAATTCCTGGCGGCCGGTCGCGCCGATTGAAGTGTGCCCGTTCGGCGACACCATGGCCGCAATCCGCGCGGTTTGGCGCGTTCTGACACGAACGTGAAGTTCCATTCGCCGTGGTGATGGCATCCATGTCGGCGGCGCCATGGACGGCGGGTCGGCGAGGGGCCTATGTGGCGCTCTGCAATTCTGGACGGGTGACAGGAGGCGTGGTGATCAATCGGCGAATGTTCGTGCTCGGGATGCCGCTGGTGGCGGCGGGTTGCGTCACGCGGGGGCCGGAACCGGTCGTGATGCTCCCAGGCATCGATCCGTACTATGCGGCGATGTACGGCGCCATCGACACCGAGCCTTTTCCGATTCCCGCGGTGGACCTCAGTCAGGTTGATCCGAAATTCCTGCGCCGCGAGGTCCCCTATACGACGCGCGAGCAGCCCGGCACGATCGTCGTCGAGGTCGACAATTGCTATGCCTATCTGGTCCTCGAAGGCGGCCGTGCCTTGCGCTACGGCGTCGGGGTCGGCCGCGAGGAGGCGTTCAATTTCCAGGGCGCGGCCACGATCGCGCGCAAGGCCGAATGGCCGTCCTGGACGCCGACCGCGAACATGATCCGCCGCGAGCCGGAGCGCTACGGCAAATATGCCGGCGGCCTGCCTGGCGGCCCCACCAATCCGCTCGGCCCGCGCGCGCTGTATCTCTATCGCGACGGCCGCGACACCTACTACCGGCTGCACGGCACGACCGAGCCATGGACGATCGGGACGATGGTTTCGTCCGGCTGCATCCGGTTCATCAATCAGGACATCATCGATCTCTACCGCCGCGTCCCGGTCGGCACCCGGGTCGTCGTCCTGTCCAGCGGCCACGCGACCAGCTGAACGTCTGCGCGACGGCGCGCCGCGGTGGGCTGCCCTGTCCGCTGGAACTTGCCGCCTTCGGCCGGGTTGCCCGTGGGAGAGGGGCAGCCCCGCGAGGAGCAGGTACGGTGGACGGCGGCTGGGTCGATGCCCGTTCCCGGACCTTGGTCCGGGCCACCTTCATTGTTGGCGGCATCGTCGTCTTGGCCCTCGTGGCCTGGCAGCTTGTCGGCGTCATGCTGCTGTTCTTCGGCGCCGTGGTCGTTGCCACGGTGCTGCGGAGCGTCGCCGAACTGATCGAACGGCTCGCACCGGTTTCCAGTCGATGGTCGCTGGCGCTGGCCGGCATCGCGATCATCGCGGTGGTCTCGGGCTTCCTGACGCTGTTGGGAGCGCAACTCTCCGGCCAGCTCACCGCCTTGCTCGAGCAGCTTCCCAAGCAGATCGCGCAACTCGGCATGCGGCTCGGCATCGGCGACCTGGAACAGACCCTCGCCGAGCAGGCCAAGTCCTTTGCCGGCCGCGGCGACGTGGTTCAGAGCATTGCCGGCTACACGTCGGGCGCGTTGGGCGCGCTCACCAATCTCGTCATCGTCCTCGTCGGCGGCGCCTATCTCGCCGCGCGTCCGCACTATTACGTCGACGGTTGTCTGAGCGTGTTTCCGGTGGCGATCCGGGACAATGTGGCGAACGCGGCCGCCAACAGCGGGCGGGCGCTGAAACTGTGGCTGATTGGCCAGCTGATCGCCATGGTGCTGGTCGGCGTCTTCATCGGGATCGGCCTGCAACTGGTCGGCGTCCCCTCGGCGCTCGCTTTGGCGCTCTGGGCGGGGCTCGCGGAATTCGTTCCGATCGTCGGTCCGATCGCCGGCGCCGTTCCCGCGCTGCTGATCGCGCTGCCGCTGGGCGGCACGGCGGTGCTCTGGGTGCTCGCATTGTTTCTCGTCGTGCAGCAGGTGGAGAGCAACGTCATCACGCCGCTCGTGCAGCGGCGCACCGTCGACCTGCCGCCGGTCCTGACGCTGTTTGCCTTGCTCGCCCTTGGCGTTCTGTTCGGACCTGTCGGCGTCGTTCTCGGCACGCCGCTCACCGTCGTCTTGTACGTTGCCGTGAAGCAGCTCTATCTGCGCGACACGCTGCAGGAACCGACCGAGGTCCCGGGTGAACCGGAACCGCGGCGCGGTTGATCGGCCGACGCACGATCAGCACGGTTCGTCGCTGCGAAAGGCGGCTTCGGCTTCGCGCCGCAGGCTGTCCGGTTCCGCCTCGTAGCGTGGCGAATAATGGAAGGTCGTGAGCCGCCGCGCGCCGGCGCGCCGCGCCAGCAGACCCGCCTGATGAGCCGTGAGGTGGCGCCGCGCATCTGCGATCGCTCGGTCCGCTTCCAGGAACGGCGCTTCGATGTAGAGCTGGTCGGCATCGCGCGCCAGCGCGACGATCCGCGCCGCATTGTCGGCGGTACCGGCGGCGTCGGTGACATAGGCGATGCGCTGGCCCTTGCCCACCCGGAAGATCGCTTCCTTCAGCAGGCCGAGCGCCAGCGTGGCGCCGCCGTCGATGCGAATGGCGGTGTCGTCCGGCGCACCGCTGCGCACCGCCGCCTTGGCCTGGTTGAGCCATGGCCCGACCGGCAGGCCGAGCCGCTCTAATCCTTCGCGGCGCACATTGACGCGCAGGCGCTCCTGCAGCGCGAAGGCGAGGCACGGCATGCCGTGGTCGAGCATCGTGCATTCGATCCGGAAGCCGTCCTCGGCCAGCACGGCACCCGTGGGAAGATCCGACGACGGTCCGCCGCGTGCGCGAAAGGCGTCGCGGGCGCGAAACACGGTCCAGGAGCCCAGCCGCTCGCCGTCGAATTCGGCCGCCATCAAGACGAAGTCGGGTGATGACGCATCGAGCAGGTTCCAGCTATAGGCGCCGAACTTCGCCTCGATCCCCGCGACGAAATCGGGCGGCCCGACCAGACGCAACACCTGCGGCCGGTGCAGGAACAGGCGCAGCAGCCGGTCAAAGCCGACGAAATGGTCCATGTGGCGGTGGCTGATGAACACGTCGCTGATGCGGAGGATCTCGCGCGAGCCGAGCGAAGCGATCTCGCCCGCGTCGAACAGCAGCGCCCGGCTCGCGAAGCGAAAATCGAGATACAGGCCGGGATCCGCGAACGGCGCGTTGACCAGCCGGCTCTGCACCAACCAACTCACATCGTCGCTCCACGTCGGACAGCCGCGATCCGGGGAAACGGAATCCCGCCGGTTAGGTTCGCGTGAACCTTCGCTGGTAGCGCAGTGAGCCGTGCACGAAGCCACAAATCCGTCGCCGCGGCCGGTCAGACTGTCCTGTCGCCACCATAGGGGCACAAGCGAGGAGATCCGACGATGTCCCGATTTCGCCTGCACGTCGCCGCCGCCGTCGTGGCGATGGCCCTCCCGTCGTTCGCTTGGGCGGATCGGCCCCCCACGGACGAAGAGCGCGCCCGCGTCGAGGCGGCGTTGCGCGCGGCGGGCTTTGTGTCCTGGAGGCAAATCGAATGGGAGGACGAGGAGCACTGGGAGGTCGATGACGCGACCGACAATGCCGGGCGCAAATTCGATCTGACGCTTGATCCCGACCTTAAGATTTTGACGCGCGATCCGGACTGAACGAGCCGGCTGCCCGGCGGCTGCCACGGTGCCCGCCCGGGCGCCGGAAGGCATCGCTGCGTCCGCCCTCGGGCACGGACCCCCTTGAACCCGGACGGAACAATCCCTACACCTAGGCCACCAGGCCGGGCCCCTCTGGCAGTTCTTCGGGACTGCGATGTCGGACTGGATCTCCAACCAGGTGGCCTGGCCGTGGCGTTCCGTCGATCGCAATCCCTTTCCTGATCAATGAGATCGAGCGGCGCCCGTCGACGCGCCGCCGCTCTGCTTTGCGACCGACCTGACGCCATGCCGGCGCCCCGTACACCGAAAGCGGGTAGCGCATGAGCGAATTAATCAGCACCGAGGCGGTTTCCGCCCTTCTTCAAGTCATCATGATCGATCTGGTCCTGGCCGGCGACAATGCCATCGTCATCGGCCTGGCCGCGGCCGGCCTGCCCAAGGAGCAGCGGGCCAAGGCCATCCTGATCGGCATCATCGCTGCCACGTTGCTGCGTATCGGCTTCGCCGCGGCGACGACGCAGCTGTTGCAGATCGTCGGCCTGCTTCTGGCCGGTGGCGTGCTGCTGCTGTGGGTTTGCTGGAAGATGTGGCGCGAGCTGCGCGTCAGCCATGTCGAAGAGGTCCAGGCCGAAGAGGCGCTGGAAGGCAAGGACATCGACCTGGACCGCGAGATTGCCGGCAAGGCGCCGCGCAAGACCTTCGCCCAGGCCGCTTGGCAGATCGTCGTCGCCGACGTGTCGATGTCGCTCGACAATGTCCTCGCCGTTGCCGGAGCGGCCCGCGAGCATCCCTACGTGCTGGTCTTCGGCCTCGCGCTGTCGATCGCGCTGATGGGCGTGGCGGCGACCTTCATCGCACGCCTGCTGCAGAACCACCGCTGGATCGCCTATGTCGGTCTCGCAATCATCCTCTACGTCGCGCTCGAGATGATCTACCGCGGCGCGCTCGAAGTGTGGCCGATTATCAACGGTGCCTGAACGGAGACGGGGCGGTGCGCCGGCGCGGCGTGCCGCCCCCTGATTCCATGCGGCGGCGTTGCGGCGGGCCGGGCAGGGGATGGCCTCCCGCCGCCATTCAGGCTAACCCATGTCGCCCGTGCTTCTCTGGCTGACTGCCGGGATGTGCCGACGAGACCGCAACGATGACATCTTCGCCACCCAGCAACCACGCTCAGCTTCATGCGCCGTCCTACCGCCTGCCGGCGATGGATCAGGATTTCCTTCTCGGCGACTCGATGCGCGGTGTGCGCTTCCTGATCGAATACGCAAAGGCCGAAGAGACGCTCCGCAAATGGGGCGTGCGCTCCACCGTCGTCGTGTTCGGCAGTGCCCGAGTCCGCGAGGACGGACCGGAGCCGCAGGCGACCTGGTATCGGCAGGCGCGTGAATTCGCCCGCATCGTCTCCCAGCGCGGCGGCGCTCTCGATTCGCACGACGGCATGCGCGACAACGTCATCGCCACCGGCGGCGGCCCCGGCGTGATGGAGGCGGCGAACCGCGGCGCGCACGATATCGGCGCGCCTTCGATCGGCTTCAACATTCGCCTCCCGCACGAGCAGGAGCCCAATCCCTATTCGACCCCGGACCTGACCTTCCGCTTCCACTACTTCGCCATGCGCAAGATGCACCTGGCGATGCGTGCCAATGCCCTGGTGGTCTTCCCCGGCGGCTTCGGAACGCTCGACGAACTGTTCGAGATCCTGACGCTGAAGCAGACCCACAAAGCTCCGCCGCTGCCGATCATCCTGTTCGACGAGCGTTACTGGCGCGGAATCATCAATTTCGAAGCCCTGCTCGCAGCGGGCATGCTGAGTGAAGGCGATCTCGGAATCTTCCAGTTCGCCGACGATCCGGAAACGGCCTGGGCCAAGCTCGCCGACCATGGGCTCGGCTTCCCCCGGCCGTTCTCCTCGCCGCATCAGATCGGCGCGCCACCGGTTCTGTAGGGCTCGGCGGCGGCGCAATGCCGCCGCCGTCGCACTTAAACAGTTGCCGCTCGCAGCCGGACCGCGCTGACGATCAGGAGTGCCGCCAGCAGCAACACGAGGCCGCTCGCTGCGAACACGCCGGTCGCGCCGCGCAGGTCGAAGATCGCGCCGCCCGCCGCTGCACCCACCGTGATGGCGAGCTGGATCGCCGCCACCAGCAGGCCGCCCGCGCTCTCCGCCTGGTCGGGGACGGTGCGGGTGAGCCAGGTCGACCACGCCACCGGAACCGCCCCGAACGCGAGGCCCCACAGCGCCACCATGATCGCCGCGGCGACCGGCAGGCTGCCCAGCAGGACGAGCCCCAAGAGACACGTCACCCCCGGCGCCACGCCGGGACTTGATCCGGGCGCCAGCTGACATCCGACGCCGAGCAAGACCGGCGGACGGCTGCCCACGAATTGTCGGCCCCTGGGTTGAGCTGTGAGCTCTGCCCGCCCGAGCCCATCGTTGCGTGCCGCGTGGGCCGTCGCCGGCGGTTGCGACCTTACCCACAGCTTCGTGTCAGCCGCAGCCCGCCGCGGCTTGACAGCCCAATTACCATCAGACAGCATGCTATGCGCTGGTCTGATAGGTCTATATGTCTACATTCGATATCAAGCCAATACGCCGCCGAAAGGTCTCGGAGGAACTCGTGGAGCAGCTCGTCGAGGCCATCGTGTCCGGCAAGGCACCTCCCGGTACGACGTTGCCGTCGGAGCGCGACCTGGTTGAGCAGTTCGGGGTCGGCCGAAGCTCCGTCCGGGAGGCGCTGTTCGCCCTGCAGAAGATGGGGCTGATCGCGCTCAGCAATGGCGAGCGCGCCATGGTCGTCGAGCCGACGACGTCGGCCGTGGTGAAGGAGCTCGCGGCCCCGGTCCGCTATTTCCTCTCGCGGCCGTCAGGCGCGCGCGATTTCCAGAAGGCACGCGAGTTTTTCGAGGCAGGGCTCGCCCGGCACGCGGCCAAGCATCGGACCGCGGAAGACATCGCGCGTCTCGAGCAGGCGCTCGCCGCGAACGAAGCGGCGCTGGGCGATATCGAGCGCTTCATCGACACGGACGTCGCGTTCCATGACGTGCTCGCGGAAATAGCCGGCAACCCGATCTTCACGGCCCTGAGCACCGCGCTGTCCGAGTGGCTGCGCGATCAGAGGCGGGCGAGCGTCGGTCGCCCGGGCTCGCCCGAGGCCGCGATCAAGGCGCACGCGCGGATTTTCAAGGCAATCGTTGCAGGCGATCCGGATGCCGCCGAACAGGCCATGCGAGACCACCTGAACCAGGTCGTCGACTTTTACTGGGCACCGGAGGAGCGTGGCGCATGAGTGGATTTGCGATCGTCGTCGAGTTCGGGATCCGCCCTGGCCGGATGGCGGAGTTCCGCGATCTGATCGTCGCCAACGCGACCGCCTCGGTCCGTGACGAGCCCGGCTGCCAGCGTTTCGACGTGCTTGGCGATCCGGCGGGCGAGAACACCATCGTCCTCTACGAGGTTTATGACGACGAGGCCGCCTTCAACGAACACACCCGGTCGCCTCACTATCTGGCGTTCGCCGACGCCTCCCGCGATCTCGTCAGCGCGAAGACCGTTCGTTCGCTCAACGTCATCGCCGCGCCCGGGGCCGCACTCCCGTGAACTACCAGTTCCAGTTCGAATTCACGCCGGACGACTGGGCGATGCTCCTCGATGGGGCATTCCGCACGCTGCTTTACTCCTCGCTGGGAATGGTGGTCGGCCTGTCGGTCGGCATCGTGGGCGCCGTCTGGCGCAATTCGCATGTCCGGCTGCTGCGTGTGATCGCCGGCAGCTATGTCGAGTTCGTCCGCAACACGCCGCTGCTGATCCAGCTCCTCCTGGTCTTCTTCGGACTCCCGGCGCTGGGCGTGCGGCTTTCTGCCGATCAAGCCGCGATCGTGGCGCTCACCTTCAACTTCGGCGCCTATGCGACCGAGATCGTGCGCGCCGGTATCGAGGCGGTTCCGCGCGGACAGATCGAGGCCGGGCAGGCCATGGGGCTGACCTGGTTCGAGATCTTCCGGCACATCGTCATCCTGCCGGGGATTGAACGGGTCTATCCCGCCCTGATCAGCCAGTTCACGCTGCTGATGCTGGGCTCGAGCATCGCTTCGGCGATCGGCGCGAACGAACTCACATCCGCGGCCAATGCGATTCAGTCGCGCAACTTCCGCAGTTTCGAAGTCTACACCGTCGCCACCTTCGCCTATCTCGGGCTGACGCTTCTGTTCCGGATGGGTTTCCACTGGCTTGGCTACGTCATCTTCCCGCGTCGCCGTGTCATCGGCATCGCGGCCACGAAGGTCCGCTGAGATGCGCGATTTCGGCCTCGTCGACGTCGGTTTGTTGCTCCAGGCTGCGCGCTGGACCGTGTTGCTGTCCCTGCTGGCATTTGTCGGCGGCGGCATCCTGGGCGCAATCATCACGCTGATGCGCATCTCCCGCTTCGCGCTCCTGCGGACCATCGCGGGCGGCTACATCCTGCTGCTGCAGGGGACGCCGCTGTTGATGCAGATCTTCCTTGCCTATTTCGGCCTCGGCCTGCTCGGTGTCGATCTGCCGCCCGTTATGGCGGCCGGATTGGCGTTCACCACCTATGCCGGTGCCTTCTTCGCCGAAATCTGGCGCGGCACGATCGAGTCCATCCCGAAGCCGCAGTGGGAAGGCGCCGCTTCGCTCGGGCTGAACCGCTTCGAGCAGCTCTACTACGTCATCATTCCGCAGGCCGCGCGCATTGCATTGGCGCCGACCGTCGGGTTCCTGGTTCAGATCGTAAAGAACACCTCGCTGGCGGCCTTGATCGGCTTCACCGATCTCGCCCGGGCATCGCAGCTCATCAACAACGTGACTTTCCAGCCGTTTCACGTCTTCGGCGTAGCAGCGGCGATCTACTTTGCGCTGTGCTACCCGATCTCGCTGTTGGCCCGGTCGTTCGAGCGGAGGCTTCATGTCGGTCGTTGAGGTCACATCGGTCAAGAAGAGCTTCGGCTCACTCGAAGTCCTGAAGGACGTCTCCTTCTCGGTTGATCGCGGCCAGGTTGTCGTGCTGATCGGCCGAAGCGGTTCCGGCAAGAGCACGATGCTGCGCTGCCTCAACGGTCTCGAGCAGATCGACGCCGGCGACATCCTGATTGACGGCTTCCGCGTGTCGGAGCGCGGCGCCAACCTGCGCCAGCTGCGCCAGGACGTCGGCATCGTCTTTCAGCACTACAATCTGTTCCCGCATCTCACGGTCGAGCGGAACATCACGTTGGCGCTCACCGTCGTGAAGAAGATGCCGCAGAAAGAGGCGCGTGCCATCGCCGAGCGCGTGCTGGCCCAGGTCGGCCTGGCCGAAAAAATCGATGCCTATCCCGAGCAGCTGTCGGGTGGGCAACAGCAGCGTGTCGCGATCGCCCGCTGCCTTGCCGCTTCGCCCAAGGTCATGCTTTTCGACGAGGTCACGTCGGCGCTCGACCCCGAGCTCAAGGAGGAAGTCCTCCAGGTCGTGGAGGATCTCGCGCGCAACGGCATGACCATGGTTCTGGTCACGCACGAAATGGGCTTCGCCCGCCATGTCGCCGACCGGGTGATCTTCATGCATCAAGGCCGCATTCATGAGAGCGGCCCTCCGAAGGAGCTCTTCGAAGCTCCCAAGACGCCGGAGATGCGTCAGTTCATCGCTGCAACTCGAGCCTAGGGAAGGATACCGCCTTATGATCAGGAAGACCTTTGGAGTGATCGCCGCCGTCGCGCTTCTATGCGCCAACGCGGCTCCCGCCGCCGCGGAATCGTCGCTCGACGCGATCGTCAAACGCGGCAAGATCCTCGTCGCCATCGACATGGGCTCGTCGCCTTATGCGATGACCAACGCCCAGGGGCAGCCCGAGGGGTCCGACGTCGAAGCCGCCCAGCTCCTTGCCAAGGATCTGGGCGTCGAACTGGAGATCGTGCCGACGACCGGGCAGGGACGCATTCCCGTCCTGCTGAGCGGCAAGGCCGACGTCACGATGGCAACGTTCAGCATCACGCCCGAGCGCGCCAAGACGGTGGCCTTCTCCAACCCGTACGGTGTGATCCGCTCGGTGGTTTTCGGTGCAAAGGACGCCAAGATCACCAAGCCGGAGGACCTGATCGGCAAGAAGATCGGCGTCACCCGTGGCACCACGCAGGAGCCGCAGCTGGTGGCGACCGCGCCGAAGGGCACCGAGATCGTTCGCTTCGATGACGATGCGACCGCCATCGCCGCGCTCGGCGCGGGTCAGGTCGATGCGCTCGGTACCGCCGACAACCGCACGCTCGTGCTGGAGAAGCGCTTCCCCGGAAAGTTCGAGGTCAAGTACGAACTCGGCCTGTTCTACTACTCGATCGGCATGCGCCGCCAGGAGACCGATCTGATGCAGTGGGTCAACACCTGGGTCTTCGTCAACAACCACAACGGCAAGCTGTCGCAGATCTTCGAGAAGTGGATCGGCCAGAAGCTGCCCACGCTGCCTGCCTTCTGAGCCATGGCCGATCTCGTCATCGACTGCATCCTCCGGCATCGCTGCCTTCTCGGCGAATCCCCGGTCTGGTCCGCCAGCGAGAACAGTCTCTACTGGGTCGATATCCATCGGCCCTCCATTCTCCGCTGGAACCTGTCGGGCAGCGAGGTCGAGGAGTGGCCGATGCCGGAGAACATCGGCTCCATCGGGCTGGCCCCCGCCGGCGTGGTCGCGGCGCTTCGCCTCGGCTTCGCCAGCGTCGCCCTGCCGGGCGGCGCGATCGTGCGGGGACCGGCTCCAATCGCCGGGCGTGCGAACCTGCGTTTCAACGACGGCCGTGTCGATCGCCGCGGCCGCTTTTGGGCGGGGACGGTGAGCGAAAAGCGCGAGGCCGGCTCGGCATCGCTCTATCGCTTCGATGGAAACGGTGCCTCCGAGATGGCGCAGGGCTTCACCGTGTCGAACGGCATTTCGTGGAGCCCGGACGACAAGATCATGTACTTCGCCGATTCCTGGGCCCGTGCGATCTACGCCTTCGACTACGATCTCGACGAAGGCAGGCTCGGGGAGCGGCGGGTGTTCGCGACATTCGCCGACAACGAGGGAATCCCTGACGGTGCCACCGTCGACGTGGACGGCTGCTACTGGATCACCCATTTCGACGGCGGGCGTCTCAGCCGATACACGCCGGACGGCCGCCTCGACCGCTCGATCGCGATGCCGGTTCCGCGGCCGACAAGCTGTGCATTCGTCGGGCCGCGGCTCGACACGCTGCTTGTGACCTCCGCGTCGTTCAATCTCTCTCCCGAGCAGCTGGATGCCGCTCCGCTGAGCGGCGGCATCTTCGCCCTCAATGTGGGAACCCAAGGGCTCCCAGATCCTGTTTTCGCCGCTTCATAGGGCCCGTCCAAATCATGTCCATAGCTGAAGAAACGCGCACCATCCCCGAAAAGGTGCTGAAGACGTTCTGCATCAATGTCCTCGAGAAGGTCGGGGTGCCCACGAGCGATGCCGTCGAGATCGTCGACAATCTCGTGGAGGCGGACCTGCGTGGCGTCGAATCCCACGGCGTCGTGCGTATGCCGATCTATGTCCAGCGCCTGGCCGCCAAGGCGACCAATCCGCGCCCGACGATCAAGATCGTTCGCGAGACCCCGAGCAGCGCCGTCGTGGACGGCGACAACGGCATGGGCCAGCTCGTCAGCATCCGCGCCATGCAGATCGCGATCGACAAGGCGAAGGCGAACCAGACCTGCTGTTTCGTCTCCGTGCGCAACAGCAATCATTTCGGCGCGGCTGCGGAATACGCCAAGATGGCCTGTGCCCATGACATGATCGGCTTTGCCTTCACCATCGGCGGCATCAACCACATGGTGCCGTGGGGCGGCGCCGAGGCGATGCTGGGCAACAATCCCTTCGCGGTTGCGCTGCCCGCAGGCGCGGAAACGCCGGTCGTTCTCGACATGGCCTGCTCTGTCGCCGCCCGCGGGAAGATCATCGTGGCGGCGAAGGAAGGCGTGCCGATCCCCGCGGACTGGGCGGTCGGTCCTGACGGGCAGCCGACCACCGATGCCGTCGAGGCGCTGAAGGGCTTCGTGCAGCCGGTCGGTGGGCCGAAAGGATACGCGCTCACCCTGATCATCGGGCTGCTCAGCAGCATGTTGTCCGGCGCGCACTTCGGCAGCGAAGTCACGCACATGTACGACGATTTGGAGCGCCCGCAGAACATCGGCCATCTTTTCGGCGTGCTGCCGATCGCCCTGTTCGAGGATGTGGCGACGTTCCACCGCCGCATGGAAAAGGCGGTCGCCGATATTCGCGGCGTCCGGCGCGCGCCAAGTGTCGAACGGGTCTATCTGCCCGGCGAGCGCGAGGAGATCAGCGCGGAGCGGCTGCGCCGGGACGGCATTCCGATCGGCCTCGGCGTGCTCGCGGAGCTCGATGAGATGGGAAGCGCGTACGGGCTGAGCCTCAGCGCGCAGATCGGGAGCGCCGCGTGACCGAGCCCGCGGAACGCGTCAGCCTCGGGCGGCGCGAGGTCGAAGTCTGCCGTCTGGGCTTCGGCTCCGCGCCGCTCGGCGGCTTGCTGCGCGCGACGAGCCAGGACGATGCGCGGGCGGCCGTCGAGGCCGCACTCGCGAATGGCATCTCCTATTTCGACACGGCGCCGCAATATGGCGGCGGACTGGCCGAGGAGCGCCTCGGCGCGGTCCTGAAGGACCGGCCGCGCGCCGGTCTCACCGTCTCCACCAAGGTCGGCAAGCTGGTGGTCAGGGACGCGGCCGCGCAGGTGGTGCCTGGCTTTCCCGGTGCGGCGCCGCACCGGATCGTCTACGACTACGGCTACGACGGTGTCATGCGCTCGCTCGAGGCGAGTTTCCAGCGGACCGGGCTGAGCCGCTTCGACGTCGTCCTGATCCACGACGTCAACCGGAAGTACCATGGCGACGCGGTGATGGAGCGGCTCGAGGAGGCGCTGCGCGGCGCCTGCGTCGCCCTCGCAAAGCTGCGCGACGAAGGCGCGATCCGCGCCTTCGGTCCGGCCTCGAACGAGCTCGACGTGATGCAGCGGTTCGTGGAAGAGGCCGATATCGACTGCCTCATGCTGCCGCAGCGCTACACGCTGATCGACCGCTCCGCCGCGTCCAGGCTTCTGCCGGCCTGCGAGGCGCGGGGGATCGGGGTTCTCCTGGCGGCGCCGTTCGATTCCGGCATCCTCGCGACCGGCGCTGTCGAGGGGGCGATCTACAACTATCAGCCGGCCACGCCGGAGATCCTGGCGCGCGTTCGCAGGATCGAGGCGCTGTGCAAAGCGCACGACGTGCCGCTCCCCGCCGCCGCGCTGCAGTTCGGGTTGCGCCACCCCGCCGTCCGCAGCGTCGTCACCGGCATGCGCACCGCGGACGAAGTCGCGCGCAACGTCGCGTTGATGCAGCACGCGATCCCGCCTGCCTTCTGGGCGGCGCTTGAGGGGCTTTAGGAAGTCCCGCTGATCCGGTAAATCGCGCGCGCCCGCTAGGCGCGAATGCGCCACGCCCCACGTGTCCTGCAATTTGTCGGCGAATTGCCGCCGCTGATCGACGCGTTCTTAACCGGGGGGCGGTATTGCCCAGCCTTCTCGCTCGGAAGAGGTGCGATCGGCACGCCGATCCTGCGAGGCCGTCGGTTCGCCGCATGACATTCACGCGCGGCGATATGTTCGCCACGCGTGGCGTCGGCGGGAAAGAGGAGGCATTGGGAGAGGTCATGAACAGGCGGATGCTTCTCGCCCTGGCGGTGCTGTGCGGATCGGCCTCCGCCGCCTGCGCCTCCGATCTTCCGGCCGGCGAAGCCGTCGAGTTCCTCGGCTTCGGCGACGCGGGGAAGGCGATCGTCGTTCGCAGCCGGATTCATGATCTCGACGGCCGCGCGGTCAAGGCGACCGTGCTCCGCGAGGACGGAAGCAAGAACCAGATCCTGCATCTCTACAAGCGCAACAGCGGCTACCGCGGCGACTGGAGCGAGCTCGAGAACACGACGCGGCTGGAATCCGCCTTGCTCGTCGGGGGCCATATCGAGCCGGGCGAGTTCGTCTATGTGCAAGAAGGCGAGGGCGCGCCACGGCATGCCGTGACCGCCGGCGGCGCCGCCATCCGTGTCGACGAGGCGGTGCGATGCGCGAAGGAGGGGGCGACGGCCTCGCTGGGCGTCTCGATCGCCGTCGACGCGGCGCGAGCGGAACGCGCGGTCTCCCTGGCGGGCGTGCCGTGCGGCGCGAAGGTCAACATCATGCGCGTGATGGCGAACGGGGCCGGATCGTTCGCCGTTCTCGTCGGCATCGAGAACGGGCCGAAGCGCTACGCGTTCCTTCCGCCGATGACGCCGGTCGTCGCGCCGCCGAAGGAAACGTCCTTCATGGATCGGCTCTTCGGCAGCAAGTCCTGACGGCGATCGGCTTTCGCCGCACCCCGCGCGCGAGCGGCGGGGACGATCACATGCAGAACGTGGTCGAGACGATCACGATCCGCCGCGTCGATGCGGACGCATTGGCGTGAGAGGCGTTGGCGTCACAGGCGTTCGCCTCATCGGACCCGTTGCTGGGAGGCGGCGCTCGCGCGCGTTTCCGCAAACGACGATCCGCCCGCCGCCGCGCGGACGGGGGCTCATCGCGCTCGACGATCGCATCCTCGCCGCTTCGCTCGCAGTGCAGCGCGCTCGCATGGGTGGTTTCGTGGTGCGCATCGCGCCTATCGCCGACCCGCGCGGGGCGGCTTTGTGTGAGGGGTGAGGGTGGGTGTGAGGAAATGAAAGGGGAAAGTATGGAGAGACGGCGCTTATAGGGACTTAAGTTGCGGAACATCTGCGTTAGATAATCAACGCGCTACGGACACGGCCCCCAACTTTGCCTCCCAGGAGGAGTGGCGTGCACATCGAGAGGTACGAAGGCGCTCCCAATCTGCCGGAGATCTTTAGGAATTTCGTTCTTCGTCAGCTACGGGGTCGTGCACTTGACGACAACTTTAAAGAAGAAGCCGAGGCGGGAGAGTTCCCCGACTTTGCCTGCTATCGGGACGTTGTACTGATCGAAGTGAAGCATTTGGAATCGGATCAGACCGAAAGGATAGACGAGGTCTTCCGGAGGGAGGCAAGCCCGCACGAGATGCCAGTATTTTTTGGGGCTCGGGACGGGCGTCTGATAACGAGGTATTTAAGTAATGGAAAAGATATTGAAGCGAAAATTGCTAGTAAACTGGGGAGGACAATTGAGGCGGCTATAGCCAAAGCTAATCGACAGTTTGCGAGCTATCGTCAAAGGCATCCGCGTAAAAACGTAATAAATATCTGCGTGTTATTGAATTCGAAGTTGAGAGAGCTAACGCCTAGTGGTGTGCTGCATAGCATTCATGCAAAGGTCGTTAACGGGGGGAGGCGTTTCTCGGAAATTGATGCTATTGTTTACATATCCGAGAAGCACATGACGATACTTCCAGACGGACGCTTAGCCTTCGGAATTGGGGTGTTTGAGAACGTTGGCGCAATCAATAGTCCCTGGAAAATGGAAGTGGTGAATCGTATTCTCACGTTGTGGTCTTCCTATAGAACAGGCGCTGATGTTCAGGATGGTCGCGAAGACATCGAGTTTTCTGTGATCGACGATATCTCGTCTTATATGAAGAAGTCCGACCTATGGACATTAGAATACAAAAGGGATCCATATCTTCAGGCGGTTAAAATAGAAATTCTCAGGTTTATTTATAATCGGTCGCTGGCGATACTGTTGCTGCAAGGGCTTAAAGGCGCGTGGGCAAAGCCTGCGGCCAACGAGGTCGACCAGGCACTACGAACGCTCCAGCATGTTATAGAAGAAACAAATAAACGCGGCCTCGACCTACGCTTGCTTGAACGGCACCTACTGACGCCGGAGGAGAAGGCTAAGCTGCTAGTGGGGCTGCCGGCCGAATTCGCCCAAAAAATCGTCTAGGAGTCCAATAACATAGCACGGCAACTATTGACCGGGCTTTTCGACTGAAAATTCAACTAGGGCGCGGAAGGGCGGACCGGCATTTAGGTCCGTAAGGGACGTCGCGGTGGCCTTTACACGAAACTCCTGAGTCTTCCCACCCTCCGGGAGAGCCCAAGATAGTTTGAGATCGAAATAATATGGTTGCGACCGCTCACCGCTTTTTACGGGAAGGTCAGAAATGAGAAATAAGGCGGCGGTGTTCCAAATAGAAAGGGGGAGAAATATCTCAGCCGGACGGTTAGGGGTGATGAATGGCTTTTCTAGAGAGGCGGAGAATTCAAATGGATGCTGAAAAGACATGCCGCCAGGGGTGGATAATACGAGTGAGTTAGAATCGAAAGACGCTTGCGAAGTCTGGAATATAGAGTTATTCGCAATCAAAGATACAGGATCGTATTTGACTGCTTGCCAATCAATTCTGATATCTTGTGCGCTGATTTGTGATTTGTTGCGGACAATGAAGGTTGGAGTTCTCCAGTGACCTGGGGGGAATTGGTCATTTTCACCCCTAATATTCATCGAGCTGTCGAGAGGATTCCACGTCAGTATGGACCGTTGTGTTGGCTCAAGTTCGAGCTGAGGTTGAAGGACAGTGGTCTGAATATAGATCTGGATCTGAAATGTTAAGGTAATTAACCACAATACAGCGCCGACGAAAATCATCCAGAGTGCGACAATCTTGTGACCTCCGGTCCAGACGTTGGAAGCTAGACCGAAGAATATCGTCCCGCCGATGAGGGGCAGCCAGAAAATGGCAATATTAATAAGCTTGTCGGTCAAGGCTACCACCGTCAGAGGCCAACGCTGGGCGCTGCCTATAGCAGCGCCCAGCGATGACAAACCCATTCGTCATGGTCTCGGCTGTAGCGGTGGCTGGGCGACGACGTCGACTATTCACGAACACCCCGTCGTTGACCCGCACGTGTCGCACTTCATGCAGGTGCCGTTGCGCACCAGCGTGAAGTTGCCGCATTCGCCGCAGGCTTCGCCCTCGTAGCCCTTGGCTTTCGCTTCGGCGCGCTTTTCCGCCGCCATCGCCTTGGCGTCGCGCGCCGGCTCCTGCCAGGCGAGCGTGTCGAGCGCGCTCTGCGGGGCCGGCTTCGCCTCCGTCTTCTCCGGCTCGGCCTTGAGCGCGGTCGCGCCCGCCGAACGGCCGGCCAGCGCCGTCACCGTGCCGCGCGCGTCGGCGCCGCCCGGCATCACCACCAGCTTGTCGGTGCGCGAGCGCGTCAGGCCGCGCGAGACGTACTTCGCCGCCGGCGCCGCGGGCTTGCCTTCCTCCACGCCCTTGCCGAGCGCGTCGAAGCCCCCCGCTTCAGAAGGGTCCACATGGGCCAGGTCGAAGCGCGACAGATACGAGACCGCCAGTTCGCGGAACACGTAGTCGAGGATCGAGGTCGCGTATTTGATCGAGTCGTTGCCCTGCACCGGGCCCGACGGCTCGAACCGGGTGAAGGTGAACGCGTCCACATATTCCTCGAGCGGCACGCCGTATTGCAGGCCGAGCGACACCGCGATCGCGAAGTTGTTGATGATCGAGCGGAGCGCGGCGCCCTCCTTGTGCATGTCGATGAAGATCTCGCCGAGTCGCCCGTCGTCGTATTCGCCGGTGCGCAGGTAGACCTTGTGGCCGCCGACCACCGCCTTCTGCGTGTAGCCCTTGCGCCGGTCGGGCATGCGCTCGCGCTCGCGGATCACCGTGATGCGCTCGACCACCTTCTCGACGATCTTCTCCGACAGCTGCGTCGCGCGGGCCGCCATCGGCTTGTCGAGGAAGGTGTCGACCTCCTCGTCGTCCTCCTCGTCGGCGATCAGCTGCGAATTGAGCGGCTGCGACAGCTTCGAGCCGTCGCGATAGAGCGCGTTGGCCTTCAGCGCCAGCTTCCACGAGAGCATGTAGGCCGCCTTGCAATCCTCGACCGTCGCCTCGTTCGGCATGTTGATGGTCTTGGAAATGGCGCCGGAAATGAACGGCTGCGCCGCCGCCATCATCCGGATGTGGCTCTCGACCGAGAGATAGCGCTTGCCGATCCGCCCGCACGGATTGGCGCAATCGAACACCGCATAGTGTTCGGGCTTGAGATGCGGCGCGCCTTCCACCGTCATGGCGCCGCAGACATGGATGTTGGCCGCCTCGATCTCGCGCTTGCTGAAGCCGATCGCGGCGAGCAGGTCGAAGCCGGGGGCGGCGAGGGCGGCGGCGTCGAGGCCCAGCACCTGGGTGCAGAACTCCTCGCCCAGCGTCCACTTGTTGAAGGCGAACTTGATGTCGAAGGCGGTCGGCAGCGCCTTCTCGATCTTGGCGATCACCTCGTCGGTGAAGCCCTTGGCCTTCAGCGTGGTGTGGTTGATGCCCGGCGCCTGCGCCAGCGAGCCGTGGCCCACCGCGTAGACCTCGATCTCGGCGATCTCCGATTCCGAATAGCCGAGCGCGCGCAAGGCTTCCGGCACGGCGCGGTTGATGATCTTGAAGTAGCCGCCGC
>Ga0182741_1003094_pt1 | contig 18149 bp, 7 predicted proteins | sample eDN5th37CBELigOP_FD_128874 | JGI IMG/M metagenome (GOLD analysis project Ga0182741, IMG submission 128874) | Enriched Organic Plus compost microbial communities from Emeryville, California, USA - eDNA 5th pass 37_C BE-Lig OP (version 2) (version 2) ...
AACCCAGGTGGTCTCCCGGATCGGCAGCGAACTCGACACCCGGATCCCGGTGCGCGCGCTGTTCGAGGCCCCGACGGTCGCCGCACTCGCCGCGGTCGCCGAGCAGCACGCCGGTGCCGGCGGCCGGGTCGCGCTCACCACGCGGCCGCGCCCGGACCGTATTCCGTTGTCGCTGGCGCAGTCCCGGATGTGGTTCCTCAACCGGTTCGATCCGGAATCGGCCGCGTACAACGTGCCGGTCGCGATCCGCCTGACGGGTGAACTCGACGTGACGGCGCTCGAAGCGGCCGTCAACGACGTCGTCGCCCGGCACGAAGCCCTGCGCACCGTGTACCCGGAGGTCGACGGCGCCGGCACGCAGGTGATCCTGCCGGCCGGGCAGGCGCGGATCGAGCTCCCGCCGCTCGAGGTGACCGAGTCCGAGGCGCTCGAGCGGGTGTTCGCAGCCGTGGGAACCGGATTCGACGTCACCACCGCTGTGCCGGTGCGCGCGGAACTGCTGCGCGTCGCCCCGGACGAGCACGTCCTGGTGGTCGTGGCGCACCACATCGCCGCCGACGGTTTCTCGATGGGACCGCTGACCCGTGACGTGATGATCGCGTACGCCGCGCGTTCGCGCGGCGAGGCCCCGGCGTGGGCGCCGTTGCCGGTGCAGTACGCGGACTACACGCTGTGGCAGCGCGAGGTCCTGGGAGCCGAGGACGATCCGCAGTCGCTGATCGCCGGCCAGCTCGACTACTGGACCACCGCGCTGGAGGGTGTGCCGGATCAGCTGGATCTGCCCACCGACCGGCCCCGGCCGGCCGTCGCGTCGAACACCGGCCGCGACCACCGCTTCGAGATCGGAGCGGACGTCCAGGCCGGCATCGCCGACCTGGCACGGCGTACGGGCGTGACCGCGTTCATGGTGGTGCACGCGGCGCTGGCCGCGGTCCTGGCGCGCATGTCCGGCAGCGACGACATCGCGATCGGCACGCCGGTCGCCGGTCGTGGCGAGGCCGCGCTGGACGACGTGGTGGGCATGTTCGTCAACACCCTCGTTCTGAGGACGCGCGTCGACGGCGGAGAGCCGTTCACCGACCTGCTGTCCCGGGTCAAGGACACCGATCTCGGTGCGTTCGGGCACGCCGACGTGCCGTTCGAGCGGCTCGTCGAGGTGCTGGATCCGCCGCGGTCGCAGGCGCGGCACCCGCTGTTCCAGGTGATGCTCACGTTCGAGAACATCGGGCAGTCGAGCTTCGAGCTGCCGGGGCTGACGGTCGCCGGTGTTCAGGCCGAGAACCGCACGGCGAAGTTCGACCTGCAGTTCGTGCTGTCGGACACGTTCACCGCCGACGGATCGCCCGCGGGAATCGCCGCCGGTGTCACCTACGCGACCGATCTGTTCGACGAGGCGACCGTGGCGTCGCTCGCGCAGCGGTTCACCCGGGTGCTCGCGGCGGTCGTCGCCGATCCGGCGCTGCGGGTCGGAGCTGTTCCGGTGCTGGATGCGGCCGAACGGATCTCGGTCCTCGAAACGTGGAACGACACCGCACACGGGACGGATTCGACCGCGACCCTCGTCGATCTGTTCGAGGCGCAGGTCGTGCGCACTCCGGACGCCCCGGCGGTCGTGTTCGGTGACGAGACCCTGACCTACCGCGAATTCGCGTCGCGGGTGCACCGGCTGGCGCGGGTCCTGATCGCGTCGGGTGTCGGTCCCGATGCGCTCGTCGCCCTGACGATGCGTCGCTCGACGGAACTGCTCGTCGGCATGTACGCGGTGGTCGTGGCGGGCGGTGCGTACGTGCCGATCGATCCCGACCAGCCGGCCGAACGCAACGACTACGTGCTCGCGACCGCGGATCCCGTGCTCGTGCTGTCCACGAGCACGGACGCGATCGAGGCGCCGGGCCGGGACGTGGTGCTGCTCGATCGGCTCGACGTCTCCGACTACCCGGACGGTCCCGTCACGGACGCCGAACGGCTCGGTGCCGTCCTCCCGGACAACACCGCCTACGTGATCTTCACGTCCGGTTCGACGGGCCGCCCGAAGGGTGTGGCGGTCGCGCACGCCGCGATCGTCAACCGTCTGCTGTGGATGCAGGGGCAGTACGAGCTGACCGCGGACGACGTGGTCGTGCAGAAGACTCCGTTCACGTTCGACGTGTCGGTCTGGGAGTTCTTCTGGCCCTTGCAGATCGGTGCCCGCCTGGTCGTCGCGGCACCGGAGGTGCACCGCGATCCGGCGGCGCTGGCCCGGCTCGTCGCCGACGCCGGTGTCACGGTGGTGCACTTCGTGCCGTCGATGCTCGCCGCCTACGTCGCCGAGCCGAGCGCGGCGGCGGGTTCCGGACTGCGGATGGTGTTCGCCTCCGGTGAGGCGCTCCCCGCGCCGATCGCCGCGCGGATGCGGGAACTCGTGCCCGGGGTCGCCGTGCACAACCTCTACGGCCCGACCGAGGCCGCGGTGGACGTGACCTTCCACGAGGTCACCGACGCGGACGTCGTGACCGTGCCGATCGGTGCGCCCGTGTGGAACACCCGGGTGTACGTGCTCGACGCACGCTTGCAGCCGGTGCCCGTGGGTGTCGCCGGTGAGCTGTACCTGTCGGGTGTCCAGGTCGCGCGCGGCTACGTGCGGCGCCCCGACCTGTCCGCGGAACGGTTCGTCGCCGACCCGTTCGTCGGGGCGAGCGAAGCGACGGGGAACGGCACGATCGGCGCGCGCATGTACCGGACCGGCGACCTCGTGAAGTGGTCGGCCGCCGGGGAACTGGAATACATCGGCCGTACCGACTTCCAGGTGAAGGTCCGCGGTCTGCGCATCGAACTCGGCGAGATCGAGTCGGCGCTGACGGACCTGCCCGAGATCGCCCAGTCCGTCGTGGTGGTCCACGACGGCGAACTCGGGCAGCAGCTCGTCGCGTACGTCGTGCCGGCCGACGGCGCGGATGTCGAGGTGGCCGCGGTGAAGTCCGCGGTCGGCGCACGCGTGCCCGGGTACATGGTTCCCGACGTGGTGACCGTGCTCGACGCGTTCCCGCTCAACGCCAGCGGCAAGCTCGACCGCAAGGCCCTGCCCGCCCCGGTGTTCGAGGCCCGGGAGTTCCGTGCCCCGGCCACCCCGGTCGAGGAGATCGTCGCCGCCACGTTCGCGCACGTTCTCGGTGTCGATCGCGTCGGTGCCGACGACGACTTCTTCGCGCTCGGCGGCAACTCGCTCGTCGCGACGCAGGTCGCGGCCAGGCTCGGGGCGGCCCTCGACACCGAGGTACCCGTGCGGGTCCTGTTCGAGGATTCGACGGTGACGGCCCTCGCGGCCCGGGTCGAATCCCGCGCCGGTTCGGGCCGGCGTGCGCCGCTCGAGCCGCAGCCGCGCCCGGACCGGATCCCGCTGTCGCTGGCGCAGTCCCGCATGTGGTTCCTCAACCGGTTCGACACCGCCTCCGCGGTCAACAACATCCCGGTGGCGGTGCGCCTGTCCGGCGAACTCGACGTCGACGCGCTGCGTGCGGCGGTCGCCGACGTCGTGGCCCGGCACGAGGTGCTCCGCACCGTCTACCCGGAGGTCGACGGCGGCGGGCACCAGGTGGTGCTGCCCGCCGGTGAGGCCGGGGTCGAACTGGACGTGCGAGCCGTCACCGCGGATTCGGCGTTCGAGGTGGTCACCGAGATCGTCGAGTCCGGATTCGACGTCACCACGGAGGTTCCCGTGCGTGCCGCGCTGCTGCAGCTCGGCGACGGCGAACACGTCCTGGTCTTCTCGGTCCATCACATCGCCGCCGACGGTTTCTCGATGGCACCGCTGACCCGTGACGTGATGATCGCGTACGCCGCGCGTTCGCGCGGCGAGGCCCCGGCGTGGGCACCGTTGCCGGTGCAGTACGCCGACTTCACGCTCTGGCAGCGCGAGGTGCTCGGTGCCGAGTCCGATCCCGATTCGGTGATCGCACGGCAGCTCGGCTACTGGACCGAACGGCTGGCGGGCATCCCCGACCAGCTGGACATCCCGAGCGACCGGCCGCGGCCGGCGGTGGCCACCAACCGGGGTGCGGCGTACACGTTCACGCTCGCGGCGCGGCTGCAGGACGCGATCGGCGCGCTGGCGCGTGACCGTCAGGCGACCCCGTTCATGGTCGTGCACGCGGCCCTCGCGTCCCTGTTGGCGCGGCTGTCCGGCACCGACGACATCGCGATCGGCGCACCCATCGCGGGCCGCGGCGAGGCCGCGCTCGACGACCTCGTCGGCATGTTCGTCAACACGCTGGTCCTGCGCACGGACGTCGCGGCCGGCGAACCGTTCGAGGAACTGCTCGGCCGGGTCCGGTCCACCGACCTCGGGGCGTTCGCGCACGCCGACGTGCCGTTCGAGCGTCTCGTCGAGGTGCTCGACCCGGCACGGTCGCAGGGCCGGCACCCGCTGTTCCAGGTGGCGCTGTTCTTCCAGAACATGAACCGCACCGCGCTCGAACTCGGCGGACTGTCCGTCGCGCCCGTCGAAACCGAGACGCACCTCGTCAAGTTCGACCTGCAGGTCGCGGTCGCCGAGATGTTCGACGACGCCGGCGCATCGGCCGGTGCCGCGGTGGAACTCCAGTACGCCACCGACCTGTTCGACGAGTCGACGATCGTCGCGTTCGCGGACCGCTTCGTGCGGATCCTCGAAGCGGTGACCACCGACCCGGCGATCGCCGTCGGTGACCTGCCGGTCCTCGCCGCGGACGAACGCGCCGAGATCGTCGACGCGCGCAACCGGACGCAGCACCCCACCGTCGACACCCTGCTGCTCGACAGCTTCGACCGGCAGGTGGTCCTGACTCCGGACGCGAATGCTGTGGTCTACGAAGGTGATTCGCTGACCTACGCAGAATTCGACGCTCGTGTCACCTCGCTCGCGCGGCACCTGATCGCGCTCGGGGTGGGGCCGGAGTCGCGGGTCGCGCTCGCGATGCGGCGCTCGCTCGAGCTGGTCGTCGGCATGTACGCCGTGCTCCGCGCGGGCGGCGCGTACGTGCCGGTCGATCCGGATCATCCGGCCGATCGCATCGCCTACATCCTCGACGCGGCGGACCCGGTCGCGGTGCTCAGCACCGAACGGGACGAATTCACCGCCGCGAGCGGCCGGACCGTGCTGTTCCTCGACACCCTGGACCTGTCCGATGTCCCGACCGATCCGATCGAGGACTCCGAGCGGATCGGGTCCGTGCACGCCGGCAACACCGCGTACGTGATCTTCACGTCCGGGTCCACCGGCAAGCCCAAGGGCGTCGCGGTCCCACACGGCGCGATCGTCAACCAGATGGAATGGATGCAGGGGCAGTACCGGTTCACCAAGGCCGATGTGTACCTGCAGAAGACCGCGACGACGTTCGACGTGTCGCTGTGGGGCTTCTTCCTCCCGCTGCGGGTCGGGGCGACCCTCGTCGTCGCGACCCCGGACGGGCACCGCGACCCGCTCTACCTCGCGGAGCGGATCCGTTCGGCGGGGGTCACGGTCACCGACTTCGTTCCGTCGATGCTGTCGGTGTTCGTCTCCGCGGTGGCGCCGGGCGACGTCGCGGGCCTGCGCGACGTGTTCGTCATCGGTGAGGCCCTGCCCGCAGCGACCGCCGAGGCATTCGCGCGGATCAGCGGCGCCGGGCTGCACAACCTGTACGGCCCGACCGAGGCCGCCGTCTCGATCACCTACCGGCAGGCCGCACCGGGCGATGCCGGCTCGGTGCCGATCGGTGTGCCGCAGTGGAATTCGAAGGTCTACGTCCTCGACTCCCGCCTGAATCCGGTGCCCGACGGCGTGCCCGGCGAGCTGTACCTCTCGGGCGTGCAGTTGGCGCGCGGCTATCACGGCCGGGTCGACCTCACGAGTGACCGGTTCGTGGCCGACAGGTTCGGGGCGGGCGAGCGGATGTACCGCACCGGTGACCTCGTGTACTGGCAGGGCGGTGAACTCGTCTACATCGGGCGCACCGACTTCCAGGTCAAGTTCCGCGGCCAGCGCATCGAGCTCGGAGAGATCGAGGCGGCGCTGCTCGACGACGACGCGGTCATCTCCGCGGCGGTGCTCGTCGTCGACACCGCCACCGGTGAACAGCTCGTCGCGTACATCGTGCCGGGGGCGCCGGAGTCGTTCGACCTCGATCGGGCCCGCGAGTCGCTGAGCCGGAAGCTGCCGACCTACATGATGCCGTCGGCGTTCGTCGTGCTCGACGCGTTCCCGCTCAACGCATCGGGCAAGCTCGACCGCAAGGCCCTGCCGGCGCCGGTGTTCGAGGCGCGGGAGTTCCGGGCTCCGTCGACCCCGGTCGAGCAGATCGTCGCCGGGGTGTTCGCGGACGTTCTCGGCATCGACACGATCGGTGTGGACGACGACTTCTTCGAGCTCGGCGGCAACTCGCTCGTCGCGACCCAGGTCGTGGCCAGGCTCGGAGCGGCGCTCGACGCCGCGGTGCCGGTGCGTGCGCTCTTCGAGGCGACGACCGTCGAAGCGTTCGCCGCGCGTCTCGAGTCGCACACCGGGGGACCGGGCCGTGCCGCTCTCGTGCCGCAGCCCCGCCCCGACCGGATCCCGTTGTCGGCGGCGCAGTCCCGCATGTGGTTCCTCAACCGCTTCGACCCGGATTCGGCCGCGTACAACATCCCGATCGCGATCCGCATGTCGGGCACACTCGACGTGGCGGCCCTGCAGCTCGCCGTCGACGACGTGGTCGCCCGCCACGAGGTGCTGCGCACCGTCTACCCGGAGGTCGACGGCACCGGCGTGCAGGACGTGCTGTCCCCGGAGCGGGCCCGCCTGGCCCTGGCCGTCGAGAACGTCTCGGAGACCTCCGTACTCGAGCGGGTCGCCGAGCTGGTCACGGCCGGGTTCGACGTCACGACGGCGGTTCCGGTCCGCGCGGCTCTGCTGCGGATCGCCGAGGACGACCACGTGTTCGTGTTCGTCGCGCACCACATCGCCGCGGACGGCTTCTCGATCGCGCCGCTGACCCGCGACGTCGTCACGGCGTACGCGGCCCGCGTGCAGGGTGGCACCCCCACCTGGGCGCCGCTTCCGGTGCAGTACGCGGACTACACGCTGTGGCAGCGGGACGTGCTCGGTGACGAGGCGGATCCGCAGTCGCTGCTCGCCCAGCAGCTCGGGTACTGGACCGAAGCCCTCGCCGGGGCTCCGGAGGAGGTGACGCTGCCGACCGACCGGCCGCGTCCCGCCGCGCTGTCGCACCACGGTGCCACCCACCGGTTCACCGTTCCCGCCGACGTGCGCGCCGGTATCGACCGGCTGGCGGCGGAGCGGGGATCGACGCCGTTCATGGTGGTGCATGCCGCGTTGGCGCTGCTGCTGGCGCGGTTGTCCGGCAGTGACGACGTGACCGTCGGTGCTCCGGTGGCCGGTCGAGGTGACGCCGCGCTCGACGATCTCGTCGGCATGTTCGTCAACACGCTCGTGCTGCGCACCCCCGTGGTGGCCGACGAGACGTTCGCGGACCTGCTGGCGCGTGCCCGGACGACGGATCTCGGCGCGTTCGGACACGCCGACATTCCGTTCGAGCGCCTCGTCGAAGCGCTCGACGTCGAACGGTCCACCGCGCGCAACCCGCTGTTCCAGGTGGCTCTGGTATTCCAGAACCAGCCGGCCGCGGCGTTCGATCTCGGTGGACTGCGGCTCGCCGCAGTCGAATTCGAGGACGGAGTCTCGCGCTTCGACCTGCAGGTGACCGTCACCGAGATCGGTGCCGGCGGCGAATACCGCGTCGACCTGACCTACGCGACCGACCTGTTCGACGAGTCGACCGTGGTGGCGTTCGCCGAGCGGTTCGGCCGGGTTCTCGCCGCGGTCACCGCCGATCCCACGATCGTCGTCGGGGACGTCGAGGTCCTCGCGGACTCCGAGCGCGCGGCCCTCGTCGGCGCCGCCCGCGCGGGCGCCACCGCTGCCCGCGCTCCTCGCGGCCGGGTGTGGACCTCGACCCTGCCCGCGCTCATGGCAGAGGCCGTCGCGAAGAACCCGGACGGGACCGCACTGGTCTTCGGTGACCGTTCGCTGACCTACCGGGAACTCGACGAGCAGTCCTCGCGCCTGGCGCGGGTGCTGCTCGGCCGGGGAATCGGGTCGTCCGATCTCGCCGCGATCGCGGTGCCGCGGTCGATCGAGTCCGTGCTCGCCGTGTGGGCGGTCGCGAAGACCGGCGCCGGTTACGTCCCGGTCGACGTGAAGTACCCGGCCGATCGGGTCGCGCACATGATCGACGATTCGGGAGTCGTTCTGGGCCTGACGATGTCGGCGCACGTCGACGCACTGTCGGACGGTGTCGACTGGCTCGTGCTCGACGACGAGGACGTGCGATCCCGGTGTGCTGCCGAATCCGATGCTCCGGTCACCTACCGGGATCTGCCCGCACCGATCCGGTCGTCGCAGGTCGCGTACGTGATCTACACGTCCGGTTCGACGGGCCTCCCGAAGGGCGTCGCCGTCACCCACGCCGGTCTGCACAACTTCTGCGTCGAGCAGTACGAGAGGTACTCGCCGACGGAGCAGTCGCGCGTCCTGCACGTGGCATCGCCGAGTTTCGACGCGTCCGTCCTCGAACTGCTGCTGGCGCTCGGTGCGGCCGCGACGATGGTGGTCTCGCCGCCGGACGTGTTCGGCGGGGACGCGCTCAAGGACCTGATCCGGCGCGAGTCGGTGACGCACGCATTCATCACCCCGACGGTGCTGGCGTCGATGGACCCGGCGGGTCTGGATTCGCTGCAGCATCTCGTCGCCGGTGGCGAGGCGGTCTCGGCGGACATCGTGGAGAAGTGGGCGCCCGGACGGTCGCTGTACAACGGCTACGGGCCGACGGAGACGACGATCATGTCGAACATCTCCGAACCGATGGTCCCCGGTGCGCCGGTCACGATCGGCGGGCCGATCCGGGGAATGCGGGAACTGGTGCTCGACAGCCGGTTGCGGCCCGTCCCGGTGGGCGTGCCCGGCGAGTTGTACATCGCCGGTGTGCAGCTCGCCCGCGGATACCACGAGCGTCGCGGTCTGACCGCGGAGCGGTTCGTCGCGGATCCGTTCGGCGTTCCCGGTGACCGCATGTACCGCACGGGCGATGTCGTGACCTGGACGGCGGACGGCGAGATCGCCTACGTCGGGCGCAGCGACTTCCAGGTCAAGATCCGCGGTCTGCGTATCGAACTCGGTGAGATCGATGCGGCCCTGTCCGCGCATCCCTCCGTCGACGTGGCCGCGACGGTCGCGCACAAGGACGGCGAGTCCGCTTCGGCTCAGCTCGTCGGATACGTGCTGCCGGTGGCGGGGGAGCGGATCGATCCGGCCGACCTCAAGGAGTTCGTGGCGAGAAGCGTTCCCTCGCACATGGTTCCGTCGGCGATCATGGTCCTCGACGAGCTGCCGCTGACCCCGGTCGGCAAGCTGGATCGCCGGGCCCTGCCGGCGCCGGTGTTCGAGGCGCGGGAGTTCCGCGCACCCGTCACGCCGGTCGAACTCGCGGTCGCAGCCGTGTTCGCCGAGGTCCTCGGCGTCGAACGGGTCGGCCTCGACGACGACTTCTTCGAACTGGGCGGGCATTCGCTGCTGGTGATCAAGGTGATCAACCGGTTGCGGGACCTGACCGGTCTCGAGGTCGGCGTCCAGGAGTTGTTCGACCACCCGCAGGTCGAGGATCTCGCGCGGGCGATCGACCCGCAGCGCAGCGGCCCGGACGTCGCGAGCTTCGCCGAACACGTGAGCCTCGCCGCGGACATCACCGCCGACGGGGCACAGCCGCCGCGCGTCGAACCCGAGGTCGTGCTGCTGACCGGTGCCACCGGTTTCCTCGGCTCGCACCTGGTGCGGGAACTGCTCGATCGCACCGACGCCGAGGTGTGGTGCCTCGTCCGGGCCGAGTCGCCCGAACACGGTCACGTCCGCATCGTGGAATCGATGCGCCGCTTCGGATCCTGGCGGGACACCGGAGTCGACCGCATCGTCGCGGTGCCGGGTGACCTCGGCCAGGATCGGCTCGGGCTCGACGAGGACCGGTTCGCCGAACTCGCCGAGCGGGTCGACGCCATCGTGCACAACGGGGCACGCGTCAACCACATCGAGACGTACAGCCGGTTGCACCGGCCGAACGTGCTCGCGACCGAGGAACTGCTTCGTCTCGCCGCAACCGTCCGTTTGAAGCCGTTGCACTTCGTGTCCACCGGTTCGGTGCTCACCGACGAGGTAGCGCTCGCCGAGGGACGGCCGTACATTGCGGCGGAGGATGACATCCTCGAAGCCGAGCGGGTCGGTGGTTCGGGCTATGTCCAGTCGAAGTGGGTGGGGGAGGCGGTGGCCCGCCTCGCCGGCGAACGGGGCCTCCCGGTCTCGATATACCGACCGGGTCTGATCACCGGCGACGTGGTGACCGGCGCGTGCGGGTCCGACGACGCGTTCTGGAACATGGTGCGCGCCATCGTCGCTCTGCGGAAGATCCCTGACATAGCGACAGGCACGGTGCCGATGGTCCCGGTCAACTACGTCGCCCGGGCACTGGTGCAACTGGCGATGAATCCCGAGACGTGGGGTGGGACCTTCCATCTCGTCTCGCCGCGACGTGTCTCGATGCGTGATCTCGAAACTCGACTGCGGGCGTATGGATACGACCTGGAAACCGTGACCGTTCCCGAGTTCGGTGAGGCGCTGTTCACCACGGCGGAGAAGCTCTCGGCCGTCGGTGACGACAGCCTCATGCGGGCGATGCTCGTGTCGGGTCAGTTCGCGACCGGCCTGGCCGAGATCGAGACGTTCTCGGATGACAGGACTCGTGCGTATCTCGAGGGGTCCGGCGTGGATTGCCCGGTCGTCGACGCCGAGGTGCTCGGACGGTATGTGGAGTACTACGCACGAACCGGGTTCTTCCGGCAACTCGACGATGCCGACCGAAAGGATGACCGGTAGACAACAGGCATCTCCGTGCCGGTCGGGTCGACCGGGGCGCGTGTGCTGTGCGAAGGCGGTGCAGCCAGGAGCCGCGCGGGAGTTGCGGGCCCGTCCCGAGATTTCGGGGGTAGACGCGCGAAGCCTTTACGGTATCGTCACGGTGGGCAAGCAGCGCGAATTGGGGTCGCGCTGATGTCGTCATCGCAAATGGTCGCATCGCGGCCGCTTACAGGAGGAGTTCTGAGATGCGTCGTGCACTCACTGTTCTGCTCGGCAGTGCTGCAACTGCCGGCCTCGTCCTCGGTGCTGCGGGAGCGGCCCAGGCGCAGCCGATCGTGCCGCAGGCGCCGATCCCGTTCATCGGCCTGACCCCGGATCAGCTTGCGGAAGCAGTTACTCCGCCGAACTGCCCGCCCGGCAACCTCTTCGCCGTCGTGGGCGGGTTCTGCTTCGTGATCGGCTGATCCCTGTCGGCGACATCCACAACGACGGCGACGGGCCCACCGGGCCCGTCGCCGTCTGTGCGAAACGTCTTCTGGGCTCAGGCGCGCCAGACGAATCTGCGAGGCTTGATGCGATCCAGGGTAGTGAACACCTTGTAGCGCCGGCCGGGAATGCTCACGAGCCGACCGCGTGCGGCATCGTCGAGTCCTGCCCGTGCTACCTCATCGGTATCGAGCCACAAGGCTTTCGGCACACCGGATACATCCTGGTCCCCGCGAGCATGGAACTCGGTATCCATGAACCCGGGGCACAACGCCACCACGCGAATTCCGTCCGCAGCGAGCTTGTGGCCGAGTCCTTCGGAGAATTTCACAACCCACGACTTACTTGCGCTGTAGGTCGAGGCGGGCCCGGCGAACAGTCCGGAAACGCTCGCAACATTCACGACAGTGCCCCTACCGGCGGCCCTCATCGCCGGTAGCGCGGCATGTGTGAGTTCGAGTACTGCAGTGACGTTCACGGCCAGTTGGGCCCGCAGCAAGTCGAGATCCGCATCCCAGAACTCTCCGTCGGTGAGGAACCCCGCATTGTTCACGAGCACGTCGACGCCCTGCGTGAGACGCGCGGCCGTCGCGTCCCGGCCTTCATTCGTAGCAAGGTCCGCGACGAGGATCTCGGCGGCCGCCCCGTAACTTTCGGCCAATTCTTCTGCCGTCGTTCGGAGACGCTCCTCGTTGCGTGCGACCAGGACCAGGTCGTGACCGCGCTCGGCGAGTACTCGCGCGAATGAGGCCCCCAATCCTGAGGTGGGGCCGGTGACGAGCGCAATCGGCCGGTGAGTCGGCGCGGACGGTACAGCAACGGGATCTGTCATGGACGCCACGGTAACGGATGGCGACGAGTCGGTGACCGGTGAGACATATCTGACCGCCATGTAGTCGAGACCGCCTGCCTCGGTCCCATAATCGGCGCGTAGGCCAATTGAGCACGGTAGTGTTCTGTTATCCGAGTGTGATCGACTCTGTAAACGAGAGGACAACTACATGAGCGCGCGGGCGGGGGCCGAACGTGCCGTGTCCAGGCGGACGATGACGCCCAGACATGCATTGCATCTCGCGGACGACGAGAGCGTGGAGACGTCGAACATCGTGCATGTCTGGGTCTTCGGACCCGGTGAGAACGGAGAGGATCCTCTAAGTCATGCAGAACTCGTGGATTGGGTGAGTGCCCGACTTTCTCGTTCGCGGGTATTCACGGAGGTCGTCGAGTTCCGGTCGCCGCTCGCGTATCCGTCTTGGCGGTCGGTGACGGATATGCAGGTGGAGGATCATGTCCACTGCATCGACCTCGACGGTGGTGGCTGGGGTGCGGTGCGACGCGAATTGCTCCGGGTCCTTACAACCCCGATGGACCTGCGTCGCCCGCCGTGGGAGGTATACGCGCTGACCGGGGCGCATGCCGTGCCAGGTATCGATGACGGGGCCACCTTCGTGGCGTTGAAGTTCCATCATTCGATGGGGGATGGCGTCGAGGCGGTCGCGATCGGCCGGAAGTTGTTCGACGCACCGGATGTACTGGCCGACTGCAGCGACCGGGACCAGAAGTTCACAGCGCCACCGAATTTCGTCCGCCAGGTCGGTATGCTCCCGGGGCAGATCACGAAGATGTTGCTGGCAGCTCGGCGTGCCAGGAACGCGGTTGCCGAACTCGGGACTCTCGATGAGCTCCCGTCCTTGCCCGAGACCCGAGCCAACAGGTTCAACGAACTACCACGCAACAACGATCTCGTGTTCGATCTGGCTCGGTGGCCGCTCGAGACTGTGCACGCGGCGCGGGCTGCACTCCCGGAAGCGACGGTGAACGACTTCGCATTGGCGGTCATCGCGGGTGCGATGCGGTCCTATCTGCGGGAGCACGATGAACTCGACGGGTCGTCGGTGGTGGTCGGGGTTCCGATGTCGCTCGTACCTCTCGCTTCCCGATGGACATCGAAGGACGAAGTCTCGAACCAGTTCGGCATGATCCTGGTCGACCTTCAGGCGGACGAACCCGACCCGGTCGTGCGCTTCGCCGGCATCGTGGCGGGAACGATGCACGGGAAGCGTCGCAGTCGCAACTCTCTGGTACTCGCAGCGACAACGGCCTTGGACGATTATCCGTGGTGGGCCGCGAAGCGAGTGATCGCGTCGACCCGACGCGCCGTGAAGAAGGGGAAGCGCATTGCCGCGAATGCTCTCGTCACGAATGTGCCTCGCGGATCTGCCGACGTGCAACTGTGCGGGCGAAGCGGGATTTCGGCATTCGGGGTGGTCTCCGCGGACTCCGGCACGGCATTTGCAGTCGCATCGCTGGGTACCGAACTCACCATCTCCTTCACTGCCTCCCGGGCAGCCGTTCCCGGATCGCATCGTTTCCGTGAACTGCTCGAGGCATCCTTCACCGAACTCGTCGAAGCCCTCGGTGGTCTGAAGACGAGTCGCTCCGATCTGGTGAAATGACCACTACCTCTATCGATGTCCGCAGACTGGGTCGCATCGTCGGGTCCGCAGGGGCCGAATCCGCCAAGGGGACGTGACGGGACGCTCGTCTGGAGCGACGGGCATCCCTGCACGTAGACTTCCGTCGGCTATTGTCGCTCGTGCCCCGGCACGGCCGTCCGGCTGGCAACGGCGACCCTGCAGTTCAACCGAAAAGGTGAAGAATCGATGAAGCAACCGAAGTCAGGATCCTTCGGGCGACTGCGCGTGCTGACAGCCGGCGCGGCGATTGCCTTGTTCTCGACCGCCGCAAGCGTGGTCCCGGCGAACGCTGAGCCGGTCCCTGATCCGGTGGCCGAGACACTCCAGCCGCTCGAAGCGGTGACGAGCGAGAACGGTTCCAAGATTTCGCGCATCGAGAACTACGGCGAGCAGCAGCTCCTCGTGTACGTGTACTCCGCGTCGATGGACAAGGAGGTCCTGCTCGACGTCTGGCGCCCCGCAGACACGAGTGAACCGCGCCCGACCCTGTATCTCCTCAACGGCGCAGGCGGCGGTGAGGACAGCGCGACCTGGCGTTACCGGACCGACGCGATCGATTTCTTCAAGGACAAGAACTTGAACGTGGTGTCGCCGGTCGGAGGGCGGTGGAGTTATTACACGGATTGGGAGCAGGAGGATCCCGTCCTCGGTGTGAACAAGTGGGAGACCTTCCTGACGAAGGAGGTTCCGCCACTCATCGATGCGGCACTCGGAACGAACGGTGTGAATGCGATCGCGGGTCTGTCGTCGTCGGGTACGTCGGTCTTGCAGCTCGCGATCGAGGGCGACGGACTCTACAAGGGCGTGGCTGCGTACAGCGGTTGCGCGCAGACGTCGGACCCGATCGGGCAGCAGTTCGTGAAGATCACGACCGAGACTTGGGGCGGCGGCGATACTCGCAACATGTGGGGTGAGGACGACGACCCGACCTGGGTGGAGAAGGACCCCTATGTTCACGCCGAGGAACTGCGGGGAATGGAGCTGTACATCTCGAATGGCAACGGCCTGCCCGGTCCCTACGACACTCTGAACGGCCCGGAGATCGACGGTCAGGTGGACGTTCTCGCAAACCAGATCATCGTCGGGGGAGTGATCGAGGCGGCGACGAATTACTGCACCCACAATCTCCGTGATCGACTCGTGGAATTGGATATCCCTGCCACCTACAACTTCCGTCCCTCCGGATCACATTCGTGGGGGTATTGGCAGGACGACCTGAAGGATTCGTGGCCAGTACTGGCCAAGGCTCTCGGACTCGACGCTGCCACCGAGTAACGTCCTGGCTATGGGGGATATGCAAGGGCATATCCCCCATAGGGGAGTTATCGGACGGACGTCGAACACCCGTCCTTTCTGCACTCCACACTCCAAGCTGTGTCGTTCGACACTTCCGGTTCGGTGTCGATACTTTTCCCAAAAAATATGTTTGTCTAAGTACCTATGTCGAGAACACGGTTGTCGGTTGTGATTCCGATGTTCGATGAGCAGGACTATATCGAGCAGTGTCTGCAGTCACTGCTGGCCCAGGAGTCGGAGATCGCCGAGATCATCGTCGTCGACAACAATTCGACCGACGCCGGCCCCGACATCGTTCGGCGCCTCGTGGCAGAGAATCCCAAAGTACATCTGGTTTTCGAGCCGAAGCCCGGTGTCGTTCACGCCCGGAACCAGGGTTTCGCGTCGGCTTCCGGTGACATCCTTGCGAGGATCGACGCAGACACTCGGGTATCGAAGGATTGGGCGCACGTCGTCCGCTGCTACTTCGACCGGAGCGATACGGCAGCGATCGGCGGAATCACCGGTCTGAACGATTCGTACGACTCACCCTATCGGGGTCTCAAGAAGCGTGTCGTGGACTGGCAGGTCGATCGAGGAATGATCGGCGGAGAGAAGCGCCTGGCGAATCTGCACGGGGCCAACATGGCGATTCGTGCGTCCGCGTGGGAGCAAGTGCGTGACCGAATCAGTATGGACCTCGGAGTCCACGAGGACTTCGACCTCGGGATATGCCTGACCAAGGCCGGTTTCGGTATCGCCCAACTCGACCGCATGCGAGTCGAGGTATCGCCCCGCCGGGCCTACACGTCGCCTACGAGATTCGTGAAGTACACGAAGGCCACACTTGCCACGGGAAAATTGCACGGTGTCGTCGGAATTCGATTCCGAATCGCCGTGGGTGCACACTGGCTGGGGCACCTGGCGGCGTGGCTCGCATACCGCCCGTACGATCCCGTGGTCGAGCGGTTCTCACTGCGCCGCGTCTTCCTCGGAGGCGGGGAGAGGAGTTTGCCCGTGAGTGAACGGGCCGAGAAGAAGCCTTGTCATCCGGTCTGTGCTGCGTGCCGATAGCCGCGTAGCGCCGGCAGCACGAAGATTGCAACCATCCCGGCCGACCACAGGACCGTCTTCACGAACGGTTCCGCGATCGGACCGCCCATCGCGAGCGCGCGCATCGTGTCGATCGCGCAGGACATCGGCTGGTTCGCCACGACGGGTTGCAACCAGCTCGGATACGCCATAACCGGCACGAACCCCGAGTTGAAGAACATGAGCAGGGTGCACAGGATCGAGACGGTCTCGACCAGCGGAGTGCGTCCCGGCAGGGTCGCCAGAGCCGTCACCATCATCGCGAAACCCAGACCGAAGATCAGCGGGACCACGAGGCTGAGCAGGGTGGAGCCGATGCCCTGCGTGAACCGGAATCCCAACGCCATGCCGGCGGCGAAGATCACGAGAGAGGTGACGAACACGCGCACCATCTCCGCCATCAACCGCCCCACCAGACCGGACGAGCGATGGACGGGCAGCGTGTGGAACCGGCTCAGCAGACCCGAATCGCGTTCGGTGCGCAGTCCCACCGCACTGACGACCGAGCCGAACATCGCGCCGACGAGCACGATCATGGGCACGGTGCCGAAGATCGACGAATAGCCCGTCGCGGCGGTGATGCTGTCGCCGAGCACGATGCGGAACATCACCAGTGTGAGCGCCGGATAGATGAGGGCCTGGATCATCGTGGCCGGATCGCGGGCCCATCTGAGCAGCAGCCGACCGCACTGCAGGCGGCTGTGCTCCCACAGCGCGCCGAGGGAACTCTCGCTGCGGACGCGATCCGGTTCGGGATAGGCGAAGGCGCGGCCCGGAGTACGCGGTGTCTCGACGGTCTCGCTCATCGGCTCACTCCCGCCTCGTCGCGGCCCACACGGCGCCCGGGATGCAGATCACGGCCAGCCCGATCATCCAGAACAGGCTCGGCCGGAAGACCTCCCAGGTCACGCCGTCCTGGGCCATGTCGCGCATCGCGAAGGAGAACTGCGAGATCGGCTGGTTGCGGACGAACGGTCTGATCCACTCGGGAAATCCCTCCTCGGGCACGAAACCGCACGAGAGCATTCCGAGGATCAGCTGCGGCAGGGTCAGCGCCTGCGCTGTCGCCTCGGGGCTCCGGGACAGACATCCGATCGCGTCGGCGCCCAGGCACAACAACAGGCTGATGATCAGTGCGGTCGCGCAGAACAGCACTGCCTGCCCGGGACCGGCGGAGAAACGGAAACCGATGAGATAACCGAATCCGATCGCGGCGGCCAAGGAGATGACCGACCGCACCATGCTCGCCGTCATCCGTGACGCCAGGGGCGCCGCCGGGGCGACGGGCATCGTCTGCAGACGCGAGGTCACGCCGGTCGTGCCCTCCTGCGCTGCCAGCTGCGCCGCCGAGATGGCGGTGAAGGCCATCGACTGCAGCACGATGATGGGCATCAGGAACTGCGCGTAGTCGATGCCCTGCAACTGCATGACGAATTTGAGCGGCAGATAGAAACCGAGACCGAAGACGAACGGTGCCAGGACTGCGAGGACCAGCTCGCCGTACCGCGCCATCGTGCGCAACGACCGGAGCGTCAGCACCCACCACTGCTCCACCCCCGACGGCGTGATCCGGCGGTGGACGCCTCCCCGGCGTGCGGGAAGGGTGGACGAGGAGTCGGTGAACGAGACCGTGGGGGTCTCCGTCCCGCGGACCGTCTCGTCGGTACGGGCCGTCACGGCCGCTCACCTGCCGACGCAGGCTCCGCCCGCTCCGGGTCGGGTAGCCCGGCCGGCCCGGCGTCCGTGGAGCCACCGTTCGTGGAGCCACCGTCCGTCGGGTCGCTGCCGTCGGGAGCGGATGCGGAGTGCCCGGTGAGGCGGAGGAAGACGTCGTCGAGCGAAGGACGTCGCAGACCGATGTCGGCGAGTTCGATGCCCAGGGGTTCGATGCGCCGCAGCACCTCGGTGAGGGTCGCGGCGCCGTC
>Ga0182741_1003096_pt1 | contig 18149 bp, 8 predicted proteins | sample eDN5th37CBELigOP_FD_128874 | JGI IMG/M metagenome (GOLD analysis project Ga0182741, IMG submission 128874) | Enriched Organic Plus compost microbial communities from Emeryville, California, USA - eDNA 5th pass 37_C BE-Lig OP (version 2) (version 2) ...
CATTCGAGGCACCAAACCTAAACTAGAAGATCTGACTCCTGACGAGATGTCCGATCGAATCTGCAATGACTTGGCGGGGCTGCTCTCTAACAGCGTGTCTGAGACAGAACTAAGCAGCCAAGCGTGGGAGCGATCCTGGCGGACTAAGGTCCAGAGATGGAATGAGGCAAACACTCTTGCTCGACTAATTTGGAGCGATATGAAGACGTCGAAAACGCTATCGGCTGCTATCATGTCTGGCACTACAAATGACCCACGCTGGCAGGTTTGCCAAGTCCACGAGTCAGAGCTTCGATGCAGACCTGTGAAGGTAGCCATGCTTGATGACAGATCGATTGTGGCGCAGTTTCTAAGGGCATCGAGGCCGCCCGTGGAACATTGCGGGTGCAATTCATCCAAGCGACACAAAGAAAGTGCTCACACGGCTGAGGAAGACTGGAATTTAGCATGGGCTAGACTGCTGGATAATCGCCTCGAGTCGATCGAAAATAGCATCTACTCTCAGTATTGTAACGAGCAGTCTCCCAAAGACGATAAACAGAATGTTCCCACAACGTGACAGGCCTTGTATGTTAGTCTACGGAGAGAGTAGAGATAATATTGAGGGCTTATGATAGCTAGTCATTCTTCTTCTTCTTCATCTGATGCTGCTGACTATTCCCGCCCCCACTGCCGGTACTGCTACTTCCACGGCGCTGCTGCTGTTGGTGATGTTGTTGCTGCTGTTGCTGCTGCTGCTGCTGCTGCTGCTGCTGGCGCTGCTGCTGTTGGTGTTGTTGTTGCTGCTGAGGCTGCTGGGAACCCTGAGGACCTGCTAGCTTGGCAATGACAGCGGGCTTCGATGATGGCGGCACAACGTAGAATGCTGAGCCGTTGCTGATAAAGTACATCAGAACAGGAAAGAAATATGCGTAGGTGAGCAGAGCCTTCAGCGCCACGAAGGGGGTCACGAACTCAACGAAGTCAGCAGTGGTGAGTCCATACACCTTCAAAGTGGGACCAATGACAGCCTCTACAGCATTGGTGGCAGTCGAATCAAATGAAAGAACTCGATCAAGCCCACTCATAACATGTTCGTCAATAATGTTGAACAGCGTATTCTCGAGCTTGTGAAGCTGTGCATAGCGAACGACGCTGTAGAACAAGGAGCAGACAAAACCTACACGCAAATAGAATGCCTGGGTCTCCAGCACCATGGCACGCTTGAAACCCCATTCACCATAGAGGTTAAAGAGCTGAACGAAAATGCCACCCGCGGTTATACCCAGAATACCACAGACAACTGCGGTAGGCAATGTCCGCATGTTCTGGTGCTCGGCAGTCAGTGCCTTCTCTACGCCATAGTTCGCGATACCCGCTGCATCCGTAAACAGCGCTACGACAACGAGGAAGAATCGGACCATGCGAAGGCTTGCAATCGAGCGCAAGCCAAAGACATTCTGATCAATCAAGTACCACAGGAAGAGTGCGAGTGGTAGCGAATAGTTGTTGCTGAGCCAGGCAGGGCCCTGTCCCAGGAGGAAAGCGACGAGAAGCGTACCACCAAAGTTGTACAGAATAAACGTGAGGGTGCGCTCCAGGAAGCTGTGCTGGATGCCGGAGTTTTTGCGAGACGTCTCAAAGTTCACTGCGACATCCGTTGCTTTCTTCATGTACGCCAGGACCGTAAGGAAGAGCCAAAGGCGCTCATCCTGGAGCTTGGCGAACGTAGACAAGAACATCTGGAAGGGTAAGGGGTGAAGAGTGCGGTGGGTAGACGATTGCACTTGAGGAAGTTTGGGTTGGCTGCGGGACCACTGTGATAGGCCTCGGAAAGTCGCAATCCGAGATACCTCAAAAGCTCAGGGGCGGGTACGTGCAGATCTGCAGGGAATCCGGAGGTCTCGCACGCTTTCATATCGATAGCATAGGATAACATTACGGCAGCGTGAGGGATATGGATTTTTCTAGTAATATAACGCTGCAGAATGTACGTTTCCAATTCACTCGCCAATGTAGCAAGAGTTTTCGGATTGGCTGGCGTGTTCAGTTCCGGTGCAACGACATCAGTTCGTGAATTGACTGCTCGCAAGGAGGCTCTGAAGGGAAGTATTGCGACCCTAGCGTTCGTGAATCAGTTCAATCACGTGCTCACAATGCAGGCTGACTGCTGAACCCCATTCTCCGACCCTTTCGATCTCTCAGCTGTGAGAATATAATCCGTCCTGATGCCACCAGAGGCACGGCGCAGCCTCCAGTCGATACACTACGCAAACGACCGCATGAGCCATTACTCTCAAGTGGGGTGAAAGCTGATATGACTGAGGTAGAGCCTGAATTTCCTACAGTGGTGGCTCTAGGCAGTTGCAAGTATAATTCTGTTGGCAGCTACGTGAGGCTTACGGCTCTAATCTGGGCTGCATGCGCTGAAGCGTTGACTGGTGCATGCATATGCCCGATCTATATTCCCGCTCACGCCTGTTGTCCCCCTCAAATCCGCCTGAAACTTCCGCGGACTGGCAGGCCAACCAAGTTAAGGCAGCCGTTTCGCGTCAAAGTAATTGTGTCTGAATCAAGTGTGAGGCTATTGTGGTGGAAGTGCTAGTCGAATCATTCAACCCAGCGAGAGCACTAGGAATTGTATCCTGCACGAAACCACCCGCTGCACGCATAGACACGCACGTGTTGTGCTACAAATCCTTTCACTGCCCTCGTATTCATGTCCAGCCACGATCCAACCGAGGACAAGCACGAGGGCGGCGCGGGTTCTGCGCTGGGACCCAGTAGAACTCTACATGATGCTCCACCTGCCGCCCACGAACCCGGGTCAACCACACTCGAAACCGCAGATCAAACTGGCGCATCCACATCTCAGCGAGAAACGTCCGAGCCGTCCGAGCATGCCTTGGCCGCTCACGAGACCAAGGGAGGAGGTCAGGGAGAGGGCGATGTCCTAAACGCTGACCTTAGCCTCGCAAATCCCATGTCGACCCCGTCAACTCGAGGCTCACAGAGTCTGCCTGCGAAGCCTCCCAGGGATTCGACTCGGGCAATGGCTGGCGCTGGGACGAGCAGCTCAAGCACTATCACGAGTACTGGAAGGGGATACAGTAACATGCCAAGCATTCGTCGTCGAACTAGCACGACGTCACTACAGGCCCCGCCTCAGCAGCATCAGCTTCAGCACCAGAGCAGTAACGCACAAGCGGCATCTCAAGTGCAGAGCAGTGGTACAGCTGCTGGAGGCGGTCCCACTCCCACACCAGCCAACAGAAACTTGAAGGATATAGAGGCTGATGTCGCGAGCTATGTAGAGGAGTTGAACAAGTTCAAGAAGTCTGTAACAGCGCAACGTTCCCCTCAATGGTTACTTGACGAACTGTTGCGTATCCAAAACACTCGAACCGACACGCTGATAACAAATCTCTTGAATGATGCGCGAAATTACTCACGCATCATTGACAACCAGAAGCGCACAATTAAAGGCCTTAAAGATGAGTTCACTCAACTGAAGGAAAGCCTTGAACGAGTCGAGGAAGTCGAACGACCAAGGCTTATGCGGGAACACGCAGCTGAACTCTCAGCACGGGACCAGAAAATCGCAGAGCTCCAGGCTCGACTAGATGCTCAAGAAGAAGAGTTGCGCAAGACTCGAGAGACCCTCCAACGTGAGAAGGATGAGGCTGAGCGAACAAGTTTCGAAACTCTGCGAAAGACGGACGAAACGATTGTCTCTCTAAAAACCACGATCGAAGAGATGCGAACTGAGAACTCTGCATTAGCGTCAAAGATTCTGAACCTGGAGGAAAAGCTAATGAGCGTCAATTCCGAACTCAACATTGTAACCGCAGAGCGAAACTCCGTCAAGCGTGAGCTCGAGGTGGAGCAGCAGAACGCTGACGAGCTAGCCAAAGCGTACCGCGAAATGCAGAGCCTCGTTACGGCCCTAAAGCCTTGGGAGGTGCGATACCTGACGATGGAGAAGCTAGCCCAGCAAACCGAAGAAGCTCTGGTAGAGCGTGCTTCGGTCCTGAAGCGTAACAACGACTCACTCCGTAAGGCCTTCAAGTTCCTCTTCATTAAACTCTGGTACATGTTTTTACGAACGCGAGTGATGGTCAGCGGGGCACGAGCCAAGGTCAACGCGCTCATCCTTGCAACGGAGTCAGAGGTAGAGAAGCTGCGCGCGGTGACGAGGCCAGGTGCGCCCTCGTACTCGAGTTCTATTCCCATGCCGGCAACGTTTTCCGGACCCACTGCAAGCGCAAAGGACAGCTTTCCCCAGTTTTCCACTAATTTCTCTTCACTACATGTATTAAGGCCGGTTCCAAGCCAAGGTGAAGGAAGCCAAGCATCATCGAGACAGCCAGAGGCTGACACTAGCCAGAATACGATCGGCGCTCTGGTAAACGTTAATAGTGTCAACCACGTTCTAGCGCCTGCCACTTCAGATGCACCGAACCCCGAAGGTGGTGAGCCTACGCAAGATGATCTGACATGGCACCGGGCGCTCGAACTCGCCATTGCTCGAAAGCGGAATTTGCTCCGTCAGGACCTCGTTAATCTGAAGAAGGTCTCTTGCTGGGAATTGTTCCGGCGACTGACAGACGAGATATCCAATGCATACGAGCCCGTGCTCGAGCTCGTCAGACGAGCCAGGAAGTTGGGCGAGGCTTGCGACAGCCTTGCTACGGGCAGCATTACATTGACTACACAAAAGCTCAAACTGGAAGAAGAGTGTGCGAGACTTTCTGCAAGACTGGCTCAGACAGAAAAGATGTGTGAAACTCTAGCACTTGAGAGAGATCGAGAAAGGCAAACCGCTGCCGCACTGAATCTACGGCTTGCCGCTGTTGGAAAGGAGTCGATTACCCAACGTCGCACACGTAAGCAGGCTCGGATTGTCGAGGAAGTCCTGAAACAGCAAGGAAAGCTGTGCTCACTGAAAGATTTGCTCGTAGCAACTAAACAGCGCATTAAGCTTCTGAAAGAGGCTCGTTTGCGACAGCACGAAATGCTTGAAACCTTGATACGAAAGAAGGCGAGGGACAGCACGACCATTGCAAATCTCATGCAGCAGAAAGGCCTGACATCGCCCAATGGTACACCCGCTCGACTGTCGCTGTCTAGGTCAACGAGCTATCTCATGGCGCTTCCAGCTTCTGCTGAAGAACCCAGTGGTCAGGACCCGTGTCATGCACATATGGCATCCAACCATACGAGCGAGCTTAGCCCTTTGCCTCGCAAGACTGCAGCTGGGAGAAACTCATTCTCGATGCGTCAGAGCGCTAGCCTCAGTTCACTTCACCTTGCATCCCCTCGCAATTCATTCTCATCGAGTCGGGCAACCACTCCGGTCCCAAGCTACATGAGCCCACATCCGAGTCCAAGTGTAGCACAACCGACCACCTCTGGACCTCAAGCCCCCTTCCAGCCTCTTGGAGTTGATCCCGAGGACGAAGCCGCTGTCGAAAACGTTCTGCGAGACTCTTTGGTTGAGACCATCGCATTCGCAAGTGATCCGGACTTCCAAGACCCGGCATTGGTTGGCATTCCTGGTAAGACTAAGGAGCTCGCAAAAATGAGTGGTGCTGGGCAAATGACTGGCGGCTCCGTAGGAGAGACAGACCCATCAGCACTCGCAGATCATCCACAGATAGGCGTGGAATCTGATGACTATAGTGATCGGGAATCGCACGCTTCGGAGTCTGCTTCAGTTCGGATGCCTCCAATTACCGTAAAGAAGAAGTCTGAACTGGAGCGTGCTCGAATCCAGGCGCTTGAAATGGCTCGAGAGCGCGCAGCAAAGGCGGCTGAGGCCAAGGCCTTCTGGGGCAACGATAATACCACGTCGATTAAAGACTTGTTACATGAACGATATGTTGCGGAGAAGTTGAAAGCGCGACAGAACCAGCGCAAACAGGCAACTGCAAAGACCCAGCCTAGGCGAGGCGACTCCAGTTTCCACTCTACTAGTGCAGGCGACGATAGGTTGGCCGCATCATCGGCTTCGATTGGTGGACATTCCAAGCCACGGGAAGCAGAAGTCGCGCCAAATGCACCTCATGTTGTACCGCCAGCCCAACTCAAGCCACTTAAGCACCCAACTTCCAAGAAACCCATGTCAGAGGCTCAGCTAAAGCGATTAGAAGCTATGGCCAAGATCTATGCGCCGTCCGTGAATCTCCACGCGCATGCCTCACCCGCATGCTCAACCGGAGCGCATACATTGAGCCCCAGCCGACCTGCTCACCCCCCTCCAGGGCCAGCACAAGCCCAGTCTGCTGCATCTGCACAAGATCAGCAACTGCAATCTCAGCCCTCACAGCCAGACCAACCCGATACGAGTAATAATGGCAGTGCGCCGCATACTTCCCACTCGGTCGATGCGCAGTAGGACAATCCCAACTCGCCTGCCTGATGTCTCTGCTCGCCAATGCAACACCACCGGCCATGCCCCAAACCCAGCAAGGCTCGATCGAGAATTTTGAAATCTCGGTGTGAAACATTTGTTCCAAGCACATTTCCATCGTTGTAAAATAGAGTCTCCTGCAAGTACGTTTGCCGAACAAACCGGCTGTTTACAATGAGTGACGAAGGAAAGGCCTGCTCAACCACCCTGCATTCGCATGAACCTTCTACTTCGAGTGTGCAGCACACGAAAGCAAACTCACTCGAAGCGGTTCTGACCGCGAAGCACGCGGATTCGGAGAAGAGCGTCAGCTTCCGGGTCAACTTTGCGACAGCATTTGATGCTAGCATCCCTGTCAGTGATGTGTCCATGCAAAAAGGTGACTGCAAGTGCTCACGATGCAAACCCGTGGGGGCGTTCGGACTCCCTGATGCCAAGATCGGTCCGATCAAAATAGGAGGCTGGGAAGGCGCCACGAGAGCTGGCTCCAGCGTGAACTGCGACGAATTCTTGTTTTGCCCTCACTCGAGTGGGACTCATACCGAGTGCCGTGGTCACATTATGACGGATGGCCCGACCATCGATACTGTGATCTCACAAATGGGTGGACTCGGACCTCGGCTTGGCCTGTTGCTGAGCGTGCTGCCAGTTTCACTGGGTTCCTCAGGCGAAACGTACGCGCCCAACAAGGCTGCACCTGAGGATATGGTAATAACGCGAGCTGGTATTGAGCAAGCGCTGCATGTGATTAAGGAGAAGTTCCCAGCAACCGCTGCTAATCTGCAGGTCTGCTCCGGAGCGATCGCCCTGAGAACAAACTCAAGGGGCAGCAAAGATACGTTTAAGTTTAGTCAAACGAATCCGCCCTACCTTACTGTTGAGGCCGCAGAGTATCTTGCAAGCGAGCTAGGGTGTCATCATCTTATTGTAGATCTGCCTTCGGTCGATCGAGAGGACGACGGAGGTGTTCTTGCCGTGCATCGAACGATTTTCCGATACAATCTCCCTCTTCGGGATGAAGCAGGAGTCTATCCAACGAACAATACCCTGGTGAAGCTTCGGACTGAAAAGGGCATATCTGTTTTTGATGAAACACCCGACAACGCTTGCCGCACGATCACAGAGCTGGCTAGGTTCCCGGACAATGCGACCCTGCCTGATGGCCCCGTACTGATCGACTTGCAGGTGGCTCCGATCGCGTCGGACGCTGCACCATCGCGGCCTGTACTATTCCCCGTGACAATGTTGGAGTAGGCGCCACAGTAAGCGTAATACAAAATTTTGGCTAATGTACACTGTTTTATGTGGGGGTTTCATCAGACCTGCTCTTGGTCGTCTTGGCTTCGATGCGACTCGCCTTTCGGTTTGATATCATACTTCTTTGCGTTGCTCCATATTGAATCCTTTGTGTAGGTATTCTCCTCTCGGATGTCGGTATGTCTTTGTTGCCCTCGGAGACCCGTCGGCGCAGCAAACTGACTTTTCTTACTCATGGACGCGATCCATTCACTATGTGTCTGACCTTCGAGCCTACGATTCAGCAACTCGACCACTTCGCCATCGGTATAAAATGCGGCGCCACGGGCTCGCTTTCGCTCAGCTTTTTCTGTCTCCAGCTTTTGTTCTTGGGCACGCTTGGCTCGCTGTGCCATACGCTCCGCCTCACGCTCCTTAGCAGTGAGGTTGGACCAACGCTCGCGTTCTGCTTCTTCCGCCTCGCGTATGGCCCGCGCTTGTCGCTCGCGATACGTGCGCAAAAACTCCCGCTGTTTCCACGCTGCAATATCCTTCTCCTGCTCTTCTGGGAGATCACGGTCGTCGGGGATCGTTCCACCCTCGAGTCCCAACCTCCGACGCTCCTCTTCCATCTCTGCACGCTGCACTTCGCTGATCAGCATTGCTCGGCTCTCCGCCTTTTTCTTTGCGGCCAGCTCAGCAAGCTTGCGTTCCATTTCCTTCTCCTGCTCCTGCCGTGTCTTCTTGTCAACCAGCGCGTCTCGAGCAGCCTTCGAGATGAATACGGGTTTCACAAGCGCGCGTTGCTCTCTGAGTAGCCTGGCCTGAGGATCTTCTTCGTCTTCCTCATCCTCGTCCTCATCTTCGTCCTCGTCTTCTTCCTCCCCCTCTTCCTCGTTGCTGTGGTAATTGGATCTAGTGGATATGGCATTGTTCATTGCATTATCATCAGCGTTCATTGCAGGAGCTTGTCCACCTGACTCGGCTTCGGCCTCAGCCTTGCGAAGACGCTCTCGCAGCGCCGCTCGACTCGACACAGCAGGTTGTGCTGGACCGGTGTCAGCCATAAAGGCATCTCCTGCAGTTTCGTCGCCGAGGCTTGCGCTCATATCAATAATAGCCATGCCAACCTCACCCTCATCCGGAGGCGCGAGCGCTGAGAAGTCGATCACTTGCTCCTCATCTCCCTCCGCATCCCTATTGGCTTCAGCATGGAGTGACGTGTCGAGACTATCATCGAGCTGCGTTTGTCGATGCTTTGCGGATGTGTCCTTTCCTAGTATTTGTGCGACAATCTCACGCGAGACTTGATATTCCTCGTTGTTGGGTAGCTCGCCCTCATTACCTACCTCCTGCTCGTCTTCTTCGTCGTCCACCACATCCTGGTCTCGAATCCAGTCAGCGGCCTCGCCGGCGCGGTAGATTCTACGAGCCGCAAGACGCTTTGCGTGCTGCGCCTTGTTCCATTCCAGCTGTGATACGAATGCAGTGGCCGTATCAATGACGTTGTTGCGCCGTGACTGCGGATGCTGTCGAAGCGTGGACATGGGACTGAACTTTGGCTGGTTTGATTGGACGCCGTACGGTGTCCTTTCGTCGCAAGCGGGAGTGTGTTAATAATATGCGCAAAGGTTAATCTGTGCGCACAGATTGAGTTGCGATATACTCACTAGTGCAGTCGGCTGGTTAGCACACACACTCGAACCGTTAAGCCTGGAAACTTTGACGTCGAGCCTCAAGCTCTGGGAGGAAGTATGACAGAACTAGCCGCGGCAGCACGATGCTGATAGTTGATCCGAGTCTGTCTCTTGCCTGTGTTTCGAAGTTAACCTGCTCCAATGCTGCGGTTTACGCTTGTGGACGCTGAGAGCTCAAGGCTTGAATTTATCCGTCCTGGCCCGGAGATCACAGTCTTGCTGACCGGATCAACTCGCAAAATATTGCGAGTTGGACTAGAGATTTGTTGTCGTGGGATTCATTTCCGGTGTCGCTGTTTAGGCATAGGCCGTGGACGCACTCCGCTAGAAACATTCCGCTCGGACTTCACAGCCGCGGGCAGAGACGTCTGCACTACCCAGACTTACCCCCAGTCCCCCTTTGAGAAGATCTAGTAGCATTATAGTTTCTCTTCGACGACTTTTGAGCTGCGGCCTTGGATCAGCGCAGGCACGCAGCGACAGCTCGACGCCCGACTTGAAGCGGCGTTGCGCGAACGGTAAACCGCTTAAATCCGTCTTGGTTCTGCACATACGCTCGCAGATCTCCCCCTAGTCCTGACCCAACGTCCCCAGGCGAGAGTCAGCATCGAGAGAACGAACTCCCGAATTGAACCAGATTCACAATGTACGGGGCGCACTATGCATATATGGCTCCGCTTGTACAGCAGCAGCCGAAGTCATCTCAGCAAAAGGGTCAGAGCCGTGCGCGTTCTGGATCCAACGCGGAGCCATCCAACCCGAAGGGGATCGAACGCGCTCAATCTCCGACGGAGATGTCGCTTCGACGATCCCCTGAAATCACTCCACGTTCGGAAGCCTCAGTTGCTGCATCAATAGTCCCGCCCACGCAACTATCTCCGGTTGACCTCCCATCTTCGGCTCCAGCGCAGGTAGAATGGCAGCCACTCATCAACATGGGAGACTCCACAGGTGTGCCCAGGCTACTCGGCCCCTTTGGCTGCACACCATGGGAACCAACACGTGGGGTACACAGTGCTGCAGGTAAATCCGTAACCCTTCAAGAGACCTTCACGGAGGGTATCTCTTCCGAGCTCCCCATCCCACTCAAGCGAAGTAGCACGACAGGTGCGAGGGAAAAGCTTGTTTTTGCGTGTGCTGGAGCTACACGCATCACACCAGTGGGAAATGTCACGGGTACGCTAGCCGTAGTTGCTTCTGCAGCGATTCCAGGCACGATGCCATCCTTCTACTTGCGCTTCTATCCAGATCCTGAAGCCAGCAGCACGAGTCTCGTTGCGCGGACGAGTAGTAATTTGCAGACTGAGGGTCGAGCCGATGCGTCGAATTCCCATTCGAAGGTTTTACAAGATCTGCGATCGAAATTACGAACACCACTGAGCTTACCGCTTACCCGTCTTAGGACAGCACAACGAAGGAGGTATATGCTACAGAGGACTGCGTGTGAACTCTTCTTCTCGTCGCAATTTGAAGACATGCTGCCGTCACATGCGGCACAACTCCAAGCCGCTGTAGAGCCTGCTCAGGGAACTACGCGGCATTCTGCGTTGCTCAACCAACCACTGGATGACGTTGAGGCAGCCCGAGTGCAATATCGCTTGGAAGAGGAAGAAGCACAATATGAAGAGTTCATTCGAAAAGATGCACTGAGCGCTAAGAACACGACGAGTGGAAGTCGACGTGTTCTCGAAGCAGAATCCAAAGGTGATAGCAGTCAAGGCGAAGAGAACGCCGAAGCTGACAATGATGATAATGATGATGATGACATGACGTTCTTTCACCCCGCTCTGGTGGTACCTGATGATTCAGGTTTCGTTCAGAATGATCCAGAAGTCATGGGCAACCATTCGTGTGCAAACTCATTTGCACTACTCCTCGCTTTGCCTGATAAGGAGGCGCGAAGTGTTTTCTTCAAGGTTTTGTTGTGTCTTAGACTTCCGAAATTCGACCGATACTCTCTATTGCACCCTTCAGTCGCGCTGCAGACCTCCATGCTCACCGAAAGGTGGCGTCGGCGAGAGATCTCCAACTTTGATTATTTGTGGCATCTCAACAGACTCGCTGGACGCACGATACTCGATCTCAATCAGTATCCGGTGTTCCCATGGGTCATCGCGTACAATCCCTTCCCAGTGCAGAGCGGTAAGCAAAAGACTACGTTGAGCTTACCTGAACTCGTCAGCGTTATTTTGGGACCTGCTCTGCACCCCCTCGCGCCTCTTATCTTCCGTGACTTACGGCTTCCAATTGGGCGGCTTGACCCTGAGCGATGGGACGTGATTCGAGATCGATTTGAATGCTTCACTGAGGTTGACACGGGTATTCCTGCATTCCATTATGGATCTCACTATAGCAATGCAGCGACGACCTGTTACTATCTGCTCCGAAATCAGCCGTTTGCTGCATTGCATGTGGAACTGCAGAGCGGACGATTTGACGTTCCAGACCGTCTATTTGCCTCAATTCCTTCGGCCTGGAGGTCATGCCTCACATCACTGTCTTGTTTTAAAGAGCTCACTCCAGAGTTCTTCTACGACCCGTCGTTTCTGCGCAACTCCGCAAAGTATCCCTTGGGGCAGACCCAGGAAGGCTTGCAGGTTGATGATGTTGAACTCCCTGACTGGGCGAATGGATCGCCTGAAACATACGTCGCAGTGAATCGTTTGGCACTCGAAAGCGAGTATGTGTCCGCTAACCTTCATCATTGGATCGATCTGATCTTTGGATACAAGCAACGTGGAGAGGCCGCCCGAAAGGCTGGCAACTTGTTTTGTCACCTAACATATGAAGGAGCTGTGGATGTAACCACGATTCAGGATCCACTTTCACGAGAGGCCGCACTCATCCAAATTCAGCAGTTCGGCCAAACGCCGTCACAGCTCTTCCTCTCACCTCACCCACCTCGGATACCCTTAGCACCCATGGGTTCGACGTTGTCTACGTTCAAAGACGTCCCGTGCGCTCTGATTCCGGAATTTGAAAGGCTGTTGGCTATCGCACCCATGGCGAGGACGAGAGCGGAAGCACTAGCACCCGAATCATACGAAACCTGGAATCAGGCACCACCGTCTCCATCTGAGATGGTAGATGATTCGTCTGTTGCAGCGCAGTCGAGATCGACCCAGACAGATGTTTCAGCTGCCGATCATGTAGGGACGAGTCGTGCAGCAACCCAGGAGGCTCCATCAGTCCAACCAAAGTTTTCGACTCACTTGACTGTGAATCCAGCTCAAGAACCCAAACTCGCCAGAGTTCAGGAGCTCAAGTCAGTGGTTGCTGCTGCGCGGGCTCGTGCAGACAGCGCCTTGCGACGGCGTGTACGTGAACAACCCCAAGGCCCTAGCCTGGGGGACTATGCATCAACGCCCGGCTCTTCGGCGCACCAGAGATCCCAGAGTCTATTCCTGAACAAGAATTATGTTTTCGAGCCGTGGTCAGAAGATGGAAATGTTGATTCAGAAGTCATGTCACTTGGCTTGGAAGGCAATGGAGAGAAGGCTCAAGCAGGTCCCGAAGAAGAGTCGAAGGACACAACCCTCGATTCGCAAGCTGCTGCTGCTGGTGGTGAGACTGACGGTGATGCATCCGAGAAGGCTGCAGCCGAACTTGATCTTTTGACGGCGCTTGAAACCCTTGAAGCTATGGCAGCTGACCCTATTTTGAACAGCTGGACCTCCTCCTCGCTCTCCATTGGAGCCGGACTGCAGAGTCCTTCGAAGGAACTGCCAACATTAACCGAGGATTCTCCAAGTGCGGCGAATCCTTCTCAGGGGCAGCTCTCAACTACATCGATGAACGAAACGCAGGCATCAGAACGACCTGCTATGCTCTCAGCGGAGGCACAGTCACGACGTGTCCGACCTCCGCATTCAGCTTGGATACCCCTAGCAGCGTGGAATCCAGCAGCCACCCGTAGAACGGAGCATCGCCCGCAGTGCAAACGAACCAAGTACATGAGAAGGAATCTCGTCCTTACAAATGGCGACATTATATGTGGAATACGCCATGCACGGCTTGCGACAACTAACAAAACTTTCCAGCGTGTTCACCTTCTACCGAGTGATGTGTACTCTCTGTTAAAGCAAAAGGGTCAGACTCGCAAGACTGTCCCCTCAAGCGGCTATGGCGTTGTCTCTCCGCTTCGGTCAACAGGCAGCTCAACGAAGCGTGTACAGGCCCTGTTAGATGCCATAGAGCAAGAAGATGAAGATCATGAGCCTGAGAGTGAACAAGAAGAATCACAATTGCTGAAGGCGATCGATGAAGAGGACAACCAACTCGATGCTGATGAATCTGAACAGCCTAGTCCCGTGCCTGCTGTCGAGGATGTGATCGAGGATGCTCACCAGAGCGACGAAGAAGACCTTCTGGACGTTGAAGAAATCGTTCGAAGACAGGCTGCACGTGCTGAGCGCCAGCGTGAGCTGACTCGCAAGATTGCGGCTGCCCAAGAGCGAAGTCGGAGAATCAAAGTTCGTCGCGAGCGCCGAAGACTTTGGAGTCTCCTTCGCCTACTTCGACGCAGTGGCTTGACAAGTGCTCGTAACCACGCGCACTTGCTTGTGTTCTTCAAGGGCTTACAAACAAGAGAACTGCCTGCAGACAGCTGTCCGCATTTCCGACTGCTAGATGAGGTGCAAGTCACCCCTGGATATCCGCAGAATGGTCTCACCATTGGATGGACAAATCCCAATGTGCTTGCAGTGCTTCCGTGGGTGCGTGACGAGGACGTTGTGCTGAATCAAACCACTGGTCAAGATGCGTCAGCTGATGGCTTAGACTCGGATGAAGCATTAGATTCCCATCCTAAAGAAGAGAACCATCACGCCTGCCAATTTGCTCCTGACTCCCAACCATGTACATTCCTAACTGTATCGTCTTCAGTCACTCTGGATCAGGACAAGGACCAGCAATATCCAATTTTCTCCGTAACCTTCGCGGAGAGGCCATCGCAGGTTTCTGTGCATGAAACAGCCGTAGGCCAGGCAAGCTCCCTAGTGTATCAGCTCTGCACCACATTCATTGTCTCCGGTGTGGCTACAAACCGTACCCATTTCCTCCAATTCCCTTCTTCACTATCAGGTGCTTTCCCGTTGCCTTCGCGTGTGATTGGCGATTGTGTTGAGCTGCCGACTGTGGGATCAATCAACGAGGAGGCTACTCAGGAAGGCCAAGACACCGACGGCAGCGATGTGCTCGCGGCTGTCATGTGTACGAGCCGGGCTCAGTTGAATGGCCAAGTCGCTTCAGCGTTCATTATGATCCCCATGCCAGGAGCTTTCAAAGATGACGCAGCCACACAGTACGACGAGCAGAATAGTGATGTATCGCAGCTTGCTTCATTTGTCGGTCTGCCCCGACTGTGGGCTTCTTCGTTCAACCATAATGGGTCGGCCGACTTCGCGACTACTATTTCCTCGCAACTCGTGCAACTCGTCGGAAGACCAAGGGTAGCGCTCTCGCACTCACATTATCTGCTTGCACTAGGGGCTTCAGAAGGACGAGCGATCGCCCTGTACCCCATGGCGGAAACCGCACTGCAAGAGTCAGCGGACCCTGTTCTCTCTGTCGCTCGACCGTCGCTTTATCATTTGCCAACAAGCCTGAGCTGCTTACGACTTCTTCCCATGGACAAACAAGATAATCGACTCGTCCGTACCCGACTCGTACGATATGGGCGTATTCAGCGTGCATACCTGAGTTCGATCGCAATTTCCGGTGGTCTACGAATCTTGATGAGCGCACGCGTCGTCCAATTTGTCAGACGAAAGCAAACACGTACGGACGCTATTTTGGAGATGTTCCATTTCGAGAGCCGATTTGCGCCGCTAGCCAGTTACTCGATCAAACGCGTATTAGAGTGTGCGATGTATCGCATCGGTGGTAAACAACGCATTGGTTTAGACCTTTCGGCGTTTGCACATGTTCCATGGGTTCAAGAGCTTACAAACATTCTTACGGATGTGCCTGCCCCAGCCGACGAAGTAGTTTGGGTTCCTGTGAGTGTGCACATTTGCGATGGCAGGGCTCCGGGCTCGTCGTGGACTGGCTTCGTCATTGCCTTACAGCCGATTATCAGAACCCTGCATGTTGAAGAGGTGAATGATCGGGATGTTAGTTGCGACTCCAAACCAGAGGACGATACTACACGACCCGAAGATCGGGAGCCCCCGGCCAAGCCAAGTGTCGCCTATGCCCAAGCATGCATCGGTAATCTTCGCCGACTAAAGGAAGCATCTGTCGACAGTGCAGGTCAGGGAAAGACCCACAATGCACTCCAGCTGTGTCAATTCAACCAGGGTGCAACACTCGTCGTTGCGGTCTCCTTCGGCGCAACATTACCTCTCATTCAAGGCTCCAGGCCCAACCCTGGTGAAGCTCCTGTCATGGGTGAAGGAACCCCCCATGAAACAGGTGTTCGAATGCAACTACTGAATTCGCCTCTTAGCCCGATGGCCGCAATCGCCGAGCTTCCATCTTCCTCACTCATCGCGACCGGTCATGTGGATGGCTCAGTATCGATCTTCGCTCTACCTACGTTGCGACGTGTTCTGACGATTCCGTCACCATCAGTCACAGATCATGCTGTTGTCACATCCCTTGCTTGGCGACCACGGAGGGCGGTGCTCGCGCAATCCGCTCAGCTTGATGGGTCCATAACAGAGTCAGATGGCAACGCAGAGAGCTCGAATGCTGACAATGTCCTGACCCATGATCCTTCCCTCTCACGTCTGTATGCACGCCTCCCGAAGATTGTTCAACGCGAACTCGACGTGAACATTGGCAACATCTCCCCACATGATCTTCTGCTCTGGATCGAACGCGAGTCCCAAATGGCAACCCTGGATGCCATCAAGGCCTCACCTGAAAAACGCGAAGAACTCAGTAAGCTGGCTGCCTCTTTGATGTGTTTGTTGGCCGTTGCATACTCGGATGGACGAGTCAGGTTGTTCGAGATTGATGACCGATCTCTGGCCTGCTTAGCCTATGCGGAAGACGAGAACTAAGAGCTCTCTCATTGTTTGACCATAGTCATTGTTCAAGACCTCCTGGGTGACCTGTTCGCTTTCTCAAGATTTCTGTGTAATACACGTGATTAACCAAGATTTTTTGCATGTATTATGTGGCACAATATGAATTGGCTTCCTGTTATTCGTGCTGTCCCGGGACTTTTTTTGTGCAAGCACAAGTACTACTCGTACCTCCTCACGCATTCAGTCAGCTACTGTGGTCCTGCGACGCAACTAAAAAAATTCGAACTGAACCAAGACTTCATCCACCCCCGACCGGCCACAAGGTTTTTTGTAGCCGTTGGAACCGTGGAGCTTGGTGAGTTACACACTTTGTTTAAGTGTCTGTTTCGCGGTGTTCAGTTTGTGCATTGAGATGCAAGGGTTTTCATCATATACGTGCTGGCATATCACATCCATCCATATATAGATCTTCCCAATGCAACCCATATCCAGCTCACAGATCAACGCAAGATCTGGGAGACCGTCCTTCGGAGGATCCTTCGCGCTCGACAAGTCGGGCCCCACCACACGCAAGAGTCTCACCAACTCAACGGGTCGACTGAGCCTCGGTGGCAGGTACGTATACACTCGTTTCTATGTTTCTATCTGCACTACGCTTGACGTTTCCTTGGAAAATGCCACAAACACAGACTCCGTGACGTTACGTTTTGGGGAGCTTGAAAATGTCTGAGGACTTGTAACGCCTTTAGTACGCTCACACCATGGCTAATTTGGGACGCATCTACCCACTCTCTAGTAGTCGCCGACTCTCTGTTGCACCCGTGGTTGCCGCTACTCCAAGCCGTCCAAATCGAGACGTTACAACCTCGCTCTCTGGCGCAGGCGCCGTTTCGAGTGGAGCTCTTACCCCGGCTTGTGCGACCTCCACCACAGCCAACATGCCAGCACCGCGTCCAAGTGCAGCTGAGACGAAGCGCATGGCAACCCAGCTCTCGGAGTTCTTGCTGTCTCGCCAGTATCCCTTCCCCTTTGGTAAGTCAACCCTGGAGGGCCCCACAATCCAAGAGTTCCGAAATCTCGTCAACTTCATTATTCAGCAGGGCATCGACCCCACCTTCTCGCTGCCAGATCCCAAGACTCCAACTTTCAAAGATGACGTCGCTGCCTGCTTCCGCGCCTTTGGTTATCCCTATTCCAACCTGAAGTCGTCGCTTCAGTCGGTTGGTGCACCCCACACTTGGCCAATTGTGCTGGGCGCATTGGTATGGCTTATCTCTCTGGTTACTGCAGCGGAGCAGCCCATTCCAGGCATTTCCAACTACACCCTGGAGTTCCTGAACACACCCAAGCCAGCGGATGAAGTCTTCGACATCGATGCTCAGGGATCCTTCGAGTACATGGCAAGGTCGTACAACGAGTGGATGCGCGGTGGCGAGATGGAATTCAACGACCACGAGCGCGAGAACGCACGTCTGGCGAGTCAGGTTGAGGCCCTTGAGTTAGAGCTCAAGGCTATTCAATCCGAGCACCATGCCCTTCGAGCGACCGAGGGCCAGTTTGCGAGTGTCCTTTCACGTAAGAATGAGCTTATCTCGCAGTGCGCGGCAGCAGAACAGGCACTCGAGCAGCAGAAGAGTGTTCTCAGAGAGACCGAAGAAAAGCACAAGCTTCGAGTTGAGTTTGCATCTAGACGACGCGAGCAGATTGCAACGCTCGAGAAGGAGGCTCAGGAAACCAAGGCAGTTGCAGACCGCCAGAGCATCACGCCACTCGAGGTGGCCGCCATTGCACAGAAGAAGAAGGTCCTCCGAGAGACCAAAGCAATGCTTGAGGAACAACAAGCGAAGCTCA
>Ga0182741_1003097_pt1 | contig 18149 bp, 16 predicted proteins | sample eDN5th37CBELigOP_FD_128874 | JGI IMG/M metagenome (GOLD analysis project Ga0182741, IMG submission 128874) | Enriched Organic Plus compost microbial communities from Emeryville, California, USA - eDNA 5th pass 37_C BE-Lig OP (version 2) (version 2) ...
CCCTTGTCCGAGGGGCTCGACGCGGTGATCTGCGCCGAGGGCACGACCCAGATCGACACGCCCTCGTTCCTGCGAGTATAGACGTCGCGGGCGTTCATGATCGCCATTTCGGCGTCGGGCGCGTGCAGGCTGCCGACATGGCGGTGGTTCAGCCCGTGCTGGCCCCGGATGAAGACCTCCCAGAGCGGCCATTCCTTGGACATGGTTCTCTCCCTAAACTTGGTTCTGCGACTGGCGCGTGTTCCTGGCGATGACGGGTTATTCGGCGGCCTGCGCCCGGCGGGCGGCGGCCTTCTCGGCATGGGCCATCAGCCCCTCGCGGAACCAGGCGCCGTCCTCCCAGGCCTTGACGCGGGCGCCCAGCCGGTCCTTGTTGCAGGGCCCGTTGCCGGCGATCACGTCGAAGAATTCCGACCAATCCGGCTCGCTGAAATCGTAGCCACCCTTTTCCTCGTTCCATTTCAGGTCCGGGTCGGGGACGGTCAGGCCCAGGTATTCCGCCTGCGGCACGGTCTGGTCGACGAATTTCTGCCGCAGCTCGTCATTGGTGTTGATCTTGATCTTCCAGGCCATCGACTGCGCCGAATGCACCGAATCCTTGTCCGAAGGCCCGAACATCATCAGCGCCGGATACCAGAAGCGGTTCAGCGCGTCCTGCGCCATGCGCTTCTGCGCCGGCGTGCCCTGGGCCAGCTTCATCATCACCGCATAGCCCTGGCGCTGGTGGAAGCTTTCCTCCTTGCAGATGCGGATCATGGCGCGGGAATAGGGACCATAGCTGGTGCGCTGCAGCGGCACCTGGTTCATGATCGCCGCGCCGTCGACCAGCCAGCCCACCGCGCCCATGTCCGCCCAGGTCAGCGTCGGATAGTTGAAGATCGAGGAATATTTCATCTTGCCGGCATGCAAGAGTTCCATCAGCTCGTCGCGCGAGACGCCCAGCGTCTCGGCCGCCGAATAGAGATAGAGCCCGTGCCCGGCCTCGTCCTGCACCTTGGCCAAGAGGATCGCCTTGCGCTCCAGCGTGGGGGCACGGGTGATCCAGTTGCCCTCGGGCAGCTGGCCGACGATCTCGCTATGGGCGTGCTGGCCGATCTGGCGGATCAGCGTCTTGCGATAGCCCTCGGGCATCCATTCCTTGGGCTCGATCTTCTCGCCGCGGTCGATGCGCTCCTGGAAGGCGATCTCCTGGGGAGTCATCTCCTCGCGGGCCTTCATCCCTTCGGATTTCACAAGCTGGGCATACATGGCAAACTTCTCCCTGGGTCAAACGCGTTCGAGGATCAGCGCGATGCCCTGCCCCACGCCGATGCACATGGTGCAAAGCGCATAGCGCCCGCCGGTGCGATGCAGCTGATACATCGCCGTCGTCACAAGCCGGGCCCCCGACATGCCAAGCGGGTGGCCAAGCGCGATGGCGCCGCCGTTCGGGTTCACATGGGCGGCGTCGTCGGGCAGGCCAAGGTCGCGCAGGGTCGCCAGCGCCTGGCTGGCGAAGGCCTCGTTCAATTCTATCACATCCATCTGCTCGATGGTCAGTCCCGCGCGCGCCAGCACCTTTTTTGCCGCCGGCGCCGGGCCGATGCCCATGATCCGGGGCTCGACGCCGGCCGCGGCCATGGCAACGATGCGTGCCTTGGGCGTCAGGCCGTGGCGCTTCGCGGCCTCGCCCGACAGGATCGCCAGCGCCGCGGCGCCGTCGTTGACGCCCGAGGCATTGCCGGCCGTCACCGTCAGGTCAGGGCCGTTCACGCCCTTCAGCTTGGCCAGCACCTCGGCCGTGGTGCCGGGGCGCGGATGCTCGTCGGTGTCGAAGACCACCGGCTCGCCCTTTTTCTGCGGTATGGTGACGGGCACGATCTCGTCGGCAAAGACGCCGGCCTTCTGCGCCGCTTCCCACCGGGCCTGGCTGCGGGCGGCAAAGGCATCCTGGTCGGCGCGGCTGACGGCGAAATCGGCGGCGACGTTGTCGGCGGTCTGCGGCATCGAATCGATGCCGTATCGCGCCTTCATCGCCGGGTTGACGAAGCGCCAGCCGATGGTGGTGTCATAGACGGCATTGGCGCGCGAGAAGGCGGTTTCCGCCTTGGACATCACGAAGGGCGCGCGGGTCATGCTTTCGACGCCGCCGGCGATGACGAAATCGCAATCGCCCGCCTTGATCGCCCGCGCCGCCATGCCGACCGCATCCATGCCCGAGCCGCAAAGCCGGTTCACCGTGGTCCCCGGCACGCCGATGGGCATGCCCGCCAGCAGCACCGCCATGCGGCCCACGTTGCGGTTGTCCTCGCCCGCCTGGTTGGCGCAGCCATAGATCAGGTCATCGACCGCCGCCCAGTCCACGCCGGGGTTGCGCTCCATCAGCGCCTTCAGCGGCACCGCGGCCAGGTCGTCCGCCCGGACCGAGGCCAGCGCCCCGCCATAGCGGCCGATCGGCGTGCGCACCGCGTCACAGATGAAGGCGTCCTGCATGCTCTCTCCCCCTTTTTGGCAACGGCCGATGATTCTCCAATTCACCGACCGGTTGGTCAACTTATACAATCCAAAACATCACAAAGAAAGAAAAATTTGGTCAGTCGTGTGATGTTTTGGGGCGCAAAAAATAATCCGTTCTTCTCAACTTGTTGTGCGGGACAGGTCGGCCAGCCTCGCCTCGCTTTCCGCGGTCTTTTCCGGCAGGAGGCCGTCGCTGCCTTCGAATTGCGCCCCGATCCAGCGTTCCGCCGCCGGGGAAAGCTGGCGATAGAGGCGGCGGAACAGCGCCCGCGCCTCGTGCCCTTTCCAGTCCGGCGGCAGGGCGGGCTGCGGCAGGCGGGGGTCGCGCAGCAGCACGCCGCGATAGTCATGCACCAAGAGCAGCCGCGCGATCAGCGCCATCTCGTCCGACAGCGCCGCGCCCGCCTCGGCCAGCGGCGCAAAGCGCGCCAGCATGTCGAGATAACGCTGATGCAGCACCGAGAGATCCCAGAACTGCCCGATCCGGCCCAGTTCGGGCGGGTCCGGGGCACGAAAGACCAGCGCGCCTTCCGGCAGCGGCTGGCCGCGGTCGGGCCGGATGAAGACCGCGCCGCCCATATGGCCCATGCGCTGGTGGCGGGCCTCGTCCTCGGTCAGGTCCGGGGCGTGCAGGATCTGCCAGCCCTGCGCCGGCACCTCGGCCTTGTAGAGCAACCCCGCCGCCTGGTCGAACTCCCGCTGGGCCGAGGCGTCCAGCCGGTAGTAGCTGCGCCGCCCCAGCCGCTCGCCGCGCAGCCGGTGGGCGGCGACCAGGCGCGAGACGGCGGTGCGCACCAGCGATTCGCTGATGCCGACCCGCTCGCAGACCTCGATCAGCGTGCCGGTCCACAAGACGCCGCCGCGCGGCACCACCACGTCGCCATAGACGGTGACGATGAAGGCGGCCGAACGCAGCGCCATCCCCTGCAATATCCCGTCGATCAGCCCGCGCTCGGCCATTCCGCCCTGCCGCATGTTTCCCCGCCATCCGCCGCCGCTGCCATAGAAGCCGGGAAAGCGGTCATGCGCAATGCGGCTTGCCCCAGCATCGGGCGCGGAGGCCGGCCACCCGTCGCGATGGCCGGCCGGGCCTTACCGCGGGACGGCGATGGTCTCGCGCGACACGGCGGCCGCTTCGACCTCATCGCGGGTCAGCGCCTGCGGGCGGCAGTCGAAGCCCTCGTAAAGCGCCAACTGGTCCTCGTAATGCGGGGAAGCCTCGCCCGAGGGGCCGATGAAGCCGCTCTGGCCCGGCGGGGTCACGGCGCAGAACTCGGCCTTGCCGTCGCGGAAGGTGATCCGGTTGTTCTCGGTGCCGCGGTTCATCGCGGTGCCGATGGCGCGGACCTCGTCCTCGCCGGCCTGCGGGATGCCCAGGTAGTTGCTGGTCTCGAACACGTGCTGCTTGATCTCGATGCGCCAGTCGGCGGGCTCCTGGCTGCCGAACCTGTCGGCCAGCCGCGCGGCCGCCTTGTCGAGCGAGGCCAGGATGACCTCCTCGCGGCCGGCCGCGTCGGCGCCGTTGAAGAAATCATGGGTCTGCGGCACGCCGGCCCGCTCGCCCAGCAGCGCGTTGTGCAGCATCTGCGCGGCGCGCGAGATGCGGTTGTACAGGATCGCCGGCGGGATCGCCGGGCTGTCGTCGCGCAGCACGTCCTCGACCATCACGTCCAGCCAGGCCTGGAACAGCCCCACCGCCGGGCTGGTCGCGCGGCCGTCCTCGGCCCGGATCTGCTGCCCGTCCCAGTTGCGCAGGATCTCGACCAGTTCGGCGCGCTGGCTTTGCGGGTCGATGCCCTCGGCCGCATCGAGGATGAAGGGCAGGAAATAGCGCGCGTTGATGTCGAGAAAGCTGATCTCGCGGTTGATGTCCCAGATCTCCTCGGGGGTCAGCTTGTCCTTGGCGTCGAGCCGCGCGGTGATCTCGACCACACGGTCGGCGCTGCCCCAGGGCGTGGCCTCGAAATTCGCGGCGTCCCCCTTGGCCGAGCGGTTGTTCCAGTTCGCGATCCAGCCCTGGCCGGGGTTATAGGCCTTGGGCGCATCGGCAAAGGGCCGCACGCCCTGCCAGTCGTCCTTGCCCGGCCGGGCCGGAAGCCGCTGGTCATGGCCTTCGGCGCGGACGGGGACATGGCCGGGCGAGACATAGCCGATATTGCCGTCCCGGTCGGCGTAATACCAGTTGATCGTGGTCGCGACCTTTTCCGCCTGGTCCAGCCATTCCTGGTAATTCTGCGCCTTGGTCGAGTTCACCCAGGCCATGAGGGTCGAGATCTCCTGCCCCTTCCAGGCGCGGTTGAAGGCATAGGCGGTCGCCGTTTCGGGATCGATCTGGCCGACCACGCCGTAATCGCTTTCCCAGACCGTGGTCTCGACCTCGGGCTGGCCCTTGACGCGGAAGGTCTCGCGGCGGGCCGTCATCTCCTTCCAGCTGTCGTGGGCGCGGTATTGCCGCGGATTCTCGGGGTTCAGCTCCAGCCGGTAATAGTCGTTCACGTCGCGCGGCCCGGCGGTGGCGCCCCAGGCGATGGTGCCGTTGGTGCCGAACAGGACGTTGGGCACGGCAAAGGGCGTGTTGCCGGTCAGGTCGAACCCCGCGCCGTGCAGCCCGATGCTGAAGACATAGGACGGGTTGAAATTGCCGAATTGCGGGCCGTTGATCAGGATGGTGCTGCCGTCGGTGGTCTTTTGCGGCCCGGCGATCCACAGGTTGCTGGCACGCGGGCGCTCATCATCGCCGGGCAGCGCGCCGGCGTGCAGCAATTCGGCAAAGCCGCTGGCGGAAGGCGGGGTCAGCCCGGCCTTGCGCTGGTATTGCTCGCCCTCGGGCACGGTGGTCGGGGCCAGCGGATCTTCGTCCCAGAACATCTGGTCGAAAACTGCGCGCGCCTGTTCGGCGCCGAATTGCGCCTCCAGCTCGGCCAGCGTCCTGGCATTGGCCAATTCGGAACTGTAGCCCGAAAAGCGGCCGGCCATGGTCCCGACATAGATCATCGCCACGTCGAACTCGGTCCAGCGGCGGGGCTTGAAGCCGAAATCGTTGAACTGCCTGGGCATCAGCTCGGCCGGTTCGGCCAGAACCCGGTCCACCCACAGGTTGAAGCCCGCCGCGTAGCCGCGCAGGATGTCGCGCTCCTCCGGCGCCAGCGCCTCGATCTGGCGGCGGATCTCGGCATGGTCGAACATGGCCCGGGTCTGGATATCGAAGGGCAGCCGCTCGATGCCCAGCACCTCGGCCACCTCGCCCAGGACCGAGCGCCGCGCCATCTCCATCTGGAACAGCCGGTCCTGCGCCACGCTGTAGCCGAAGCCCGCGTAAAGCCCATGCACGTCGTCGGCATAGACATGCGGCACGCCCCAGTTGTCGCGGATGATCTCGACCCTTGTGTCGGCCAGGGCCGGACAGGCCAGAAGGGCAGAAAGGCCGGCCGACAGCAGCAGGCGGCCAAACGAAGACCTGAACATGGTATTCTCCTCCAGGTGCAAGCGCCTCCTCCGGCGCGTGGCAAGGCTTATCGTTAACCGTTCGGTCGGTCAATTAATTAGGGATGCCCGCTCAGCCGGCCGGCAGGGGATCGGGCCGTTCACGCGATTGTCAGCGCCGACCGCCGCAGGCTGGCCGATCATGGTGGGGCGGCCGCCACGGCCCGCGGCAGTCCCGACCAACATTTCCCAAAGAGGTCCGACATGCAGAATCACGCCCGCATCCTTCCCTCGATCATGCTCGCCGCTGCGCTGACGCTGGGCGCCGCACCCCTGCTTGCGCATCACGGCTGGTCATGGGCCGAGGGCGAACAGACGACGCTGGAAGGAACCGTCGAAAGCGTCTCGATGAACCCGCCCCATCCTACGATCCAGGTCCGCGATGCCCAGGGCACCGTCTGGCAGGTCGACCTGGGCAATCCCAACCAGACCGCCCGTTCGGGCTTTACCGCCGACACGGCAGGGCCCGGCGATGCGATCACGGTGATCGGCAATCGCAACCAGGATCAAAGCGCGCATATGAAGGCCGTCCGCATCGTGATCGACGGGCAGAATTACGACATGTATCCCGAGCGTATCCAGGCGGACTAAGGCCCGTGCAGGAACTCGCGGCCTGGGCCGAGGGCACCGCGCTGGCGGCGGCGCTGCGCCGGTCGGGCCATCTCTATATGGTGGTGAACGCCACGCATATCCTGGGCGTCGCGCTGCTCTTGGGCGCGATCGTTCCGCTGGACCTGCGCCTTGTCGGGATCGTCCGCGGCGGCGCGCTGCGCGTGCTGGCGCCCTTTCTGTCGCGCGCGGCGGGGATGGGGCTGGCCATCACCCTTGCGACCGGGCCGGTCCTGTGGTCGGTCGCGGCCCGCGACTACCTGGCCAATGCCGCCTTTCGCTGGAAAATCGCGCTGATCGCGCTTGGCCTTCTGGTCGTCGCCCTGCAACATGCCGGCAAGGGTTGGCGACAGGCCGTCGAGACCGGGACGCCCGGCCTGGATGCCCGTATCCTGGCGGCGCTTTCGCTGGCGATCTGGCTGTCCGTGCTGCTGGCGGGGCGCTGGATCGGCTTTCTGTGACGGCGCGCGGCTGGATCGGGAATCCCTGAAACGCCGGTATTGGACGGGCCGACGCGTCCTCGCCGGACCTGCCGTCCATACGGGCCGGCCCCCTGGATGCGATCCGCAGAGATATAACCCAAGGGCATATTTCTGCGCGACCATGCGATAATATGGCAACCTTACCCGAGATAGAGTGCCGCTTCAGGACGCTTGCCGCAGGCGCCGGTCGGAGGAGGGCCGGACCCGCAACGGCATGCGGCGGATCATGGGAGGTTTGGCAATGCTCAACAGACGGACATTCATCGCCTCGGGCTCGGCCCTGGCCGGGCTGGGGCTGGCGCGCCCGGCACTGGCGCAGCGCAAGGCGATCAGGATCGGCTATGTCAGCCCGCAGACCGGGCCGCTTTCGGCCTTTTCCGCCGCGGACGATTTCATGGTCCGGCAGTTCCTGGCCGCGGCGCCGGGGCTTGGCCTCGATGCCGAGGTCATCGTCAAGGACAGCCAGTCCAATCCCAACCGCGCCGCCGAGGTGGCGCGCGAGTTGATCAGCCGCGACGAGGTGAACCTGATCCTGGTGGCATCGACCCCCGAGACGACCAACCCGGTCTGCAGCGTGGCGGAATCCGAGGAGATCCCGGTGATCTCGACCGTGGCGCCCTGGCAGCCCTGGTTCATCGGCCAGCAGGGCAACCCCGCCGATCCGGGCAGCTGGCAGGAATTCGACTATGTCTATCACTTCTTTTGGGGGCTCGAGGACAATGTCCGGGTCTTCATGAACATGTGGGACGCCGTTCAGACCAACAAGTCCGTCGGCGCGCTGTGGCCCAACGACAGCGACGGCAATGCCTGGTCCTCGGCGGTGGGCATGCCGCCGGCGCTGGCCGCGGCCGGCTACAGGCTGACCGATCCCGGCCGCTACCAGAACCTGACCGACGATTTCAGCGCCCAGATCAGCGCCTTCAAGCAGGCGCAGGCCGAGATCCTGGTCGGCATCCCGATCCCGCCGGATTTCACCACCTTCTGGACCCAGGCCCGGCAGCAGGGCTACCGGCCCAAGCTGGTTTCGGTCGCCAAGGCGTTGCTGTTTCCCGAAAGCGTCGCCGCGCTTGGCGAGCTGGGCGACAACCTGACCGCCGAGGTCTGGTGGTCGCCGCAGCACCCGTTCCGCTCGTCGCTGACCGGGCAGAGCGCAGGCGAACTGGCCGGCGATTTCGAGGCGGCGGCGAAGCGGCAATGGACCCAGCCCGCCGGCTTCGTCCATGCGCTGTTCGAGGTCGCCGCCGACGCCATCCGCCGCACGGACGACCCGACCGACGGCGATGCGCTGGCCGAGGCCATCGCCGCCACCGATCTGCAAACCGTGGTCGGCCGCGTCGCCTGGGGACAGGAGAACGTGCCCGAATTCGCCCGCAGGAACGTCGCCAAGACGCCGCTGGTCGGCGGGCAATGGCGCCGCATGCAGGACGGCAGCTTCGACCTGGTGATCGTCGAGAACGCTCTCGCACCCCAGATCCCGCTGGGCGACAGCCTCCGGACCTTGGCGTGATGGCCCTGCTTTCGTTGCGATCCGTGTCGAAAAGCTTCGGCGCGCTGAAGGTCACCGACGATGTCAGCTTCGATCTGCAACCGGACGAGGCGCTTGGCATCATCGGCCCGAACGGCGCCGGGAAATCGACGCTGTTCAACCTGATCACCGGCAACCTGCGGCCCGATGCCGGGCAGATCCTGCTGGACGGGCGCGATGTCAGCGCCGATTCGGTCATGGCGCGCTGCGCGGCGGGCATCGGCCGCTCGTTCCAGATCCCGCAGCCCTTCGGCCACCTGTCAGTCTATGAAAACCTGCTGGTCGCGGCGCGGTTCGGCGGCGGGCTCGCGGCGGCCGAGGCGCCGGAATTCTGCATGGGCATCCTGCGCCGCACCGGGCTGGCCGGCGTGGCCGACAGTCCCGCAGGCGGGCTGCCGCTGCTCAGCCGCAAGCGGCTGGAACTGGCGCGCGCCATGGCGACGCGGCCGCGGGTGCTGCTGCTGGACGAGATCGCCGGCGGGCTGACCGATGCCGAATGCGTCGAACTGGTCGCCACCATCCGCGCCATCCACGCCGAGGGCACCGCCATCGTCTGGATCGAGCATGTGCTGCACGCGCTCAACAGCGTCGTGAACCGGCTGATCGTACTGAATTTCGGCCGGCTGCTGATGATGGGCGATGTCCGCACGGTGATGAACGCACCCGAGGTGCGCGAGATCTACCTGGGGGCCGAGGCATGAGCGACCCCATCCTGTCGGTGTCCGGCCTGACCGCGCATTACGGCGATTTCCAGGCGCTGTTCGGCGTCGACCTGGCGCTGGAACCGGGCGAGGTCGTCGCCATCATCGGCGCCAACGGCGCCGGCAAGACCACCCTGATGCGGGCGATCACCGGCATCGCCCGCATCAGCGCCGGCCGGGTCCGGCTGGACGGGCGCGACATCACCGGCTCTGCGGCGCCCGACATCGTGATGGCCGGTATCGCCATGGTGCCGGAAGGGCGGCGGCTGTTCCCCTCGCTCAGTGTCGAGGAGAACCTGCTGATCGGCGCCCATGCGCGCCGCACCGCCGGGCATTGGAACCTGGAAAGCGTCTATCGCCTGTTCCCCGCCCTGCGCGAGCGGCGCCAGCATCCCGGCACGGCGCTGTCGGGCGGCCAGCAGCAGATGGTCGCCATCGGCCGGGCGCTGATGTCCAATCCGCGCGTGCTGCTCTGCGACGAGCTCAGCCTCGGCCTCGCCCCGGTGGTGATCCGCGAGATCTATGCCGCCTTCCCCGAGATCCGCGCCGGCGGCGCCTCGGTCGTGGTGATCGAGCAGGATGTGGGCCAGGCGCTGAAGGTGGCCGATCACGTGCATTGCATGATGGAGGGCCGCATCACCCTGTCCGGCCGGCCGGGCGAGCTGTCGCGCGACGCCATCCACGATGCCTATTTCGGAGCGACCCATTGATGTTCTCGCTGGATACGATCGTGCAGGGCCTGCTGCTGGGCGGGCTCTATGCGCTTTTCGCCGCCGGGCTCAGCCTGGTCTTCGGCATCATGCGGCTGGTGAACCTGGCGCATGGCGACCTGATCGTGCTGGGCGCCTATCTGATCCTCGGCCTCGGCACGGCGACGGGCATGAGCCCCTTTGCCGCGGCGCTGATCGCCATGCCGCTGATGTTCGCGCTGGGATGGCTCTTGCAGACCCGCCTGCTGAACCGCGTGCTGGGCGAGGACATCCTGCCGCCGCTGCTGGTCACTTCCGGGCTGTCGGTGGTGATCCAGAACGGGCTGCTTGCCGCCTTCACCGCCGACAGCCGCAAGCTGGCGGCGGGGCCGGTCGAGGCCGCCTCGGTCGCGGTCGGGCCGGTGCAGATGGGCGTCATGCCGGCGATGACCCTGGCCACGGCGGTCGCGGTCATCCTGGGGCTCAACCTGCTGTTCTATCGCACCGCGCTGGGACGCGCCTTCCGCGCCACCTCGGACGATGCGGTGACGGCGCAGCTGATGGGCATCCGGCCGCAGCGCATCTTCGCCATGGCCACCGGCATCGCCCTGGTCGTCGCCGCCATCGCCGCGCTCTACCTGGGCACGCGGGCGAATTTCGACCCGTCCATCGGGCCGGCGCGATTGCTCTATGCCTTCGAGGCGGTGATCATCGGCGGGCTGGGCAGTCTCTGGGGCACGCTGGCCGGGGGCGTGGTGATCGGCCTGGCCCAGACCATGGGCGCGGCGATCAACCCGGAGTGGCAGATCCTGGCCGGGCATGTCGCCTTCGTGCTGATCCTGATGGTCCGCCCGCGCGGGCTGTTCCCCCGAGCCATCGACTGAAAGGGCGCCGTGATGAAGAACGCTTTTCCCGCATATCGCCCCCTGGCGCTCGCCGTCCTTGCCGCAGCCGTCCTGGCCATGGTGCCGCTGATCGGCCCGCGCGCCATGGTGCAGGATCTGTTCGGCATCCTCTGCCTGCTGGTGCTGGCGCTGAACTGGAACATGCTGGCGGGCTTTGCCGGGCTGGTCTCGGTCGGGCAGCAGGCCTTCGTCGGCATCGGCGCCTATACCATGTTCGCCGCGGTCATCCTGTTCGGGCTGGACCCGCTGGCCGGCGTGCTCTTGGGCGGGCTGGTCGCCATGGCGCTGGCCGTGCCGGTGGCCTGTTTCGTCTTTCGCCTGAACGGCGCCTATTTCGCCATCGGCACCTGGGTCGCGGCCGAGATCGCCCGGCTGGGCCTGGGCCAGTGGAAGGCGCTTGGCGGCGGCACCGGCACCTCGCTGCCCAAGGGCACGACGCGCGACATGCTGGGCGTCGGGTCGGTCAAGGAATGGCTGGGCGTGTCCAGCGCCGCGGCCAGCGACATCCTGCTTTACTGGCTGGCGCTGGGGCTGGTGCTGGCGACGCTGGCCGCGTCCTGGGCCTTCCTGCGCTCGCGCCTGGGGCTGGGCCTGCAGGCGATCCGCGACAATGCCATGGCCGCGCGCGCGGTGGGCGTCGATCCGGTGCGGCTCAAGGCACTGGTCTTTCTGCTGACCGCCTTCGGCACCGGCCTTTGCGGCGGGCTGCTGTTCATCCAGATCACCCGCATCACCCCGGACGCGGCTTTCTCGCTGCTGGACTGGACCGCCTTCGTGCTGTTCGTGGTGGTGATCGGCGGCATCGGCACCCTGCCCGGCCCCATCGTCGGCGTGGTGCTGTTCTATGCGCTGGAGCGGCTGCTGTCGGATTACGGCAGCGCCTATCTGATCGTGCTGGGCCTGTTCGGCATCGCGGTCATGCTGTTCGCCCGGCGCGGCCTCTGGGGCAGCCTGTCCGGACGCACCGGGCTGGAGCTGCTGCCGCTGGGCCACCGCGCCCCCGACCCTGCATCGGCCGTCCGGCCCTGAGATTCACGAAAGGAAAGCATCATGTCCTATTTCACCGAAGCAGGCTCGGTCGAGGCGGTGAACGCCCGCATGGGCGAGACGACCGACGCCCGGCTGGCCGAGGTAATGGCCTGCCTGGTCAAGCACCTGCACGCCTTTGCCAAGGAAATCGCCCTGACCCAGGAGGAATGGGAGATCGGCATCGACTTCCTGACCCGCACCGGCCGGATCTGCTCGGCCGAGCGGCAGGAGTTCATCCTGCTTTCGGACGTGCTGGGATTCTCCATGCTGGTCGATGCGATCAACAACCGCCGCCCCGAGGGCGCGACCGAGAACACCGTCTTCGGCCCCTTCCATGTCGAGGGCGCGCCGATCCGCGAGATGGGCGCATGCATCAGCCTGGACGGCAAGGGTGAAAGCTGCCTGTTCGAGGGCCGGGTGCTGGATCTCGACGGCAATCCGGTCGAGGGCGCGACCGTCGATGTCTGGTCCGACAATGCCGACGGCTATTACGACGTGCAGCAACCGGGCATCCAGCCGAAATGGAACAATCGCGGCCGTTTCGTCACCGGACCGGACGGGCGCTACAGCTTTGTCGGCATCAAGCCGGTCAGCTATCCGATCCCCGATGACGGGCCGGTCGGGCAGATGCTGGGCAAGCTGGGCCGCCATCCCTATCGGCCGGCGCATATGCATTACATGGTGACGGCACCGGGCCATCAGCGCGTCGTCACCCATACCTTCGTCGCCGAGGACGACTATATCGCCGACGATACCGTGTTCGGCGTCAAGGAGACGCTGATCGCCCCCTTCCAGCGCGTCGATGGCGACACCCTCTGGCGCTCGCCCTTCGACTTCGTCCTCGTTCCCGCCTGAGCCGATCATGCCCAACGTCAAGATCTATATCGACGAAACCCGCCTCGCCGCCTGCCGCGCCGCCATCGAGGACGCGCTGCCCCGGCTGCGTGACCTGCTCTGCGAGCGGCTGGCGGTCGAGGCCAGCGCCTGCCAGATCGCCGCGCTGCCGGTGCTGGGCCTGCCAGACCAGCCGCAGGTGAATGCCGAGCTGCTGATCCTGCCGCGCAGCGGGCGCACGCCGGAGCGCATCCGCGCCGTCGCCGGGACCATGCGGCAGGTGCTGGAACAGGCCAGCGGCCTCGATGTCGCGGTGCGGGTGGGCATGCTGGACCCCGAGACCTATCTGGCGCTGAAATAGCCCCCTCAGCCGCGCCGGCGCGTCACCTGCTGGTCGTGTTCCATCCGCGCGGTCAGCCGGGCGAATTCCTCGGTCAGGAAGGCGATGAGCTGGCGCATGGCCGGGGGGCCGGGGCGGTTCTCGGGCATCAGCAGGCCCAATTGCCGCTCGGGGTGGTCGATGCGCAGCGGCAGCGCCTCCAGCGGCACGCTGCGGCGCGACAGGAACACCACCGAATAGGGCAGCACGGTCAGCGCATCCGATCCCGCCATCACCGACTGGATCGAGGCCAGCGTGCCGCCCGAGAAGCTGACGTTGAAATCCTCCTGCCCGATGGATTTCAGCGCCCGCTCCAGGTCACGGTAAAGCGGGCTGTTCGCCGGCGGCGCGATCCAGGGATAGGGCGCCAGGTCGGCCTGGGCGATGGCCTTGCGCCGGGTCAGCGGATGGCCGGCGCGGGCCGCCACCACGTTGCGGCCCGCGAGGACCGGGATGAAGCCCAGCCCCGGCGGCACCTGGCTGGGATGCAGGGGCAGGATCGCCATGTCCAGCGTGCCGTTGCGCAAGGACGCCTCCAGCGTATCGACATAGCCATAGGACTGGTCGATCTGCACCTCGGGGTGGCGCATCTGGAAATCCGCGATCATGGTCGAGACCACGCCGTCCATGAAGATCGGCGAGCCGCCGACCCGCAGCCGCCCGGCATGGCCCTTGCGGAAACGCTGGACCAGCAGGCTCGCCTCCTGGTTGGCGGCGCGGATGCGGGCACCGAAGCGCGCCAGGCTCAGCCCCAGTTCGGTCGGGCGCAGCGGCCGGCGGCCGGGCTGGAACAGCGGCATGCCGATGCGCTTTTCCAGCAGCGCCATGCTGCGCGAGACCGAGGGCTGCGACTTGCCAAGCGCCTCGGCCCCCTCGGTCAGCCCGCCCTTTTCGACGATCACCGCCAGGATTTCCAGATGTTCGCTGTCTATTTTCATAACTTATCGCTATATTATACTCCATTCATCCGATCAATATTTGTCTTTGCCCGGTGTAGCTTGCCCCCGATGAGGATCGAGGGAGGAATAGCCGTGTCCTTTTTCCGCGAGGAATTCACCGCGCAAAGCCCGGCCGTCCGGGTGCGGTTCGGCCGCAATGTGCGCAACAGCATCGCCGACGAGATCGACGCGCTCGGCGCCCGCCGCGCGCTGATTCTGACCACGCCGCAGCAGGCCGATATGGCCGAGGAATTTGCCGCGCTTTGCGGCGACCGCGCGGCCGGCCGCTTCACCGGCGCGGTCATGCACACCCCGGTCGAGGTCTCGGAACAGGCGACCGAACAGGCCCGCAGCATCGGCGCCGACGTGCTGGTCGCGGTGGGCGGCGGCTCGACCACCGGCCTCGGCAAGGCCATCGCGCTGCGCACCGGCCTGCCGCAGATCGTCGTGCCCACCACCTATGCCGGCAGCGAGGCGACGCCGATCCTGGGTCAGACCGAAAACGGGCTGAAGACCACGATCACCGACCGCCGCGTGCAGCCCGAGATCATCCTCTACGATGCCGAACTGGTCGCCACCCTGCCGGTGGCGATGACCGTGACCAGTGCGATCAATGCCATGGCCCATGCCGCCGAGGGGCTTTACGCCCGCGACCGCTCGCCCCTGACCTCGCTGATGGCGGTCGAGGGGCTGCGCGCCTTTCGCGACGCCCTGCCCCGCGTCATCGCCGCGCCCGGCGACCTGGCGGCGCGGGGCGAGACGCTTTATGGCGCCTGGCTTTGCGGCTCGGTGCTGGGCCAGGTCGGCATGGCGCTGCACCACAAGCTTTGCCACACGCTGGGCGGCAGCTTCGACCTGCCCCATGCCGAGACCCATGCCGTGATCCTGCCGCATGCCATCGCCTATAACGCGCAGGCGGTGCCCGAGCTGCTGGCACCGGTGGCCGAGATCTTCGGCGATGCCGATCCCGGCCGGGCGCTGCACCGCTTCGCGCGCGAAAGCGGCGCGCCGCTGGCGCTGCGCGACCTGGGCCTGAAGGAAACGGATCTGGACCGCGCCGCCGAGATCGCCACCCGCAACCCCTATTGGAACCCGCGCCCGGTCGAGCGCGACGCCCTGCGCCGGCTGCTGGCCGCCGCCTGGGCGGGCGAGGCGCCGGACCGCTGAGCCGCCCGCCCCGCAGCCACGCATTTCGACGAAACCTCTGGGAGGAGAGACCTCGAATGACTGATATCACCACCGATGTGCTGATCATCGGCACCGGCCCGGCCGGCTCGGCCACCGCCGCGCTGCTGTCGACCTACGGCATCGCCAACATGGCGGTGAACCGCTATCGCTGGCTGGCCAACACGCCCCGCGCCCATATCACCAACCAGCGCACCATGGAGGTGCTGCGCGACCTGGGCCGCGAGGTCGAGGACGAGGCCTATATGTTCGCCACCCATCAGGAGCTGATGGGCGAGAATATCTTCTGCGAAAGCCTGGCAGGCGAGGAAATCGGCCGGCTGAAGGCCTGGGGCAACCATCCGCTGTCCAAGGCCGAACACCTGATGTCCTCGCCCACCCGGATGAACGACCTGCCGCAGACCTATATGGAGCCGCTGCTGTTCAAGACCGCCTGTTCGCGCGGCACGCAGGGGCGGCTGTCCACCGAATACCTGCGCCATGAGCAGGACGAGACCGGCGTCACCACCACCTGCCGCGACCGGCTGACCGGGCAGGAGATCACCATCCGCTCGAAATACCTGGTCGGCGCCGATGGCGGCAAGTCGCTGGTGGCCGAACATGCCGGCCTGCCCTTCGAGGGCAGGATGGGCGTGGGCGGCAGCATGAACATCCTGTTCCGGGCCGACCTGTCGAAATACGTCGCGCACCGGCCCTCGGTGCTTTACTGGGTGATGCAGCCCGGCGCCGATGTCGGCGGCATCGGCATGGGGCTGGTGCGCATGGTGCGGCCCTGGAACGAATGGCTGATCGTCTGGGGCTATGACATCAACGGCCCCGAACCGGAAGTGACCGAGGCATTCGCCACCGGCATCGCCCGCCAGTTGGTCGGCGATCCCGAGCTGAAGATCGAGCTTTTGTCCGCCAACACCTGGACGGTGAACAACTTCTACGCCACCCGGACCGCGAACGGGCGGGTGTTCTGCATGGGCGATGCGATCCACCGGCATCCGCCGTCGAACGGGCTGGGCTCGAACACCTCGATCCAGGATGCGTTCAACCTGGCCTGGAAGCTGGCCCTGGTGCTGAAGGGCCAGGCCGGCGAGCGGCTGCTGGACAGCTATGACGCCGAGCGCGCGCCGGTGGCCAGGCAGATCGTCACCCGCGCCAACCAGTCGATCACCGAGACCGGCCCGATCTTTGCCGCGCTCGGCATGGCCGAGGGGGTGGACCCGGTGCAGATGCAGAAGAACCTGCAGGCCCGCACCGACGGCACCCCCGAAGCCGAGTTGCAGCGCGAGGCGATCCGCAAGGCCATCGCCTTCAAGAAATACGAATTCGACGCGCATGGCGTCGAGATGAACCAGCGTTACCGCTCGGATGCCATCGTGACCGACGACCAGCTGGAGCCGGACTTCCAGCTCGACCCCGAGCTGCATTACCAGCCGACCACCTGGCCGGGCGCCCGCCTGCCGCATGCCTGGCTTTATCGCCACGACGACGGGGCCGAGGTCTCGACCCTGGACCTGTGCGGCCATGGCCGCTTCACCCTGCTGACCGGCCTTGGCGGCGAAGCCTGGGCCGAGGCGGCCGGCAAGGTGGCGCGCGGCCTGGGCATCGACCTGGTCGCCCATGTCATCGGCCCGCGCCAGGCCCATGTCGACCACAGCGGCGACTGGGCCCGCGCCTCGGAAATCAGGGATAACGGCTGCCTGCTGGTGCGCCCCGACCACCATGTCTGCTGGCGCGCGACCGGCCTTGTTCCCCGGCCCGAGGCGGAACTGGCCCGCGTGCTGCGCCAGGTGCTGGCGCGCTGAGCCCCGGCCACCGGGCGCATGCTTGCGCAACGCGCCCGGCGGAAAAGGCGCCTTCGAAATCCCGATGCCGCGTCTGGCTAGGCAGGCCAGGCAAGGCATGGGGCTGACCCATTGCCATGGCGCGCAGATCGGCGCACCCATACGCTTCAGGCGGCTGTTGGGCACCGCGACCCTTGCGGCTACGGGGCAAGCTGTCGCTGCGCAGCGGATTGCTGCCGCCCGCCATCCGTGGCAGGCGGCCATGACGGCCCGGATCCGGGCTTTCGCTGTCTCCGGCGTCTGCTGCCGCGCGGCGGAAGCCGCCTAGACCCGTTCCAGCGCGATGGCGATGCCCTGGCCTACGCCGATGCACATGGTCGAAAGCGAGCGCCGCCCGCCGGTCCGCGCCAGTTCCAGCGCCGCCGTGCCGGTGATGCGGGCGCCCGACATGCCCAGCGGATGCCCCAGCGCGATGGCCCCGCCGTTCGGGTTCACCCGCGGGTCGTCATCGGCAATGCCCAGCTGGCGCAGCGTGGCGAGGCCCTGGGCCGCGAAGGCCTCGTTCAGCTCGATCACGTCGAAATCGGCCGGCGTGAGCCCCAGCCGCGCCATCAGCTTCTGCGACGCCGGGGCCGGGCCGATGCCCATGATGCGCGGCGGCACCCCCGCCGTCGCCCCGCCCAGCACGCGGGCGATAGGGGTCAGGCCGTGCGCCCGCGCCGCCGCCTCCGAGGCCAGGATCAGCGCCGCCGCCCCGTCGTTCACCCCCGAGGCATTGCCCGCCGTCACCGAGCCGTCCGGGAACAGCGGCCTGAGCTTGGCCAGCGCCTCGGCCGTGGTGGCGCGGGGATGCTCGTCGGTATCGACCACCACCGGATCGCCCTTGCGTTGCGGGATCGTCACCGGGGTGATTTCCTGCGCCAGCCGGCCGCTGGCGATCGCCGCCGCAGCCTTGGCCTGCGAGGCCAGCGCCATGGCGTCCTGCGCCTCGCGCGAGATGCCGTAATCGTCGGCGACGTTCTGGCCGGTCTGCGGCATCGAGTCGGTGCCATAGGCCCGATCCATCGCCGGGTTCACGAAGCGCCAGCCGATGGTGGTGTCGTGGATCTCGGCATGGCG
>Ga0182741_1003098_pt1 | contig 18146 bp, 19 predicted proteins | sample eDN5th37CBELigOP_FD_128874 | JGI IMG/M metagenome (GOLD analysis project Ga0182741, IMG submission 128874) | Enriched Organic Plus compost microbial communities from Emeryville, California, USA - eDNA 5th pass 37_C BE-Lig OP (version 2) (version 2) ...
CCTCAGTCGCCGAAGGATATACCCGTGGCGCGCGCCGTCAGCACTATGTCGCTGCTCGGATCCACGCGTTTGGTGGTGGTGAGCACCTGCGCGATCGGGATGCAGACGATGTGCGGCGACTGCAGCGCCACCATGTGCCCGAACAGGCCGTCGGCCACCGCCCGCACCGCCGCGCCTCCGAAGCGCGTGGCGAGGAGCCGGTCGTAGCCGGTGGGCATCCCGCCCCGCTGCAGGTGGCCGAGCGTGAGCGAGCGGCACTCTTTCCCGGTTCGGTTCTGCACCTCGCGCGCGATCTTGTTGGCCACGCCACCCACCCGCCGCTCCTGTCCCGGCAGCGAGTCGCCGATGCTCGACTCCTCCCCTCCCACCGGGTAGGCGCCCTCGGCCGTCACCACTATCGAGAAGTGCCGTCCCGCGCGATCGCGCGCCATGATCTTCTCGCACACCCGTTCGATGTCGTACGGTATCTCGGGGATCAGTATCACGTCCGCCGTGCCCGCCAGTCCGCTGTACAGCGCGATGAAGCCGGCGTGCCGTCCCATCACCTCCATCACGATCACGCGGTCGTGGCTCTCGGCCGTGGTGTGCAGCTTGTCGATCGCCTCTATGGCCGTGTTCACAGCCGTGTCGAAGCCGAAGGTGTTCACCGTGCCGCTCACGTCGTTGTCGATCGTCTTCGGCACGCCCACGATCTTCACCCCGCACTCGAAGAGCCGCTGCCCGATCGCGAGCGACCCGTCGCCGCCGATGGTGATGATGGCATCTATCCCGAGGTCGTGCGCGCGCGCTATGAGCTCGCCCGAGCGGTCGACCTCCACGATCGTGCCGTCGGGCTGGCGGATCGGGTAGTGAAAGGGGTTGCCGCGATTCGTCGTGCGGAGGATGGTGCCGCCCAGGTGAGCGATACCGCGCACGGTGTCCTTCGTGAGCGGGATGACCTCATCCTCGCCCAGGAGACCGGCATAGCCTCGCTTGATGCCGAGCACGTCCCAGCCCCGGTTGATGGCGGAGAGCACGGCTGCCCGGATCACGGCGTTCAGGCCCGGGGCATCACCGCCCCCGGTGGAGATTGCGATACGCATACGAAAATGACGGCTGGAGTGGAGCGACCAATGGTCGTCCGGATTACAGGGGTCGCTCGCCGACGGAACGCCGGTCTAGCCGTGCGCTCCGCCCGCCTCCCCCGCTATGATGTTCAGGATCTCGCCCGGCTTCGCGTGCCTGCCGAGCTTCGACTTCTCGAAGATTGGCTTGCCATCGACCGTGACTTCGAATCGTCCACCGCGCGACGGGATCATCTCTATCCCGGCGTCCGGATACGCCTCCCTTATCTCGGCCGCCAGCCTGGTGGCCCGTGGCTCGTAGTTTCAGAAGGTGCAGTACTCGATCGCTATCTTCATCTCTCGTGATGGGTTGAGGGGCGCCTCGTCGCAACCCCGAAAGTTATTCCTTCCGAATCGCCTTCGCTGCCGCGTCGATCGCGTTGATGACGCGGCTCTCCGCTTCCACCTTCCGGCGCGCTTCCAGCGCCGGGAGGCTCGACTCCTCTCCCAGCGTTCCGAGCGCCTGCGCCGCCGAAGCGCGGCTGTAGAAGTCCGGCGCATCGAGCACGGGCTCTATCGCGGCCGCCGCGGCCGCGGCGGCGGCCCGCCGCCCGTCCTTCATCGCCTTCGCCGTGAGAGTCGCCACGGCCGCCTGGCGCGTACGCCGGTCGACCGAGAGATCGAGCCAGGGGAGGAGCATGTTCCACGCCTCCGGCGCATCGACGAACTCCAGTGCGCGCACCGCACCGGCCCGCTCGATGTCGAGCCAGGAGTCGCGCCCCAGCGCCTCCCGGATCGCGGGGAGCGCGGCGGAGGGAGCGATGCGGGCGTAGGAGCCGAGCGCGGCGCCGCGCACGAAGAGCGATGAGTCGGAACGCGCGAGCTCGTTCAGGCGTGCTTCCACCCCCGCGCCGGGGAAGGCCGCGAGCGCGCCCGCCGCGCTCTGTCGAATCCGTGCATCCGGATCAACGGATGCATCCAGGAGGGCGGCGGCCGCGCCCGTGAACTTCTGCAGCGCGCCTGCCGCCGCCTCGCGGACCGCCCAGAAGCGGTCTCTCCGCGCCGCGTCCGCCACCGCGGCCAGGGCGAGCCGCTCGGCTGGCCGATCCGCGAGAAGCGATACGGCTTCGAGCCGGCCGAGTACGTCGTCATCGTGCTCGAGCTGGTAGCGCAGCATCACCGTGGGACGCGGGAAGTCGTGCGCCTCCAGAACCCACCCGCCGTCGTTCCACCGGATGGCGCGCGGCGGCGCCGGGAGCGCGAGCGCGAGGGTGGACTCCCTTCCGTGCACCGGCATCGTCCCGCGTACCACGCCGGCGTCGGTGAGCACCTTCACGTCCACATCCACATCGAAGATCCCCGTCATGGAATCCACGGGCTGCGTCTGCTCCGCGCGGAGCGTGAGCCGGCGGCTCGCCGAGTCGTAGGCATACGACACGCGGAATTGCGGGACGCCCGCGCCGTACACCCACTGCTCGAAGAAGCGGTGGAGGTCGTGCCCCGTCTCTGCCTCGAACGCATCGCGCAGATCGGCGCTCGTGACGTTGCCGAAGGCGTGCTTCGCGGTGTAGCGCCGCATCGCCGCCCAGAAGAGCGAATCGCCGAGCTGATGGCGGAGCATCTGCAGCACCGAGGCGCCGCGCGGGTAGATGTGCCCACTCAGGAAGAGCTCGAGCGGATCCACCTTCCACCGGCTCCACACCAGCGGACGCCTCGTGCGCTCGTCGGCTGCTATCGTCTCCTGCTGCGCGCCGAGGCGGTCTATCGCGCCTTCATCGCTCCCGTGCGCCGTCTCACGGTAGATCTGCTCCATGAACGTGGCGAAGCCCTCGTTGAGCCACGCGTCGGCCCAGCTCTCGGTGGTGAGGAGATCGCCGTACCACTGGTGCCCCAGCTCGTGGGTCACCAGTCCTTCGGCGTTGGCCTGCGGCTCCGCCCACGCCGGGTGGAGTATCCCATCGTCGGCCTGCGTGGTGGCCGTCACGTTCTCCATCCCGCCGAAGATGTAGTCGGGGGCCACGATCTGGTCGTACTTGGCCCACGGATACTTCATTCCCGTCTTCTCGCTGAACACTCCCACCGCGCGCGGGGTGACGCCGAAGCCGCGCCAGGCAGCGTTCACCGAATCGGGGTAGGTCCAGTAGCCGATCGGCACATCGCGCCACCTGTCCTGCAGCACCGTGTAGTTCCCGGTGACGGCGGTCATGAGATATGTGGAAGCAGGCTTCTCGAGCTCCCAGTGCCACTCGGTCTCGTTCCCGACGGCGCGCGAAGCGACGAGCCTCCCGTTGCTGAGCGCGCGCTCTCCTTTCGCCGTCCGGATGTACATCTCCCACGTCGTCTTGTCGTTCGGCTCATCGTAGGTGGGGATCCAGTAGCGAGTGTCGATCATCTCGCCCTGCGTCCAGACCACGTGGCGCCGGTCCACGAAGTACGCACCTTTCCTGGGGCGCACGCTCTCGTAGGCGACGGTGATGCTGGTGCGCGCACGCGCCGCGAGCGGTGCCGGGAGATGGATGGTGAGCGTGCTGCCGTCGTAGTCGTGGCGCAACGCACGGCCGCCCGCGCCGGTCACCTGGCTGAAGGTCATCCCGACGGCATCGAGCGAAACGGTGGAGATGGCGCTGTCGAGCGCGGCGAGCGTGAGCGTGGTCGTTCCTTCCACGGCATGACGATCCCAGTCGAAGCGGACGTGGACGACCTGATGCTGAAGGTCGTACGTCCGCGCGCGCGGCGAGTGCGGCTCACCCTCGGGAGGCGGCCCCCACCTCACGATCGGCAGCGGCGCGAAGGTGGGAACCCGATAGGAGATCATGGTGTCGGACACCACGGCCAGCACGCTCTCCGCCGATGCCGGCGGCTCCACGGGGGCCACGGGCGGCACCGACGGCTCCGGCTTCAGCGGCGGAACCGGGCGCGCGGAGCGCGAACAGGCAGCCAGCAGAACGAGCGGAACGACGAGGCGTGCTTTCACTCGGGACCTTCCGGATAGTTCGGGTTGGGAGAGCGATGTTCTGGTAATGGTAGCGCCGGCTCCGTGTGCTATATAGTCCCGCGCCCACACGAGGGGAGGCCACCATGACTTGCCACGCGGACAAGCACGAGCAGGGAGCCGGCCGGGCGGCTCGGCCGGCGCACGCATGTCGGGCGGGACACACGCTCGTGGAGCTCGCGATCGCGCTCGCGATCATGGCGCTACTCCTGAGCATGGCCGCGCCGCGGCTGGGGAACCTGCGCGACCGCGCGGCCGTGCGCGGCGCGAGCACCGAGCTCGCCGCCATACTCGCCTCGGCGAGGCGGGCGGCGATGCTGCGCTCCACGGTGGCGGCCCTCGTGATCGACGAGTCGCGCTCCAGCGCGAGCGTGCTGGTCGGCACCGACACCATCCTCGCTCACGCCGTGGGTGGGGAGCTGGGAGTGACCATCACCGCGACACGCGACACGGTGCTCTACGCGCCGAGCGGCCGCGCATGGGGCGCGAGCAACACGTCCATCGTGGTGGCACGCGGGCGGTGGTCGGACACCCTCTTCGTGTCGCGGCTGGGGAGGGTGAGGCGGTGAAGCGCACGCGGCCCGTCGCAGCACCTCGATGAAGACATCAGCGTGGAGAATCTCCCGAGCGCTGCTACAGCATCCTTCGTCAGCCGAAAAACCCCGGCAGATTCGGTCGCGCCATGATCTGGCCCGCGAAGTTCGCGAGGCTCTCCAGATAGGCGGCGCGCTCACCATCCAGGCGCGGCACGATGCGCTTCAACTCGATGTGACAGGCGCGCAGGGCACCGTTCTCGCGCGGTGAGAGCAAGCCGGTGGCGAGGTACGCATCGATGCAATCGCTGGCGGTGGCTACCAGGAGATCGACGTCCACGTCGGCAGCGACATCCCCGAGCCCATCGGGTGCCGGCCTGCTCGTGAAATCGGCCCAGCGAGCTCGCAGCATCTCGATCGTGCTCAATTGCCGAATCTCCGTCGTTTCACGGATCCGCCGTTGCAGGAGTGACGTGCGAGTCGAGCACGAGCGAGCTCGCGCCGGCGACATCTCTCGATATCTAACACATCAGACCACACCCGACACGTCCCGCCCCCATGCCAATCCCCCAGCGGCGCGGGCGGCGACGCGACGGGCGGTGACTCTTCCCACCCGCCATCGCGCGTCACCTCGCCGGCGAGACGGGCGAGGGAGCGGCCAGCACGTCACTCTCACTGGCGGTGGCCGCGACCGCATGCAGCACCCGCGCGGTCACCACGCCGGCAGTCATCGATCCGCTCACGTTGATGGCGGTCCGCCCCATGTCGATCAACGGCTCCACGGAGATGAGCAGCCCCGCCAGCGCCACGGGGAGATTCAGCGTGGAGAGCACCAGGATCGCCGCGATCGTGGCGCCGCCCCCCACTCCGGCGATCCCGAAGGAGCCCAGCGTCACCACCAGCACCAGCGTGGCCAGGAAGCCCGGCCTTGTAGGATCGATCCCGGCACCCGGCGCGATCATCACCGCCAGCATCGCCGGATAGAGGCCCGCGCAGCCGTTCTGCCCTATGGTGGCCCCGAACCCGGCCGCGAAGTTCGCGATGCTCGGCGGGACGCCCAACCGGGTCACCTGCGCTTCCACGTTCAGAGGAACCGTGGCGGCGCTGGAACGCGAGGTGAAGGCGAAGGTCAGCACCGGCCACGCCTCCGCGAAGAAGCGGAGTGGGTTCACCCCCGTCCCGGCCAGCACCGCCGAGTGCATCAGCAGGATCAGCGCGAGACCCAGGTACGACGCGGCCACGAAGCCTGCCAGGTTCAGGATGTCGTGCAGGCTGGAGCCGGCCACCATCTTGATGGTGAGCGCCAGAACGCCGTACGGCGTCAGGCGAATGACCATCCGGACGAGTCGCATGACCAGTCGCTGGATGGTGTCTATCCCCGCCACGATCCGGCTACCCACTTCCGGGCTCTCCCTGCGGAGCTGGAGCCCGGCGATCCCCAGGAGGCTGGCGAAGAGCACCACGCTGATGATCGAAGTGGGATGCGGTCCCGTGAGCTCGGCGAACGGATTGGTCGGGATGAACGAGAGAAGGAGCTGGCGCACGCCGAGCTGCGCGACCTCGCCAGTGCGGGCGGCGAGCGCCGCACCGCGCTCCAGCTCGCGGGCACCCTGCACCAGGCCGTCCATCGAGAGGCCGAAGAGCCGCGTCACGCCCACGCCGATGAGCGCCGCGCCGGCCGTGGTGAGCAGCAGCACCGCCAGCACTCCCGCCCCCATCCGCCCCAGCGTCCGCGCGTCGTCCAGCCGCGTGATGCTTCCCAGGATCGACACCAGGATCAGCGGCATCACGATCATCTGGAGCAGCCGGACGTAGCCGCCGCCCACCAGCCCGATCCAGGCGATGGTGTCCCCCACGACCTCGCCGCCGAAGCCGTAGACCTTCTGCAGCCCGACGCCCGCGAGCGTGCCCAGGATGAGGGCGAGCAGGATGGTCTGCCCGAGCTGGGCACCGCCGGCCAGTCGCCGGCCCAGCCAGACCAGGAGAAGCGCGAAGATGGCGAGATTGAGCAGGAGCTGCGGGATCATGTGAGCGCGGGTAGGGGTCGCGGGGATCGAGTCGGGAAAACAAAAAAAAGCGGCCCTCCCGTAAGGGAGGGCCGGATGGAGAGCCAGGCTGGCGATCGTCTGGATCGCTACACCGTCACCGGTGCACACGCCTGCCCATCGGCCTCTCCCGAGGGAGAGCCGCACATACAACAGCGGGTGGCGGGGCAGAACGAGGTCATGTGGCCTGTATGGTGACGGCGGGACGGATTCCCCGCGAGCTCTGGCTTGTCGAGGCTAACTGTCGGTAGAACCCCGGTCAAGGGGAGCGGCGGAGAGACGTCTGGCGCTGCCACCCCCTTCGACGCTCCGTGGCGATCGATGAACGACGCGCCCGACGCACATCCGGTCGTGGTACCGAGCGATGCGCCGTGGAAGGGCCACTTCGCCGCCGCCGCGGCCATCTTACCTTCCCGCTCGTCGCGCCACCCGCGTGGCGCCCCAGAGCGCGCTGAGAGCGGAGTAGTCTGTCTTCCGCTTTCTCCTTCCTTCCCCTCCCCCCTCTCCCCATCGCCCATTACCTTGCCATAGTTAGCGATTCGAGTCCGCCTTGCGTGACTCTGAAGCACACCCTTTCCACGACCACATGCGCTTCGAGCACCCCGGCGCCGAGTCCCCAGGATCTCGGATATCGAACTTCGCTGATCGTGTCGCGCGCCGACCGGCCGGCGAAGCGCGCCACCCGAACCACGCGTGAACCAGTTCACTCCGAACGAGTGGGCACTCATTCTTGGCGGCTCCAGCGGCTTTGGCCTCGCGACCGCCAGGGCGGTCGCACGCCGCGGCATGAGCGTGTGCATCATCCACCGCGATCGCCGGGGTGCCATGCCCCGGATAGAGGCCGACTTCGCCGAGATCCGCTCGCACGGAAACGGCTTCCTCTCGCTCAACCTCGACGCGCTCGCGGCCGAGGGTAGAAAGACCGCGCTCGACTCTCTCGCCGCGGCGATGGCCCTCGGCGGGAAGGTGCGCATGCTGCTGCACTCCATCGCGCTCGGCAATCTCAAGCCGGTGGCACCCGTCCCCCAGGCGGTGCGGGAGAAGACCGACTACGGCGACGCGCTGATCGAAGACGAGGACATGGCGCGGACGATCTACAGCATGGGCACCAGCCTACTGAGCTGGGTGCAGGACGTCTTCAAGCGCCGCCTCTTCGCCGAGGACGCGCGAGTCTTCGGGCTCACGAGCGAGGGGAACCAGGTGGCCTGGCGCGGCTACGCCGCCGTCTCCGCGGCGAAGTCGGCGCTCGAAGCGGTCTCGCGCTCGATCGCCGTGGAGTTCGCGGCGTACGGCATCCGCTCCAACATCATCCAGCCCGGCGTCACCGATACTCCGGCGTTGCGCATGATCCCGGGGAGCGATCAGATGCGCGAAGTCGCCGAGCGGCGCAACCCCTTCGGCCGGCTCACGCGTCCCGAGGACGTGGCCGAGCTCATCGCCCTCCTGTGCCGGCCCGAGGCGGCGTGGGTGAACGGCGCGATAATTCCCGTGGACGGGGGCGAGCGGATCGCTCCCGCCTGACGTGACGTAAGGCAAGGAAGAAGGAATGCTACAGATACACGGGGTCGGACATTTCCACCCCGAGAACGTCATCGACAATGCCTTTCTCGAGTCGCTCGACATCGGGACCACCGACGAGTGGATTCTCGACCGGGTCGGGATCCGGGAGCGCCGCACGGTACTCTCGCTCGATTACATCCGCGACACGCGCAATGCCGATACGCGCGCGTCGTACGAGGCATCCAGCTACACCAACGCCCAGACGGCGGGACGCGCGGCGCGTATGGCGCTCGAGCGCGCGGGGCTCGAACCGGGCGACGTGGGGATGGTGGTCGCAGGCGGCTGCTCGCCGCAGTATCTCACCCCGGCGGAGGGGTGCACGGTTGCCGCGGAGCTGGGAATCCAGGCGCCGGCGTTCGACATCAACTCGGCCTGTTCCACGTTCGTCGCGCAGCTCAACTTCCTGGGGAAGATGCGCGCGGAGACGCTCCCGGACTTCATCCTCATAGTGAGCGCCGAGAACAACACCCGCGTGGTGAACTACTCCGACCGCGCCACCGCCGTCCTCTGGGGCGACGGGAGCAGCGCGGCCGTGGTCTCGCCCAGAGTGCCCGCAGCCGCGGTGGTGCGCAGGACGACCTTCGTGTCCGATCCTTCCGGGTGGGACAACGTCACGATCCCGACGGGCGGCTTCTTCGTGCAGGATGGCCCGGCGGTGCAGCGCTTCGCGATTCGCAAGACGGCCGCCACCGCCGAGGAGCTGCTGGCCAAGCGCGGTGCGGATCTGGACGTGGAGCCCTGGTTCATCGGGCACCAGGCGAACCTCATGATGCTGCGCTCAGCGGCCAGCCGCGCCGGTGTGACGGAGGAGCGGCACCTGTACAATGTGGACTGTTTCGGGAACTGTGGCGCGGCTGGTGCACCTGGCGTTCTCTCGCAGAACTGGGAGCGCTTCTCCCCCGGCGACCGGCTCGCGCTGGTGGTGGTGGGCGCGGGACTCTCCTGGGGCGGCGCGCTGATCACGTTCTCCGAAGAGGCGGAATGAAATACGCGGACTACCTCGCCAGAACCAGCTTCTCGAAGGAAGAGCTGCTCGCCATCGCCTGGGGCACGCTCGTGGAAGACCAGCCGTCGAAGGATTTCGGCGTGCTTCCCGCGCCGCCGCTTCTCATGTTCGATCGGGTCACCGAGATCCGGCGCGAGGGGTCGCGCGGCAGGATCGTGGCCGAGCAGGACGTGCGCTTCGACGAGTGGTTCTTCCAGTGCCACTTCCGCCTCGATCCCGTGCAGCCCGGCTGTCTCGGCGTCGATGCCATATGGCAACTGCTCGGGCTGTACTGCTCGGCCGCGGGCTCCAGGGGGATCGGGCGCGCGCTCGGCTGCAAGGAAATAGAATTCTCCGGCCAGATCCGGCCGTTCGATCGCGTGGTGCGCTACGAGATCGACGTGCGGCGGTACGCGGAGTTGAAGAGCAGCGGAACGGCGCTCGCTGTTGGTACGGGAAGAGTGTTCGTGGACGACGAGCACATTTACACCATCACCGATGCCAAGGTCGGGATGTTCGAAGGTATCCGCTACGCCGACTATCCCGCGCGCTCGGCCAACTCCACCGGCGGGGTGATGAGGCGATGACGGAGGGGCGAAAGCAGGCGGACGGCGGACGGGTGCTCACGCCCGACGAGGTGCTGGCGCTCGTGCCGCAGCAGCACCCCTTCCGGTTCATCGATGAAATTGCGGAGATCAGCGAGGATCGCATCGAGGGACGCTACACTTTCAGGGAAGACGAGGGCTTCTACGCGGGACATTTTCCGGGGATGCCGCTCACTCCCGGCGTGATACTCCTCGAGACGATGGCGCAGACGGGCGTCGTGGCGCTCGGGATCTACCTGAAGGCGCTGGAAGTGGGACCGGAAGAGCTTCCGCGCTGGCGCTCGATATTCACGGATGCCGAGGTCGAGTTTCTGGGTGGTGTTCTTCCCGGCGAGCAGGTGATCTGCCGGGGTGAGAAGATCTTCTGGAGGCGCAACAAGCTCCGGTCGAAGGTGGAGATGACTAAGCCCGACGGGAGCGTGGTGGCTGCCTGCACACTTTCGGGATTGGGGATCAGAATTGGATAGACGAGTAGTCGTTACGGGTCTCGGCGTGCTGGCGCCCAACGGCCACGGGCTCGACGAGTTCGAGCACGCGCTGCGCGAGGGTCGCTCCGGCATCCGCTTCTACGAGAAGCTCCGCGAGCTGAAGTTCGGCTGCCAGGTGGGCGGCGCGCCGCAGGGCGTGGAGGAGATAAAGGAGCGTTACTTCAGCGAGGAGCAGCGCTTCTCGATGAAGTCGACGGTAATCTCCTTCGGCGCCATCGCCGCCGTGGACTGCTGGCGCGACGCGGGCTTCGAGGTGCCGGGCGACTCGTCGGGCGAGCCGGATTTCGACACCGGCGCCATCGTCGGTACCGGCGTGGCGGGGATAGATCTCATGTGCGGCTACGCCGGTCCCACGATAGACGCGGGCCGCGCACGCCGGATGGGGAGCACGATCGTGGAGCAGGTGATGTGCAGCGGCGTGAGCGCGCGCGTGGGCGGGCTGCTCGGGCTCGGCGGCCAGGTGTCCACCAACAGCAGCGCGTGCACCACCGGCACCGAAGCCATCGTGGAGGCGTACTGGAACATCCGCGCGGGGAGAGCGAAGCGGATGCTTGCGGGCGGAGTCGAGGGCGAGTCGCACTATACGTGGGGCTCGTTCGACGCGATGCGCGTGCTCGCCACGGGGAAGAACGACGAGCCCGAGAAGGCGTCGCGCCCGATGAGCGCGAGCGCGACTGGGTTCGTCCCCGGCTCGGGCGCGGGCATGTTGATGCTCGAGGATCTCGAGAGCGCGCGCTCGCGCGGCGCGAGGATCTACGCCGAGGTGCTGGGCGCGGAGGTGAACAGCGGCGGCCAGCGGCAGGGGGGGAGCATGACTGCGCCCAATCCCTTCGGCGTGCAGCGCTGCATCCGCGCGGCACTCGATTCGGCGGCGATCCGCGGCGAAGAGGTGGACGCGATCAACGGCCACCTCACCGCCACGATGGCCGACCCGCGCGAGGTGGGAAGCTGGCAGGCCGCGCTCGGAGTCGCGCCGGAGCGCTTCCCCCTGATCAACTCGACGAAGTCGATGATCGGGCACACGCTCGGAGCGGCCGGGGGGATAGAATGCGTGGCGTCGGTGCTGGAGCTGGATCGCGGTTTCGTGCACGGCTCGCTGAACTGCGAGGACCTGCACCCCGAACTGGAGCCGTACGCGGCCAGCGTCCCACATGTGACGAAGGACGTTCAGCCGCGGATAGTGGCGAAGGCCAGCTTCGGATTCGGAGATGTGAACGCGTGCGTGATATTCCGGAAGTGGGATTCCCGTAACGACAACTGACAGGAGCAGCTGAAATGGAGCATCAGGAGACGTTCGACAAGGTCATCGGCATCATCAAGCCGTTCGTCAAGAACACCGACAAACTGGCGAACGCCGATGAGAATACCCGGCTCCTCGAGGACCTCGGCGTGAATTCCGCCCGTCTGGTGGACATCGTGCTGGCGTTCGAGGACGAGTTCGACATCGCGATCGACGACGAGGCGGCCGACCGCGTGCGGACGCTGGGCGACGCCGTGACCGTGATCCGGGAGCAGCAGCAGTAGCTCCTCCGGTGGATACCATAGAGCGCCGCGACAAACGCATCCTGGCGCTGCAGCGCCGGGTGTCCTTTCTCTTCTTTCCGATCGTAGCACCCACCGCGCTCTTCTGGGCACGGGTGATCAAGCGACTCTCGGTGCGCGATGCCGACGTCGTCCGGGCACGCTTCGAGAAGCTGGTGGAAGCGGAGCCCGGGCCGATTCTCATCTGCTCCAACCACCTCACTCTGCTCGACACGATCATCCTCGTGTGGGCGCTCGCTCCGCTGCACAGCTATCTCTGGCATTATTCGCGCTTCCCGTGGAGCGTGCCGGAGAAGGCGAACTTCTCGCGCACCTGGTTCTGGAGGGTGGCGTCGTTCCTCGGCAAGTGCGTCTACATCACGCGCGGCGGCCCGCGCGAGGAGGTGCGGCGCACGCTGGCGAAGATCGCCTACCTCCTGGAGGCGGGCGAGCTCGTGTCCATCTTCCCCGAGGGCGGACGCAGCCGGACTGCGCGCGTGGACACCGAGAACTTCACCTACGGCGTGGGTCAGATAGTGCAGGCGGTACCGGGTACGAGCGTGCTCTGCGTGTACATGCGGGGCCGGAAGCAGGAGGGGTACACGGACTATCCGCACACAGGCGACGAGTACTCGGTGGATCTCGCCATGCTGCGCCCGGCCACCGCCGCGGCCGGGCTGCGCGGCGCGCGCGACCTGGCCACGCAGATCATCCGGAAGCTCGCCGAGATGGAGGAGAGCTACTTTGATCGGGAACGACCTGGTAGACCTGCGCGCGCGTGAGGCGGGCGGCAAGTCGCGCGACGCCCGCTTCGTGGCGAGGGTCTTCACGGCGCGCGAGAGGGAGCTCGTAGCCCGGTCGCCGGATCCCGACCACACGCTCTGGATGCTCTGGGCGGCGAAGGAAGCGGCGTACAAGGTGGCGAAGAAGCTCTCGCCCGCCGCGATCTTCGCGCACGCGCGCTACGAGGTGGTTCCCGACGATGCCGCGTTGGTTGCCGATGACACCGGGCGGCCGGTGTTCTCGTCGGGACACGTTCTGCTGCGCGGCATCGCCGGGCTCGATGGCGCGCGCTTCCCGGTGCGGTGGAGCACATCCGCGGCCTTCGTCCACTGCATCGCCATGAGCACGGAAGGCGACTTCGGCACGCTTCGCGTGGCGATCGCCGCGTGCGAGGCGCCGGATCGCGATGCTCCCCGGTACGATCCCACCGAGCGGGAGCGGGCCTCGCTCCTCCCGGCACGCTCCAGCGAGTCGATCGCGGCACGGCGGCTGGCGCGCGCGCTGGCGGCGGAGGCGGGACTGGGTGAGGTGGAGATCGTGCGCGAGCGGAACGGCCCGGTGTTCGGACCGCCGCGGCTCTACCGCAGAGGCGGCACAGCGCCGCTGGCCGGCTGGGACGTTACCCTCTCTCACGATGGAGCGCTGGCAGCCGCGGTTCTGGGAGCGAGCGAGGTCGGGACCTGACCCGATGACCGTTCCGATGGCGGCTGGAAGAACCATCGAGTCGAGCCCCGCCCCCGCTTGCGCCGGTGGTATGGATCGCGCAGCATCCATGTCCATCGAGTCTTTCAGCCATCCTCGAGGTTAGCATGGATTCTCCTTCCAACTCCTACCTGCTGATCTTCCGCGAGTCCACTCCGGAGCGTTACGAGGCGATGTCACGGGATGAACGCCGCCGCGCACTCGCCGACTGGAACGCCTGGTGCGACAGGCTCGCGGAGCAGGGAAAGCTGCGCAGCGGACATCCACTCCTCCCTGAGGGACGAGTGGTCTCCCATTCCACGGCGGGACGCCGGACTGATGGACCATTCGCCGAGGCGAAGGAGATGATCGGCGGCTACTTCTTCCTCGAAGCGGATAGTATGGACGAAGCCACCGCGATCGCCGAGGAGTCGCCGAACCTCGAGTACGGCATGACCGTCGAAGTCCGGCCGGTCGCGGAGGGGTGCCACCTCGCCCGCTCGCTCGGCCTGCGCGGGATGCGGGAACCCGTTCCGGCGTTGGAGACATCATCCAGCGATTCCACAGGTTGATTCACGTCTTACCGGAGGTGGCGCGATGACCGCACCCGTTATCCCGCTCGATGAGTTCGACCAGGAGATGGCGACCACTCGCCGGCTCCTCGAGCGAGTCCCGACCGACAAGGGGCCCTGGAAGCCCCACGAGAAGTCCTTTCCGCTCGGCCACCTCGCGCAACTGGTGGCGTGGATGCCCGAGTGGATCGCCAACTCCCTGCGCGAACCGCACCGTGACCTCGCCACCGGGGCCGGATACAGCTTCCAGCCCACGGAGACGCTCCTTTCGGATTTCGACGGGAACGTGACCGCTGCGCGTGATGCGCTGGCGTCGGTGACGGGAGCGGCGCTCGAGGAAGACTGGGAGCTGAGGCACGGCAACAACGTGCTCCTGAAGTCGAAGCGCGGTCCCATAGTCCGGATGCACCTGAGGCACCTCATCCACCACCGCGGCCAGCTCACCGTATACCTGCGCGAGCTGGACGTCCCGATTCCGTCCATCTACGGGCCCTCGGCGGACGAGCGGTGATGACGCCCGCGCCACGAGCGGGTGGTGAAAGCGGAGCTCACACTCACGGAGGGATGATCATGCGCACCACAATGATCGCGAGAGTCGCGGCCTGCGCCGCCGCCCTGCTGGTGCTCGCATGCGCCAGGACGCCGAATGGCCGAGCATCCGACACGGCCGCGGCATCGTCGAGCGGCGCGGCGCCGCAGTCGCAGACGATAGTAGAGCGCGAGTGGACTCTGGTCACGCTCGGCGACAGCGCCGCGCCGCTCGGCTCGGGGGGCAAGCCAGCCACGATGCGCTTCGACTCCGCGGCATCGCGCGCAGCCGGCTTCGCGGGCTGCAACCGGTACAGCGCACCCTACACCATCGTGGGCGACAGCCTGCACTTCGGCCTGGCGATGTCCACCAAGATGGCCTGCATGGATGGTGACACGCTCGAGCGCGCGTTCCTGGCGATCATCCCCGAGGTCACGGGCTTCCAGACGGCCGATTCCACTCTCACGCTCACGGGAACGAGCGGCGCGCTAGCGAGCTTCCGCGCGCGTTGAGCGCCTCAGCGCCCCAGCAGCCGCAACTCGACCATCAGGCAGCGGTCCTGCACCACGTCTATCCCAGCGCGTGCGAACGCCTCGGCCGCTTCGTCGTTTCTGATTCCGAGCTGAAACCAGACCGACCGCGGGCGCTTGGCGATGATGTCGTCGATGTGCTGCGGGATGTCGCGCGGGCGGCGGAAGACATTCACCATGTCGATCTCGCCGGGCACCGCGGAAAGGGTTCTGTAGACCGGGTGGCCGAGTATCTCGGTGGCTTCCGGATAGTACACCGGCACGGGAACGACCTCGTAGCCGGCGCGCTCCGCGTACTCCGGTACGTAGAACGCCGGCTCCCAATCCTCGACCTTCATCCCGAGTACCGCGATGCGGCGGGTTTCCTCGAGAAGACGGTGGATGTCGCCAGAGCTCTCGAGGAGGTGCTCGCGCCAGGAGTCGGGAGAAGTGGGCATGGCGAATAATACGCGCCGGTGCGAGCGGCCGCTCGCGGGAATCACTCGGCCCTGATCGCCTCTGCCGGATCGATGTGCGCAGCATTACGCGGAGATGGTGGAGGCCAAACGACGTTGGCGAGAAGGAGCTGCGAGACGCGCGCTCTAGCGTGGAATGCCGAACGAGAAGGGCATCTGAACGAGCTGCGCCACCGGACAACCAGCTACCCGCGCCGGCTCGAATCCCATCTGCGGCAGTGCTTCGAGCACCGCGAGCTGGAACTCGCGATAGTGATCTTTCAACACACGCGCCGTTTTTATGAGCGCTTTGCCGTCCTCGTCGACCACGAAGGAGACGAGCACGCCGTCTTCCACACCCGCACGTACGGCAACCTCCGGATGGAGTCGAGGCCACGCATCGCCGCAACGAGGCTGCGATCGAGCTCGGGAGAAAGCGTGGACACGGTGACCACAGGGTCACCGAGAGCTCCGTTCTGGCCGAGCTCGGCGCTTACTTCACCGGAGATTATCAGCGAGACGATGTCCCGCCCGGCCTCTTCCTTAGCATGGACGCTGCGGCAGCGGGACGCATGACGAGGACTCCGGCGTGCGAGAAAGAGAGCACCAGCTTGGAGGCGGCATCTACATGGATGCGGGAGCCGGAGCATCCACGGCCCCCGGCTCCCACTCCATGGAAGAAACGCTCTTTCGGCTGTGCTCGCAACCGGAGTTCGCGGACTCACGGCATGCAGGTCCACCCCTACGACATGCGCCGGCTCCCAGCCATCGGGCTGGGAGCCGGCACGTACTCTCGCCTCGCTCAGAAGTTCGGATTCGTGTCCAGCTCTCTCTGCGGCACCGGGAAGCAGGTATCGCTCCCCTGCTTGCCGCCCGGGAAGAGATCGACGCCATCCTTCAGGTACCGGCGCAGCGTGGGCAGGCGCTCGCCCGTGAGCCACAGCTCTCTCGCCCTCTCGCGCGCCATCACCGGAAGATCCGTGGCCAGGTCGCCGCTGAAGGAGATCGCCCCGAGATGCCAGTGCGAGTCGCGCAGGCCGTTCACGATGTCGGCGGCGTCGCCGGGATGCCCACCGCGCAGCGCGGTCTCCGCCTCGATCAGCCGCGCCTCCGCGCCCGAAGCCATCACGATCGGCACGTCGGCCGTGGGATACTTGAGCTGCAGCACCACCGGAACGGCCGCGTTGAACGAGGTGAGATCGGGACGCTTCTCGATGAGCCCGAGCGACTCCCACTCGTCGAAGTAGGCCCACTTCTCGTGGCCCGTGAAGTCGAGCGTCCCATCGCCCACGGTGAAGCGGCGCGCCTCATCGATGGCGTAGGTGAGGCGCGTGATCTTGTTCTTCTGCGCCACGCTCGCCGTGGAGTAGTACGCCTTGAACGAGAGATTGTCGGGCACCGCGGAGGCGGCCGTGGCGGCCGCCGGATACTGGCCGAGCCAGAGGTTCGCGCGCGCTTCGCCGAGCTTCGCCGCCGCCACCAGCTCGGCGTCGCCCGCCGCCTGCGCCGCGCTGCCGGCGTCCTGGAAGGCGGCCAGCGCATCGGCCATCCGCTCGTCCGACGTCAGACCCTGCCCGCCGTTGATGGCGCTCTTGCAGAACGCCTCGGCCAGGAGCATGCGGGTGTACGCGGCGTAGTACTTCGAGAGAGCGATCCCTTTCAGGCGCTCGGACTCGTCGCCCCCGGCACCCGCCGCGGCATCGAGGATCGCCACCGCGGTGTCGGCCATGAAGCGGGCGGTGGAGAGCGGCGTGTACAGATCGCCCAGCAACCCTTCGTTGTTCGACGTGATGCTCCGCGCATCCATCTCGGCACGGTAAGGGAAGGTGCCCGCGAGGACCATCTCGTCGGTGAGGATCGCCGTGTGCATCACGTAGTAGTCGAACATCGACTGAAACGCGCCACGCACGCCGTTCACCGTGAGCGCTGTCGATCCTCCCTGGAGGTCGTCGGGAGTCAGGTTGACCGGGTCATCCACCCGCAGCATGTCGTTGCAGGCGGCCGCGGCCACGAGCCCCAGTCCCACGAGCATGGTGCGCCCGGAGCGAAGGATCGTGCGCGACATCGCGCGCGATGAGGCAGGTGCAGTGCTCTTCATTCTTCCCAGCAGGGTGGCACCGCCGGATTCCGTATTTGTCATCACTGGGTGCTCAGTAGTTGAGGATGACGCCGAAGGAGACGGCACGCGTCTGACCGGCGCTGAAGAAGTCACGCTGCGAGGCATTCTGACGTCCTTGGCTGTTCACTTCGGGATCGGGGCCGGGATAGTCGGTCCAGGTGGCGAGGTTGGTGCCGGTCACGCTCACGCTCGCACGCGATGCTCCGAGCCTCCCCGCCCAGCGGTCGGGGAGCGAGTACTGGGCCGAGAGCGAGCGCAGCTTCACGAAGCCGCCGTCGTAGAGGAACATGTACGGCTCGAAATTGGCCGCCGGATCGGCCTTGAGCCGCGCAGTAGTGGTGGGGTTGCCGTTGGCATCGCGTTCGTACTTCGCGGCGCAGGTGCCGAACGACTGACGGCACTGGTACACCTCGGTGTAGTTCACCTGCTTGTTCCCCTCTGAGAAACCCAGCTGGCCGTAGAGCGTGAGCCGGTTGCTGAAGAGCGACAGCGTGGACGAGAGCGAGCCCGTGTAGGTGGGAGTGGGCTGTCCCACGTAGATCGGAGTCTCCGCTACCACCACGTTGTCGCTCCCGTCGATGCTCACGGGACGCATGAAGTAGCCACCGAAGGCATAGCCTTCGCGGTGCTCCTGCAGGCCGCGTCCACCAACCGCGATCGGTGCCGCGAGCTCGGTGATCATGCTCGTGACGTGCGTGGCCGCCACGCGCATGGACCACGTGGTAC
>Ga0182741_1003102_pt1 | contig 18115 bp, 15 predicted proteins | sample eDN5th37CBELigOP_FD_128874 | JGI IMG/M metagenome (GOLD analysis project Ga0182741, IMG submission 128874) | Enriched Organic Plus compost microbial communities from Emeryville, California, USA - eDNA 5th pass 37_C BE-Lig OP (version 2) (version 2) ...
CTGGCGCTCACGCCCGAGGCCGAGAGGTCGTTCCAGGGCATCGGCACCTTCCAGAGCGTCAGCAGCGCCGCCGAGCTGGCCGAGGCCCTCGGCCGGGCCGTGGAGCTGCCGGCCGCTCCCGAGACCCTGCGCGTGACCGTGCGCCTCACCCGCGACGGCCAGCCAGCGGCGGACGGCGCTTCCGTCACGTTCGTCGCGGCGCTGGGCGCCGGGCAGCACGCCCTGCGTCAGTCGGGCCCCGGCGAGTTCGAGGGCGACCTGCCCGCCGGCGGCTACACGGCCCTCGTCTCCGACGCCTTCGGCGCGCCCTCGACCTTCGCGGGGCTGACCGTGGCCGCGGACGCCGAGAACGAGTTCGCGTTCGAGCTGGCCCCGGCGTTCGAGGTCGACCTGGCGGTCGCGCCCCTCGACCCCGTCAAGGGCGGCGAGGTGGAGGTGGCCTTCTCAGGGGCGGGGGCGGACGCCGACGCCTGGATCACCGTGGCCCCCGTGGGCGCACCGGACGACCTGCTGCTGGCCGTGGAGGGCGTCCGAGGCGCCAGCGGCGTCGCGCGCGTGCGCGTGCCCTACGAGGACGGCGAGCTGGAGGCCCGGTACCACCTGCTCCTCCCCGAGGGCGGCACCCGCGTGGTCGGCCGCAGCGCCGCGTTCACGGCCCGCGCCGTGGAGGCGACCCTCGACGCGCCCGCAGAGGTGGCCGGCGGCGTCGAGTTCGAGGTCGCGTTCGACGGTCCCGACAACATGGGTGACATGGTCGTCGTGGCTCCGGTAGGCGCCGACGCCGCGACGTTCCTCGCCTACATGTTCACGAGCTTCGGCGCGCCGGCCCGGCTGGTGGCGCCCGTGGACGTGGGCGAGTACGAGGTCAGGTACGTGGGCGCCGCTGGCGGCGGCGTGCTGGCGAGCCGGCCGCTGAGCGTCGTGGCTTCAGAGGTCAGCGTCACGGCTCTGGCCGAGGTGATGGGCGGCTCCCAGGTCTCCATCGACTGGCAGGGGCCGAACGGGCCGCAGGACATGATCGTCTTCGCCCCGCAAGGTTCGCCCCAGGACACTTTCCTCACCTACACGTTCACCCTGTTCGGCGTCCCGTCCATGCTGGACGCGCCCGTCGACCCCGGGCCCTACGAGGTGCGCTACCTGAGCGGAGCGGAGAGGCGGCCCCTGGCGAGCGCGGTCGTGAACGTCACGGCGCCGGTCGTGTCGCTCGACGCGCCGGCCGAGGTCGGAGCGGGCGCCGCCTTCGCCGTGGGTTGGACGGGGCCAGACGGCTCGGGCGACTACGTGACGATCGTGCTGGTCGGGGCCGCCGACACCGACTACCTGAGCGTGGCGTTCACCGCATGGGGGTCGTCTCTCGACCTGACCGCTCCCGACGCTCCCGGCAGCTACGAGGTCAGGTACTTCAGCGGCTCGGCCCGCAAGGTCCTGGCGAGCGTGCCCGTCGCCGTGAGGTGAGGAGCCTACGCGGCCACTGCCCTGACGGTAGCGCCATGAGGGCGCCGCCCTGTACATGACGGAAGGCTCGGGAGGCTAACCTCCCGAGCCCTCTCTGCTCGCGGCCACGCCCGTGGGTCCCAGATGGCGGCCCGCGCCCGCCCGTGAGGCATGGTGCACCAGGAAGGATTCGAACCCTCGACCTACCGCTTAGAAGGCGGCTGCTCTATCCCCTGAGCTACTGGTGCGCGCGCCCGCGGCCGCAGGCGTCCGCGGCACTGGGGAGGTTGGAGCGGGAGACGGGATTCGAACCCGCGACATACAGCTTGGAAGGCTGTCGCTCTACCGACTGAGCTACTCCCGCGTGCCTCGCCTTCGTGTGGTCGGGGCGGCAAGATTCGAACTTGCGACCCCCTGCTCCCAAAGCAGGTGCGCTACCAGACTGCGCTACGCCCCGACGCGCCCCTCCCGAGGCCGGACGAGAGTTTACCACGCGCGCGCGGCCCGCCCGCGGCTAACCTAGGACGCCAACGCTGCCCCAGGAGGGAACATGCGCCAAGTTCGACCCCCGGCCGCCAGACGTCCGCTCGCCCTGCTACTGTTCGCCGCCCTGGCGCCCGCAGCCCTGGCCCAGCACTTCGCCTTCGTGTCGACGCGCGTGCCAGACGACCTCGCCGGAGCCTACGGCAGGCCCCCGCAGTCCGAGGTCTTCCTCTACCGCGACGGCTCGGAGATTAGGCTCACCTCCACTCCCCACGCCAGCGAGTACGACCCCACGCCGTCGCCCGGCGGCCGCTACGTCGCCTTCGCCGCTCTCGACCACGCCGACGTGGAGGCGGGCTACGCGGCCTGGGGCTGGCGGCTCGCGGTGGTGGACACGATCACGCGGCGCGAGGTGGCCCGCTGGGACCTGCCAGGCACCGTGGGGAGCTTCCGGCCCGCGGGCGGTTTCCAGCTGGCTTGGCTGGACCAGGGGACGCTGCTCGCGCAGGGGCTCGCCGACGACGGCTCGTGGGAGGTCCACGCCTTCGACCTGGCATCAGGGTCCTCGCGGCGCGTGACCTCCGGCTTCGGCGTGGTCGTGGCGCCCGACGGGGCGTCGTTCGCGACGTCGCGCTTCGACGGGGTCGTGGTTCACGAGGTCGACTCCGGGCGGGAGAGGAACGTCTTCGACGGCGCCGGGGTCCCGCTCACGTGGTGGCGCGGCGGCCTGCTGGTGGCGTCAGAGGACGGCCTGCACCTCGTCGACGTCGCCACGGCCACGTCTGTCCGCCTGAAGCACCACCCCGGATTCGTACTCGAGGCCGTAGCCGACCAGGGGACGGAGTGGCTCGCCTACGTCCGGTTGGCCGAGGGGGGCGGCACGACCGAGCTGGTGGTGGTCGACGCCGACGACGTCGCCTACCTGGTGCGCGAAGGCGACTGGGTCGGCGAGGTGACCTGGTTGGGGCCAGGGCTGCTGGTCTACGAGGCCGTTATGGGAGCCGGGGACGTACAGGTCGAGGTCTCCGACCTCCTGGGTCACGGTTTCGTCGTGGACTCCGTGGGGGAGGACTTCACCCCGCGAGCGGTGCCGCTGCGCTGAGCACGCTCGGGGTCAGCCGAGCTCTCGCAACGCCAGGTCCACCCAGGCGGCCATCTCCGGGGTGAGGCCGAGGCCGCGCGCCTCGTCGCCGGCGTACCAACCGAGTCCCTCCTCCCCGTCCGCAAGGGAGCCGCCGTACGGCTCGACGGGCCTCGCCAGGTAGACGAGGTCCACGTGCTGGTGGCCAGGGGCGATGTCCTCCAGCTGCACGCCGCGCGGGCGGACCAGCTGCCGAGGGCCAGGGGCGTCGACCGGCCGGTCGCCGACTAGCTCGACGCTCACGCCCGTCTCCTCGAGGACCTCGCGGACGGCGGCGTCGTCGGGCAGCTCGTGCGGCTCCACGTGACCGCCGGGCGGCAGCCAGAGGCCGAGCTTCCTGTGGCGGTGCAGCAGCACCCGGCCGCGCCAGACGACGAAGACGCTCACCGCCCAGTCGCGGGTCACCGCCTCGCTCACGCTTCGGCCACCAGTCCGGAGAACTCGAGCTGCCGCTCCACGTACTTGGTCACGGCACCGAGGAAGTCCCCCGCCAGCTCCGCCGGGAGGAAACGGCCGATACGCAGGTAGCTGAGGGCATGGTAGGTGGGCGCCACCTCGGTCCCGAGCCGCACGCCAGCCTCGTGACGCGCGCCGAGGGCCTCGACGTAGGCGGACAGCAGGGCCTCGCGCCGGCCGTCGCCGGCGCTGCGGCGCGGCAGGAGCACGAACGGGTCGACGCCCGGCCAGGCCAAGGCGGCGTCGGTCCAGTCGATCAGCTGGGGCCTGCCTGCCTCGTCGGCCAGCACGTTGCCGAGGTGCGGGTCGCCGTGCACCAGCACGGCCGGCTGGCGGGCCAGCAGCGCCAACGTTCCCCGCACGCGCCCGTCCAGCTCCGGCAGCAGGGCCGCCTGCTCGTCGCCCAAGCGCGGGCGCACGGCCTCCCAGAGGCCGGCCAACTCGTCGGCAGTGCGTTCGGGACGCCTGTCCTCCACGCCGGCCGCGACCAGCTCGTCCAGGTGGCCCTCGCTGGCGAGCTGCACCTCGGCCAGCGCCTCCAGCGCGCCGAGGCTGCGCTCCAGCCTGACCTCCGGCTCGGCCTCGTAGGCGTCAGGCGGCTCGACGACGCGTCGCTGCACGAGGAACGGCACGCCCCGGTGCGAACCGGCCGCGAGCACCGCCGGCACGTGCGTAGGCGCCAGGCGCGCCAGCAGGCTCGTTATGGCGGCCTCGGCCGGCCAGGCGGGGTTGGTGAGCTTGAGCACCACCTCTTCGTCCCGCCACACGGAGGAGAGGGCCCAGGCCTGCTCCTGCGTCATCGCGCCGTCGTGCGCGCCGAAGCGCCCGGCCAGCGCCGGCTCGCCGGCCGCGAGCTCCGCGATCATGCCGGTCGCGCCGGGCAGGGTGAAGGGCGGCCAGCTCGGCGCGCGGTCGAAGGCCGCCTCCAGGGCGCGCAGGGCGGTGGCGCTCAGGCCCGCCGGCGGTTCGTCGCCCGGGGACCACCACGCCTCCGCCCGCACCGCCCCCTCCATGGGCTCGGCCAGCGCTACCGGCGCCCCGTCCTCACCGCCGCCGTCGAGCGGCGTCAGGTGGGTGAGGGGGGCGGCCAACGCGTCGGGCAGAGCGTGGCCGGCGCTCCTGGCTGCCGCCAGGTCGCGTCGGTAGCGCCAGGCCTGGCCGTTCCAGCCGGGCACCTCGGGCAGGCTAAGCGCCCCTTCCGCGTCGCGCACCAGCGCCACGCGCCCGCCGTCGGCGACGGCGACCTGCCCGGGCGGCCGCTGCTCGAGCGTCACGACGCCATGGCCAAGGGCACGTAGGCGTCGGAGCCGGGCGTGGCCACGCGACCGTACAGCGTGTGCGGGGTCGCGTGCTCGATGCGCACCTGCTTGAGGCCCATGCTCGTCACCTGGTCGCGCGGCACCAGCACCGTGTGGTTCTGGTCGGAGTGGCCCACCACGTAGGCCTCGTCGCGGCCGATCTCCTTGATCAGCACGCGGAGCTCGCGCCCCACCAGCGCCTGGTTGGCGCGCAGCGAGTGCTCCTTCTGCTTCTCGATGAGCCTGGTCAGCCTCGCGGTCTTCACCTCGCGCGGCATGTCCTCGAAATGCTTGTAGGACGGCGTGCCCGGGCGGGCCGAGTAGATGAACATGTAGGCGTGCTCGAAGGCCGCCTCGTCGTAGAGCGAGAGGGTCTGCTCGAAGTCCTCCTCGGTCTCGCCTGGGAAGCCGACGATGATGTCCGTGGATATGACCACGTCGCGGACCTTGGCCCTGATCTCGCGCACGATGTCCAGGTAGCGCTCGCGCCGGTACTCGCGGGCCATGCGCCTGAGCACCCTGTCGGAGCCGGACTGCACCGGCAGGTGCACGAAGTTGCAGACGGCCTCCTCCTCGGCGATCACGTCGATGAGCCGCGAGGAGAAGTTCATGGGGTGGCTGGTCGTGAACTTGACGCGCGCCACGCCCGTGCGCGCCACCATGCGCAGCAGCTCGGGGAACGTGGGCAGGCCGGGTTGGTCCAGCCCGTACGAGTTCACGTTCTGGCCCAGCAGGGTGATCTCGCAAGCCCCGGCGGCGACCATGGCCTCCGCCTCGGCGAGGATCACCTCAGGGCGCCGCGACACCTCTGGGCCGCGCGTCTGGGGCACCACGCAGTACGTGCAGTGGTGGTTGCAGCCGCGCATGATCGTCAGGAAGCCCGAGAGGCCCGTCGGGGCGGGCGGCATCAGGTCGTGGAGCTCGGGGTCGAAGCCGCGGCGCTCGACCATCCCGCTGCTCGAGCCCCGCTCGAGCTCGTCTATGGCAGGCAGGACGGAGGTGATGGCGCCGGGGCCGATGAGCAGGTCGACCTCGAACTTCTCGGCCAGCTCCTTGCCCTCCTGGAGCTGCGCCAGGCAGCCCATGAGGCCCACCTTCACGTCGCGGCCTGCCTTGCGCTCCTTGCGCAGCTCGCCCAGCAGCGACACGACCTTCTCGACGGGCTTGCCCCGCACCGCGCAGGTGTTGAGCAGCACCAGCTCGGCGTCCTTGGGGTCGTCGACGAGCATGTGCCCGCCGGCCACCAGCTCCGAGGCGATGGTATGCGTGTCGTACTCGTTCATCTGGCAGCCGTAGGTGACTATCGCGGCTCTCAAGGCGCCCTCCAACCAGGTCGACATCCTAGCAAGCGCGTGGGCGTCGGCATTATCTTGCGTCGTGGCGACGTTCCGCGAGCAGGTCCTCGAGGTGGTCAGGTCGGTGCCCTACGGCAAGGTCGTCTCGTACGGCCAGGTGGCCGAGATGGTCGGCGCGCCGCACTCGGCGCGCCAGGTGGGGGCGGTCCTCTACGGCCTCAGGGACGAGGACGGCGAGGTGCCGTGGCACCGGGTGGTGAACGCCTCCGGCGGCATCTCCACCTACAAGGTGGGCCACGGCGAGCTGCAGGTGGCGCTGCTCAAGGCCGAGGGCGTGGCGTTCGTGGGCGGCGGCCGCGGGGAGGAGCGCGTGGACATGCGCGCCCACCGCTGGCGGCCGGAGCTGCCCGAGTGAGGCCGCGCCTCAGCCCACGTAGAGGTTCTCGGCGATGTGGTAGACGAGCACGCGCTTGACGAGGCGTCGCGGCAGCCAGCCGACCCGCACCTCGGCTGCCACCACGTAGCCGCCGTGCTCGCGCAGGTTGGCGGCGTTCCAGCGCAGGGCGGGCACGAAGAAGCCCAGGAACCCCAGGACGTCGGCGGCCAGCTCGGCGTTCACGTCGTAGTGCTTGGTGATGGGGAAGGGCGCGACGAACCGCGCCTCGAAGGACGCCTCGCGCCGGCCCATGAGCACCCCCCGCTCGAGCAGCGTGAAGCCGCCTAGCGACCGCGAGCGCAGCTCGACACCGGCCTCGCCCGAGCGCTCGTAGTACCGGTCGACGAGCGCGAGCCTCACCGAGACGTCTTCCAGGCGCACGTAGGGCACCAGCTTGAGCTCTACCCTGAACTCGTGGCCGGTGGCGGCGCGCGGCGGCACCACCAGCTCGACCTGGTTGAACCAGCGGTCCCACGCTGCCGCTAGGGCCGAGGAGCCCGCGGCGTAGGCTGCCGCCGCCATCTCCAGGAGAAGCCAGCCGCGACCCAGGCCCAGCGAGGCCCTGGCGCCGTCCGACAGCAGCAGGAAGCCCCCTAGCGCGAGCATGGTGAGCCAGCCGAGCGCGTACCAGAAGCTCGGCACCTCGGCCCACGAGGGGCGGCCCGGCAGGTCGAGCGGCGGCTCCAGCACCCCGGAGCGCGCGACGCCGCACGCTTCGCACGTGAGGCCGGAGGCGCCAGGGCGGGGCTCGTTCTCGTGGCCGCAGTGGGCGCAGGCCCACGCTCCCGCGGCGAGCGTCGTGGCTGTCTGGTCCGTGTCCACCGTTCAGGGCGCAGGATAAGGCCGCCCGGCGCCGGGACGCGCGGAGGATCCCACGTATGATGCCCACCATGTCCCGTTCCAGCGCGCTCGAACTGGCACGCGCCCTCGTGACGACGCCGAGCCCGTCGGGCAGCGAGGGGGCGGCGGCCGAACTGTTCCTGGGCGCCATGCGCGAGCTGGGGTTCGACCGCACGTACGTGGACCAGGTCGGCAACGCCGTGGGCGTCGTCGAGCGCGGGCACGGGCCGACGCTGCTCCTCACCGGCCACCTCGACACCGTCGACCCGGGCGACCCGTCCGAGTGGCCGCACCCGCCGCTCGGCGGCGTGGTGGCAGGCGGCCGGCTGTGGGGCCGCGGCACGGTGGACATGAAGGCCGCGCTCGCCTGCATGGCCGTCGGCGCCGCCGAGGCCGCGCAGGCGGGGTTCACCGGGCGGCTCGTGGTGGCGGGCGTCGTCCAGGAGGAGGTGAACGGCCTCGGGTCCATCCACCTGGCCGAGACCCTCGACTACGACGTGGCCGTCCTGGGCGAGCCGAGCTCGCTGCGCCTGAAGCTGGGCCACAAGGGCAGGGTGGAGGTCAAGGCCGCCTTCGCCGGCGCCATAGCCCACGCGGCGCGGCCGGAGCTGGGGGTCAACGCGCTCGAGGCCGCGGCCTCGTTCGTCACCGCCCTCAAGGGCCTGGAGATGCCCACGTCGCCGGTACTGGGACGGGCCTCCGCCACGCCAACGGTGATGCGCACCTACCCTTGCGGCACCACGAACGTGGTGCCGGGCCTGGCGGAGCTCATAGTGGACGTGCGCACGCTGCCGGGGCAGGGCCCCGATGAGGTGCTGGCCGCGCTCAGCGAGCTGGCGCCCCACGGCTCGGTCGAGCTGTCGGTCCCGTCCTCGCGGGTGGGCGTGCCCGGCGGCGGCACGGAGGAGCGCCCCCACCACTCGCCCGCCTACCTCGTCGCGCCCGACCACGAGGCCGTGCGCGTCGCCCGCGGCGCGCTGCTAAGGGTGATGGAGCAGGCGGGGCGCCGGTTCGAGGAGGGCGTCTGGTGGTTCTGCACAGACGCGCCGCACCTGGCCACCCGCGGCCAGCCCGTCATAGGCTTCGGGCCCGGCGAGGAGGAGCTCGCCCATACGACCCGCGAGAGCGTCGCGGTGGAGGAACTCGAGATCGCCGCCCGCGCCTACCGTGAGCTGGCGCTCGCCTACCTGGGAGGAAGGCCGTGACCGAAGGACGCAGCATGAAGGGCGAGACCGTCGTCGTCAACGGCGACGAGTGGACGGTGGTCGACGAGGCCCCGGCGGCGGCGCTGGCCGAGATGGTCGCGGCGCTCCTGGAGGACGAGGGCTTCGTCGTCATGGTGCGCGGCCTCGACCTGCAATCGGACGCCGTGTCGCACCTCGGCGCCGTGAACATCACCGCCACCCAGGTGCTGGTGCCGAAGCACCAGGCCGAGGAGGCGATGCAGCTCATCGCCGAGACCGTCACCGACTACCAGGGCCCGGAGCTCGAGGAGCTCATGGAGCGCCTGGCTCGCGGCGAGGTCATCGAGGGCTTCGAGCCCTTCGACGAGGAAGACCTCGACGACGAGGAGGACGAGGGGTACGCCGACTAACGCAGACGCCGCCAAGGGTGGCGCCGCCACCCTGAGCCTCGTCGGCGCGCTGGTCATCCTGGCGCTCAAGTTCGGCGCCTACGCGGTGACCGGCTCGCTCGGCCTGCTCTCGGACGCCGCGGAGTCGCTGGTGAACCTGGTGGCAGCCGTGGTCCTCACCGTGGCCGTGGGCGTGGCAGCCGCACCGCCCGACTACAAGCACCCTTACGGCCACACCAAGGCCGAGTACCTCTCCAGCGTGCTGGAGGCAGCGCTGATCATGGTGGCCGCCGGGCTCATCGGCTACACCGCTTTCCAGCGCCTCTTCGAACCGCAGCCCCTCGAGCAGGTGGGCTTCGGCCTCGCCCTCGCCGGGGTGGCGGCGGCGGTGAACGGCACGCTGGCCCTGCGCCTGATGCGCGTGGCCAAGAGGGCGGGCTCCGACGCGCTCGAGGCCAACGCCAGGCACCTCTTCACCGACGTCCTCACCTCCGTTGGCACGATCGTGGGCGTGGGGCTCGTTCGCCTGACCGGCTGGCTGCCGCTCGACCCGCTGGTGGCCCTCCTAGTCGCCGCGAACATCGTCGTCACGGGGGTGCAGGTGATGCGCCGCTCGCTCTCGCGCCTCTTGGACGAGCGCCTGCCGGAGGCCGAGGAGGCCAGGGTCATCGGCGAGATCGAGGGCGTTGAGGGCGTGCGCGGCTACCACAGGCTGCGGTCCCGGCGGAGCGGGAGCGCCAGGTTCGCCGAGGTGGACGTGTTCGTCGACGGCGACATGGGGGTGGACCAAGCGCACGAGGTGGCCAGGGAGATCGAGGGCCGCGTGCGCTCCGCCGTGCACGGCATGGAGATGACCGTGCACATCGAGCCGTACGAGGAGGGCGTGCGCGACAGGTCGCGGAGCCCGCGCGAGGAGTTCCCCGAGGAGGACTAGCCGCGCCGGCGGCCGCTGCCCACCTGGGACGGCGACGGGCGCGAGACGTGGCGGCTCGTGGGGTCGAGGAACCGGAGGGGCGCGTCGGCCCAGAGCCCGGCGTACGCCACGCCCACCCGCGGGGTCACGGCGACGTCGGCCGGCGGCGGACCGTCGACGAGGTACAAGGCCGGCCCGTACAGCGGGACCTTGTCGTGGTGGAGGTCGATGCCAAGGGCGCGCGTGAGCCTGCCCGGCCCGTCGCCGCGGGCTCCGGGCGGCGGCTCGACCAGCGGAACGCCCAGGTCCGCCTCCTGGCCGAGCGGCTCGACCGCGCGCACGAGCACGGCGTGAGCCACGCCCGGCGGCTGGCACACGACGTTGAAGAGCCGGTACATGCCGTAGATGAGGTAGACGTACGCGTGCCCGGGCGGTCCGAATAGCGTGGACGTGCGCTTCGTGAGCCCCTTCGAGGCGTGGCAGGCCAGGTCCTCCTCGCCCACGTAGGCCTCGACCTCGACCACCCGGCCGCCGCGGAAGCCTCCCGCGCCGTCCCTCACAAGCAGGACCTTGCCCAGCAGCTCCGGCGCCACGACGTCGGCGGGCCGCGCGTAGAACGCCTCGTCGAGGGTCGTCAGCGCAGGCGTAGCCGGATCACCTCGACGACCTCGCCGGCGCGCACGCCGCCGGGCGGCGCCACCGCCAGGCAGTCGGACTCGTGCAGCGAGCGCGACACCGCCGACGACTGGTCGGAGAAGGGCCTCACCTGGGCGCCGCCTTCGTCGACCAGCAGCCGGCAGCGGTGGAAGACGGTCTTGGCGTCGGGAACGAGGTCGGCGGTCGCCCGCGCCCGCAGCCGTCGCGCGAAGGGCGATGGCGATCCGCGGCCCAGGGCGGCGTCCAGGTAGGCGCGCGCGAAGAGGTGGAAGCACACAGCGCTCGACACCGGGCTGCCTGGCAGGGCGAGCACCGGCAGGCCCCGGTAGCGGAAGAACGTGAGGGGACCGCCGGGCCGCGCCGTCACGCGCTGGAACACGAGCTCTCCGGCGGCCTCGAGCACCGCCCTCACCGGCTCCCGCTCGCCCTTCGAGATGCCGCCGATGGTCAGGACGAGGTCGGCCCCCGCTTCGATGAGCCTGTCCAGCACCCTAGAGAGCTCCTCAGGTTCGTCGCCGACTCCTGCTGCGAGGACCACGTCGCAGCCCGCCAGCCGCGCCTCGGCAACCAGGGCAGGGAGGTTCGACTCGTAGATCTGGCCGGCCCGGGGCGTGGTCCCGGGCTTCACGAGCTCGTCGCCCGTCGATATCACTGCCACGCGCGGGCGCTTGGAGACCGTCACCTCCGCGTGTCCCATGCCCGCGACCAGCCCCACCTGCACAGGCCCGACCTCGTCGCCGGGCCGCAGGTAAGCCTGTCCCGCCCGCAGGTCGCGTCCGCGGGCGCGGACCGCCGATGTCGAGGCCGGGCGCTCCACGACGACGCGGCCGCCCTCCTCGTGGGCGTGCTCGACGCCGATGACGCCCACCGCCCCGGCGGCGCCGACGGGCACGAGACCGCCCGTGGCCACGTAGACGGCCTGCCCGGGCTCGAGCGTGCCGACGAACGGCGCCCCGGCGTGCGACCGGCCGACTAGTGTGAGATGGACTGGTCTATCTAGCGAGGCGTCCGCCGTGTCCGCCACGTGGCACGCGTAGCCGTCCAGGGCCGAGTCGTCGGCCGGCGGCCGGTCCACGAGGCTCACGACCTCCTCGCGCAGCACGCGGCCGAGCGCGTCGGCGGCGGGCAGCCTCTCGGTGCCCACCACGGCCGCCGCGCCAGCCTCCCGTAGGAGCTGGAAGGCGCGGTCAGGGGAGACGTCGAACTCGGCCACCGGGCCTCGATGCTAGCAGCGCCGCCTGAGCGTCCGTCGCAGGCGGCGTACCGCCGCTTCTACCCGAGCGAGGCCACGAACCGGTCGAGCGCGGCGTTGAAGGTGGCGCTGGGACGCATCGCCGCGCTCGCCTTGGCGTCGTCCGGCCGGTAGTACCCGCCCAGGTCGACGGGCCCGCACTGCACCGCCAGCAGCTCGGCGTCGATGCGCGCCACGTTGGCGGTGAGCTCCTCCGCGAGAGGGGTGAAGCGCGCGGCCAGCTCCGGGTCGTCCGTCTGCGCCGCCATCTCCTGCGCCCAGTAGAGGGCGAGGTAGAAGTGGCAGCCGCGCGTGTCGATCTCGCCGGCCTTGCGCGAGGGCGCCTTGCCGCTCTCGAGGAACCGCTGCGTCGCCCTGTCGAGTGCGTCAGCGAGCACCTTGGCGCGTGGCTCGCCCGCCCTGTCCGCCAAGTGCTCGAGCGAGGCCGCCAGGGCGAGGAACTCGCCCAGCGAGTCCCAGCGCAGGTGGTTCTCCTCCACGAACTGCTGCACGTGCTTGGGCGCCGAGCCGCCGGCGCCCGTCTCGAAGAGGCCGCCGCCGTTCATCAGCGGGACCACGGAGAGCATCTTGGCGCTGGTGCCCAGCTCGAGGATCGGGAAGAGGTCCGTGAGGTAGTCGCGCAGCACGTTCCCCGTCACCGAGATGGTGTCGAGCCCCCGGCGGACGCGCTCCAGCGAGAAGCTCGTGGCCTCCACCGGCGACATGATCCGCACGTCCAGGCCGGCGAGGTCGTGGTCCTCCAGGTAGCGCTCGACCTTGGCGATGAGCTGGGCGTCGTGAGGGCGCTGCCGGTCGAGCCAGAACACCGCGGGCACGCCCGTGGCCCTGGCCCGCTCGACGGCCAGCCGCACCCAGTCGCGCACGGGGGCGTCCTTGACCGTCGACGACCTGAAGACGTCGCCAGGCTCGACGCGGCGCTCGAGCAGCACGTCGCCGTTCGCCGCCACCACGCGCACGGTCCCTGGCCGCGCGACCTCGAAGGTCTTGTCGTGCGAGCCGTACTCCTCGGCCTTCTGCGCCATGAGGCCCACGTTGGGGACCGAGCCCATGGTGCGGGGGTCGAAGGCGCCGTTGGCCTTGCAGTCCTCGATGACGGCCTGGTAGATGCCGGCGTAGGTGCTGTCGGGGATCACGAACTTCGTGTCCTTCGGCCGGCCGTCTGGGCCCCACATGCGGCCCGAGTTCCTGATGGCGGCGGGCATGGAGGCGTCGACGATCACGTCGCTGGGGACGTGCAGGTTGGTGATGCCCTTGTCGGAGTCCACCATCGCAAGCGCCGGCCCGCGCTCCATGGCGGCGCGCAGGTCGGCCTCCACGGCGGCCCGCTCGTCCGCGGGCAGCTCCGCCAGGCGGCCGTAGAGGGCGCCGAGCCCTTCGTCCGGGTCCACGCCCAAGCGCTTGAACGTCTCCGCGTGCTCGGCGAAGACGTCGGCGAAGTAGGTCTCCACGGCGTGGCCGAAGATGATGGGGTCGGAGACCTTCATCATCGTCGCCTTGAGGTGCACGGAGTAGAGCACGTCCTGGCGCTTGGCGTCCTCGACCTGCTCGGCCAGGAAGGCGCGCAGCGCCTCCCTGCTCATGACCGCGGCGTCCACGACCTCGCCGGGCTCCAGCTGTACCTTGCCGTTGAGCACCGTCACCTGCCCGTCGGCGTCGACGAGCTCGATGCGCGCCCTGCCGGCCTGCGCGTCGGTGACGGTGGTGGAGACCTCGGAGTCGCGGAAGTCGCCGCCCGCCATGGTGGCCACGTGCGAGCGCGAGTCGGCGCTCCAGGGGCCCATCGAGTGCGGGTGCTTGCGGGCGTACGCCTTCACGGAGGGCGGCGCGCGCCTGTCGGAGTTGCCCTCGCGCAGCACGGGGTTCACGGCGCTGCCCTTGACGCGGTCGTAGCGCTCGCGCGCCTCGCGCTCGGCGTCGTTCTGCGGCTCGTCCGGGTAGTCGGGGAGGTCGAAGCCCTGCTGCTGCAGCTCCTTGATGGCCGCCTTGAGCTGCGGCACCGAGGCGCTGATGTTGGGCAGCTTGATGATGTTGGCCTGCGGCGTCTTGGCCAGCTCGCCGAGGAACCTCAGGTCGTCGACGACCCGCTGCTCCGGCCCGAGCCGCTCGGGGAACTGCGCGAGCACGCGCCCGGCCAGGGAGATGTCGCGCACCTCGACGTCGATGCCGGCCGCCGCGGCGTAGGCCCTGACGATCGGCAGCAGGGAGTAGGTCGCCAGCGCCGGCGCCTCGTCGACCTTCGTCCAGTGGATCTTCGGGCGTTCGTGGGTGGTCATGGGGTCATCGCCTCCGCGGTCGAGGGGAGGATACCAGGCGAGCCCGGCCCCTCCCGGGCCCGCGGGCGCGCGTGGGAGCGCGTCGCGACCAGGGCGGAGCGGCTCGCGGACCGGGCCGTCACACCTGGCGCATGCCGCGGCCGTCCCAGCCGGCGTACGAGTAGAAGCGCCCCGTGACGCCGTCGCTCAGGTAGGCGACCAGCGGGTCGCGCAACGGCGGGATGGGCACCCGGGTCTTGACCTCGTCGAGGGGGAAGAACCTGGCCTCGACGATGAAGCCGTCGGGGTCCCTCGGGTTCAGCAGCCCCGAGTAGCTGGCCTTGAACGCGAAGGAGACGGCCCGGTCGTTGCGGCGCTTGTCCTCTACGTGCACGGCGTAGGCGAGATGGTCGACGCCCAGCACCTCGAGCCCCGTCTCCTCGAGCACCTCGCGCTTGAGGGCGTCGAGCGTCGACTCCCCGCGCTCGACCACGCCCCCGGGCAGCGTGTACCTGACCCGCCCCTGTCCTTGCCAGTCGTTGCCTACGAGCAGGACGCGCCCTCGCGCGTCCAGGAGTATGGCCGCGGCAACGACGAACTCACGCCGCGCCACCGCGACCCGCCAGCGCGGGGGCCTCGCCGCCGCTCACCGCCATGCCTGCCAGGGCTCGCGCCTGCTCCTCCGCCTGCAGGGCGGCCGTGAGCTCGTGCAGGTCCCCCGCCAGGACGCCGGCGAGGTCGTTGGTCGTGTAGCCGATGCGATGGTCCGTGACGCGCGACTGCGGGAAGTTGTAGGTGCGGATGCGCTCGCTGCGCTCCCCGGTGCCGATCTGCACGAGACGTGCCTGGCGCGCCTCGTCCTGGGCTCGCATGCGCTCGCGCTCGAGGAGCCGGGCACGCAGCACCTGCAGCGCCTTCTCCTTGTTCTTGATCTGCGACTTGCCGTCCTGGCACGTGACGACGATCTCGTCCGGGGTGCCGGGCTTGTAGGTGATGCGCACGGCGGAGTCGGTCGTGTTCACCGACTGCCCGCCCGGCCCGCTGGAGCGGAAGACGTCCACGCGGTAGTCCGCCGGGTTCAGCTCCACGTCCACCTCGTCGGCTTCCGGCAGCACCGCCACGGTGATGGTGGAGGTGTGGATGCGCCCCTGCGACTCGGTGGCGGGCACGCGCTGCACCCGGTGCACGCCCGACTCGTACTTGAAGTGGCTGTACGCCCCGTCGCCGACGACCTCGAAGGACACCTTGGCGAGGCCGCCGACCTCGGTGGGCGTGGAGTCGACGACCTCGGTGCGGTAGCCGAGGCTGTCGGCGTAGCGCAGGTACATGTCGAGGACCTCACGCACGAACAGGGAGGCCTCGTCGCCGCCGGCCGCCGCGCGCAGCTCGACGATGACGCTCTTCTCGTCGTAGGGGTCCTTGGGCAGTAGGAGCCGCTCGAGCTGGGCGTCGAGCTCCTCCACCTGGGCGGTGAGGGCCTCCACCTCGGCCCGCGCCTCGTCGGCCAGGTCGGGGTCGGCCAGCAGCGTGCGCGCGTCGTCGGCTTGGCGCTGCAGCGCCTCCCGCCGTCTCCAGAGGTCGACGACCTCCTTCAGCTCGGCGTGGCGCTTCGCCGCTTGTCGGTAGCGCCGGGGGTCGGATAGCAGCCCCGGGTCCGACAGGCTGCGCTCGAGCGCGTCGAGCTCCTGGCTCAGGTTCTCAAGCTCTTGTCTCATTGACCGGATTGTACTGCCAGGGCCTCAGCCTCCCGGCAGCGGGGCCCGCCGACCGTCTCGGCGCGTGCCGGCCCGGATCCCGGTCGTCAGGGCAGCCTGAACCCGCCGGCCGGCGCTACCTGCGCGCTCAACAGCGACGAGGCGACGACCGCGCTCGACCGGCCCTCCTGCAGGTCGAGGGAGCCCCACGCGCCGCAGCGCGGCGGCAGGCCGACGGCGGCGTCGCGAAGCGCCTGCCTGAGCACGGGCGTGGAGCTCTCCGGGGGCAGCTGGAGCATGTACAGCTGTTCGAGGGCGGCCGTGAGCAGGTCGAGGGCGTCGACGACCCCGGCCGCTGCCGGCAGGTCGGTGACGCCGCCGTAGAGCTGGGTCAGCCGTTCGCTGACCGTCGCCACGGCGTGCGCGCAGAGGTACGAAGCGGGGACGTCGTCGGCCACGAAGGCCGGCGGCAGCGGGAAGCGCACGGCCTCGTAGGTGGCGAAGGGCAGCCGCGGCCCGCCGGTGGCCGCGAGCGCAGGTCGCGCGTAGACGAGGCCTTCGTAGCCCCTGGCGCGCAGGGCGGCCACGGCGGTCGCCGTGTCGGGCCCCGAGGCCCAGACCGCCACCGCGCCCGGCTGGCTGGTGGCCACCAGCAGGGCCTCTGGCCGCAGCTCCCGCGCCGCGGGCGGGAAGCGCTCCTCGTGCACCAGCCTCATGCCGGCGTAGCCCAGGAGCGAGCCGAGCGCGGTGGCCACGTCCTCGCCGTAGGCGTCGTCGGTGGTCATGAGGGCGAAGGTGCCGCGCCCGGCCGCGAGGGCGTCGGCCACCGCGGCGGCCAGGGCGTCCACCTCGCTGGGCCAGAGCACGAACGTCCAGTAGGCGCTGTTGCGCGTCGACAGCGACAGGGGGTCCGGGTCGCTCAGGGCTAGGTGGAGGAGCCCCACCTCCTCGGCGACGGCGCTGACCGCGGCCGTGGCGGCGGAGGTCGTGCAGCAGACGACAGCCCAGGCGCCCTGTTCGGCGAGCTCGCGAGCCAACTGGGCCGCACGGGCGGGCGAGCCGCCGTCGTCGCGCACCTCGACCGACACGTCGTACAGGCCGCCGGCCGCGCGGGCCTCGGCCGCCCAGCCCGTGGCCGCGAGGGACTGCGAGGCGCCGGCGGAGCGCGCCTCCCCGGTGAGCGAGGTGATGACGCCCACCGTGACGTCGTTGGGGGCGCCCTGGGCGTTGGCGCAGGTGAGGACGATGGCCGCTAGCAGGGCGAGGAGGAGGAACGGCACGGGGTCCCTTCTAACCGTGCCGCCGGTGAGCGCCGTGAGAGCCTGGCAGCACGGCACGAGGTTACCGCGGCACCCCGGCCGGCGCGGGCACGGCGCCGGCCGGGGAGCTGGGGCGTCAGTTCACCGTTGACCGCATGAAGAAGCTCCGCGAGGCGGTGGCCGCGGACTTGCAGTCGCTGACCGAGACGCTTACTACGATCGTCTGCCCAGGGAAGAACGGGTTGCAGGAGTAGACGCCTTCCCCTTCGTAGGGGACGGGGGCCGAGCTGCCGCCCGCCGAGCACGTCCAGGTGACCGTGAGCGGCGCCCCGTTGTCATCGGTGGCCTCCACCTCCAGGTAGAGGGGCCCCACGTAGTCCTCCAGGTAGCGGGCTTGGCCGTTCCACAGCACGGCGTCGGGTGGCACCTCGCAGTAGTAGCCGGTGGGGCAGGCGTAGATGTCGGCGGGACCCTCGCCCAGGCGCTGCGGCCCCTCGGCCGCGCGGATGTGGAACGAGGTGATCACCGGCGGCTTGTCCTCGGGCTCCGGGCCCACCGTGAGGGTGATGACCTCGGTGGTGCTGGTCCCGTAGGTGTTCGTCGCCGTGACGACCACCTGCCGCGGGCCCTGGGACTTGAACGTCACCGTGGCCTCGCAGCCGCCACCGGAGAGGACGTCTGGCGCCGCGACGCTCCAGGTGATGGCCGAGCAGAGCAGTGTGCCGCCCACCGGGTCGTAGGCGCCGGCGGTGATGATGTACGGCACGTTCACCACGGCGTCGCCGCTGTGGCTGACGCTGACGATAGGCGGTGAGCTCACCGCCACCAGGGCCAGGGAGATGCTGGCGGTCGCCCCATGGGGGTCGGTGGCCGTGACCACGACGTCGCGGCGGCCGGTGGTCTTGAACGTGTACGTGAGGGGGATCGTGCCGTCCTTGTCCGAGACGGCCACGATCTTCAGGTCTCCGCCCTCGGGGTCGCTGACGTCGAAGTACCCCTGCAGGCTGCCGCCGCGCACCAGCAGGATCGGGTCGCGCGGGACCTCGGCGTCGAACTCGACGCCGAGCCTCAGGCCCAGGGCGGGGCCGGCCACGTCGTAGAACTTGAGGCTCGCGACCGCGCGGGCGTAGGC
>Ga0182741_1003110_pt1 | contig 18080 bp, 14 predicted proteins | sample eDN5th37CBELigOP_FD_128874 | JGI IMG/M metagenome (GOLD analysis project Ga0182741, IMG submission 128874) | Enriched Organic Plus compost microbial communities from Emeryville, California, USA - eDNA 5th pass 37_C BE-Lig OP (version 2) (version 2) ...
GCCCTTGGCGCCGCCGAAGGGGATGTTCACGACGGCGCACTTCCAGGTCATCCATGCGGCGAGCGCCTTGACTTCGTCGAGGCTGACGTGCTCGTCGAAGCGGATCCCGCCCTTCGCCGGGCCCCTCGACGTGTTGTGCAGAACCCGATAGCCGGTGAACACCTCGAGCTCGCCGTTATCCATCATGATCGGAACGGAGATGGTGATCTCCTTCTCGGTGCTGCGCAGGATCTTGTAAAGCCCCGGCTCGAGATCGAGCAGCTCGGCTGCCCGATCGAAGCGCAACATCATCTCTTCGAACGGATTGTCTTCGTTCAGGAACCGGTCCTTGTCGGGCCGGACGATCTTCGCGGTGGAGAGTCTGAGGTCGGTGCTCATTATGTTGGGGTGCGCCGGACAGTCTGCTGCCGGCTAGGGTTTACGGTGACGTGCAGCGAGGGCGCGAGCGATCAGAGCGTCCACTTCGGCACGCCCGCGCTCCACCTCTGGCTGCTGCGAAACATACCACAGGAACGGCGCTTTGCGAGGCCAGAGCGACGCGAGCTTGACCGCGTCCTTGAGCGTGCACAGCGCAACCGGCGCAGCATCGCCGGCGCCGCGCGCGAGCAGCGCGGCCTCCCCGGCCAGCCGCACGGCCTCGGCGGCCGTGAAGCGGTGATGGTCGGCGAAACGGCGCGACTCCACCTTTGCGCCGAGCGCGGAGAGCTGCGCCTCGAACGCGGCCGGATCGCCGACCGCGGAAATCACGAGGACCCGCCGTCCTCCGAGCGCCGACAACGGGAGCGGAGCGGGCGGATCGCCTTCCAGCTCCAACGTGCGCTCGCGCGGCGCTGCACCGGCGCGCCCGGTGGCCGGATCAGCGGGCGCATGCGATTCGCCGCCCCCCCCGACGGCGACATGGCCCGCCGGCGCAGCGTCCACGGCGCGGGGGAGCGCACGCAGCTCGCCGAGCGCGAAGTGCGCGATGGCGGTGGCGATGCCGCCGGCCGCGCTTTCGACGCGCTCGGCGATGCGCTCGGCGGCCTCGATCGGCGCGGACTTGCGCGTCACGACCACCAGCGCGGCGCGGCGCGCGGCGGAGAGCGGCTCGCGCCACGGGCCGGCGGGCAGGAGGCGGCGCCGCTCGCTCCAGCGCTCCGCGCTCACGAGCACCACGTCAGCGGTGCGCGCCGCGCGCCGGTGCTGGAACGCATCGTCGAGCACGGCGATGTCGCAGCCCGCCGCGGCCGCGCGCTCGATTCCAGCCACGCGGTCGGCAGACGCTATCACCGTGATCCCCGGGTTCAGGATGCGGTGGACCAGCGGCTCATCGTCGCCGTAGCCGCGCAGCACGATGGCCGGCTGCGCGCCGCGCGCCGCGAGCTCGCCGGCCAGCCACGCGGAGAGCGGGGTCTTGCCGGTTCCACCCACGGTGAGGTTTCCGACGCCGAGCGCAGGGATGCGCGTCTCGTGCACCGGGAGCACGCCAGCGTCGTAGAGTCGTCCACGCAGCGCCACGACGCCGCCGTAAGCGAGCTCCAGCGGCGCGAGCGCCGCCCGGGCCGCACGCGCCCCGAGGGCCGGCGAGAACCAGAGCCGCTCCACGCCGCGCCGCTCAGGCACGGGCCGCGGCCCCCGTCTGCTCCATGAGCATGCCGAAGCGCTCCGCCTGCTCCGCAGCCTCGCGCGGCGATGCGAGATCCAGGTATACAGGATCTCCATACGCGATGCGGATGCGCGCGAAAGGTTTGGGGATCATGAACCGGTCCCAGCTCTTCAGCCGCCACGAGCGGCTCGACGATACGCCGAGGGTGATGACCGGCGCACCCGTGCGCTGCGCCACGATCAACGCGCCGGGCGCGAACTTCCTGGCCGGTCCCCGCGGACCGTCGGGGGTGAAAGCCGCATCTCCCCCGCCCTGCACGGTGCGGCTCATTCCCAGGAGCGCGCGGCCCGCGCCGCGCGAAGTGGACCCGCGCACCGTCCGAAAGCCGAGCGCGCTCGCCACCCGCGCGATGATCTCGCCGTCACCGTGCTCGCTGATGAGCACCGTTATCCCCTCGCGGCGGTGGTGCCAGAGGAGCGCGAGCATCTCGCCGTGCCAGAGCGTGAAGACCACCGGCTTCCCCCCGTCGCGCAGCCGCTGCGAGGGCTCGCGGTTCACCTCGCGGATCCGCCAGGTGCTGGCGAGGAGCCGCACCAGCGGGAGCCCGAGCCGCACGATCCGGCCGATGCGCCGCTCCTTCCTGCGGAGCCGCTCGTCCGTACCGCCGCCCACCGAGGCGGCCTCACGATCGGGGACGTGCCGGAGCTCGCTCATGTAGGCATTTCATGAATTCATGATCCCGAGTACCAGCTCCGCCACGCGTGCGGCGGCGCCGGGCTCCCCGAGCCGCGAGCGCACCTCCTCGAGCCCCGCGAGCATCGTCGCGCGCGCCCCGCTCCCCGGTCCGAGGAGCGGTTCCAGCGCGTCGGCCACGCGGAGAGGCTGCAGCTCGTGCTGGATGAACTCCGGCGCCACCTCGCGGCCCGCTACCACGTTCACGAGCCCGATGTGCGGGATCCGCACCACGCGCCGGGCGATGGCGTAGTTGAGCGCGCCCGTGCGGTACGCCACCACCAGCGGACACCCGGCCACCGCGGCCTCGAGCGTGGATGTGCCGCTCTTGGAGAGAGCGGCGTCGGCGGCGCGCCACACGGAGAACGACGCGGAATGCACCAGAGGATAGGGACAGCGCGCGGGATCCAGGGTGATCCCCGGCGCCACGCTCACGATCACCCGCAAACCGGACACTCGCCTCTCGAGCTCTCTCGCGGTGGCCACGAAGGCGTCGAGATGGCGCGCGATCTCCTGCACTCGGCTGCCGGGGAAGAGCGCGAGGACCGGGGCATCACCCGGCACGCCGAGCTGCGCGCGCGCGGCCGCGCGCTCGGGCATGTGCTCGGCCGCGCGGTCCAGAAGCGGATGCCCCACGAAGGTGGCGTCTATCCCGTGCCTCGTCAGGAGCTCCGCCTCGAAGGGGAGTATCACCGCGGCCTTCGTCACCGTGCGCTCCATCTTCGCGAGGCGCCCCTCGCCCCACGCCCACACCTGCGGCGTGATGTAGTAGAGCACCGGCACGCCCGCATCGCGCGCGGCCGCGGCGACTTTCATGTTGAAGCCGGGGTAGTCCACCAGCATCACCAGGCCCACCTTCCCGCTCCTCAGGCGCGCGCGCAGCTCGCCCAGAAGCCGATAGTGCCGGGGGATGTGGCGCAGCACCTCGCTGAAGCCCATCACCGCGAGACGGTCGGTGTGCTCCAGGAGCGAGACGCCGGCGCGCTCCATCCGCGCGCCGCCGATGCCGGCGAGCGGAAGCCGGGGCGCGCGCTGGCGCAGCACCTCGGCCACCCCCGAAGCGTGCAGGTCGCCGGATGCCTCCCCGGCGACCATCAGAACTTCACGCACCCGCGCTCTCCCCACCCGACTCGCCGCTGCGCCACTCCGCAGCGCCAGCGAGCTCCGGGAGCGAGCGCTCGATCTCACCCATGATGCGCAGGGCGAGCGCCAGCGCTTCCCGGCCGTCGTCGCCCGTCACGATCACGGGCTCGCGCCCCTGCGTGGCCGCCACGAAGCTCTCGAGCTCCAGCCGGAGCGGCTCCGCGTTCTCGTCGTGCGGCACGAGCGGCACGTGCTCCATGTACTCCTCGAGCTGCCGCGGCGCCGACGCCATCGCCGCCACATCGAGCCCATCGCGCAGGCGGTAGAAGTCGCCGCTCCCCCGGCCAAGATCGAGCGAGAGATAGCCGCTCCGCTGGAAGATCCTGAGCTTGCGCACCCGCTCACGAGACACGCGGCTCGCGGTGATGTTGGCCACCGCGCCGGTGTCGAAGGTGAGCCGGGCGTTGGCGATGTCCACCGAAGGGGTGAGCACCGGCACGCCGGAAGCCGCGAGCGAGGTGACGCGACCGCCCACGAGCGTGCGCACGAGGTCGATGTCGTGGATCATGAGGTCGAGCACCACGGCCACGTCCGACCCGCGCGGGTTGAACGGCGCCAGGCGATCGCTCTCCACGAAGCGCGGCGAGTCGATGTACGGGAGCGCGGCGCGGATCGCGCGATTGAAGCGCTCCACGTGCCCCGTCTGCACCAGCGCGCCGTTCGCGCGAGCCACATCCAGGAGGTCATCCGCTTCGGCGAGCGTGGATGCGATCGGCTTCTCGATGAGCACGTGCACGCCGCGCTCCAGCGCCCGCCGCGCCGCGGCGTGGTGCGCGGGCGTGGGCACCACCACCGTGACCGCATCCACGCCGGCGAGCAGTTCGTCGAGCGACCCGATGGAGCTCACTCCCAGCTCGCTCTCCACCTGCGCCGCGCGCTCCGGGCGCAGCTCGTGGAAGCCCACCAGTTGCGCATCCGGCACGTCGCGCAGGAGCCGGACGTGGTGATACCCCAGGCTTCCCGCGCCTATCACGCCGATCCGCATCGGTGCGCTCACCTCACCACCCCGCGCCCGCTGTTGTCCACGAAGGAGAGGAAGTGACGCACCTCGGGACACATCTCGAGCTCCTGGTGCGCGCGCTCCAGCGCCTGCGACACGTTGAGGTCGGAGCGGAAGAAGAGGCGGTAGGCCCGTTTGAGCTCGCGGATCACGCCCGGGTCGAAGTTGTTGCGCTGGAGGCCCACGCTGTTCAGCCCGTAGAGCTTGATCGGGTTTCCCACCGCCTTGAGGTACGGCGGCACATCCTGCGGCACCCTCGAGCAGCCGCCCACGAAGCTGTACGCGCCGATGTTCACGAACTGGTGGACCGCCACGAGCCCGGAGATGATCGCGTGGTCCTCCACCGTGACGTGCCCCGCGAGCTGCGTCCCGTTGGAGATGATCACGCCGTTGCCCAGATGGCAGTCGTGCGCCAGATGCACGTACGTCATGATGAAGCAGTCGCTCCCCACCGTGGTGCGCAGCGACTCGGCAGTGCCGCGATTGATGGTCGCGTACTCGCGGATCACCGTGCGGTCGCCGATCTCCACCGTCGTGAGCTCGCCCTGGAACTTGAGATCCTGCGGATCGCCGCCTATGACGGAGCCGACGCCCACCTTCACCTCGTTCCCCAGGCGCACGTTCCGCTCGAGCGTGGCGCGGGTGGCCAGCACGCAGCCATCACCCACCACGCAGTCCTCGCCCACGAGCGCGTACGGCCCGATCTCCACGCCCACACCCAGCTCCGCCTTCGGCGAAACAATGGCCGTCGGATGGATACTGCTGGTCATATGTCCATTACCATGGCGCCCAGGTCGCCTTCGCACACGACGTCGCCATCCACGCGCGCCACACCGTGCATCTTGCACAGCCGCCCGCGCACCTGGAGGAGCTCCAGCTCGAACTTCAACTGATCGCCCGGCCGCACCGGCCGGCGCCACTTCACGTTGTCGAGCGAGGTGAAGTACATGATCTTGCGCTCCGCATCGGGCACCGCGCCGAGCAGGAGCAGCCCTCCCACCTGCGCCATCGCCTCCACTATCAGCACCCCGGGCATCACCGGATGCCCCGGAAAGTGCCCCTGGAAGAAGGGCTCGTTGATGGTGACGTTCTTGATTCCGACCACCCGCTTCCCCGCCTCGATCTCGAGGATCCTGTCCACGAGGAGAAACGGGTAGCGATGCGGGAGGATCTTGATGATCTCGTCGATACCGAGCATCCGTGTCTCCTTCGCGGCGATTGTGAGCATCTCCCGGACGAGGGTGATGGTGCCTCTGTGACTCGGCTTGAGCGCGGCGACGCGGGCGCGCACGCGGCAGCCGGCGAGCGCCATGTCGCCCACGCAATCCATGGCCTTGTGGCGCGCGAACTCGTCGGACCATCTGAGAGTGTTGCCCACCACTCCAGCATCGTCCAGCACGATCGCGTTGTCGGTGGACCCGCCGAGGACGAGCCCGCGCGCCCGCAGAGCCTCGACCTCCCTCGCGAAGCCGAAGGTCCGCGCCGGCGCGAGCTCGCGCGCGAAGGTCTCCGGTGTTATCGCGAACTCGCAGCTCTGCCGTCCGATGAGCGGGTGCGGAAACTCTATGGTGACCCTCAACGTGAGCTCCGGCGCGGGCTCCGCCTCGTACACCGACTCTCCGTCGGTGACGGTGATCCGCTCCGGCAGTTCGAGGTAGCGCACCTGGCCGCGCCGCGGCGCCAGTCCCACCCGCGCGAGCGCCTCGAAGAAGGGCTCCGCGCTCCCGTCGAGGATCGGCGGCTCGGGGCCATCCATCTCGATCACCACGTCGTCTATCTCGTGCGCGGCGACCGCGGCCAGCACGTGCTCCACGGTGTGCAGCGCCTGCTCGCCCGTGCCGAGCTGCGTGCGCCGCTCGCTGAGCACCGCGTTCTCCACCAGCGCGCGCGTCACCGGCTCTCCGGGGAGGTCGAGTCGCCTGAAGGCGATCCCCGACTCCGCCTCGGCCGGCCGGAAGGTGAGCCGGCACGGCCTGCCCAGGTGGAGGCCGACGCCCTCGAGCGAGATGCAGTCGCGTATCGAGTTCCGGCCGTCGCTCACTCTTCGCCCTCCGCGCGGGCGAGCAGGCGCTCCATCCTCCGCATGAGTCCCGCGAGCTTGAAGAAGGCCGCGTGCGCGCGGAGCGCCTCGCGGTGTGGTCGCGCCGGATAACCGGACCAGGTCTCCCCCGCAGGGATGTCGCCGAAGACGCCCGCCTGGGCGGCGAGCCGCGCGCCGGCCCCGATGTTGTGATGCCCGCTCACTCCCACCTGACCGGCCAGGATGCAGCCATCACCTATGTGTACCGAGCCCGCGATCCCCACCTGCGCCATGATGAGACAGAGTCGTCCTATGCGTACGTTGTGCGCCACGTGGACGAGGTTGTCGATCTTCGTTCCCGCGCCCACCACCGTGTCGTCCACGCTCCCCCGGTCGAGGGTGGAGTTGGCGCCGATCTCCACGTCGTCTTCCAGCACGCAGCGTCCCACGTGCGGGATCTTCTCGTGCCGGCCGCCCGATTGCACGTAGCCGAAGCCGTCGCTCGCCACCCGCACGCCCGCGTGCAGCCGCACGCGCTCCCCGAGCTCCGCGCCCGGATAGAGCGTGACCGAGTCGGCCAGCCAGCTTCCGGCCCCCACGCGCACTCCACTCCCGATGGTGCAGTGCGCGCCCACCCACGCGTCGTCGCCCAGCGAGGCGCCCTCCTCAACCACGGAGTACGGCCCGATGGAGACGCCCCGCCCCAGAGCGGCGCCGCGCGCGATGATCGCCGTGGGATGGATCCCCGTTCGCCGGGGCGGCGGCGGGTGGAGCGCCGGGATGGCCTGGAGCATCGCCTCGTAGGGCTTCGCCACGATGATCCTGCAGCCGCCGTAGCCGCCCTCCAGGGGCCCGCCAGCGGCCTCCGAGAGCTCGGGCGACACGAGCACCGCCCCCGCCCGCGACGAGGCCAGGAGGGGCGCGTAGCGCTCGTGGGCGAGGAAGGTCAGCTCGTGCTCGCGCGCGCGGTCCAGCGGCGCCACACCACCGAGTGCGACGCCTCCGTCCCCCACCACGCTTCCACCCACGATGCGCGCGATGGCCTCGGCGGTGAGAGCTCCCGGGCCCTCGCCACCGAGGCCATCGCGCGGCGCCGAGTCGTTCGCGGTCAATGCTGGGCTGGCGGGTTCTTTCGGGTGGCGCCGGTGGGCTGCGAGGTGGGCCCCTTCTTGGCCGGCGTGTTGCTGGCCGACCCGCCCGCCGCCTTGAGGCGCGCGATCACCTTGTCGGTGATGTCCAGCGTGGAATCGGCCGCCACGACCACGCCCGCCTGGTTGCCGGCGTCGAAGACCATCGCGTAGCCGTCTTCCGCGCGCACCTGCTCGATGATGGCGTTGATCTTCTCCATGATCGGCCGGATGAGCTCCGCCTGGCGCTGCTGGGCCTTCTGCTCCAGCCCTTGCACCCGCTGCTGGTACTCCCGCTCCTTGTCCTGAATCTCCTTCTGCTTGGCGGTCTTCGCTGCGTCGCTCAGGGTGGGTTCGGACTTCGTGTACGAAGCGATCAGGGTGTTGAGCGAGTCGCCCATCTTCTGCACCTGATCGCGGTACGAGTTCATGTCCTTCTGGATCTCGGCCTCGGCCTCGGCGCGACCCGGCGCCGCGGCGATGATCTCCTGAGAGTTGACGTAGGCGATCTTCACCCCGCCCTGCGCGGCGGCCGTTCCGAAGGAGAGGATCGTGAACGCCAGGGCTCCCAGCGCGGCATTTACGAACGAACGCATGATGACTCCAGTCTTAGAAGAGTTGCCCGAGCTTGAAGTGAAGCTGCCATTTGGGGTCCTTATTCCCCAGTTCGTCGACGCGGTCGAAGCCGTACGCCCAGTCGAGCCCCAGGGGACCCAGCGGCGTCACTATGGACACGCCGATACCGGCCCCACGGAAGAGCCGCGTGGGGTCGAAGTCGCGGGGATTCGCGTAGACGTTCCCCGCATCGTAGAACAGATCCGCATAAAGCATCTGGTTGAAGCGAACCCCGAGCTCCGCCGTCGCCGAGAAGTACGCGTTGCCGAAGGAGCTCAGCGACGCGTTCTGGTTGGTCTCCGGCACGTAGCCCTGCGGCGTGATCGAGAACTCGTCGTAGCCGCGGAGCTGCTCGCCGTACTGCGTACCGCCCATCGCGAACTTCTGCGAGAAGAAGAACGGCCCGGCGTCGCCGAAGAGCGCTCCCGCGCGCGCGGTGAGCCCGAAGATGACCTTCATCGGCGCCGACCCCGGCCCACCGCCACCGAACTGCGCGAGCGTGCTGTAGTTCCGCATCTCGGTGGTGTAGCGCTGGAAGTTGGTGGAGCCGCCCAGCGGGCCGCCGTTGAACTGCGCGGTGAAGGTCTGCATCGAACCGGCCGAAGCGAAAGGCATGTCGATCCGGCTGTCGTGAGTGATCGTCGTGCCCAGCATCGAGCGGAAGCGGTTGTTCGTGTCGATGGTGGTGTCGCGGTTGGCGATCCCTCCGGAGAATTTCGCGGCCTCCGCTCCGTACGACACGAATAGGCGGGTACGCATGTACGGGTTGAACAGCGGGAAGCCGAACTGCAGCGAGCCACCGGTGCTGGTGCTGCGACCGAGGTCGGCGATGATGTAGCGCGACTGCGTGTGATACGCCGTCACGGTCCCCGTGATCCACGACATCTTGATCGCCGGGTCGGTGTAGCTGAGCTGGAAGTCGTTTATGTAGCGCCCGAACTGCCACTGGAGCGAGGCGCGCTTGCACTTCCCGAAGAGGTTCGGCTGGTCGAGCCCGATGAAGCCGCCCACGCCGGTGCCCTCACCCACCGAGGCGCCGAAGTTCACGCTCCCCGTCCGCTTCTCCTTGAGGTGGAAGATGACGTCCACGTCGCCCTTGTCGTTCGCCGGGCGCGTGTCCGGTGCGGGAAGCGGCGATTCGAAGAAGCCGAGGTTCTGGATGTTCTGGTAGCTGCGTATGAGCCGGTCCTGGCTGAAGACGTCGCCCGGAAGGATCACGAGCGCGTCGCGGATGCACGTCTCGCTGGTGTAGTCGTTTCCGGCGATCTCGATCCGGTTGATGGTGGCGGGAGAGCCCTCGTTGATCTCCCAGCGCAGGTTCACGACTGGGCTGGAGTCCACGGGCGAGATCGTGCGCTCCACCACCGGCCGGATCTGCGCGTAGATGTACCCCTCGTTCGCATAGGCGGTCTGCAACTGCTGGGTCGCGTTCTCCCACTTCGCCTGGTCGAAGACGTTATCGTCGCTGGGGCCGCCGCCGAAGAGGCCCTTCACCCGCTCCGTGATGGAGGGAGTGCTCTGCCTGAAGGGGAAGTAGCGGTCGATGGCGTCGGTGGGAAAGTGGCGGTTGCCGATCACGTCGAAGGTGCCCACCCGGTACTTCTGCCCCTCCCGCACGCCTATCTGGAGCATCGCCTTCCCCGTCTCGCGGTCCACCAGCATGGTGTCCTTGGTGATCTGGAAGTCGATGAAGCCCTTCTCGTGGTACGCCTTCGGAATGCGCTCGCCCAGGTCGGCGGTGAACTTGTCTTCGTCGAACTCGCCCTTGCGCCAGAACCAGAAGCCCTCCGGCTTGGTCTTCATCGCACCGACTATGGCACCCTCGCTCAACTGCTGGTCGCCCACGATGTCCACGCCCGAGACGGCCAGGCGGCGTCCCTCCTGGATCTCGAAGGTGATGTGGGTGGTGTCGTTGACCACGGTGGTCTCCGGCCGGATCCGGGCCAGATAGTACCCCTTCGACTCGTAGAGGGAGTCGATGCGCTGCACCGAGGTGGTGAGCGCGGCTGGGTCGAGCGGGTGGCCCGGCTCGAGGCTGATCCGGTCGCGCACCGAGCCTTCGGAGATGACATCGGTCCCCTTCACCGAGAAGCTGCCCAGGATGGGGCGTTCGACCACGGTGAAGATCACCGTCGCCCGGCCGCTCTCCCGGTCCACGGAGCAGGCGCTCTGCACGTCGGAGAACTGGCCCGTGGCGAAGAGGTTCCGTATGGCGCGCTGGAGCACGCGGAAGTTGAGCGTGTCACCCCTGGAGATGCCGACGTCGCCCTGGATGGTGGCGAGCGGCACCCGCTCGTTACCACGGATGACTACCGAATCAGGAACCGTACAGGGGCTTTCGGACTGCTGTTGCGCACGTGCTGAGGCGCTCGCGAGAGCCAGCGCCAGAGCGAGCGCCAGGGCGAGCGGCAGGAGAGCGGGTCGTGACATGGGTATAAGATACACACGAAACGGCCGAATGGCCCCAGTAGGGTCATTCGGCCTTTCGCGGGAGCAGTACCGTTCAGGTGGTCTTGCTCAGCACGCGGAACTCCAGCTTCGCCCCATCGGGCGCCACGTCCACATCGATCTCGTCGCCCTTGGAGAAGTCGCCCACGAGGATCTTCTCGGAGAGCGGATCCTCTATGAACCTCTGGATCGCCCGCTTCAGGGGCCGGGCGCCGAAGTGCGAATCGAAGCCGTGCGTGCTCAGGAAGTCCGTGGCGGCCGGAGAGAGCTTGAGCGTGATCTCCTCTTCCTGCAGCCGGCGCTGGACGTCCTTGAGCAGGATCCCCACGATCTGCGAGATGTGCTCCTTGGTGAGCGGGTGGAAGACGATGACGTCGTCCAGCCGGTTGAGGAACTCGGGGTTGAAGACCTTCTGGATCTCCTCCTTCACCTTCTCCTGGATCCGCTCGAAGTTCTCGCCGTCGTCGGGCGAGGCGAAGCCGAGGCCGCGTCCCTTGGTGATGTCACGGGCGCCCACGTTGGACGTCATGATCACCACCGTGTTCTTGAAGTCGATCACCCGGCCGTAGTTGTCGGTGAGGTGTCCCTCGTCGAGCACCTGCAGCAGGATGTTGAACACGTCGGGGTGAGCCTTCTCGATCTCGTCGAGCAGCACCACGCTGTACGGCTTGCGCCGCACGGCCTTGGTGAGCGTACCGGAGTCTTCGTAGCCCACGTAGCCCGGGGGTGCGCCGATGAGACGCGACACGGAGAACTTCTCCATGTACTCGCTCATGTCCACCCGGATGAGCGCGGTGGGATCGGCGAAGAGGAACTTGGCCAGCGACCGGGCCAGCTCCGTCTTCCCCACGCCCGTGGGCCCGCTGAAGATGAAGGAGCCGATCGGGCGAGCGGGGTCCTTGAGCCCCGCGCGGCTGCGGCGGATCGAGCGGGCGAGCGCCTGGATGGCCTCGTCCTGACCCACCACCGACTCGTGCAGCTCATCCTCCATCCGGAGGAGCCGGGAGCTCTCGGCCTCGCGCAGGCGCATGACCGGGATACCGGTCCAGCGGCTGACGATGAAGGAGATCTCCTCATCGCCCAGCACCGGGCGGAACGACTGCCGGTGCTTCTCCCACTCCTCCTGCTTCTTGCGGATCTCGCCCTGGAGCTCGCGCTCCTTGTCACGGAGAGCCGCGGCGCGCTCGAAGTTCTGGTCGCGAACGGCGGCTTCCTTCTCCGCGTTCACTTCCTCGAGCTTCGCCTTGAGAGCAGCCACCTCGGGCGGCGGCGCCTGCGCCGCGAGACGCGCCCGCGCCCCCGCCTCGTCGATCACGTCGATCGCCTTGTCGGGGAGGAAGCGGTCGGTGATGTAGCGCTCCGAGAGCTTCGACGCAGTCACGAGCGTGAGATCGGGGATCGTCACGTGGTGATGGTCCTCGTACTTCTTGCGCAGCCCCTTGAGGATCTCGATGGTCTCCTCGATGGACGGCGGATCCACGACCACGGTCTGGAAGCGGCGCTCGAGCGCGCCATCCTTTTCGATGTACTTGCGGTACTCGTTCAGCGTGGAGGCGCCGACGCACTGCAGCTCGCCGCGCGCGAGCGCGGGCTTGAGCATGTTGCTCGCGTCTATCGCGCCCTCGGCGGCACCCGCACCCACCAGGGTGTGGAGCTCGTCGATGAAGAGGATCACGTTCTTGTTCTGCGCGATCTCGTTCATCACGGCCTTGAGCCGCTCCTCGAACTGGCCGCGATACTTGGTGCCCGCGATCACGGCCGCCATGTCCAGCGCCAGCACGCGATGATCGCGCAGCGACTCCGGGCACTCGCCGGTGGCGATGAGCTGGGCCAGCCCTTCGACGATGGCCGTCTTACCCACGCCCGGCTCGCCGATGAGCACCGGGTTGTTCTTCTTGCGCCGCGTGAGCACCTCCATCACGCGCTCTATCTCGCTGGCGCGCCCGATCGTCGGATCGAGCTGCCCCTCGGATGCGAGCTGGGTGAGGTCGCGGCAGAAATGGTCGAGTGCGGGCGTCTTGGATTTCTTGTCGCCCTTGGCCTGCTGCGGCGGCGGCTGGTTGCCCGCCTGCGAGGTGATCCCTCCCTGCGGCATCTCGGTGCCCAGGAGACGGAGCGTCTCGGTACGCGCGGCGTCCAGGTTCACACCGATCTCGGTGAGTACCTGCGCGGCGATCCCCTTCTCCTCGCGCAGGAGGCCGAGGAGAAGATGTTCGGTGCCCACATAGCTGTGGTTGAGCTCCCGCGCCTCGGCCATCGCCAGCTCGAGTACCTTCTTCGCGCGAGAGGTATAGGGAAGGTCCGGGCCCGTTGCCTGTGCCGCCTTTCCTTTCTTGACCGTCTCCTCGATCTTCTGCTGGATCTCCTCGAGATCCACGCTCAAATTCTGGAGAACGGCCGCAGCGACACCCTCACCCTCGCGGATGAGTCCAAGCAGAATGTGCTCCGTCCCCACGTACTCGTGGTGAAGACGCGCGGCTTCCTCGCGGGCCATTGCGAGAACCTTGCGCACACGCTCGGTGAAGTTGTAGCCGTTCATAGGTCCCTCAGTGCGGGGGCCCCCTCCGCGGGGTCACCCGTTCGTCCCCGTCTCATCCGCCAACAACTGTCGCACATATCGTGCGCGCACGAGATTCGCCTCACTCTCCGTGAGCGCCTTCCCCTCGGCGTGTGCCAGGTGCGCGGATTGGGAAAAAATCAGGAGCTTGTTGAGGGTATATACACTGAGGCCGCTGATCAGTTTCAGACCGACGGCCAGGCGTACGCCGCTGAGGTAGTTCATCGCCTCCTCGAACGAGAGGCTGCGCGCGTACCGGAGAGTCCCATAAGCCCGCCAGAGCTTGTCTTCAATAATATAACCCGCATCGCGAAGCAATACCCTCCTGGCGTCCTCCTCGCGCGAGATCACCGTGCGCAGCACGTACATCAACTGATCGATGATCTCCTCTTCCGGCCGCCCCAGCGTGGTCTGGTTCGAGATCTGGAAGAAGTTCCCCACGACCTCGCTCCCCTCACCGTACAACCCCCGATACGTCAGCCCCATCTGCTGCAAACCCGCGAGCGTCTTCCCGATCTCCTTGGTGAGCACCAGCCCCGGTAGATGGATCAGCACCGACGCCCGCATCCCCGTCCCCGTGTTGGTCGGACACGAGGTGAGGAAACCGAACTCCTCGTGATACGCGAAGGGGACCCGCGCCCCGAGCTCCCCGTCTATTCGTTCGATGTCCGCGAAGGCATCGGAGAGCGCGAAGCCCGAGCGGAGTGTCTGGAGCCTGAGGTGGTCCTCCTCATTTACCATGACGCCCATCCCGTCGCCGAGAAACACGGCGGCCCCGCTCCGCACCGGGTGCTGGGGGTCGAGCCCCGCCAGCTCCTTGCTCACCAGATGCCGCTCGTGCAGAAGGAGCCGCTCCTCGTTCCCGATGTTGTCCACCCGCACCAGCAGGTGGCTGCGCATCGAGGGTATCGCGTCCATGGCCTCGCGCACGCGAGAGAGGACGCGGAGCCGCTCGCCGTCGCGCGCCCTGCCGGGGAAGGCGAAGCCCTCCAGGTTCCGCGCCAGGCGGATGCGCGTGGAAAGCACGATGCCGGCGTGCTCACCCGAGGCGTCCAGCCAGCTCACTCCCCCGTCGGGAAGCAGCGAAAGATCCAGCATCACTCCATCACCTTGATCTGGTCGCGGAGGCGTGCCGCCTCCTCGAACTGCTCCTGCTCCACCGCCCGCCGCAGCCGGTCGCGCAGCTCCGAGAGCACGGTCGCATCCTCGGCCACCGCCGGCTGCGGCGGCTGGTAGCGCTTCCCCGCGTGACGCGAATTGCCGTGCACGCGCCGGAGCAGATCGCGCAGGCTCGATTCGAACGTCTGATAGCAGTACGCACAGCCGAGCCGCCCGGTGTTCTTGAAATCACGGAGCGTGCCAGAGCAGAAGCTGCATCGCGAGCTCTCCAGGAGCGTCGCCGGAAGCTGCTTCTGCACCGCGAGTATGAAATCGGTGAGCGGCTGCTTCGGCGCCGCCATCTGGGTCTCGATGCCACGCTCCGCCGCGCACCGCTCGCAGAGATGCAGCTCGGTCACGCCCTGCGCATCGGAGGTGGTGAGCGTCACCACGGAATCGCGCTCTTTGCAATTGTCGCACAACATCAGGCCAGTACCTCTCGAACGTCCGTCTCGCGCAGCCGCCCATCCTCCAGCAGCAACGCACGATCCGCGCGCGCCGCCAGCGACCGATTGTGGGTCACCACTATCATCGCGATCTCGAGGTCGCGCACCAACTGAGCGAACTGCTCGTGCAACTGTTCGGCATTATGGTGATCCAGATTACCGGATGGCTCGTCGGCGAGCACCACGGCGGGATCTATCGCGAGCGCCCGCGCCACCGCCGTGCGCTGCTGCTCCCCACCCGAGAGCTCCGACGGGCGGTGCGACATCCGCCCGCCGAGCCCGACGCGCGCGAGCAGTTCCTCGGCACGCGAGCGGGCACGCTTCGGTGCCCACCCCGCAATGCGTAGCGGCATCGCAACATTCTCGAGCGCCGAGAACTCGCGCAGCAGGTGGTGGAACTGGAAGACGAAACCCACTTTCCGGTTGCGCACCCGCGCCAGCTCTTCCTCGGCGAGCCCGTGCAGGGGCTCGCCGTCGAGCACCACGCAGCCGCGATCGGGGCGGTCGAGGGCGCCGAGGATGTGGAGCAGCGTGCTCTTCCCGGCTCCGCTGGCCCCCACCACGGCCACCATCTCGCCGCGCCGCACGGTGAGATCCACGCTGTCGAGAACCTGGATTGGACGACCGTCTCCGCCCACGTACGTCTTACCGATCTGGTGCGCCTCGATGACCATCATTCGTGCCGGATCGCCTCGACGGGGTAGAGCCGCGCCGCCTGAAAAGATGGATACACTGTCGCCAATACGGCTATCGCAACACTCGCGGCGACGATCCACAAGACGTCCAGCGGCTGAATCGCCACCGGGAGATGGTCTATGAAATATACCTTGGGGTCCAACTCGATGAGCTTCAGCTTGTCCACGGCCAATCCCACCGCGATCCCTATGCTCACGCCGATCAACGTCCCCACTCCGCCGATCACCATCCCCTGCACCAGGAAGATGCGGCGCACGGAGCGCGCCGGAAGACCCATGGCCTTGAGTATGCCGATCTCGCGGGTCTTGTCCTTCACCACCATCGAGAGCGTGCTAACGATGTTGAAGGCCGCGACCACGACGATGAGCAGGAGGATGATCCCCATACCGAGCTTCTCGAGCTTCAGCGCCTGGAAGAGCGATGAGTTCTGCGCCTCCCAGTCCACCACCCGGTACGGATAGCCCAGCGAGTCGGCCAGGGCGCGGCCCACGTCGCGCGCACGGTTCCGCGTCGGCGTCTTCGCCTCTATCCCGGTGACCGCATCGCCGAGCCCCGCGAACTGGCGCGCCAGATCGAGGCTCACGAACACGTACGAGTAGTCGTACTCGTACATACCGGTCTCGAAGGTGCCGGTGACTTCCACCTGGAACATGCGAGGCACGATCGAGCCGACCGCGGCGTTGAACTTGGCGTCGGCGGGCGAGATGAGGTTGATCTTGTCACCGGGGAAGACGTTCAGCGTCCTGGCCAGCTCCGCGCCCAGGACCGCCCCACGCCCCTCCCCGTCGCCGCTGGCGAAGCGGAAGTCGCCGGAGGTGACGTGCCGGCGGATGCTGGTGACCTCCGCCACGTCGCGGCCGGCAGGCTCGATCCCCTCCACGAACACGCCCTCGGAGAAGGTCCGTCCCACGGGCACCGCCAGCCCCTGCGCGAGCACGAAGGGAGCAGCAGCCACTATCCCCGGCTGCGAGCGTACCTTCTCTAGCGTAGGCCTCCAGTCGTTCATCCGGAGATCGTCGCCGAAGGTGAGGATGCGGAGGTCGGGGCTGCCAATGAGGATCTTGTCGCGCAGGTCGTCCTGCATCCCCGTCATCACGCCGTTGATGACGATGAGCGCGCTCACTCCCACGATCACCCCGCCTATCGCGATCGCGCTGATGAAGGAGAAAAGGCGCGAGCCGCCGCGGCTCCGCAGGTAACGCCAGGCGATCCCCAGCTCGAGCCTGGTCATTCCGGACGCATCGTCGGAAAGAGGATCACGTCGCGGATGCTCGGAGTGGCGGTGAGGTACATGAAGAGCCGGTCGATCCCGATGCCGACGCCACCCATGGGCGGCATCCCGTACTCCATGGCGCGCAGGTAGTCCTCGTCCACGCCACTCGCCTCCAGGTCGCCCGCCTTCCGCAGCGCTGCCTGCGCCTCGAAGCGGCGGCGCTGGTCGAGTGGATCATTGAGCTCGCTGAACGCGTTGGCGAGCTCGGTGCCGCCGGCGAAGAGCTCGAAACGCTCGGTGAGCGCCGGGTTGCCGCGCTTGGGCTTGGCGAGCGGCGAGAGCTCGAGGGGATAGTCCATCACGAAGGTGGGCTCGTCGAGGTGCGCCTCCACCAGTGCCTGAAAGAGCTCATCGAGGAGCTTGGGGCGGCTCATCCCGGCGGGAGCTTCCACGCCATGGCGCACCGCGGCCTGCCGCAGCTCGGCGTCGCCGAGCGCCGAGCTCGAAGTACCCAGCGCGGCGTCGAGCGAGGGGAGCCACTCGATGCGGCGGAAGGGAGGGACGAGACGCGGTACGCGCTCGGCCAGCTCGCCCGTGGCGCGCACGGCGCCGGCCGCGGCCACCACCAGCTCCTCCACCAGGGTCATCATGTCCTGGTAGTCGGCGTACGCCTGGTAGAACTCGAGCATCGTGAACTCGGGGTTGTGCGTACGGTCGAGCCCCTCGTTCCTGAAGTTGTGGCCGATCTCGTACACGCGCTCCATGCCGCCCACCACCAACCGCTTGAGGTAGAGCTCATCGGCGATGCGCAGGAAGAGTGGCATGTCGAGCGCGTGATGGTGCGTGGTGAAAGGGCGCGCCGACGCGCCGCCGTAGAGCGGCTGCAGGACGGGCGTCTCCACCTCCACGTATGCGCGCGCGTCGAGGAAGGCGCGGATGGCCGTGACCATGCGCGAGCGTGCCACGAAGAGCTCGCGCACCTCGGGGTTCACCGCGAGGTCGGCGTAGCGCTGCCGGTAGCGCTGCTCGGGATCGGCGAAGCCGGAGTGGCGGACGACCTTGCCGTCCACCACCTCTTCCTTGCCGAAGGGGAGCGGACGGAGCGACTTGGCCAGCAGCTCGAACGATTCCACGCGGATGGTGAGCTCGCCGCTTCGCGTCCGGAAGAGCCGGCCGGTGACGCCGATGAAGTCGCCCATGTCGAGGAGGTCGAGCGTCGCGTAGCACTCCTCGCCCAACGCATCCTTCCGGAAGTAGAGCTGGATCCTGCCGCCCTGATCGGCGAGATGCGCGAAGGTGGTCTTTCCGTGCGCGCGCCAGGCCACGAGACGGCCCGCCAC
>Ga0182741_1003113_pt1 | contig 18080 bp, 16 predicted proteins | sample eDN5th37CBELigOP_FD_128874 | JGI IMG/M metagenome (GOLD analysis project Ga0182741, IMG submission 128874) | Enriched Organic Plus compost microbial communities from Emeryville, California, USA - eDNA 5th pass 37_C BE-Lig OP (version 2) (version 2) ...
CAATAGGCAGCGGCGTCACTCGTCGCTGGGTTACATGAGTCCCATGCAGTATGAGCAGGCGATGCAGATGGAGATGCAGGCAGCAGCCTAAACCCCGTGTCCACTAAACGGGGGGAAGCTCACATATACCGAACAGAAGGATTGGAAGTGTTTCTTAAGCACGAGGCTGAAAACGCGCGCAAGATGCTACCGCAAGGGCCCCTCGCTCGACTCCTAATGCGCTTGGGCCAGATCCAAACGACACGCGGGAAAGCCAACACACCTATCAAATTGGCACTCGTCACCTCGCGCAACTCCCCAGCACATGAGCGTGTGATACGAACGCTGAGGGAGTGGGGTGTGAGTCTCGATGCTGCGTTCTTCCTCGGGGGCGTCGGAAAAGCTGCGGTTCTGAAGACGTGGGGAGCGCACATCTTTTTCGACGACCAGGAGGCGCACCTCGCTCCTGCTGCTTTGGATGTACCATGTGCCCTTGTGCCGTATCGTACGGATTCGATTCTTCGGCGTCCGAAGCCACCGGAAGGCGCCACCTAATGTACGCTGCAGCCGACGGGCACGAGCTGCATCAGGTCGTGCGTCAAGCATCAAGCATCGCGCGGGTCAGATCGCGAGCGTAGATGTGAGACAGCTCGAAGCTTAGCTAAGGCGCTAGGCACGCTATCGTAACCTTCTGCGCCTGCATGATGCGCGGCCCGGCGCGAGCCAGCGGCGGCGCACGATTCCATACAAGGAGTGAAACCCAGCGCATGATCACCGGAGACATCAAGAACCAGATCGACCGCATCTGGGACTCCTTCTGGTCCGGCGGCATCTCGAATCCGCTGGAGGTAATCGAACAGATCACCTACCTGCTCTTCATCCGCCGCCTCGATGACTTGCACACGCTCGAGGAGAATAAAGCCAACCGGCTGAAGAAGCCGATGGCGCGGCGGGTCTTCCCAGAGGGCCAGGACGCCAAGGGCCTCCCCTACGAGGACTATCGCTGGTCGCGCTTCAAGAACTTCGAGGCCAAGGAGATGTACGCCGTGGTCGGCGAGCACATTTTCCCATACCTGCGCACCGACCTCGCGCGCCAGCTCGGTAACGGAGACTCCACCTACGCGCACCACATGAAGGACGCGCGTTTCACCATCCCGACGCCCGCACTGCTGGCGAAGGTGGTGGACATGCTCGACCACGTGCCAATGGGGGAGCGCGACACCAAGGGCGACGTCTACGAGTACATGCTCGCGAAGATCGCCACCGCCGGTCAGAACGGCCAGTTCCGCACGCCGCGCCACATCATCCGGTTGATGGTCGAGCTGACCGCGCCCCAGCCCACCGACGTGATCTGTGACCCCGCCTGCGGCACGGCGGGCTTCCTAGTAGCGGCGGGCGAGTACTGGCGCGAGCGGCACCCGAACCTGCTGCACGACAAGAAGCTCAACGAGCACTTCCACCACCGGATGTTCCACGGCTTCGACTTCGACAATACGATGCTGCGCATCGGCAGCATGAACATGCTGCTGCACGGCGTGGAGAGCCCGGACATCCGCTACCGCGACTCGCTCGCCCAAGACCACGCTGGCGAGGAGGAGAAGTACACGTTGGTGCTCGCCAACCCGCCCTTCGCCGGGAGCCTCGACTACGAGAACACCGCCAAGGACCTGCTCCAGATCGTCAAGACCAAGAAGACGGAGTTGCTCTTCCTCGCGCTCTTCCTCCGCCTCTTGAAGCCCGGTGGGCGCGCAGCGGTGATCGTGCCCGACGGCGTGCTGTTCGGCTCGAGCAAGGCACACAAGGAGCTGCGCCGCATCTTGGTGGAGGAGCAGAAGCTCGACGCCGTGGTATCGCTGCCCGGCGGTGTGTTCAAGCCCTATGCGGGCGTCTCGACCGCGATCCTCCTCTTCACCAAGACTAACTCCGGCGGCACCGACTCGGTATGGTTCTACGACGTCGAGGTCGACGGCTGGAGCCTCGACGACAAGCGCGCGCCACTCCTGCCAGAGGAGAAGCTCGGCCCGGTGCCGAAGATGGCGCTTGCCGCGGACGAGCACGCGAAGAACAACCTGCCCGACGTCCTCGCGCGCTGGACCGAGCGCTCCGGCAGCGAACGCGAGCGCCCGCGCACCGCGCAGAGTTTCTGCGTGCCCAAGGCCGACATCGCCGCGCAGGGCTACGACCTCTCGCTCAACCGCTACAAGGAAGTGGTGCACGAGGAGGTCGAGTTCCGCCCGCCCAGAGAGATCCTCACAGAGCTGTGGAAGCTGGAGGAGGAGATCCAGCGGGGGATGAAGGAGCTGGAGAGGATGCTGGAATGACGGCCATGCGACAGGTTGCGCTTCAGGATGTTGCGGACATAAACCCGTCACTCGATGCGGCTCTCGCTGACGACGAAGCAGTGCCGTTCCTTCCCATGTCGGCGATTGATGCCGAGGTCGTGGACGCGGTCGATGCCGACACCCGCCCGTTCAGGGAAGTGAGAAAAGGTTACACGCCGTTCATCGCTGATGATGTTTTGGTCGCGAAGATCACGCCATGCTTTGAGAACGGGAAAATCGCGCAAGCGAAGCCCACGCGCCGGGTTGGGTTCGGCTCAACAGAGTTTCACGTCATTCGGACACATCGCTCCGAGCTGGACCCGCGCTACCTCGTCTACTTCCTGCGACAAGAGCGCATTCGGAAAGACGGCGCACGAAAGATGACTGGCAGCGCGGGCCAGCGGCGAGTGCCGGAGCACTTTCTCGCAAACCTCAAGGTTCCTCTCCCGCCCCTCCCCGAGCAGCGGCGGATTGCGGGGATCCTGGACAAGGCGGACGCGCTGCGGGCCAAGCGTCGCACCGCCCTCGCCCAGCTCGACACCCTCACCCAATCCATCTTCCTCGACATGTTCGGCGACACCGCCACGAATCCGAAGGGGTGGCCAGTGGTGGAGCTGCGCAGCGTTGTACGAGAGGGAACGATCGTTACCTACGGGATAGTGCAGGCCGGCGACGAGTTCCCTGGCGGCGTCCCATACATTCGCACAGGCGATATCGTCGACGGACAAATTTCCGTTCGCGGTCTCCGGCATACCGCCCCGGAGATTGCAGCTAGGTTCCGACGATCGCGCGTGGAAGCTGGGGACATTGTAATGAGCATTCGTGCCACTGTTGGCACGACTGCGGAGGTGCCTCGAGAACTTGACGGGGCGAATCTTACGCAAGGCACGGCTCGAATCGCACCCGGTGAGCAAATTGTAGGGCGATATCTTCTCAACTATCTGCGTGCCCCAGGTACGCAGAAGTGGATTGAGCGCCAAATAAAAGGGGCGACTTTCCGCGAAATTACGCTGGCTCGGCTACGTGAACTGCCGGTTTGGATCCCGCCCATGTCTTTGCAGCAAGAGTTCGCGGCCCGAGCGACACATGTAGCGCGACTGAAGAGATCCCAAGCAAGGTGCATGGGAACTCTAGATGCACTGTTTGGCACGCTGCAGCAGGCTGCGTTTCAAGGCGGCTTGTCGTCGTGAGCCAGTTCGCCTTCGTCCAGCGTGAATGGACCGCTGTGTTTGAGGCGGCATCGAGCGCTGAAGCTGCGGTGCAGGCCGACCCACGTACGGCGTGTTTCTACGCCCGCCGCGCGCTGGAGCTGGCCGTGAGCTGGGCCTACAAACACGACCCCGCGCTCAGGCTTCCGTACCAGGATAACCTTTCCGCGCTCATCCACGAGCCGAGTTTCAAGCAGACGGCTGGCGAGGCGGTGTTCAGCAAGGCGCGCGTCATCAACACGCTCGGCAACCGCGCCGTGCACAGTCATCGCCCCGTGCCCGAGGCGGATGCGCTGGCGGCGGTGCGCGAGCTGTTCCACGTCGCCTATTGGTTCGCGCGCACCTATGCACGCACTGAGCGGCCGCATCCGAATCTGACGTTCGACATTTCGGCGCTGCCGCGACCCGCGCAGGCAGCGTCGCAAACTGCGGAGCAGTTGCAGGCGCTGGAAGCGCGCCTGCGTGAGAAGGACGAGAACCTGGCGGCGCTGCTCGCCGACAAGTCCGCGCTCAACGAGGAGCTGAAGCGCCTGCGCGCCGAGGTCGCGGCAGCGAAGAAGACGGCAGCCGCGCAGCCCGACACGCATGACTACTCCGAGGCCGAGACCCGCGACTACTTCATCGACCTCCTGCTCAAGGAAGCCGGCTGGCCGCTCGACCAGCCGCGCGATCGCGAGTTCGAAGTCGCCGGGATGCCCAATACCCAGAGCAAGGGCTTCGTGGACTACGTGCTCTGGGGCGACGACGGCAAGCCGCTCGCGTTGGTGGAGGCCAAGCGCACGCGCCGCGATGCGCGAGTGGGCCAGCAGCAGGCAAAGCTCTACGCCGATTGCCTGGAGCGGCAGTTCGGCCAGCGGCCGGTGATCTTCTATTCCAACGGTTACGAGCACTGGCTCTGGGACGACACGCGCTACCCGCCGCGGCGGGTCCAGGGGTTCTACAAGAAGGCGGAACTGGAGCTCGTCATCCAGCGGCGCGAGACGCGGCGTTCGCTGGCTAAGGCGCCGATCAGCGCGACCATCGTCGAGCGCCACTACCAGACCCGCGCCATCCGCCGCATCGCCGAGGCGTTCGAGCGGGACCACGACCGTAAGGCGCTGCTGGTGATGGCCACGGGCGCCGGCAAGACGCGCACGGTGATCGCGCTATGCGATCTGCTCATGCGCTGCAACTGGGCCAAGCGCGTGCTTTTCCTCGCCGATCGGGTGGCGCTCGTCAACCAGGCGGTGAACGCCCTCAAGAAGTTCCTCCCGGATGCCTCGCCCGTGAATCTCGTCACCGAGAAGGAAGCCGAGGGGCGCGTTTACGTCTCGACCTATCCCACCATGATGGGTCTGATCGACGAGGCGGCGGACGGCCAGCGGCGCTTCGGCGTGGGGCACTTCGATCTGGTGATCATCGACGAGGCGCACCGCTCCGTGTTCCAGAAGTACCGCGCCATCTTCGACTACTTCGACTCGTTGCTCGTGGGCCTCACCGCCACGCCCAAGGACGAGGTGGACCGCAACACCTACGGCCTGTTCGATCTCGAGAACGGCGTGCCAACCGACGCCTACTCGCTCGAGGAGGCCGTGCGCGACGGCTTCCTCGTACCGCCGCGGGCGGTATCGGTGCCGCTCAAGTTCCAGCGCGAGGGGATCAAGTACGACGAGCTCTCGGACGACGACAAGGATCAGTGGGATGCGCTGGAGTGGGACGACGAGGGCACCGTCCCGGACCGGGTCGAGGCCGAGGCAGTCAACCGGTGGCTCTTCAACAAAGACACCGTAGACAAGGTGCTGGAGCACGTGATGACGCGCGGCCTCAAAGTCGCGGGCGGCGACCGGCTGGGCAAGACGATCATCTTCGCCAAGAACCAGCAGCACGCCGAGTTCATCGCCGAGCGCTTCGACGTCAACTATCCCCACCTGAGGGGCGCGTTCGCGCGAGTGATCACCTTCAAGACCGAGTACGCGCAAAGTCTGATCGACGACTTCTCGAACAAGGAAAAGGCGCCGCATATCGCGATTTCGGTGGACATGCTGGACACGGGGATCGACATACCAGAAGTCGTGAACCTCGTCTTCTTCAAGCTGGTGCGCTCGAAGACGAAGTTCTGGCAGATGGTGGGGCGTGGCACCCGCCTGTGTCCGGACCTCTTCGGGCCGGGCATGCACAAGGAGTTCTTCTACATCTTCGACTACTGCCAGAACCTCGAGTACTTCAGCCAGGACATTCCGGGGACCGAGGGCTACGTCGCCGATTCGCTCGCCAAGCGGCTCTTCGACGCTCGGCTGGAACTGATTGGGGCGCTCGACCGCCACCCGAAAGAGGTGGCTGCGTCGGTCGGAGAGGCGCTGGCTACCTACGGCGACCCGAAGACGGACGGAGAGCTTCGGCGGGCCGTCGCCGGACTGCTGCAGCGCGAAGTCGCGGCGATGAATCTAGACAACTTCATCGTGCGGCCGCACCGGCGCCTCGTCGAGAAGTACTCGAAGCCCGAGGCCTGGGGGGCACTCGCGACGGAGGCGCTGGCCGAGCTCTCGCACGAGGTGGCGGGGCTCCCAACGGAGCTCGACCCAGAAAACGAAGAGGCGAAACGCTTCGATCTGCTCGCATTGAAGCTCCAGCTCTGCCTTCTGCAGGCCGAGCCGGGGCTCGAGCGGTTGAGGGATCGGGTTAAGGAGATCGCCGGGCTCCTGGCGGAGAAGGACGCGATTCCGATGGTCCGCGAGCAGATGGCGCTCATCCAGGATGTGCAGACCGACGAGTGGTGGCAGGACGTCACAGTGCCGATGCTCGAGATCATGCGACGCCGCCTGCGCGGGCTCGTGCACCTCATCGACAAGCGCCAGCGCAGAACGGTGTACACCGACTTCGAAGATTTGCTCGGCAGCGAGACCGACGTCACGCTCCAAGCATTCGCCATCGGCACCGATCAGGCGAAGTTCCTCGCCAAGGCGCGGGCGTTTCTCCGGCAGCACCTCGACCACGTCGCGGTCGCCAAGCTGAGAACGAACCGGATGCTCACATCGTCTGACCTCTCCGAGCTGGAGCGGCTGCTCTGCGAGAGCGGAGTGGGTGGGCCGGAGGATATTCACCGCGCTGCGGAAGATGCTCAGGGCCTCGGGCTACTCGTCCGTTCGCTCGTCGGGATGGATAGAGCGGCAGCCAAGGAGGCGTTGGCGAGCTTCACGAACGGAAGGACGCTGACTGCGAACCAGCTCGAGTTCATCAACCTCATCGTAAACCACCTCACGGAGCACGGCACGGTGGAAGCGGCGAGACTGTACGAATCACCGTTCACGGACCTCACGCCGCATGGGCCCGATGCGCTCTTCAAGGCGTCCGACATTGATGAACTCCTGCGGACGCTAGTGGCCGTGCGCGCCACGGCGGTAGCGGCATGAATCATGGCGAACGGGTGCGGACCAATCGGCTGCCGAACTTGCGTTCCTAGTGGTCCAACTTCGGGGTGAGGACCACGCAGTCGAAGCCTGACATCACACCTGGATCAGCTTTCTGAGAGCACCTCACTAGGCCGAACTTTGAAGCCAGTCCTTGAGGCTCCAGGCTGAGTCCTTTTGGAAGTTCCACACCATCCAGAGCGGTTCGGAGTACCCCTTTAAGCGTCCCCAAACAATGCGATCGTAAACACCGAGGTACTCACGCTCGGTCCACTGCGTGTTGGTGGCGTTGTCGACGGACGGGAAAATCGCGACGTGCGCTCCGCTCTTTGCACCGTCGGCTATGCCCAGCTCCCAGGGAACCCACCGACTGTCTTTGCTCCGAGTCGTCGCGAACAGCACAAACGTGCGCGCTTGTACGATCTTTTGACGCAGCGCAACCGCCGTTGCGGGCGACGTGTACGGCGGGAGGGTCTGGTCCTTCTTGTCGACGTACACTACCGCACCGTGCTGTTCCAAGATCGCGATAACGGCTGGAAGCAATTCCGTGTCAGTGGAAGAATGTGAGAGGAATGTCGATCCCTCCGCCGATTGCCGGGCCGCCCGTTCCACGACCTCAGAACGCACGCGTGGATCGAGCGCCGCGACACGGCTACGGAGATCAGCATCGGTGGCGTAAATTGGCATACTTGTGAATTTACTCCGGCTTTGTTGTCGCTACTAAGCTAGGCCGCTCGGCGGCCTGCGCATCTCCGGGGCGATTCGCGAGAGCCCGCGCAGCATAAGTGCTATCGCCTGATCGAGATGAACCGTGGACGTGAGTATTCGATTCTCGTCGGGGGTAAGCCCATTGCGTAGCTCATCTGGCTTGAACCGCTCAAACTGTCGCTGCACGTCGTGACTGGCGTCCGTGTTCGCATGACCCTGGTGACCCTCGCGAAGACCTAGCCACACACCCAGGTCAGCAGCGCATCCGCCGAATCCCCCAAGCACGTAAAGAGGTAGTTGTTCGTCAAGCGAAATCAGCGCTTCCTGCAACACTCCAGGCATGCTGCCACGGAAGCCTGTACGACGGCCGCCGAGCAGCACGCGAGCGTCGCACTCTCGCGTAACGAAGTGACGCATCGCTGTCAGTCCGGGTGCCCACTCCGCCTCAGGCACTTCGTCGCGCGGCTTGTTTTCGAAGTCGGCCCTGCTTCCCACATTCGGTTGCCCATCGCGGTCAAGCCATATCAGTTCGGCGAGGGGCCCGAACACGTCCAGCGTGCGCACAAGTACGTCGCTGGGCGTGCTGGCGAAGACGGGCCACGCCAAGACATTGGTAACTGCGGGGCGCTGGTCACCGATATCGGCGTCGCGCCGATGGCGAAGGGCGAGCTCCAGAAGCACTTGGGTGAAGCCCTTCGGTCGCAGGTCGCCACCGTAGTAGAGTCGTGCCCCGAGTGCGAGGAGATGACGTGCCACCTCCGTCATAGCGTCCAAGAGATGTTCAGGTCCGAGGCCGAGCATGGCGAGGTCAGGGCTCTCGGAGATCGACAGTGCGATGGCGCGCTGGCTGAGAACTTCATGGTAGCTCATGGTGAGACCCCGGCGATCCACTCGGTCATGCTGCGCAACCTTACGGATGGCGCAACCACCTCGAACAACCGTTGCTCCTCAGCGCCCAGCGGCGGATCCGGGTAGACTAGGAGCGCTGGCACTTCCGGAGGAAGGGCCGCGAGGGAGATGAGCTCCGGGGGGCGCGGTAAAAATACCACGTCTGGCGACGTCGCCCCGATGAGCTTCACTCGGGAGCGCCAAAGGAAGTCCTTCAGCACCTCATCCAGCAGGTAGCTAATCAGCTGATCGATCCGTTCGTCCGTCTCTGGAAGGATGCGGACGATGGGCACGTTCCCAAGATACGGGAATCCGCGCATGTCCAGATCGCTGATGCAGTTTGCGACGACGAGGGGGACGTTCGACTGCTTAGCCTCAATGATCTCTCGTCGGCACCATTCGCGCGACGAGTACGAGTCGGTGTGGAGCGCGACAACGGCGCTCACGCGTACGGCGTGGAGAATGACTTGATCGAATGGCAGGCCGGCCGGGATGTCGTGGACATCGAAGAAGCTTCCCAAGTCGTGCTGTTCGAACAGTCGCTCCCGCACACGACAGGCAATCCGAATACCATCTGTGTCGTGCTTGGAGTGACTGAGGAAGATCTGCACCTTCTGAATGTACTGTGCTAAAGCAGCCTCTTCTTCCAGCGGGTAGTCGAGTTGCGCGAGATAACTACGCATCATTCGGCACAGTTGATAGGTCAGCGCTGTGATGAGCGTGCGCTCCCGTTGAAAGACCGGGAGCGGCGTCCACTCGTCCCAACGGATTGCCTGCTCGCGAATCCCGAGGCCGAGCGCACTCCGCTGGATTGCAACCGGGAATACGCGGACGCGCAGCCCGATGCTGTTCGCGTCGTCGCACAATTCCTCCGCCCAACGTACCCAGGCAGGATCGGATGACCACGCATCGTCGATCAGCATGACGACAGCGGTCGCCTCCGTCTCAGATAGGTCAATCGGCACTGGAAGCGCCGAGCCCGGGAGTGGTTGGTAGCGATACAGGACGTTGAGTCCGATGCCACCCGCCACATTCTGATACGGCTCTCGACGGTAATGGTCGAAGAGGGCCTTGGCGATCCTGGAACCGTCGTCGAACGACGGATGCCACACTACATACAGTGCCAGGAGGGGACGGGTTGCCGCAGTCATGAGACCTCAGGCATTCCGTAGCCGGCGCTCACGCGAGTTGACGATAAGTTGCTTATCCCGGGCGTTCGCCTTCTCGATGAGCGCGGTGCAAGCCTGCGCCGATGCTGTCAACTGCTCCCAGTTCACCCAGAGCGCGTAACCTGAATTTATGTTGTCGTGAAGACGACCCGGGACTGTAACATTGCCGTTAGCATCTACCGACGCAGATGGCAACTGTACGCCGATGAGCCCATGTTTTTTTTCGAGCGTCGCCTTGATCTCCCAGTCCACGTACTTTCTCCCCCAGGTATCGCGTCCGACAAGGACGATCGTACAGGAGGTGCCTGAGATGTACTGTTCCCGGATGCGACGCATCACGTAATCGACGTCCTCGCTGTCGATTACCCTCTCCAGTGAGTTGTCTGTGATGACATCGTAGGTGTCACAGAACGTGCGCGAGAAGGCGTCGTAGTACACTTGGTCGCCCCCGTGATGGTAGCTAACGAATACTCGACGCTTCACGGGCTGCTCGATCAAAAGACCGCGGAGCCAAGGACTAGTAGTCATGCGAGGGCCTCAGTATCGTGCGGGTTCAAGAGCCGGCTCAGGACGCGGACTGTAGCGGCCGTGGTGGAGTACAGTTGCTGCCGGCCGCGGGCGCAATGCGAACTGCTTCCTGCGACCCGGTGCTCGTCGTGTGTTTCTACGACTCATGCGAAGAGACTTCGATCGCTGATCGTGCCTGGATCTTTCTCGGTTGCAGTCATCGTCTGCACCCGGATACGCAGACCTGGAGCGCACTCGGCTGTCAGCACGGATCTCTCATCTTGACCAAAAGGTAAGAATTTCTTACCTTATGGTCAAGTGGCCGGCGCCGCGCGCCGGAGGTCTCATTCCTTAGAAGGTTTTTTTATGGCTCTGTCCCGAGAACAGATCGCGGCTCGGCTCCGCCAGCTCCGGGAGAGCATGGGCCTAACCCAAACGAAAGTCGCGGCCGAGCTCGGTGTTCATCGCCCCACCATATCGGAGATCGAGGCGGGCCGAAGGGCCGTCACCGCCGAAGAGCTGTACCGCCTGGCCACGCTGTATGGTGCCTCCGTGGCGGAGATCCTCGCGGAGGCTCCCGCGGAGGCAGTCGAGGCTGCGGAGCTCCTCGCGCTCCGAAGCGACGACACTAACTCTCCCGGCGTACGGCTCGCCCTGAAGCGATTCGTAGCGGACCGCAAGGCAGAGTTCGAGCTGGAAGAGCTACTCGGCCTCGCGCACCCTGCGTCGGCCGCGATCCGACGGGAGGCGCCAACGCCCCGCAGTACAATGGATGCGGTAGAGCAGGGAGAAGCGCTCGCCGCGCTTGAGCGCCAGCAGCTAGGGCTCGGTGCGGAGCCTGTCGTTAGCGTCCTGCACCTTCTCGCTCGCCAGGGTGTGCGTATCGGTCCCCTGCGTGCGATGCCGCCCGACCGCATCGACGGCGTGTACTTCGAGTCGACCGATCTGGGACCGTGCGTCGGTGTGAACTGGCGCGATGGCGACTGGACCGGCGGACGCGCGGCCTTCACCGCAGCGCACGAATACGCGCACGTGATCCTCCGCGACCGGGCGATAGAGACATTCCATCTCTCGGCTGGCGAGCGCGACCTCCAGGAGGTACGGGCCAACGCCTTCGCTGCGGCGTTCCTGATGCCGGAGGAAGGCCTCAGGGCGTACTTCGCACGGAAGGGGCTACTTCGGGGACAGACGCTGACGCATCTCGCGCCCGCTGACGTCGTGCGGGCAATGGACTACTTCGGTGTGTCGCGAAGCGCGCTGCTGTTCCGGCTTCAAAACCTTGGGCTAGTCTCGCAGGAGCTCGCAGCTTCCCTTAACGATTTCACGGTCGGGTCCGTCGCGCGAGCAGCTGGCGTGACGTTCCGGGAGCGGGAGTACATTGGCACACGCCTTCCGCAGCTTGCAATCCATGCCTGGCGGCTCGGACTCATCACGGCAGGACGCGCGGCCGAGTTGTGCGATCTGGATCTGCAGGCCTTCCGTGACCTGATGCGGGAGCTTGGGGAACAGCAGGAACTCGACGAGGATACGCCGCTCGTCGGCGCGTCGGCCGCTCGGTGATCGCGCACGGCAATGATCGTCCTCGACGCCTGCATGATCATCTCCTTCGGCAATGCAGGTCGTTTTGATCTGATCGACACGCTTCAACTGGATCGCATCTGCGTAGGCGCACGGGCGCGGACCGAAGTTGTCCGTGACCCGGCGCTAGCGGCCATGGAGGCGAGCATTGCCTCTGGGCGACTCTCTCTGGGGACGGTCGACGTGGAGAATCCCACCGAACAGGGAGCCCTTCGGTCCTACGATGCTCGCCCCGCGTTTCGGGGGCGTGGCGACGCGGAGGTGCTGGCGCTGGCCGCAAGTCGGGGGTACATCGTAGCCTCCGACGAGAGGGCGATACGGGCGACGGTAATCGCCGAGTGGGGTCTGAATCGCCTTGCCGGCACGGCTGATTTCATCGTGTGGGCCGTTCGCGAGGGTCGGCTCGGCGCCGCCGATGCCGAGGAAGTACTGTCGCAGCTCGACTCGGGCGCCCATGTGCTCGCGCAGCTGAAACGCGAGGGACGCACGCTGCGTGATCTGCTCAACAAGAGCGGTGAGTAATGTGATTCCGCTGGTAAGTACCAATCCATACGAATGCCCCAGGACACGACACTCCTCAGAATGGCAGCAGTGGATGCCGGATTCGATATCGGTCCGGAGAACCAGGACGCGTGGCTCCGCTTCAACTCGGCGGGCAATCTGGCCACCGTCTGGCTTAGGGAGACCGACGGCGCGTACGTCATTGCGGTCGCACCTGAGCGAGTCGCGGTAGAAGTCGGACAGATTTACGCCGCCGAGGCATGGAGTGGCAAGTGCCCCTCGACTGCCGCGGCTGCGTGGCGCAGTCCGAGCCGCGTCGCTTTGGGAGAGCTGCTGCGCCGAGTCGCGATCCTCGGCCGCGTGCTGCCTGACCAGTTGCTTCATGAGTACATCGCCGTCGTAGATGCTGAGATCGAGAAGGCGTTGGCCGAGTCCACCCTGGAGCGGACGGTCGAGGTTCGGCAGCGCGTTGGCCAGGACCTCTATCGGAAGGCACTGATGCAGTACTGGAATGGTCGATGTGCGATCAGCGGAATATCGATCCCGTCGTTCCTGCGAGCTCCGCACGCCAAGCCGTGGCGTGATGCCACCGACCGTGAACGATTGGACGTACACAACGGGCTTCTTCTCGCGGCGCACCTCGACATCGCTTTCGATCAGGGCTTCATTTCGGTGTCCGACGATGGAGTTGTGCTTGTGTCGGACAAGCTGCCGGCGCGAGAGTGTGGCGTTCTCGGGGTCGATGAACCGCGGCGAGTTGAGCGCCTGCGGCCGGAACATCAGCCTTTCTTGGCGTGGCACCGCGATCACATCTGGCAGCGATAGGCGTGCCGATGCCCGCCTCACGGATTGCCGATATGCTTAGAGGCGCTGGCCGTCCAATGATGCAATGAAGCTGATAAGCGGTTTGCGGAACGCTCGCTTCGCTCGCGAGCGGTTTGGTCCGCTCGCAGCTTTTTGTGGACATTACCCAGCGATTTGGAATTGTTGCACGTATGGGTCCCTTGTATCAGGCACTAGCACGGTCGCTAGTGAACCACACCGGGACTGTCGGAGGCTCCAACGCTCAGGTATCGGATCCTCCGGCAGTCCCGGTGTGGTTCACTAGCGCATTCCAAGCCGCCCCACGTTCCTAGCATAGTGACACTGGGTGGACCTGGCACTGCAATACTTAGGCTATCGTGCCATCGCCAACACTCACTGGCGTCCTGCCACCTGTTGGGGGCCCGACCTTGCGACTACGGGTCGATGCAGGATGCTGAGGCGGAGTCGCGGAGTATCTTTGCGAGCGACCGTTTACGAGACATGGCATCGCTCCAGCTGCTCACTTATTTGCGCTCGGGCGTCGCCGCCATTGCAGTCAAGTGGCCTAGAGAACGGACTGTCGTGCGGGGCATGCGCACGTAGACGCCGAATCCAGATCGCGATATAGTCTCAATAACGCCTAGCGCGGGCTTTCGAGATCGCCCGCCGTCACCCGCCCGCTATGCGAACCGCTCCTCTTTCTCAAGATGCCTGATACACTCGAAGCGGTTTCCCAATTCGTCAGCGCGGTCCACCAATACCCAGACGTGTGGCGCTCATTCTAGGTGCGGGCGCTCGCTGCGCGTTCCGGAGGTGAGTGGCACGGCATTGCAGGCCACATTCGCCTGCGCGAGGCTGGCCCGGACGCAATGAATCTCCATGGCGACATGCCGGAGGTGCCGGGACTCTTGATCTCCCGCGCGATACTGCCGCTCAGCGAGCTCTCCGGTGTTTTGGCACGGATCGCTCGGGGCGCGTTGGACATCGAGGGGGCGTGCGTGAAGTTCCTCCCGACCGGTGAGCGCCAGGGGCGTCGGCCGTTCTATGCTTCCATGGATGTGAGGCCGGCGGAAACTTCGCATCCCGACGTCGACCACCCGTTTAACACCGGATTCTTCCTTTCGCTTACGGGTGACTCCGTGGAGGAGGTGCTCAGCGAGCTCGGTGGGCCTGAACGTGTGGACCGCCTCCTGCGAGTGGCAGCCAACCCGTACAAAGACGTCTCGACATTCCTGCACAACGCCCTGCGTGCGCAAGGTGGCACCGCATCCGGACAGTCGCGCATCTTCTCGGCATGGGCACCGATCGGTGTGGTCATTGATCGACCCGAGTGTCGCCTCTCGGCTGGAGACCTGAGCGTGACTCTGAAGGCGAGCAACGGGGTTGCCCGCCGCCTCACGTCGATCGGCTGGTCGGGCCTCGACAAAATGGGGCGTTCGGTGTCCGGGTCTGTGCCCGTCGGCCATCGCCGTTGGTCACGCGCAGCGTATGGATGGCGATACCAACTGACGGTGCCCGCAAGAAATATGAAGACGACGACCGTCCTTCTCCGCGTCGGAGACGAGACTTTCGCGATGCACGATTTGAATGTGCAAACCGGCTTGCTGCATCCATTGCTCGCCGCACGAAGTGTCCAGGGCGAAGGAAACCAGCTATGGACGCGCCTTCTTCTCGACACCAAAGGGTCGCAACAGACGGAGTTTGAAGAGGCTGTGGCGCGTCTCCTCGCCATGCTGGGCCTGCCTGTCGATCCACTATACCGGAAGAAGAATGGCGCCTCACTTGACGCCACAGCGTGGATCCCCGGCGGGTCAGTGCTGGCGTGCGAGTGCACTACGGGCACGCTAAAGGGAGACGGGAAACTCGCCAAGCTTGTCGCGCGTACCGCCGAGCTTCGGATGGACTTGGCGAAGGCTGGTATCTCCGTTCATCGAGGGCGTGTCCTGCCGCAGGGGTTGGGGTCTCGGGCGCTGACGCGCGACCAGATCATAGTACTACCGGTAATGTTCGTTTCGTGGCCGCGGGAACAAGTATCTGATGCTGAAGTGGAAGAAGCCGGCCGTGATGGTGTCGCTGTTCTCGCGCGTGAAGACATTGCGCACCTGCTTCGATTGGCGGAGGAGACGGCATCCCTGTCCCAGGTTGAGGTCCTTGTGCGTTCCAGGATTTACCGTCCAGCACGATAGATTCCGAAAGGCCACTCACCACCACTACTAGCGGCACGACATTACGCGGGCACATCACAACCCCTTCCTCATGCCGAAGCATCTCCTCTGGACCGATCACCGGGTCTTCAGCCTCGTCGCTGAGTGAGCGGAGGTGAAGACTTCGGGAACTCAGTATAGGGGAGAGAGGAGCAGGCCTAATAGAGGCAACAAATCATCTTGGCGAGAGGGCGAGGCTCCGATCCAGGACTGCCGTGCGGTTTGTGCCCACCATCGCTAGGTCTCCAAGCGGCGGATGACCTCTCGGGCGCCACACTTATAGACCGTCAGGCACACCAGTGTGCCCGCCGCATCGCGGACCTCCCAGAATCGCCCACGTCGGTTGATCGTGTACGTCGCCGAGTTGCGAGCCTCGGCTAGCGCCGTAGAGACGGACACGACACCCGAGAGACGTGCCGCAGTCTCGCTCGGGCGGACCGTCGCTGATTCCCGGCGGACCACCGTGCCACTTCTGCGCATCCTGCGCTTGCCCAGTCGGGTCTGGGAGGACACTGCATCGGATTCACCATACCGCCGATTGGCCATTGCGAACCTCGAAGTCTCCTGACCGGGACGCCTGTCGGGTTACTCAGGTCAACTGAGGGGCGGTCCTTGGTCGTTTCTCGCGGAGTGACAGCGCGGTGATCTTCAGATCCACGCTGACGCCTCGTATCGCCCAGTACTTGTTAAGTCTACTTAACAGATGTGGTCTTTGTCAATGGTACTTAACAGGGAATGGCAACGAGAGGAGAAATGCCAAGATGATCCCGCGAGCGACACCGACGTTGGTTGGACGCTAAGGACGCGTCTTCGTCTGCGCTCTGAGCTCCCGTCCCAGCTGCTCCAGCCGAGTCGCCTCAGCCCGCAGTGCTTCGGCGGTTTCTTCCGCGAGTGCTGCAACCTCGGTCGGCCAGTCCGTCGGCGGGGGGCTATTGGGGCCTTCTCGCCGCCAGCGGGAGAGGGAGCCAGGCTCAATGCCGAACCGCTCGGCCACGTCAGCCAGCGTCACGCGCGCGCGGGTCTTCACCGCATCCGTCGCCTGTCTGAACGTCCACTTCTGCCGCTGGCCCATGCGCGTTCGCGTCTCCGAAAGAATTCGACCGAGTCAGAGTGGAAACGTTACCTCCATTCGGAACGCGAGAGCAAGACTATCCCATTGCCGGTCCGGGCGTGACGTGCCGTCCTCACCACGTAGAACGCTCGAGGGGGCCTCTACTGCAACCTAGTCGCGGGTCAGGGCTCGTGATGATGGAGGAAGGCCAAGCAAGAGCGCTTGCCGACTTGCGCCCACGTCCAATGGATCGCATGCTACGGCCGTCAACACGGATCCAACCACGGAGGCCATTGTGCAGCGCGAATTCGACCACAAGGCCGTTAACGAACTGCTGCTCCTCATCAACGATCAGGTGAGGGACGGGTATCTGTCGGAGGACGAGATCCGTTCCATCCGTGCCTGGCTAAGAGATTATCCTGACGTGACGGTCGTAGGACCGGGACAGAGAATCGCCGAACTGCTCGTCGGCGCGCTCGAGGATGGAGTGCTGCCGGAGGCCGAGCGCGAAGAACTGCTCGTCCAGCTCCGGTCCATGACCGGTGACTACGATGACTGAGGTAGACCCGAATGTCCGCTTCGGCTTGGGGCGCTGGCGTGCTCGCGGCCTCGACGAGCTGCTCGGCTTCGTGAAAGGCATCATCGCTGATGGGGCAGTGTCGGACGCCGAGGCCGTGGCGCTCCGCCAACTCCTCGAAGCGAACCCGCTGCTGGTGGCGGAATGGCCTGCCAACGTCCTCGCCGATAGGCTCGAGCGCATCTGCGCGGACGGAGTGATCGAAGAAGAGGAGCGAGAAGACCTACTTCTGCTCCTTCAGCGCGCCACGGGTGAGAGCGAGGGGTCGGTCAAGCCCATGACGCGTGCCACGCGACTGCCGGTGGACGAGCCGCCGCCCGATCTGATCTTCGAGGAGCGCGTCTACGTGCTGACGGGCAAGTTCGTCACAGGGAAGCGGGCATTCTGTGAGGCGACCGTCGAGCGCCTCGGCGGGTGGTGCGACAGTCGGGTTACGCGCGAGACCGACTATCTGGTGATCGGTACCCTGGCGAGCGAGGCGTGGGTACACACGACCCATGGGCGGAAGATAGAGGCGGCAGTCAGGATAAAGGCGGAGGGGCGTCCGATAAGCATCGTCGCGGAGGAACACTGGGCTGTAGCTGTACGGGCGAGGGGTGACGAGAGAAATTAGTGAGAACAGCGGGCTCGGTTCAGACTACCCTCGGGAGGGTCATGGGGAATCCTGGTATGGCGCGATGGGCAGCCAATCACCGATGGTTCAAATGAAACCAACATCTTCATACCTGGACACTACACCACTCCGGCACGAGGGCCTTATAAGCTGACCTTGAGGAACCGCTGATGCCGCGACCGACGAGATATCAGGGGTACGGCGGCAGCTTACTCCGTCGCTGGACGGTCAAACAGCTTTCTATGCGCGAATGCCAGATCCATTATCTCTAGTCGCAGCTGCCGCAGCCATCGGCGGGATGGCCGGGAAGGTCGCTGAGCGCTCGTGGGATGCAGCCTCGACGTGGCTTTCGGCAAAGTTTGGAAACCATGCAGAAGCTGTGCGCGATCAGGCTATGCTCAACAGCGCAGAGTTTCTCGGGCAGTTGGCGGAGCGCGTCCGCAGACTCGAAAATCAGCACATGCTGGACTTGACCCGTATCGGTGGACACTTCACCCTTTGGGGGAGGAGGAGTCCGAATGCCGAAGAGTCACCCCGCCTATCCGGCGGCCTTTCGTGAACAGATTCTCGAGCTGGTGCGGGCAGG
>Ga0182741_1003114_pt1 | contig 18074 bp, 15 predicted proteins | sample eDN5th37CBELigOP_FD_128874 | JGI IMG/M metagenome (GOLD analysis project Ga0182741, IMG submission 128874) | Enriched Organic Plus compost microbial communities from Emeryville, California, USA - eDNA 5th pass 37_C BE-Lig OP (version 2) (version 2) ...
AGCGTGTGGCGGGGCGTGCGCAGGGCCCTGTAGGGGTGGTCGCCGAAGCCGTAGCGCGTGTCCTCCCACTGCACCAGCACGGCGTCCTGTGGGGCCGGCGCCTCCCCGGCGAGCGCCGCCGAGTGGTCCACGCCATCGAGGCCCGCCGGCACGGGCAGGTCGCAGAGGCCGAGCGTGGTGGGGAACACGTCGAGCCCGGCCACGGAGCCCTCGTAGACCCCGCCCGGAGCGAGCCGGCCGGGCAGCCTGAACGCCAGCGGCAGGTGCAGCGACTCCTCGAACGGCACCTGCTTGTTCCTCAGCCCGTGGCTGCCGCCCATCTCCCCGTGGTCGGAGAGGAACACGACGAGCGTGCGCTCCGAGAGGCCGGACTCGTGGAGGAACTTCAGGAGCCGGCCGACGTTGTCGTCCAGGTTGGCGATGAGCCTGTGGTAGCCGGCGAGCTGCACCCGCGCCGCGGGCTGATGGCCGGCGGGCACGTTGGGGCGCAGCACGATGTCCTCGGGCTCGTACAGCGACTCGTACGGCTCCGGCACGGGGTAGCCGGGGCTGCGCGGGCTGCCGCCGCCGCCCGGGTGCGGGCTCTCGTAGCTGACGACGTGGAACCACGGCTCGCCGGGCGCCTCGCGCTGGCGGCCCGCCAGGTACTCGATGGTCAGGTCGGTGAGCGCGTCGGTCTGGTAGCCCTCGAGGCGCACCGGCACGACCTTCTCGCCGGGGCAGATGTACGTCTCCAGGTAGTTGTTGGAGATGTTGAAGGCCAGCCAGTCGTCGAAGCCGCCGCGGAACCGCGGGTGCACCCAGAAGTCCTGGCCGATCCAGCCCTGAGGCGTCACGTAGGCGGCGCCTGACTCGGGCGCCAGGTGCCACTTGCCGACCCACGACGTCCTGTAGCCGTGCTCCTTGAAGGCGTGCGCCACCGTGCGCGCCGAGGGGTCGAGGAAGTCCCCGTGCCGCAGCACGCCGTTGCGCGCCGGCCTCAGGCCCGTCACGAGGCCGGCGCGGTAGGGCATGCAGACCGGGTAGTGGCTCACCGCGTCCGTGCACCACACGCCCTGTCGCGTGAACGCGTCCAGGTGCGGCGTCCTGGCGTTGGGGTCGCCGGCGCGGCCCATGGAGACGTAGCGGAACTGGTCCGCCATCACCCACAGGACGTTCGGCGGCGTCACGGCGCCCCTCGCTCAGCAAGCGGCTCGCGGGTCCTCAAGCAGCCATCTGCTCCAGCTTCTCCATGTCGAGCTCGCAGCCCAGGCCCGGCTCGTCGGAGATGTGCGCCTTGCCGCCAGAGAGCTCCAGGCCGCCGCGGACGGGCGTGTCGGCGAACCAGAGGTGCCCCTCGGCGTCCACGGGGTAGTGGTCGCGCAGCGCGGCCGCCAGGTGGCAGTGCGCCGTGTCGCCGAGCTTCGTGAACGGCATCGTGTCCAGCGAGATGCCCACGCCCTCGGCCTCGCAGATGGCCGCGATGCGCATGGCGTTCAGGTAGCCGCCCACGCGGTTCATCTTGAGGACGATGCGGTCGGCCGCCCGGTGCTTGACGACCTGCAGCATGGCCTCGGGGGAGACGATCGTCTCGTCGAGGATCAGCGGCACGGGGATGGCGTCACGCACGTAGCCCAGGCCCACGAAGTCCAGGTGGTGCAGCGGCTGCTCGATGGAGAGGTTCGGGTAGAACCGGTCCTTGGTGAGCTGCTCCACGGCGCGCACCGCGAACTTGGCCGTCTGCCACGACTGGTTCGAGTCGGCGTCGATGTAGATGTGGCTGGGCACCGCCTCCAGCACGGCCTGGAGCATCCCCAGCTCGTGCTCCATGTTCGCCACGCTGTAGCCGTTGAGGATGAAGGAGTCGCCGACCTTCACCTTCAGGCCCTTGAAGCCCCGCTCCACGAAGTCGAGCGCCGCCTCCACCTTGGCCTCGGCGGTCTCCTCGTAGAGGTTCGTGAGCATCTCGAACTCGGTGCGGTAGGCGCCGCCGAGGAGCTTGTAGACCGGCACGCCGTAGGCCCGGCCGGCCAGGTCGTGGATGGCCATGTCGATGGCGGCGCGCGCGGGGTGCGTGCCCGGCGGCTTCTCGCCGATGACCGGGTGCAGGCGCCTGTGCACCTGCGCGAAGTCGAGCGGGTCCACGCCTATGAGCGCCTCGGCGGAGGCCTCGAGCCAGTCCATGAGCGTGCCGCGGGTCTGGTTGAAGTACGAGCGGATGGTCGCCGCCTCGCCCAGGCCGTAGACGTCGGTGTCGGTGTTGATGCGGATGAGGACCGTGTCCACCCGCGCGATCTTCGAGAGCTCGTCCTCCTGCCGGTAACCGGTCTTCACCGGCTGCAGGCGGATGGGGAACAGGTCGATCCCGGTGATCTTCATGCGCTATCTCCAGTCGGGCGGCAGGATGCCCGCCGCGTGCTGCGGGAACTTGGCGAGGAGCTGGACCGTGGCCTCCACGTCGGAGAGGTGGCAGAGCTGCACGGTGGAGTGCATGTAGCGGGTGGGCGCGCCGATGGTCGTGGCCCAGGCGCCCAGGTTGCGGCGCTGGATCTCGGAGGCGTCGGTGGCGCCGCCCAGGTTGCGCTGGTAGGGGATGCCGTGGGCCTCGCAGGTGGCGAAGAGGCCCTTGAGCAGGCCCTGGTTGCCGATGGTCCTGTTGTCGATTAGGTAGATGCCCGTGCCCTTGCCCAGCTCGCATTGGCGCTCGAAGGGCTTGGCGTAGGGCGTGTCGCTGGGCAGGCTGCCGTCGATGGCCAGGGCGATGTCCGGCTGGATGGCATGGGCGGCGGTGGGGATGCCGCGCACGCCCACCTCCTCCTGCACCGTGCTCACGGCGTAGACGTCTACGTCGGAGTCCTCTAGCCGGCGCATGGCCTCCAGCAGGCAGAAGGTGCCGATGCGGTCGTCGAAGTTGCGGCCCACCACGACGTCGTCGTTGAGGACGTCGAAGGTGGACGCGAAGGTTATGGCGTCGCCCACGTGCACCTGCCGCCTGACCACGCTGCCCGGCAGGCCGACGTCGATGTACAGCTCCTTGACGGGGAAGACGCGCTGGCGGTCCTCGTCCTCACCGAGCCAGCCGGACTGCGCGGCGATGACGCCCTTGACCTGCCGCTCCCCGTCCTTGGTGGCGTGGATGACCACGCGCTGGCTGGGGAGGGTGCGGGGGTCCAGGCCGCCGACGGCCCTGAACCTGATGAACCCCTCCTCGTCGACGTGGCTCACGACGGCGCCGATCTCGTCCGCGTGGGCGGCGTAGAGGACCTTGCGGGTCGGCCCCGAGCCCTTCTTGCGCGCCTTGCGCAGGGCGATGACGTTGCCCATGCGGTCGCGCCATACCTCGTCGGCGTGCTTGGCGAGCTCCTCGGCGACCAGGGCTTGCGCCGCGTCCTCGAAGCCCGACAGCCCGGGAACGTCGGCGACGCGCCTCAGCAGGTCGAGGTCGAGGGCCGAGTGGTCGATGGGCCTGAAGTCTCCTGACATCTGCACTCCTAGCTCAGCGGGAGTAAGGGTCCAGGGCGTCGCGCAGTCCGTCGCCCAGGAAGTTGAAGGCGAGCATGACGAGGGCCAGCGCCAGCCCGGGGAAGATCGCGAGGTGGGGATGAGAGCGCATCGAGTTGACGCCCTCGGCGATCATCGAGCCCCAGCTGGGCGTGGGCGGCGTGGCGCCTATGCCTATGAAAGAGAGGAACGCCTCGGTGGCGATGAAAGAGGGTATGGCGAAGGTGACCTGCACCAGCAGCGGACCCACGAGCCCCGGCACCACGTGCTTGAGGATCACGCGCCAGTCGCTGGCTCCCAGCGCCACGGCGGCCTGCACGTAGTCGGCCTGCCTGAGCGACAGCGCCATCCCGCGCGTCAGGCGCGCCATGCCCACCCACGAGGTGAGGCTGATGCCGGCGATGATCAAGAGCACGCCGCCCACCTGCGCGTCGAAGCGGTTCACGGCCTGCACGAACGGGCTGGTGGACATGCCGCCTCCGAAGCCCGTCCGGAACGAGACCATCAGCAGGATGATGAGGAGCAGGCTGGGGAAGCCGTAGAGGATGTCGACCGTGCGCATGAGGACGGCGTCGATGCGCCCGCCCTTGTAGCCGGACAGCACGCCGTAGGCCAGGCCGATGACGAACGCCAGGGTGGCGGACACGACGGCCACCGCCAGCGAGATGCGCGTGCCGTAGATGATGCGCGAGAGCAGGTCGCGGCCCAGGAAGTCGGCGCCCAGCGGGAAGCCGGGCCCGGGCCGGGCGAAGGTGTTGAGGAAGTCGGCGGTGGCGAAGTGCTTGGGCGCCACCCACGGCGCGAACACGGCCACCAGCGTCACGAGGACGAGGAACACGCCGCTGCCCAGGGCGAGGCGGTTCTTCCTGAGCCTCCGCCAGGCGCGCCGGCTCGGGGTGTCGATGGCCGCGGCCTTGGCCGCCCTCGCGGGTGCGGCTGCCTGCACGCCCATCAGGCGTCACCCAGGCGGATGCGCGGGTCTATGAACGTGTAGGCGATGTCCACCACCAGGTTGGCGATGACCAGGACGAGCGAGTAGAGGAGCGTGGTGCCCATGATCACCGGGTAGTCGCGCGAGCTGACGCTGTCCACGAAGTAGCTGCCCAGCCCGGGGATGGCGAAGATCTCCTCCACCACCATCGAGCCGGTCACGAGCGCCGCGAACAGCGGCCCGATCACGGTGACCACCGGGATGAGCGCGTTGCGCAGGGCGTGCTTGGCGACGACCTTGCGCTCGGCCAGGCCCTTGGAGCGGGCGGTGCGGATGAAGTCCGCGTGCACCACCTGCAGCATGCTGGCGCGGGTGAGGCGGGCCAGGATGGCCGCGTGGCCGAGGCCCAGCGTGATGGCGGGCAGCACGGCGTGCTGCCACGTCCCCCAGCGCGCCACGGGCAACAGGTCCGCCTTGAGCGCCACCGCCCAGATGAGCAGCGGGCCCAGGGTCATGGCCGGCACCGAGACGCCGCCCACGGCCAGGAGCATCCCCAGGTGGTCCACCCAGCTGTTCTGGCGGACCGCCGAGATGACCCCGAGCGGCACGCCGATGAGGATGGCGACGCCCAGGCCCAGGACACCCAACAGCGCCGAGGTGGGCAGGTGCCTGGCGATGATGTCGTTCACCGTGCGGGAGCGGTCGAGGTAGGAGGGGCCGAGGTCGCCGCGCAGGGCGTTGCCCATGTAGCGCAGGTACTGCGTCACCAGCGGCTCGTCGAGGCCGTAGAACGCCTCGAGGTTCGCCTTGATCTGGGGCGGGAGCGGCTTGTCCTCGGCTTGGAACGGGCTGCCTGGCACCGAGTGCATGAGCAGGAACGTCACCACCGAGATGACGAACAGCACGGGCACCAGCGCCAGCACACGGCGGACTATCGAGACGAACACTGGCTACCTGAACCCCTTCCGCGAGCCCACGCTAAGCGAGCGGGCGGCCACGCCACCGTGACCGCCCGCCCCCTGTCAGCCGATCAGTCGTTCCAGGACCAGGTCCAGAAGTCCCTGTTGTAGGCCGGCGAGTTGGGCCGGTTCAGGTCGGGGTGCACGAGCAGGTTCTCGGCCGACCAGTAGATGGGCATGACGGCGGCGTCCTCCTGGACGAGGAGACGCTCGGCCTCCATGTACAGCTGGGCGCGGCGCTCGGTGTCCTGCTCCACGGCGGCCTCCGCGATGAGCCTGTCGTACTCGGGGTTGTGGTACAGGGCGGCGGCGCCGACGGCCGTGGTGAACAGCTCGGCGTGGACGTTGTTGGCGTCCGGGTAGTCCATGCCCCAGCCCATGCGCCAGACGCCGTAGGCGCCGGCGGCGGCCGTCTGCGAGTAGGCGGCGCCTTCCACGGACTGCAGCTGCACCGTCACGCCGAGGTTCTGCTGCCACATCTGCTGGATGGCCTGCGCGATGCGGCTGTGCGTCTCGGAGGCGTTGAAGGCCAGGGTGATGGTGGGGATGCCAGCGCCGCCCGGGTAGCCCGCGTCGGCGAGGAGCTGCCTGGCGCGCTCGGGGTCGTAGGGGATGCCGATGCCAGCCTCGTTGGGCACGTGGCCGAACGAGCCGGGAGGCGTGATCGTGTTGGCCACCATCTCGCCGCCGCGGGTGACCGCGTCGACGATGGTCTGCTTGTCGGTAGCGGCAGCGAAGGCCTGGCGGACGCGCACGTCGTCGAACGGCGGGCGCATGGCGTTGAAGTCGTAGTAGTAGAGGACCGTGCCGGGCGCGCTGCGGAACTGGGCGCTGAGCTGCGGGTCGTTCTTGATGCGGTCAAGGTCGGTGGCAGGGACGCTCACCGTGTGCAGGAGGCCGTCCTCGTAGAGGGCCAGCGCCGTCGACTCCTGCGGGATGTCGTACAGCTTGACCTCCTTGATGGCCACCTCGTCGGCGTCGTAGTAGCTCGGGTTCGCCTGCAGCACGGCCACGTCGCCGATGTCGAGGCGGACGAGCTTGTAGGGCCCGTTCACGACGACGTTCTCGGGGGCGGTCCAGGCGTCCCCGTGCGCCTCGATCGTCCAGCGCGGCACCGCGTGGCCGATGGAGGCCAGCGACGAGAGGAACCACGCCGACGGCGCGATGAGGCGCACCTCGAGGGTCCTGTCGTCGAGCGCCCGCACGCCGAGCTTCGAGACGTCGGGCTCCTGGCCCTGGTTGATGGCCTCGGCGTTCTCGATGACGTAGATGCGGTACGCCATCGGGGCGGCCGTCGCCGGGTCGGCGATGCGCTGGAAGGCGTACTCGTAGTCGCCGGCGGTGACGGGCGTGCCGTCCGACCAGTTCCAGCCGTCGCGGATGGTGAAGGTGTAGACGAGCCCGTCGTCGGAGACGGTCCACGACTCGGCGCCGGCGGGGGTCACCTCGGCGGTTGCGAAGTCGAAGCGCACCAGCGGCACGAACTGGTTGGCGGTGAGGTCGTAGAGCCAGTTCGCGGTGGGGTCGATGACCGCCACGTTCTGGTCCAGGGTGACGTTCAGCTCTTGCGCGGTAGCCTGTGCGCCGACGATCAGCGCGACGAGCGCGGCGAGCAGGGCCGGGGCCCGCTTGGTGGGTGGTGGCCTGTGGGTCATACCTACACCTCCGAATGCGGGCACGACCTGGAGGCGCGCCCGCGCCTCGCGGCCCGACACCCCCTGCGGGCGGCGCTGCGAACTGGTGTGTTGTAACGTTATACGGCGATAGGGGAGGTGTCAACAGCGCGCCGTGGCTAGCGAACGCGAGGCTCAGAGGACAGCTGCTGCCGGCGGGGACGGCGCCGCCAGGCGCGTGACGCTGCGCGAGGTGGCGGCGCTGGCGGGCGTGTCCCTGGGCATGGCCAGCCGCGTCCTCGGCGGCTACGGCTACTACTCCGCCGAGACCAAGGAGCGCGTGCAGCAGGCCGCCCGCGAGCTCGGCTACAGGCCGAACCACGCGGCCAGGGCGCTGCGCTCGGGCCGGTCGAAGGCCATAGGCGTGGTGGTCTCGAACATCCTCTCGTACCACTGGACGACCTTCATCAACGCCATCGAGGCGGCGGCCGCCGCCGCCGGCTACCAGGTGCTGCTGGGCTCCACGGGCGACGACCCCACGGCCGAGCGCAACTACCTGCGCGTGCTGCAGGAGCGCAACGTGGACGGCATCATCGTCTCGCCCTCGGCGGCGAACGAGGAGCTGGTGAACGAGCTCGTCTCCGACGGCGTGCCCGTCGTGCTCGTGGAGCACTACGGCGACGCGCTGCCGGCGCCGCGCCTGAACATCGACGACAGGGCCGCCGCACGACGCGCCGTTGAGCACCTCATCGAGCTGGGGCACGAGCGCATCGGGATCGTGGCCGGCAACCTGGCGCTGCCCTCGGGCCAGGCCCGTCTGGCCGGCTACTGGGAGGCGCTGGAGGCCGCCGGCCTGCGCACCGAGCAGGAGTTGGTGCGCTACGGCGAGTACCGCTACCAGCCCGCCTACGACGGCGTGGCGGCGCTCCTCGACCTGCCCGACCCGCCCACGGCCCTCCTGGTGTGCAACGAGAGGATGACCGGCGCCGCGCTCGCCTGCCTGAAGGACAGGGACGTGAGCCTGCCGGGCGAGCTCTCGTTGGTGGCGTTCGACGACCCGCCCTGGACGGCCTTCTACCGGCCCGGCATCACGACGGTGCGCACGCCCCGCGAGCGCGTGGCCGAGCTGGCCTTCGCGACGCTCAAGGCCGAGATGTCCGGCAGCCCCCAGGGCGCCTCGACGCGCGTGGTGGAGACGGAGTTCGTGGTCAGGGAGTCGACCGCCCCGCCGCGAAGGCGGTAGCCGTTCGTCCCGCTGCCGCCGCGATCCTGGGCCTCAGTCCTCCCAAGCCCTCCGGTAGGCACCGAGCGGAGCGCCAGGCGCCTCGCGCATGACGGCCTCCATCTCGTCCATGTCGTAGGGCGCCGAGGCGGTGAGGTTCTCGATGCCGTCCGCCGTGATGACCACCGTGTCCTCCACGCGCAGGTAGAGCCGCTCCTCGGGCACCCGCATCTGCGGGTCCACCGTGAGCACGACGCCCTCCCTCAGCTCTCCTCCGCGGTAGTGGCCGACGTCGTGCACGGCCATGCCGACCGGATGGGAGAGGTGCCAGGGGAAGTCGAGCGACCAGCGCGCCGCCTTGGCGTAGGCGGGCTTCAGCCAGTCGGTGCGCGCCGCCGCCTGCTCCATCTCCTCCTTGGCGAGCTCGGTGACCTTCTCGCCGGTGATGCCCGGCCGCAGGTGCTTCAGCAGCGCGAAGTGGTAGGCGAGCATGAAGCCGTAGAGCTGCCTCTGCTCGTCGGTGTAGCGCCCGTTGACGGGCCACATGCGCGTGATGTCGGAGGCGTAGTAGCGGTAGTCCGGCCCGCAGTCGAAGAGGACGAGGTCGCCGTCCTGCAGCTTGGCGTCGTTGGCGTTGTAGTGCCCGTACCAGGCGTTCGTGCCGCCGCCCACGATGGCCCTGTAGCTCTCGCCGAAGGCGCCGTGGTCCAGGTAGACGAAGCGGCTGGCGGCGTCCAGCTGGTACTCGTAGGCTCCCGGCCTGGTGACGCGCATCGCCTCCACGAGGCCCCTGGCGCTGAGCTCCCCGGCGCGCCTGAGCAGCTCGACCTCGGCTGGCGACTTGACGAGCCGCAGGGCGTCGAGGTGAGCGGAGACGTCGAGCACACGGGCCGAGGGGTAGCGCTCCCTGAGGAGCTGGACGAACCTGGCGGCGCGGTCCAGCCGGCCGTCCCACGGGTCGGAGAAGACGCCGGCCCGCGCCCTCTGCAGCGTGTCCCAGCTCTCGCGCGAGCCCTCGCCCGGCCGGAAGGCCGTGAAGATCACCTTCACGCGCTCCAGCGCCGCGCCCATCTCGGAGAGGTCCTTGGCCCTGTCCACGCCCGTGACCGCCAGCGCGGTGTCGACGTCGGACGAGCTGAGGTGCGGCCCGTCGGTGTCGGCGCTCTCCTTCGACTGTGACGCCAGGTAGAGGGTCGTGACCACCTGGCCGCCGCGGCCGTCCACGAGGAGGTAGGCGTGCGGCGCCTCGGCCGGCGCCAGGTACATGAGGTCGTTGTACTGGCGGAAGCGGTCGTGCGCCGCCGGCGCCGGGGCGCCCTGCAGGACCACCACGGGGTCGGGCTCGCCCGCCTCCCTGAGCCTCTGGATCAGCCTCTCGCGCCGCGAACGGTACTCCTCGAGCGTGATCAAGACGTCCCTCCCGTGCCTTCCTCGCTGCGGTCGACGAGACCGTAGAACGCTACGCAGTTGCCGGCCAGCACGGCCCGCTGCTCGTCCTCCGAAAACCTGCCGACGAACCGCCGGGCTATGCCCATAGTCTCGCCGTAGCCTGCCACCACGGTGCAGACGGGCCAGTCGGAGCCGACCATCAACCGGCCCGCGCCGAAGGCCTCCAGGCAGACCTCCAGGTACGGCTCCACGCGGGCGTAGAGCTCGTCCACGGTGAGGCTCTCGCCCGGCTTCACGGCCTCGGTGACGAGGCCGGAGAGCTTGCACCACACGTTGGGGCGCCGCGCCAGCTCGCGGACGCCGCTGGCCCATGGCTCCAGCTCGCCGGTCGCCATGGGCGGCTTGGCGATGTGGTCGACCACGAAGCGCTGGTCGGGGAGCAGGTCCACGAGCCGCGTGGCGGCCGGCAGGTGCGGCGGCTTGAGCAGGAGGTCGTAGGTCAGGCCGTACCGCGCCGCCGCCCGCACGCCCCGCACGTGGTCTCGGCTCACGGCGTAGTCGGGGTCGGGCATGTCGTGGATCAGCTCGCGCGCGCCCACCAGCAGCGGGTCGTCGGCGAGGCGCTCCATGCGGGCCTCGACGTCGGGCGCGGTGAAGTCGAACCAGCCCACCACGCCGCGGACGAACCGGTGCTGGCGGGCGAGGCCCAGGAGCCACTCGGTCTCGACCTCCATCTGCCTGGCCTGCACGGCCACGGTGCCCGCCACGCCCGCCTGGGCCATGAGCATCTGTAGCTCCTCTGGCAGGTGGTCGCGCCTAAGCCCGTCCTGGCCGGGGCCCATCCACGGGTAGTGGTCGGGGCGGTAGGCCCAGAAGTGCTGGTGGGCGTCGATGACGTCCACGGTCAGCACCCCTCCGACGCGAACGCGTTGGCCGGGTCGGTGCCGCCGTAGGCCCACTGGACGTTCATCAGCGGCTCCAGCTCGGCCTGCACCTCGGCGACCACGTCCGGGTCAAACGGCTCCGCGACCCAGGAGAGCGCCTGGGCCAGCTCGTCGCGCGACCGGGCGCTGAAGACCGTCACGGGCAGGCGCGGCTCGCTGACGCCGAACTGCAGGGCGAGGCGGGGGAGGCTCGTGCCGAGCTCCTCGGCCCGGATGGTGGCGCGGGCCAGGAACCGGCGTGCGTCCGCGGGCACGGGGTGCCAGGCGGGAGGCGGCCCGCCCGTGAGGAGCCCGCTGGCCAACGGGGCGGCGTTGATGACGCCCACGCCCTTGGCCTCGAAGAGCGGCAGCAGCTCGTAGGCGCGCACGTCGAGGAGCGTGTGGTGGTTGTGCAGCAGGGCCACGTCTATCTCGGCCCGCGTGAGGAGCCGCTTCCACGCCGCCATGAAGTAGATGCCGGCGCCCACGGCACCGACCACGCCCTCGGCCTGCAGGGCCCGCAGCGTGGGGAGCCCCTCCGCGAGCGCCTGCTCGAGGTGCCGGCCGTCCTCGTAGTCGAAGTCGTGCAGGTGGACGACGTCCAGGCGCTCCAGGCCGAGCCGCTCGCGGCTCTCGTCGACGGAGCGCCTGATGGCCGCCTCGGAGTAGTCGAAGCTGTCGCGTCCGTCCTCAGAGGTGAGCTTGCCGGCCTTGGTGGAGACGACGAAGGCGTCGCGTGGCAGGCCCCTCAGCGCTTTGCCGAGCACGCGCTCGGAGCGGGTGGAACCGTACGCCGGCGCCGTGTCGAAGAGGTTGATGCCGGCTTCCAGCGCCGCGTGCACCGTGGCGATCGCCTCGTCCTCGGCGACGGCGCCGTACACGCCGCCTAGGGCCGAGCAGCCGAGGCCTACGCGCGAGACGGCGAGGCCCGTGCGGCCGAGCGGGACGCGCTGCCGCAGGAGGTGGCCGCTCACGCGACCTCCACGACGGCCTTCACGAGGCCGGCGGGGCGCTGCACCCAGGCCGGGAGCGCGGCCGGCACGTCCTCGAGGGGCGCGCGGTGGGTCACCCAGCCGGTGACGTCGACGGATCCGTCCCGCAGGCCGGCCAGCACGTTGGCGAAGTCGCTTGGCGTGGCGTTGCGGCTCGCCAGCACGGTGAGCTCGCGGCGGTGGAGCGTCTGGTTGTCGAAGGGGAGGGCCCCGCCCGTGTGGCCGACGAGCACGAGGCGACCGCCGGGCGCCAGCAGCGCCGGCGCGGCGACCATCGAGCCGGCGTGGCCCGTGGCCTCGACCACCAGCCGCGGCAGCTCGCCGCCGAACGCCTCCGCCACGCGGCCCTCGAGGTCCTCGTCGCCAGCCTTGACCGGCGTGCCGAGGCCCCTGGCGGCGGCGAAGGCCACCCTCTCCTGGCTGACGTCATGAAGGGCCAGGCGGACGCCACGGCGCTTGAGGGCAGCCGCGGCCGCCAGCCCGATGGGCCCGACGCCGACGACCAGCACGGGCTCGCCGGGCTCCGGCGCCGCCCTCACGGCGGCGTGCTCGCCCACGGCGAGCATCTCGACTAGAGCGACTTGCTCGGGCGGCAGGTCGCCAGCGGGGACGAGCAGGTCGGCGGGGAGGTTCAGGAACTCGGTGAGCCCGCCGTCCACGTGGACGCCGAGCACCTTGAGCTGGACGCAGGCGTTGGTGAGGCCGCGCCGGCAGGCGACGCAGTCGCCGCAGCTCAAGTAGGGAACTACGGTGCAGAGGGTGCCGGGCAGGGGAGCGTTCGGCGGGGCGTCGGGGCCGAGCTCGACGACCTCGACGGCTAGCTCGTGGCCTAGGACCAGTGGGTAGCGGATCATCGGCTGGCGGCCGGCGAAGGCGTGTAGGTCGGTACCGCACACGCCCACGCGCAGCACGCGTACCCGGGCCGTCCCGGGGTCGGGAGGCGGGGGAGAAGCCTGATTCACCAGCTTGAGGTCCTGGGGTGCCTCTAGTAGGACGGCGTTCAGGGGTTACCGCCTCCCTTAGGGGCCGGCCCGCTGGGGGGTAGGCGGGCCGGCCGGTGGAACGATATACCACGGCCTCTCTAGCGCGCTAGACGGTGGAGGCCTCGCGGGCACCGCTTCGGCGACCTGGGCGTCGCTGCCTGGTGGCCTAACATTAGGGCGTGGACGGCACGCAGTCACCCTCGGTCAGCGTTCTCTTCGTCTGCATGGGCAACATCTGCCGCTCACCCACGGCGGAGGGCGTGTTCAAGCGCCTGGTCGAAGAGGCTGGCCTGGACGGCCAGGTCTTCGTGGACTCGGCGGGCACGCACGACTACCACGTGGGCTCGCCGCCCGACCGCCGCGCCCAAGCCGCCGCCGCGCGCCGCGGCTACGACCTGTCGGCGCTCAGGGCCCGCAAGCTCGGCCTCGAGGACGTGAGGCGCTTCGACTACGTGCTCGTCATGGACCGCGGCAACCTCAACCGCGCCCACTCGATAGGCGGCGGCTTCGCCGACAACATCCGCCTGCTCATGGACTTCGCGCCCCACAGGCGGGAGCGCGAGGTGCCCGACCCCTACGCCGGCGGCCCCGAGGGCTTCGAGTACGTCCTCGACCTCATAGAGGACGCCTGCCGCGGGCTCCTGGAGGACGTGAAGCGGAGGTTGGCGGGGGAGGGGGCGCCGGCGGACTAAGTGGGGCTGTATTCCGTTGCCCGACGGTCGTGGTCTTCAGATTGTTCCTCTGTTAACAGAAGCCGGGTAGTTGGATGTCAGACGCTCGTTGGAGACGTGGGCTAACGTCTGATGGTGCGCCACGTGGCCTTCGGAGCCGTTCTGAGCCTCTACATAGTCGTGGTGGGCCAGAACTGGGCCGTCTACACGTCCGCCTTGATGGTGGCGCTGTGGGTGCGCCAGAAGGGCGCCCTGACGTCGATACCGTTCACGATCGGGAAGACTCGCGATCCGGTGGAGCTAGAAGAAGAGCCCCACCGGTGACCAGCGGCACCTGACGATCACCCCTTAAGGCTGCTTCTTCCGACCTGACCTGGTTCGGGGGTCGCCACCGCGCTGGGCCGGTGGGGCGGAAGGAATGCTAACACGCAGGTCCGCCTAGTACGTTGGCTGCGCAGCCGCACAAGCCTCGGGGACTCCGGTCCTCCCCATGCTGCACAGGGATCAATGCCGCGTCCGCATCCGTCTGTGAGCAATCTGTAAGAGTCTCGTCAGTCTCTCCTCATATGCTGGGACCACCGGCCAGATAGGTCGGAGCAATACCCGGCCCACCCGACGTTCATCCATACCTATCGGGAGGGCCAAGCTGAGGAGGACGCAAATGCGTCAGAATGCCAAGGGTTTCACCCTTATCGAGCTGCTGATCGTCATCGCGATCATCGGCATCCTTGCGGCGGTGCTCATCCCGAACCTCATGAGCGCCCGTCGCGCAGCTGTGGACCGTGCCGGCGAAGCGTTCGCTCACAATGTCTATACGGCTGCTCAGGCTTACCTCGCTGAGAACGTGCAGGAGAGCTCGGTCCCGACTACCTGCGGCGCCGCTGGCTACACGGCCGGCAATTACATCGTCGGTGCCTGGGGCCCCATCACCAACTGCACCGTGGCGGCGGACGGCTCGTCCGTGTCGGTGACTTACACTGGTGGGAATGTAAATCAGGCAAGCGTTCCGTAAGCCCTAACCCAGAGAGGTTTCGAGGCCGCCCATCAGGGCGGCCTCGCTCTTGACTTCTGATGGCGTCTCGCGCGTGCGTCAGGCAAACAATTGGGTCTTCTCCGCTACTCTCAGGGCACTGGCCGCGGTCGTCTCCCTCTTACCCACAGCTTCTCACCCCAACGCTTCACCCCCCATGTTGGACCAATAAACGACGCGCAGTTGCGCGGCCACCGTCGTAGCGCCAGGCTTGGCTCACGCTCGAGAGGTACAGCTGTCTCAGCCGGCAATACGCGCTATGGAACGTCACTGGGTGACACAGTCAATCCGGCCACTGGTCATTACTCGGTCGAAGCGAATCTGACGAGAGCCGTCGTCCGGAGCTTTTCACTTCGGTCCATACCGGCTGCACGGCAAGATGGCGCGTATGCTCTGGAGTTTGAGAAGTCAGTCTGCGACAGTCATAGACCGCTGGCTTTGGCCAACCTTTGTCTTTCTGTCGTTGTCCTGGTTCCTCCCTGGGGGCGTCAACACCTGGGCGAGTAGCGTCGCAGCCCGTCAGTGGATCTTGGGCACCTTTGTGGCCACCGGACTTATCTTCGAGTTGCTAAGGGGGGCGAAAAGCTCTATATCACTACGCCCTCTGGTTGTCACTCACGTTCCTCCGGTTCTGGCGCTGGCCTTCGGCGGATGGACGCTGGTCGCCTCACGAGAATCTGACTATCAAATCGAGTCACTAACTGGCAGCCTAAGGTACGGCGACAGCGGTGCCTTATGGTACGTAGGTCTCTCACTTGCGTTCGTAGCGACCTATTTCAACGTACGCCGCGTATCGGGCGGGGAGCGCCGCATTGCGGGGGCAGTCGCAATTGCTGGTGTATTCCTGTCCGTCATCGCTCTCGTCGAAGTGTTCTTAGGTCGCTCACTGATAATAGCGTCAGATGTTGTTCCAGTTGCGACGTTCATGGGGCCGGGCCACTTGGCGAGTGCTCTCGTCCTGGCCATTGGCGCAATCATGGGGTTCGCTACTAGCCGAACACGCGCTGCCTTCGCGGCTTGTCTACTCGTGGCCACAGCCCTGGGTGCGACTGGGAACCGAGCGGGACCAATTGCCGTACTCCTTGTTGCTATAGCAGTAGCAATTATGTCTCGACCCAAGCGCACTAGGGTGCTTGCACTGGCAACTGCAATAGTGGTCGGTTTGACCCTAGGAAATGTCTTGGCCATCCAATCGAACGGTCACGTCACGCAGGTACAACGCACCACAACTGACACCACCTCTTTGACGACACGAATCCTCTTGTCCAAGGCTGCGATCAACGCCATCAAGAGCCGGCCCGTATTTGGCTTCGGTGGTGGAGATGCGTTCTCCGCCGAATGGTACACATTCCTTAGCCCGGTGGACCTAGGTCAATTCCTAGAGCTTGATCACGGATTCGACCGACTCGAGGGAATCATCGACGAAGGCGGTGGTCCGCCGATCTTCTTGAATAGGAGGCAGAGCGGCGAGATTCAGTTGCACACCATCTTCAACCAAAAGGTCCACAACCAGTATCTGGACGTCGCAGTCATGTGGGGTCTCCTGGGTCTCGCCTTATATGTTCTCACCCTACTTCCCGCGCTGCCCAATGTGATGCGCCTACAGCCGGCGGCGTTGGCAATCGCAACTAGTTCGGTTTTCCTCATCGTATGGTTCTCGATGTTCCAACTTGAGGGAGCGTTCTGGGTGTGCTTGGCTGCGGCATGTGCCGGGCGCCCTTCCGCAGTAGTGGCGGGACGAGATTCGAATTCAGGCACAGAGGCGCTTGCCGAGACGCAGCTGTGAGAACACGCTCGTCGGCAGGAGCATGAAAGGTGTTGACCGAGTCCGGTATCTCGATGCGCTGGACCTAAGGAGCGCAGGATCTTGGCCCGCGGTACTCGCAGCCATCGCAGTCGTCGTCATGATCGTCCTCGCTCGAGGCGAGGTTGACTTCTCATACCAAGACCCAGACTTTCGGTTCATCGCGATAGCGATCGGCTCCCTCTTGGTATTGGGACGGCGATTACCCCTACTCGTGTGGGCATGGTGGGGTTGGGGAGCATTGACTCACGTCTGGAGCTTGGCGCCTGGCAACACTCATGTGACTGCCATTTGGGAGGTCACGTACCTGGCCGCATTCGCGGCCGCCAGTTGGCGTCCTGCATTCTGGATCGTATCGGTGGCCGTGCTGTCCGATGGAGCGTTCAGCGTGTTGGCGTTGGCCAGTGTAGGGCTATCGGATTACACCTCAGGGTCGATCAATTATGTGGTGGGCGCGCTTGCCCTGGCGGTTGTACCAGTCCTAGTTGCCAAAGGCATGGGTGCGAAGGACTGGATCTGGACAGCGCTCTGGGGGGTTGCTGGATCCACCGTGGTCTATCTAGCACTCGCATCTGGTTCCAGAGCCGTCTACCTGCCTCTGGCACTTGTGGTGCTAGCTATCTTCGCCCGCGTCGCAAATGACCGGAGTTACCGGCTGAGCCGAGCCGCCCTGCTCGCGGCGTCTACTGTCTTGGGGGTAGTTGCCCTGGAGGTTGTCCTGCCAGGCGGTCCCCTTGCTTCTGCTTTCGGCCTGAAGTTGACGGTTGGAGCCCAGGTGGGGGCGGCAGGCGAGTACGGCGCCTTCTCACAACGCCTGAGATTCTGGGATCAGACTCTAGAGATCGCCCGTGCCCATCCACTCGGGTCGGGCCTGGGTTCGTATCAGGCAGTCATCCACGCGTTTCAGAAGTACCCGATGCTGTGGTCCAACAGCCCACACAACTACTTCATTGAGACAATCGCGACAGGTGGCTGGCCACGTCTGGCACTCCTTGTGGTGCTCCTTGCGATTTCGACAATCTCTACTTGGAAGTCGGGCTCCTGGGCTTGGGTGCTCGGGGCCCTGGCCCTCTGGGTCACGTTCGCATTCGACGTGACCTCCTACTATCCCTCGGTCATGATGTTCGCGTTCTTGGCGTTGGGGGCTAGCTACTATCGTGTACGCCCCGCCGCCGAGAAGGCCGACACCGTTTGCATTAGCACGCCTGCCTTGAAACGAGGCGTCGCCGTGATAGGGCTGGTGGCGGCGACTGGGCTAGCGGCCTGGTGGTTCGTACCGTGTACCGGAACAGGATGCTATCTCACGCGCTTCCATGGGGTCCCGAACCTGGCAACCCAGAACTTGGCTGAAGTGGAGTCTGGACAGAGGAATGATGTGCTCAACCGCCTCCGAGAGCTTTATCCAAAAAGCCTTTGGGTCCTTCGCTTGGAACAGCGCTACGCGGAGCGTGCCGAAGATCATTTGGCGATTGCAGCCGAGATAGCTCGCCGTTTTCCTTTGCAGTCGCCGCAGAACTACCTAGATTGGGCTACTGCAGCGATGGCTGTTGGCGATTCTAAGCAAGCAGTAGAGGCCGTGAGAGAAGGGCTTGCAGTCTTCGGCCCGGATGACTACCCGTATGGAGAGCAACGGATGACGCCGGAACTCTACAGGTCTTGGCTTGACCAAGCGGATGCCATCCTGGTTCTTGCCGGAGAACGGCCCCCGAGTCCGCCGTAGTCTCATGCGGTCCATCTCAAAGGACTGGCTTCCCGTCTACGGTTCCTTGCAGACGGTCAGGGAACGCGGATTGTCAGAGTTTCGCTGGCTACAGAGGCATCGCCCCCTGTTGGCCTCAGAGCCCTGGACCCCGTTCTTAGACAGGCTTCCCCTAGTTCCTAAGTGTTACCACGACCCCAGCGGGGCAGGGCCAGAGGCCAAGCCAGCAGGGATTGGAGCCGCTGCTGCGGCATGGGGCGACTTCTGCTCGTATGCCTGAACGGGCGTGAGCTTGTCCAGGCTGGAGTGCCGCCGGTCGTGGTTGTAGTACTCGATGTAGCTGCCGATTCCTTCCCTGGCGACGTGCAGGTCGTCGTA
>Ga0182741_1003117_pt1 | contig 18050 bp, 5 predicted proteins | sample eDN5th37CBELigOP_FD_128874 | JGI IMG/M metagenome (GOLD analysis project Ga0182741, IMG submission 128874) | Enriched Organic Plus compost microbial communities from Emeryville, California, USA - eDNA 5th pass 37_C BE-Lig OP (version 2) (version 2) ...
CGCGATTTCATCGCCTCGGCCACCATCACGGCCCTGGTGGACCTGCCCTTCGTGCTGCTGTTCCTGCTGGCGCTGGTGTGGATCTCGCCCTGGCTGGCGATTGCGCCGGTCGTGGCCATCGTGCTGGTGCTGCTGGTGTCGGCCGCCGCGCAGTTCCGCATGGAATCCCTCACCATGGCGTCGTTCCAGGCGTCGTCGCAGCGCAATGCGACCCTGGTGGAAGCGCTGGCCGGGCTGGAAACGGTCAAGACACTGGGGGCCCAGAGCGCCATCCAGCGCGAATGGGAACGCGCCACCGCGTTCATCGCCCACCAGGGCGGCAAGCTGAAGCTGCTGTCGGCCGGCACGGTGAATTTCGTGCAGACCATGCAGCAGCTGGTATCGGTGTGCGTGGTGATCGCCGGCGTGTACCTGGTGCAGCAGTCGGCGTTGTCCATGGGCGGCATCATCGCCGCGTCGATGATCGCCGGCCGCTGCCTGGCCCCGCTGGGGCAGGTGGTGGGGCTGATGCTGCAGTACCAGAACGCGCGCGCCTCGCTCGGTTCCATCGGCGGCTACATGAACATGCCGGTGGAACGGCCGGCCGATTCCACCTTCCTGGCGCGCCCGGCCATCCGGGGCGCCGTCGAGTTCCGCAACGTCTCGTTCACTTATCCCGGCGCGTCGCAGGCGGTGCTGGACAATGTGTCGTTCCGCCTGGAGCCGGGCGAGAAAGTGGGCGTGATCGGCCGCATCGGCTCGGGCAAGAGCACGCTGGAAAAGCTGGTGCTGGGCCTGTACGCGCCCACCGAGGGCGCGGTGCTGGTCGACGGCGTGGACATCCGCCAGATCGACCCGGCCGATCTGCGCCGCTCGATCGGCTATGTCGGCCAGGACCCCATGCTGTTCTTCGGTACGCTCAAGAGCAATATCGCCATGGGCGCGCCCTATGCCGACGATGCCGCGATCCTGGCCGCCGCCGAAGTGGCCGGCGTCACGGCTTTCGCCAACCGCCACCCGCAGGGGTTCGACATGCCCATCGGCGAGCGCGGCGATTCGCTGTCGGGCGGGCAGCGGCAGGCCGTGGCCATCGCGCGCGCGTTCCTGAACGACCCGCCCATCCTGTTGCTGGACGAACCCAGCAGCAACATGGACAACGCCAGCGAAGGCCAGCTGAAGAACCGGCTGGCCCGCGCGGCGGGCGGCAAGACGATGCTGCTGGTCACCCACCGCACCGCCTTGCTCGAACTGGTGGACCGGCTGATCGTCATCGATAACGGCCGCGTGGCCGCCGACGGCCCTACCCAGAAAGTGCTGGATGCCCTGCAGCGCGGCCGCCGGCTGCGGGAGGCATGACCATGCAGCAACCCGGTCCGGTTCCTTCCGAAAAGCGTTCGCTGCCCGTGCGGCTCGTGTCCGCGCTGTGGCGCATTCCCGTGGCCGCGGTGGTGCGCCTGATGGACTGGCTGCTGGGCGCCACCGGCCGCCGCCTGCCGGCCGCCACGGATTTCCGTGCCGATGCCGAACTGGCCATCGTGCAGAACCAGGCGCGCGGCTCGCGCGCGATGCTGTGGACATCGCTGTTCTCGGTGACGATGCTGGCCGTGTGGGCCAGTGTCGGCGAAATCGACGAAGTGGTGCGCGGCGAAGGCAAGGTCGTGCCGTCGCGCCAGGTGCAAGTGGTGCAGAGCCTGGACGGCGGCATCGTGGACGCCATCATGGTGCGCGAGGGCCAGAGCGTCGAGCCCGGCCAGGTCCTGCTGCGCATCGACCCGACGCGGTTCGCGGCGTCGCTGGGCGAAAACCGCGCCGAGCTGCTGGCGCTGACCGCCAAGGCCGCCCGGCTGGAGGCGCTGGCCACCGGCACGCCGTTCCATGTGCCGGACGAACTGCAGGAGCAGGCGCCGGACCTGGTCCGCACCGAGCGCCGCACCTGGGAACTGCGCACCGAGGAACTCAACAAGACCATCGACATCGCCCGTGCCCAGCTGCGCCAGCGCGAGCAGGAACTGCGCGAAACCGAGGCGAACCGCAACCAGGCGGCCACGACGTGCGGGCTGACCTCGCGCGAGCTGAACGTGACCCGGCCGCTGCTCAAGAGCGGGGCGGTATCGGAAGTGGACTTGCTGCGCCTGCAGCGCGACGTGGCGCAATCCTGCGGCGCGCAGAAGGCCGCCGAGGCGCAGATCGGCCGCATCCAGGCCTCGATCGCCGAAGCCCATTCCAAGATCGAAGAGGCCGAGCTGAATATCCGCAACACCGCGCGGACGGACCTTTCCGATGTGCGCGCCAAGCTGGCGACCCTGTCCGAGAGCAAGGTGGCACTGGCCGACCGGGTCAAGCTGGCCGAGATCCGCTCGCCGGTGCGCGGCACGGTCAAGACCCTGCTGGCCAATACCGTGGGCGGCGTGGTGCAGCCGGGCAAGGACATTATCGAGATCGTGCCCACCGACGACACCCTGTTGCTGGAAGTGCGGGTGCTGCCGCGCGATATCGGGTTCCTGCGGCCGGACCAGAAGGCCGAGGTGAAATTCACGGCGTACGACTTCGCCATCTATGGCGGCATGGAAGGCAAGGTCGAGCAGATCGGCGCCGACACCGTCACCGACGAGAAGGGCAATGCGTTCTACATCGTCCGGGTGCGCACCGACAAGGCGGCCCTGGGCGACAAGCAATTGCTGCCCATTATCCCGGGCATGGTCGCCGAGGTGCACATCATGACCGGCAAGCGCACCCTGATGCAGTACCTGTTGAAGCCGCTGCTGCGCGCCAAGGCCAACGCATTGATCGAACGCTAGGCACCGACGATGGCTGAATCGCTTGTTCCCCTGCTTATCCTGACCGCCGACGACCTGCTCTGGTCGCGCTGGAGCCAGGCGGTGGCCCACCGCTGGCTGCCGGCGCGCGGCCGCGGCCTGCCCGATGTGGCGCGCTGGGCCGCCCAGCAGCGCCAGCTGGTGCTGCTGGATGGCGAGCTGCCGCGGCTGCCGGCCTGGTCCGATCCCGCCTGGGGGCGGGTGATGCCGGCCATCAGGCTGGTCGTGGCCAGCGGCCGTCCCGACGACGAGCGGGGCTCGCAGGCGCTGACGGCGGGCGCCAGCGGGTACTGCCATGCCTATATGCCGCCATCCGCGCTGGCGACCGTGCTGGACGTGGTGGCCTCGGGCGGCATCTGGATGGGGCGATCGCTGGTGTCCCGGTTGTTGCGCGGCGTGCACACCCGCCTGTCCGACACGGGCACCGAGTGGGCCGCGGGGCTGACCGGACGCGAGCGCAGCGTGGCGCGGCGGGCCGCCATGGGCGAGTCCAACCAGCAGATCGCCGACGCCCTGGGCATTACCGAACGCACCGTGCGCGCGCACCTGTCGGCGGTGTTCGACAAGCTGGAGGTTGGCGACCGGCTGCAGCTTGCGCTGCGCGTGCATGGCATCGCCGCGGGGGTGGCGTGCTGATCCGGCGGCCCGGGCCGGCGCGCCCATCTTGTTGCAGAACCTGGCGTCGCCGCCAATAGGCGGGGACGCGGGCCCTTCTTACCATGGCGAGCTGCCGGAATGCTGTCTATCCGGATCGCCGTTTCCTGATTCTTCTACTGCGAGTACCGACTCATGGCTGCCAACACTGCAATCGTCAACCACGTCACCGGAAAGGCCTGGGTGCGAGCTTCCGACGGCTCGCTGGCCGAGATCAAGGCCGGCAGCCGCGTGCCCGCCGACGCCGAGATCGTGACCGGCCCCGGCGCGTCGGTCGAGCTGGCGGTGCCGGGCCAGCCGGCCGTCGTGATCGGCGAAAACCGCGAGGTGACGATCGGCGAGGATGTTTTCCGGGCCCAGAACCCGGCCGAGGCCAGCGTGGTGCCGCCGAACGAGCCGGATTCCGCGCGCCTGCTGGGCGAGATGCTGGACGATACGCCGCCGGTGGCCGATTCCGGCCAGGTACTGCCCGGCGGCAACCTGAACGACGGCGGCGGCAGCTTCGTGCGGCTGATGCGCGTCGTGGAAGAAACCACGCCGCTGTCGCTGTCGTACCCGCGTCCGCACCAGGACCTGCCGGATACCGTGCGCTACCCCGGCGGGTGGGGTGGCAGGGAAGGCAACGATTCCCCGCAGCGGACCTCGCTGGCCGGCGGCGGGGTGACCGCGCGCGGCGATGAGGACGGCGACGCCATCGCGCCGCTGAATATGTCGCACTACTTCACCGACCCCGACGGCGACCCGCTGAGCTATCGCGCCACCGGCCTGCCGCCCGGGCTGACGATCGACCCCAAGACCGGCGTCGTCAGCGGCAAGATCGACGGCTCGGCCTCGCAGGGCGGCCCCGGCGGCAACGGCGAATACGTCGTCAAGGTGACCGCCACCGACCCGGACGGCAAGTCGGTGTCCCACATCATCAAGTGGACGGTCACCAATCCGCCTCCGCAGGCCGACGACGATGCGGCGGCCACCGACGAGGGCACCGCGCTCAACGTGGGCGCCGCCGGCGGCGTGCTGGGCAACGATGCGGACCCGGACGGCGACAACCTGGTGGTCAGCGCCGTGGACGGCGACACCGGCATGGTGGGCAAGCCCGTGGCGGGCGATAACGGCGGCACGTTCTCCATCAACCCCGACGGCAGCTATACCTTCGACCCCGCCGGCCAGTTCGACGACCTGCCGGCCGGCCAGACGCGCCAGACATCGATCACCTATACCATCAGCGACGGCGAAGGCGGTTTCGACACCGCCACCCTGACGGTTACCGTACAAGGCACCAACGATGTGCCGGTGGTGACCGACGATGCCCGGTCGGTGACCGAGGACGCCGGCGTGACGGCGGGCATGCTCAGCGTGGACGGCGCGGTGACGATCACCGACCCGGATGCCGGCGAATCCGTGTTCGACCCGGCCACGGCTGCGTTCACCGGCAGCACGCATGCCGGCGGCCAGTTGGGCGTCATCGCGATCAATCCGGACGGCACCTATACCTACCGGGTGGCCAACGGGGCGGTGCAGTTCCTGAAGGCGGGCGAGAGCATCGTGGAAACCTACACGGTGAAGTCGGCCGATGGCACGCAGACCAGCACGATCACGATCACCATCAACGGCACCAACGATGTGCCGGTCGTGACCGACGACGCACAGTCGGTCACCGAAGACGCCGGCGCGGTGGGCGGCAAGCTCAGCGTGGACGGCGCGGTGACGATCACTGATGCCGATAATGGCGAGTCGACGTTCGATCCCGCCACGACGGCTTTCACGGGCACGACCCACCCGGGCGGCCAGTTGGGCGCGATTGTCGTCGACCCCGACGGCAGCTACACCTATGAAGTCGACAACGCCGCGGTGCAGTTTCTGAAGGCCGGCGAGACCATTGTCGAGACCTATACGGTGCAATCGGCCGACGGTACGGCCACCAGCACCATCACGATCACCATCCACGGCACCAACGATGTGCCGGTGGTAACCGACGACGCCCAATCGGTCACCGAAGACGCCGGCGTAGTGGGCGGCAAGCTCAGTGTCGACGGCGCGGTGACGATTGCCGATGCGGACAATGGCGAATCGACCTTCGACCCGGCCACGACCACCTTCACGGGCAGCACGCACGCGGGCGGCCAGTTGGGCGCGATTGTCGTCAACCCCGACGGCACCTACACCTATGAAGTCGACAACGCGGCGGTGCAGTTCCTGAAGGCCGGCGAGACTATCGTCGAGACCTACACGGTGAAGTCGGCCGACGGTACGGCCACCAGCACGGTCACGATCACCATCCACGGCACCAACGACGTGCCGGTGGTCACCGACGACGCGCAATCGGTGACCGAGGACGCCGGCGTGGTGGGCGGCAAGCTCAGCGTCGATGGCGCGGTGACGATCACTGATGCCGACAATGGCGAATCGGCCTTCGACCCGGCGACGACCACCTTCACGGGCACGACCCATGCGGGCGGGCAGCTGGGCAGCATTGTCGTCAATGCGGATGGCACCTACACGTACCAGGTGGACAATGCCGCGGTGCAGTTCCTGAAGGCCGGCGAGACCATCGTGGAAACCTACACGGTGCAGTCGGCCGACGGCACGGCCACCAGCACGATCACCATCACCATCCACGGCACCAACGACGTGCCGGTGGTGACGAACGACGCGCAGTCGGTCACCGAGGACGCGAGCGCGGTGGGCGGCAAGCTCAGCGTCGATGGCGCGGTGACGATCACTGATGCCGATAATGGCGAATCGGCCTTCGACCCGGCGACGACCACCTTCACGGGAACGACCCATGCGGGCGGGCAGCTGGGCAGCATTGTCGTCAATGCGGACGGCACCTATACCTACGAAGTCGACAACGCGGCGGTGCAGTTCCTGAAGGCCGGCGAGACCATTATCGAGACCTATACGGTGCAGTCGGCCGACGGCACGGCCACCAGCACGATCACCATCACGATCCACGGCACCAATGACGTGCCGGTGGTGACCGACGACGCCCAATCGGTCACCGAGGACGTCGGCGTGACGGCGGGCATGCTCAGCGTGGACGGCGCGGTGACGATTACCGACGCGGATACCGGCGAAGCGACGTTCGACCCGACCACGACCCTCTTCGCGGGCAGCACGCACGCAGGCGGCCAGCTGGGCGTCATCCTGGTCAACCCGGACGGCACCTATACCTACAAGGTGGCCAATAGCGCCGTGCAGTTCCTGAAGGCGGGCGAGAGCATCGTCGAGACCTATACGGTGAAGTCCGCCGATGGCACCGGCACCAGCACGATCACCATCACCATTAACGGCACCAACGATGTGCCGGTGGTCACCGACGACGCACAATCGGTCACCGAAGACGCCGGCGCGGTGGGCGGCAAGCTCAGCGTCGACGGCGCGGTGACGATCACCGATGCCGATGACGGCGAATCGGCCTTCGACCCGGCCACGACCACCTTCACGGGCACGACCCATGCGGGTGGGCAGCTGGGCAGCATTGCCGTCAATGCGGACGGCACCTACACGTACGAGGTGGACAACGCGGCGGTGCAGTTCCTGAAGGCGGGCGAGACCATCGTCGAGACCTACACGGTGCAATCGGCCGATGGCACGCAGGCCAGTACCATCACCATCACCATCCACGGCACCAACGACGTGCCGGTGGTGACCGACGACGCGCAGTCGGTCACCGAAGATGCCGGTGCGGTAGGCGGCATACTCAGCGTCGACGGCGCGGTCACGGTCGCCGACACCGATGACGGCGAATCGACCTTCGACCCGGCGACGACCGCTTTCACCGGCAGCACGCACGCGGGCGGCCAGCTGGGCAGCATCGTCGTCAACCCGGACGGCACCTATACCTACCAGGTGGACAATGCCGCCGTGCAGTTCCTGAAGGCTGGCGAGGCTATCGTCGAGACCTACACGGTGCAGTCGGCCGATGGCACGGCCACCAGCACGATTACGATCACCATCCACGGTACCAACGACGTGCCGGTGGTGACGGACGATGCGCAGTCGGTGACCGAAGACGCCGGCGTGGTGGGCGGCAAGCTCAGCGTCGATGGCGCGGTGACGATTACCGACACGGATGACGGCGAGTCGGCCTTCGATCCGGTCACGACTACCTTCACCGGCAGCACGCACGCGGGCGGCCAGTTGGGCGCCATCGTCGTCAACCCGGACGGCAGCTATACCTATGAAGTCGACAACGCGGCCGTGCAGTTCCTGAAGGCCGGCGAGAGCATCGTGGAAACCTACACGGTGCAGTCGGTCGACGGCACGGCCACCAGCACGATCACCATCACCATCCACGGCACCAACGACGTGCCGGTGGTGACCGACGACGCGCAATCGGTAACGGAAGACGCGGGCGCAGTGGGCGGCAAGCTCAGCGTGGACGGCGCAGTCACGATCACCGACACCGATGACGGCGAATCGGCCTTCGATCCGGCCACGACCACCTTTACCGGAACGACTCATGCGGGCGGCCAGCTGGGCAGCATCTCGGTCAATCCGGACGGCACCTATACCTACGAGGTCGACAACGCCGCGGTGCAGTTCCTGAAGGCCGGCGAGAGCATCGTCGAGACCTATACGGTCAATTCCGCCGACGGCACGGCCACCAGCACGATCACGATCACCATCAACGGCACCAACGACGTGCCGGTTCTGACCGACGACGCGCAGTCGGTGACCGAAGATACAGGGGTGACGGCGGGGATGCTCGGCGTGGACGGCGCGGTGACCATCACCGACGCGGATACCGGCGAAGCCACGTTCGACCCGGCCACGACCGCTTTCACCGGTACGACCCACCCGGGCGGGCAGCTGGGCAGCATCGTGGTCAACCCGGATGGCACCTACACCTACAAGGTGGCCAATAGCGAGGTGCAATTCCTGAAGGCCGGCGAAACCATCGTGGAAACCTACACGGTGCAATCGGCCGATGGCACCGGCACCAGCACCATCACCATTACCATCCACGGCACCAACGATGTGCCGGTCGTCACCGACGATGCGCAATCGGTCACCGAAGACGCCGGCGTGGTGGGCGGCAAGCTCAGCGTGGGCGGCGCCGTCACGATCACGGACGCCGACGATGGCGAATCGACCTTCGACCCGGGCAGCACCGTGTTCACCGGCAGCACGCACCCCGGCGGCCAGCTGGGCAGCATTGCCGTCAATGCGGACGGCACCTACACGTACGAGGTGGACAACGCGGCGGTGCAGTTCCTGAAGGCGGGCGAGACCATCGTCGAGACCTACACGGTGCAGTCGGCCGATGGCGCGCAGACCAGCACCATCACGATCACGATCAACGGCACCAACGACGTGCCGGTGGTGACGGACGACGCGCAGTCGGTGACGGAAGACGCGGGCGTGGTGGGCGGCAAGCTCAGCGTGGACGGTGCGGTGACCATTACCGATACCGACGATGGCGAATCGACCTTCGATCCGGGCAGTACCGCGTTCACCGGCAGCACACACGCGGGTGGCCAGCTGGGTTCGATAGTCGTCAACCCGGACGGCACCTACACCTACGAGGTCGACAACGCGGCCGTGCAATTCCTGAAGGCCGGCGAGAGTATCGTGGAAACCTACACGGTGCAATCGGCCGACGGCACGGCTACCAGCACGATCACCATCACCATCCACGGCACCAACGATGTGCCGGTGGTCACCAACGATGCCCGGTCGGTAACCGAAGACGTGGATGTCGTGGGCGGCGTGCTGAGCGTGGACGGCGCGGTGACCATCACCGATAGCGATGACGGCGAGTCGGTCTTCGACCCGGCGACAGCCACCTTTACCGGCTCGACCCACGCGGGCGGGCAGCTGGGCAGCATCGTGGTGAACCCGGACGGCACCTATACCTACCGGGTGAACAACAGCGCGGTGCAGTTCCTGAAAGCCGGCGAGAGCATCGTCGAGACCTACACGGTGCAATCGGACGACGGCACGGCCACCAGCACGATCACGATCACCATCAACGGCACCAACGACGTGCCGGTGGTGACCGACGACGCGCAATCGGTGACCGAGGACGTGGACGTGGCCGCGGGCATGCTCAGCGTCGATGGCGTGGTAACCATCACCGACACCGACGACGGCGAGTCGACCTTCGACCCGGGCAGCACCGCGTTCACCGGCAGCACGCACCCCGGCGGCCAGCTGGGCAGCATCGTCGTCCACGCCGACGGCACTTACACGTACGAGGTGGACAACGCGGTCGTGCAGTTCCTGAAGAAGGGCGAGTCCGTCGTCGAGACCTATACCGTGCAGTCCGCCGACGGCACGGCCACCAGTACGATCACGATCACCATCAACGGCACCAACGACGCGCCGGTGGCCAATGTCGATAGCAACCTGGTGGTGGAATCCGGCGTGGTGAACGGTGGCAACACTCCCACGGCCGGCCAGCCCAGCGCCAACGGCAATGTGCTGGACAACGACACCGACGTGGATGCCGGCACCGTGCTGCAGGTGAGCGCGTTCTCGCTCGGCGCCACGGTGGGCACGCTGGGAACCCCGCTGCAGGGGATGTACGGATCCCTGGTGCTCAATGCCAACGGGTCGTACACCTACATCCTGGACAACAGCCTGCCTGCCACCCAGAACCTGGCATCCGGCGCGACCGCCGCCGAGCACTTCACCTACACCATTACCGACGGCGATGGCGGCACGTCCTCGGCGACGCTGACGATCGGCGTGACGGGCACCAACGATGCGCCGGTCATTACGTCGTCCGTCGCGCAGGCGACGGGCGCGGTGGTCGAGCAGGGGCATTATGTGTCCGGCGTCGATACGGCGACCGGCACGCTGACATCCAGCGACGTCGACGCGGGCGCCACGGCCACCTGGTCGATCCAGGGGGCGGGCGCGGGCACCTACGGCAACATCGCCATCGATCCCGCGACCGGAACCTGGGTCTATACCCTGGATAACGCGCGCGCCGCCACCCAGGCCCTGAACAAGAACGACCAGCGCACCGAAACCTTCACCGCCGTCGTCACGGACGAGCATGGCGCCACGGCCACGCAGACTATCGTGGTGCACGTGCAGGGCAACAACGATGCGCCGCAGGCCACGAACGACAGCGTGACGCTGGACGAAGATCCGGCGGGCGGCAGCGTGTCGGGCAATGTCCTGACCAATGACCTGGATGTCGACGACACCCTGACGGTGGTCCGCTTCCAGGTCGATGGCGACCCGACCCAGCATGCGCCGGGCTCCACGGTCAATATCCCGGGCGTGGGCTCGCTGCTGATCGGCAGCGACGGCAGCTTCACGTTCACGCCCTTGCCGGATTATTCCGGCGCGGTGCCGGACGTGACCTATACCGTGCGCGAATCGGGCGGCGACAGCCTGGAGACCAGCGCCAAGCTGCTGCTGACCATCCGACCCGTGGCCGACGCGCCCGACCTGGGCGCCCCGGCCGACGTGGGCACGCCGGAAGACACCGTGGTGGCCCTGGGGCTGACCGCGCCGCAGGTCACCGACCGCGTCGACCAGAACGGCGCCGGCGAAGGCGATAACCCCGAGCTGCTGGGGCCGATCACGCTCAACGGCATTCCCAGCGGCGTGCAACTGCTCGACGGCGCCAATGGCGACGCGGTGCTGTTCACCTCGACCGGCGGGCCGATCACCATCGTGCTGACCGATCCGGATGCGGGCAACGGCCACTACACGGGCGCCACGGGCACCCTGCAGCTGACCAAGCAGCAGTACGAGGCGCTGAAGGTACTGGCGGCGGAACACGATGCCGACAACTTCACCGTTGTCGTTACCGTCGGCAGCTACGAGGTCGATGACGGCGGCGCGCCGCTGGTTGGCATCCCGCCCGCCGACGAAAGCGTCGATGTCCTGGTCGATGTGCAGGCCGTGACGGACGACGTGGCGCTGACCTTCAACGACGGTTCCGCCAGCAAGACGTTCGTCCTGGACGAGGACCAGACTTTCGACCTGAGCGCCCAGCTTCAGGCGGCGTTCCAGGACCTGGACGGCAGCGAACAGCGCTCGCTGGAGATCTCCGGCCTGCCCGCCGGCAGCACCGTATTCGTGGACGGGTCGCCGCGCACGGTGGGCGCCAGCGGCAGCATCACCATTGACGCGAAGGCCGGCGCCAACGGGCAGACGGGCGACCTGGGTTCGTTCCCCCAGATCGGCATCCGGCCGCCCGCCAACTTCAGCGGCGACATCACGGACGTCAGCGTGACGCTGCGCGCCCAGGACACGGATGCCGACAGCTCGGGCGCGATTGCCGAGAAGACCGCCACGGTGGACCTGGACTTCTACACCCGCCCGATATCCGATTCGGTGCGGATCGCCGACACGTCGATGCCCGAGGACACCCAGGCCACGTTCCTGTCCAGCCTGCAGTTCATCGACGCGGACGGGTCCGAGACGCTGACCGGCCTGGTGATCCAGGGCATTCCCGCCGGCTGGGTGCTGCGCGACGGCGACGGCAACGTGCTGCTGGTGGGCGACGGCGCCACGCCCTATACGGTGCCGGCGTCCGCGCTGGACGGCGGCAGCGCCGCGGCCGCCTTCCGCGACTACACCCTGCAGCCGCCCGCTCACGACAGCCGCGACGCGGCCATTACGGTGCAGGCCACGACGCGCGACGAACGCCTTGTCAATGGTGTCGCCCTGCATGACGAGAATACCCACGACGTACCGGTCGACGTACGCGTGGCCCCGGTGGCCGAAGTGGTCGCCACCGATACGGATGACGACGGCCAGCCCGACCTGACGATGGCCGGCGGCCATACCTATGGCAACGGCACCGCCGGTGCGGAAGACGGCTGGTTCACCCTGGCGCAGGACGGCTACGATCCGGGCCTGGGCTGGAACAACCAGGATGGCGTGGCCAACGGCGGCACCGAGCAGACCTACGCCCTGCTGACGCCGGTGCTGACCGCCGGCGCGGCCGGCGAAACGGCTATTGGCGCGCAGTTCCGCTATTCCGCCGACGGCGGCGCCACCTGGGTCACTCTTGCCTACGACGGCACGCCGGTCGAGATCCCGGCCGAGTACCTGAGCACGGTGCAGTTCATGCCGCCCGAGCATGTCTCGGGCACGTTCCAGATCGAGATGCAGGCTCGTACGGTCGACACCGATCCGGATACCGGCGCGCAGGTCGAGGCCACGTCCGGTTCTGCCGTGCTGGACGGCATCGTCATCGACCCGGTGGCCGACACCGTCACGCTGTCGGTCGGCGGCGTCTCCGGGCGCGCCGAGGGCCTGGAAGACACGGCCATTCCGTTGTCGTTGCGGCCCAGCAGCTCCGACCCGACCGAGACCTTCGATGTGACGATCTCGGATATTCCCCCCGGCGCCATGCTGACCTATGGCGGGGCGGTGCTGACGGTGGTGGGCGGGTCCGTGTCGATCATCGGCTTCGACCGCAATGTGCCGCTGACCATCACGCCGCCGCCGAACAGCAACCAGGACTTCGACCTGACCGTGACCGCGGTGTCGGTCGATACCCAGGGCGGCGTGACGGATTATTCCGACCCGCAGACCCTGACACTGACGGTGGACGTGCACGGGGTGGCCGACGAGGCCGACATCCTGCTGCGCCAGGACGACCCGTCGATCGCGCCGGAAGACCAGGCCTTCGCCGAGGCGGATGTCGAGGCCAACGGCAATGCCATCAACCTGTCCGACCTGGTGCGCGGCACCGCCCTGACCGATACCGATGGCTCGGAAGTGCTGACCCTGCGCATCACCGGGCTGCCCGAGGGCTTCTCGATCCAGGGCGCGACCTTCATGGGCGGCACCGGCCTGACGCGCGAATGGGTGCTGACCCCCGCCCAGCTGGCTTCGGCGCGGCTGACGGTGCCGGAGAACTACAGCGGCACGGTGAAGGGCCAGCTCTACGCCGTGACCACCGAGAACGACGGCGACTCGCACACCAGCGCCGACCTTGGCCTGACCGCGGTGGTCACGCCTTCGCCGGAATCGGTGATGACGATCTCTTCGTCGGTGGTGGAAGACACCCGCAGCCCGATCGACTTCAGCATTGCCAGCAATGGCGGCGACACCAATGAGTCGCTGACCAAGGTCTGGATCCGGGTCGACGACGTGGACGGCAACCCCAACTTCACGCTGTACCTGGGCGAGAACGGCCCGGCGCTGGCCGATGCCGGCCTGACCGTGGTGAACAAGGGGGGGTCGAGTACTACGAGCTGTCGGGCGCGCAGATTTCCGATATCTACGCCCAGGCCAGCGCCAACGCATCCAGCTCGACGATCGATCCGGCCGACGTGCGCTTCAGCGTCAAGTACGAGATTACCGACCAGTCCAACGACGGCACCGTGCCGGCGACATCCAGCGAATTCGACGCGACGCACGAGCTGATCGTGGCGCCGGTGACCGACCCGGTGTCGCTGACGATCACGGGCATCACCGCCACCGACGCGGCCGATGGCACGGCCTACATCAACGGCGGCGTACCCGGCTTCAATGCGGTGCGCGGCACCACGCTGGAAGTCGGCATCGCCCTGGCCAAGCAACCCGATGCCGGCGGCCAGCCCGACCACGACGGCAGCGAGCAGTTCACCCGCGTGCTGATCTCGGGCGTGCCGGACGGCATGCTGGTCGACGGCATGGTCATCGATGGGCAGCAGCTCAGCGCCAGCTACCTGGGCGGCGACAGCTGGCTGATCATCGTGCCCGATGCGGCCTATTCGCGCTTCGACGGCCCGATCAGCGGCGCCATCAGCTTCACGCTGGGCGACGGCATGGACGGCAACCTGACCGACATCCCGTTGTCGATCACGGTGGTGACGCAGGACTACGATCCCGCGCAGTCCACCAGCGAAGAGCGGGCATCGGCCAACTGGACGCTGACGACCGACTTCGACGGCAGCGCGCCCGTGCCGGCCGCGTCCATCGAGGAATGGCGGCACGACGATGCCTTCGCCGCCACCGAAGACCAGCCCTTTACGCTGGGCGATGCGATGATCGCGGCCATCGACGATACCGGCGTGGTCGACAACAGCTTCACCGTGACCCTGAAGGGCCTGCCCCCGGGCACGGAAGTCAGCGGCATGACGCGCACCCTGATCGGCGGCGAAGAAGTCTGGACCGCGACCGGTACGGGCGGCGATGCGGAATTGCAGACGCTGCTGGACAGCATCGTCATCACGCCGCCCGAGAACTGGAACGACAACAACCAGCCGGGCGGCCTGCCGTTCGAGGCCACGCTGACCACGCACGTACCCACCGGCGGCCGCGACGAGGCGAGCGCCGCGGTCGACCAGCCGGTAGACCCGGTCAGCGATGCGGCGATTGTCGCCATCACCACCACCAAGGGGGATGCCGACGGGGTCTCGACCGGCGAACCGCCGCAAGAGGGCCAGCCGGTGGCGATCTCGATCGACCTGGACAACCCGAACGACGGCGCGTTCACCCAGATGGGCGACAAGCTCTATCTGAAGGTGGACGAATCGGGCCTGGCCGGCGGCGAATTGCGCGATGCCGACGGCAATCCGCTGGCGCCGCAAACCCTGCCGGCCGACACGCTGCCGGGCATGCCGGCCGGCGATTACTACGTGATCGACGTGCCCGCCGGCACGCCGCTGCCGCTGCAACTGGCGTACTTCCCGCCGGCCAGCGGCGCGTACAGCGGCGGTTCGCTGTCGCTGCAAGGCTGGATCCAGAGCCAGGAGCAGGGCGCCCCGGCGCCGCAGACGTCCACCGGCGACAACACCGCCGACCTGGCGGTCGTCAACGATGGCTACGACGTTTCCGTCGGCACGCCCGACCCCGGCAATCCGGCGGGCAACGCCATCGTGGCGGGCCAGGAGAACAGCACCGGCAGCGACCGCATCGTGCTGGACCTGGGCGGTTCCGGCCTGGTGGACAACGACGGTTCGGAAACCGCGCTGGTCGCCATGCTGAAGAACCTGCCCAACGGCTTCCTGGTGTACGTCGGCAACGACGCGGCCTCGGCCGTGCTGGCCGACAATGCGGGCCTGGTCGACGGCGCCAACACGTGGACGTTCAACCTGGGGCCGGGCGGCACGCTGCCGCCCTACATCGCGGTGGTGCCGCCGCAGCACTGGAGCGGCGTGATCCCGGGCCTGGAGCTGGCGGTCGTCAGCGGCGAATCGTCGCTGGACGAGGCGCGCACCGATTCGGCGACGTTCGACCTGCGGGTCGATGCCGTGGCCGACGGGCTGGAATCGATGAACGCCAGCCGCAGTTTCGGGCAGGAAGGCAGCATCATGGCCCTGAACCTGAACGCGGTGATGGCCGACGCGGCGCTGGCCGGTTCGGGCGACCAGTCGCACGAAACCGTGACGCTGACGTTCAAGGGCATGGGCGAGCATGCGGCGTTCTACGTGGGCACGGACCTGGTCGACGCCGGCAGCGTCAGCTATGACGCCGCGACCGACACCTATACCCTGACGGGCCTGAGCCAGAGCGATCTGGACGGCCTGGGCGTGATCCAGGCGGCCGGCGCGGCGGCGGGCACGATCGACGTCACCGCCAAGACGGTCGAATCCGCCAACGGCAGCGAGTCGGCCGAGATCTCGGGTTCGTTCGAGTTGTCCATCCGCAATGTCGCGCCCACCGCCGGCCACGACATCCTGCTGTACGACGGCAATCCGCTGGACGGCCGCGGCGGGGACGACACGGTGCGCCTGCGCTACGGCGAGGATATCGATTTCAGCGACTTCGGCGCGGGCAACGCCAATCCGCTGAAGAACATCGAGACGCTGGACCTGACGCGCGACGGCTACGACCATGCGCTGCTGAACCTGGGGGCCGACGATGTGCGCGGCATGACCGATGCGCGCCGCGTGCTGACCATCGATGCCGACGACGGCGATACGGTGTCGTTCGACCCGGCCGGCAATTGGTCGCGCGACGACGGCCTGTCGGATGCCCAGTACGACGTCTACACCAGCGCCGACGATCCCGACGTGAAGGTTCGCGTCACCAAGGATTTCGACGTGCAGGGCCTGCTGGACGATGCCAGCCGTTCCATCGCCGGGCTGCTGGGCGACGATGGGCAGGCCGGGCTCGCGGCGGCGTCGGCGCCCGCGCCGGCCAATGCACAGGCGAACCTGGACCACGTCGATGGCACGCAATACAACCAGATGGTCAACGACCTGATCCAGCAGGGCAAGCAGACCAGCGAGGTGTAGCCAGGCAACGGTCCGTCGCGAGTGCCTCGGTGCAGCCGGTGTCAGACACCCCGGCGGTGTCTGACACTGTGGTGGGCAGCGATTGTCTCGCAACCGAACGGCGCCAGGCACCTGGCGATGCCCGCTTCGGGGTAGCGCCAGCGTGCCAGCGCCTCAGGCAGAGGGCAGGGCGATGCCCATGGCGGCGAACAGTCCGCCGCAGACTTTGTTGAAACGCTTGCCGGCGCGTTCCAGGAAGGGCCGGATCCGGTGGGCGGCGCGCGCCAGGCCGTACTCGACGAAGAACTCCATTGCCGCGAAGGTGGCGGCCATGACGGCGAATTGCAGCGCCAGGCTGCGCGCCGGGTCGATGAACTGCGGCAGGAAAGCGCCGAAGAACAGCAGCGCCTTGGGATTGGAGACGGCCGACAACAGGCCCTGGCCGAACAGCCGCGTGCCGCGCGCCGACCGCGTGTCGGGCGCGAGTCGCAGGGTGACGGCGGGCGCGCGCCAGAGCTGGATGCCCAGGTAGACCAGGTAGGCGCCGCCCGCCCACTTCAGCAGGACCAGCGCCGGCGCCCAGGCCTTGAGCAGGGCGCTGATGCCCAGCATCGACAGCCCGATCACCAGCGTGAACCCCAGGGCGCCGCCGGCGATGGTGCACAGCGCCTTGCGATGGCCGTGCAGCGCGCCGTGCGTCAGGGCCAGCAGGGTATTGGGCCCGGGCGTGATCGACAGCCCGGTGACGGCGATCAGGTAGAGCAGCCAGGTATGCAGCGTCATGGTCGGGGGAGGGTTCGCTGTGATGAGGTGCGCGATATTGTACGAGGGGCATCGTGGCGCTGCGACGCGGCTGGCGCCTACGGTTGTTCCTGCATCCAGCGCCGCAGGCGACCCACGAAAATGTCGCGCACCCGCGCTGCGTTGCCGTCCGAGAAGCCGGCGCTGTGCGGCGAGACGATGACGTTTTCCATCCCCCATAGCGGCGAATCGGCCGGCAGGGGTTCGTGCTGGAAGACATCCAGGAAGGCTCCGCCCAGCCGGCCATCCTGCAAGGCGCGTATCAGGGCGGGTTCGTCGATCACGTGGCCGCGCGCGACGTTGATCACATGGGCGTGGGCCGGCAATGCCGCCAACTGGTCGGCGCCGACCAGGCCGCGCGTGGCGTCGGTCAGGGGGCAGGCCAGCACCAGCCAGGACGCGCTGGGCAGGATGTCGCGCAGGCCGTCGTAGCGCACGGTGCGGATATCCGGGCCGGCGGGCGCGCCGCCATGCCTGGCGACCGAGACTTCCAGGCCCAGCGCCTGCAGCAGGCGGCCGATGCGCTGGCCGATGCCGCCCCAGCCCACCACCACGGCGCGCTGCCCTTCCAGGTCGCGCGGCAGGCGTTCGTCCAGCAACGCTTCCCAGGACCGCCGTTGCTGGGCCCGCATCAATTGCGGCAACTGCCGGGCCAGCGACAGCAGGCCGGCCACCG
>Ga0182741_1003119_pt1 | contig 18041 bp, 17 predicted proteins | sample eDN5th37CBELigOP_FD_128874 | JGI IMG/M metagenome (GOLD analysis project Ga0182741, IMG submission 128874) | Enriched Organic Plus compost microbial communities from Emeryville, California, USA - eDNA 5th pass 37_C BE-Lig OP (version 2) (version 2) ...
CGGCCCGTCGGGCACCGGTCCGACCTCCTCGGCGAATTCGCGCCGCGCCGCCTGCTCGGCGTCTTCGTCGGGCTCGTACTCGCCTTTGGGCATCGTCCAGGCGCCGTCGTCGCGCCGGCGCCAGAACGGGCCGCCCGGATGAACCAGCAGCACGCGAAGGTCGTCGCCTTCGCCCTTGTACAGCAGGATGCCCGCGCTGCGGCGCGTCATCGCGCGAGCCGGCATGCAGCTGCGTCACGGTTGGCACTCATGCATCCGGCTCCGCGGCAATGTACCAGCCCACGGCCCACGGCCCGAGCCGACCGCCGTCCACCTCCCCTTCGCGCCAGAACAGCTCCCCTTCCGGCGCACCGAACCCGGCTTGCGGCTGCGCCTTCAGATTGGCGCAGAGCGTCAGCTTGGCGCCGTCCGCCAGCCACCAGCGCACCTTCACCGCCTTCGCGCCCACCACCTCGTAACGGCCGGAATTCCCGCCCATGCCGACGAGCCGCGGCACGATGGCGCCGTGCCTCACCGCCAAGATCGCGCGATAGAATTCGCGCCACGCCGCATGCGCGCCGCCTTCCGCCTCCTGCCAGCGCAGCTTCGCCGCCGCGAAGGTCGTGGCCGCCGTGGGATCGGGGATCTGCGCGCGCGCTTCGGGGTCGCGGAATGCGGGGAACCGCTTGAACTCGTCGCGGCGACCCTGCCGCACCGCCTCCGCGAGGTCGGCCTGAAAATCGCAGAAGAACGGGAAGGGCGTGCTGGCGCCCCATTCCTCGCCCATGAACAGCATCGGGATCTGCGGCAGCAGCAGATAGATCGCCGCCGCAGCCCGCACCGCCTGCGCCGGCGCGATCGCATGAAGGCGTTCCCCGAAAGCCCGATTGCCGATCTGGTCGTGGTTCTGGATGAAAGCGACGAAGGCGGTCGGCGGCAGACCGCCGCTCGCCTCGCCGCGCGGCCCGCCGCGATACGGCATGGTTTCGCCCTGGAAGGCGAAGCCCTCGGCCAGGGCGCGCCCGAGCTTGTCGGTGTCGCCGGCATAGTCGCCGTAATAGCCGAACGTCTCCCCGCTCGCCGCGACATGCAGCACATGATGCACGTCGTCGTTCCATTGCGCCGTGTACTGGATCGGCCGGCCGCCCTCGCGCGTGAGCCGCGAGGCTTCGTTGGCCTCGTTCTCCAGCACCAGGTGGACGTGTCGGTCGGGGAACGCGTCGCGGACCCGGCCCGCCAGTTCCGTCAAGAGATGCTTCGGGCTATCGTCGACGATCGCATGCACGGCATCGAGCCGCAGGCCGTCGAAATGGTATTCCTCCAGCCAATAGAGCGCGTTTTCGATCGCGAAGGCGCGCACGGTCGCCGCGCCTTCGGCATCGTAATTGACGCTCGCACCCCAGGGGGTATGGTGCTTCTCGTTGAAGATTGGCGCATAGGCGGCGAGATAGTTCCCGTCAGGCCCGAAGTGGTTGTACACGACGTCGAGCAGCACCATGAGTCCGGCTTCGTGCGCCGCTGCGATGAGCGCCTTCAGGTCCTCCGGGCGCCCGTAGCTGCTGTCCGGGGCGAACGGCAGCACGCCGTCGTAGCCCCAGTTCCGTTGCCCCGGGAAGTCGGCCAGCGGCATCAGCTCGATCGCGGTGATGCCGAGCGCGCGCAGCGCCGGCAGCCGCTCGATGGCGGCGCGGAACGTGCCCTCCTGCGTGAACGTGCCGACATGGAGTTCGTAAATCACAGCCTCTTCCCACGGGCGGCCGCGCCATTCCGTGTCGCTCCAAACGAAGGCCGTAGGGTCGATCACTTCGCTGGGCCCGTGGACGTCTTCCGGCTGAAAGCGCGAGGCCGGATCCGGCACTGCGAGTCCGTCGGCGAGAACGAAGCGGTAGCGCGTACCAGGCCCGGCCTCCGGCACGACCGCCTCGAACCAGCCGTCCCCTTTCGCCGTCATGGCATGGGTTGCACCGCCCTCCAGCGCGACCTGCACCGCGGCCTGGCGCGGCGCCCACAGGCGGAAGCGCACGCCCGCTTCCGTCAACGCGGCGCCGAACGGCATGGCATGGATGGATCGCAGCGAAGGCGGCATGACGAACGAAGCGGGGTCGGCGCCGCGGATTGCGGTGCGACAACCGGAGCGAAACGCTACTGTGCCTGCAGAAGTTCCGGCTTCAGCGCCGCCAGCGCGATCAGCGTCGCCGGCATGGTCACCCCGGCGCGCCGCATCCGCCGCGCCGCGTCCTGGCACCCCTGCCGATCGTTGGCCTGCTGCAGCGCGCGCGCCTGCTCGACGCTGATATGCGGGTCTTCCCCGCCGCTCGCCCCTTTCGGAATGGGGGCGGTCTGCCCCGAACTATGCTGCGGCTGGTCCACTGACGGCGGGCCGTCTTTCGTCGCCGGCGCGTTGGATCCGGACGACGGCGCCTGGACCGCCGGCTGGCCGCCGGCCGGTTTCGCCGCCGCGGCGGCGTCCGCCTTTCCCTTCTGCTCCAGGAAGGCGACGAGTTCATCGCAGATATTGGCGACGGGGCCGGCCGTGGGCACGGTACCACGGGCCTGTTCGCGATCCTCCGCCGCATTCTTCTCCGCGTTGGGAGCCACGGTGAGCGCGGGCGGCTGCGCGTCGCCGGCGGGAGCGCCAGGTTGCGGCGCCTGCGCAGCGGCCGTCGTGGCCATTGCGGCGAGCAGCAACCCCGCGGCTGCGGGCTGCCAGCCTTTGCGAATGAACGTCGCCATCATGCTTACTCCTGCGCTGCGCCGCCCTCGCTCCCTCCAGGTCGGCCGAGGCCGGACCAATCGGGCCCGACGAGATTGTGTCCTGGATCGCCGACGCGCACCGACGGCATGGGTTGCGCCTCGTAGACCGGCCGCTGCTCGGCGCGGAAGACGAAACCCGTGACGATCGCCACCAGCACGGCCGCGATCGCCGCGATCCCGATGACCATCATCTCAGCGCCCCATCTGCGCGCCGGCGCGACGGCCGAGCGGGGTGCCGCGCTCGGCCCGTCGCTGTTGCGATGAAACCCAAAGACTGTGATGCGTCTTGGCCCAGCCGAGATCCACCTCGCCGGTTCCCATCGCGTTGTAGGCCCCCTCCATGCCGAGCGTGCCGATATAGATGTGCGCGATGATCACCGCGGTCAGAAGCATGCCGGCGATCCCGTGCACATACTGCGCGATCTGCATGCCGTTGATGTCGAACGTCGTGAACGGGAACAGCATCACCAGGCCGCTCCCTGCCAGCGCCAAGCCTCCCAGCGCAACCGCCCAGAAGATCAGCTTCTGCCCGGCGTTGAAGCGGCCCGCCGGCGGATGGCGACCCGACATGAAGCCGCCGAACTGACGCAGCCACGTGCCATCGCCGCGTTGCGGCAGGTTGTCCTTGATCCACATCACGATCATCAGCGCGAGCCCGATCATGAATGGCCAGGCAAAGGCATTGTGCGCGTACTTCGCCCATTGCGACCAGCTGGCGAACGCATCCGGCCCGAGGAGCGGAAACAGCAGCCGCTTTCCGAACACGTAGTTCAGACCGGTGAGCGCCAGGACGATGAAGGAGACCGCGGTCATCCAGTGAGTGAAGCGTTCGAAGGCGTTGAAGCGGGTGATCTTCACCCCCGTCTCTTCCACCCCTTCGAGCGTGATGCGGCCGCGATAGAGATAGAACGCGATCAGCGCGACGAGCATGCCGAGAACGACGATGCCGCCGATCCAGGGCAGAACGCCCTCGTGAAACGCGCGATAGTCGCGCCCCTGCGGCTGCTGCAGGATCGCCGCCTTCGAATCGGGAATGGTGACGCGGCCTTCCAGCTTCCGCATCTCGCGGAACAGCTGCTCCTCGGTGACGGCCTGCGCCGTCGGATTGGCGCCGCTGGGCGCTCCGGTCGCGGCGCTGGGAGGAACGTCCCGGCCATGCTGCGCCGGTGCCGGCGTTGCGATCAGCACAAGCGCGCACAGTGTCAGTCCGAGCCGCAGGAAAGCCCCGATCCGTCCCATGCCCGTCCTCCTGTCCGCCGGCTTCAGATCGCGATCGTCTCGCGGTAGGCCGTCTGCCAACCCCACGCGCTCGTGCCGTAGCCGCGCTGCAGCACCCGCGTTCGATAGATCTGGGCGATGATCTCGCCGTCGCCGGCGAGCAGCGATTTGGTCGAGCACATTTCCGCACAGAGCGGCAGCTTGCCCTCGGCCAGGCGATTGCGCCCGTAGGCGGCGAACTCCGCCTCCGAATTGTCCGGGGCCGGCCCGCCGGCGCAGTAGGTGCACTTGTCCATCTTTCCGCGCGAGCCGAAATTGCCGACATTGGGATATTGCGGCGCGCCGAAAGGGCAGGCGTAGAAGCAATAGCCGCAGCCGATGCACAGCTCTTTCGAATGCAGCACCACCGCGTCGGCCGTGGTGTAGAAGCAGTCGACCGGGCACACCGCCGCGCAGGGCGCGTCGGTGCAATGCATGCACGCCATCGAAACGGAGCGCTCGCCCGGCCTGCCGTCGTTGAGCGTGATCACCCGCCGGCGGTTGATGCCCCAGGGCACCTCGTGCTCGTTCTTGCAGGCGGTGACGCAGGCGTTGCACTCGATGCAGCGATCGGCGTCGCACAGGAACTTCATTCGCGCCATGATCGTGCTCCCTCACGCGGCCTGGATCTGGCACAGGGTGCACTTGGTCTCTTGCATCCCCGTCACCGGATCGAAGCCGTAAGTCGTGATCGTGTTCACGCTTTCGCCGAGCACGATCGGGTCGGTTCCGGGCGGATACTTGCTGCGCATGTCGACGCCCTGGTACCAGCCCGAGAAGTGGAACGGCATGAACGCCACGCCGGGCCCGACCCGGTCGGTCACCAGCGCCTTCACCCGCGTTCGCGCCCCGCCTTCGGCGCCCAGCACCCAGACCCATTGACCGTCGCGGATGCCGCGATCGGCCGCATCGCGGGTGTTGATCTCGACGAACATTTCCTGCTGCAGCTCGGCGAGCCAGCGATTGGAGCGCGTCTCCTCACCGCCGCCCTCGTACTCGACGAGACGCCCGCTGGTCAGGATGATCGGGAACTGCTTGGCGATCCCCTTCTCTTGCGCCGCGCGCTGCACCGACAGGCCCAGATTGGGCAGACGGAACTGCCGCTCGTCCTGCCGCGTCGGATACTGCGCGAGCAGGTCGGTGCGCGGCGTGTAGATCGGCTCGCGATGGACCGGGATCGGGTCCGGCAGGTTCCACGCATCGGCACGCGCCTTGCCGTTGCCGTAATGGCAGACGCCATGGTCGAGGCAGACACGCTGGATGCCGCCGGACAGGTCGGTCGCCCACGAGACCGCATCGACATTGGCGCCGCCGATCCGCTCGATCGTCGCCCGTTCTTCGGCGGTCAGCTCTCGGTCCCAGCCCAGCTTTTTCAGCACCGCCATCGTGAATTCGGGATAGCCGTCGGTGAGATCGGAGCCAAGCGAATAGGAATCCTCCGCCAGCAGTGTCACGCCGTTGCGCTCGAGGCCAAACCGGGCGCGGAACGTGCTGCCGCCGTCCTTCACATGCATGTTGGTGTTGTAGAGGATGGCCGAGCCGGGATGGCGGATCTCCGGGCTGCCCCAGCACGGCCACGGCAGGCCGTAATAGTCGCCGCCCACTTCCGGCGCATCCTTGGGCGCCCGCAGCGTGACGATGTCGAATTTGTCCTGGTGGCGCATATGCGCCTTCAGCCGTTCCGGCGACTGCCCGCAATAACCCGTCGACCAGCCGCCCCGATTGATCTCGCGCAGGATGTCTTCCGGCGACGGCCGGTCGCCGTCGACCTGGATGTTCTTGAACATCTCCTCGGCAAAACCGAGCTGCTGCGCCAGCAGGTAGATGACCTGGTAGTCGTCTTTCGCCTCGAAGATCGGTTTGACGATCTGCTCGCCCCATTGCAGCGAGCGGTTCGAAGCCGTGCGGCTGCCGTCCGTTTCGAGGGACGTGCAGATCGGCAGCAGGTAGGTGTCGTCCTTGCGCGCGTCGAGCGCCGCGAACGTGGTCGGATGCGGATCGCCGACCACCAGGAGGTCGAGCTTGTTCATCGCCTCGACCGCCTTCGGCAGCCTTGTGATCGTGTTGCCGCCATGGCCGAGCACGAGCAGCCCGCGGATCGGCGAGCGCTGATCGATCTCCTCGTCGGGCAGGTTGACGCCGTCGAACCAGCGCGTCGACGTGATCCCCGGCGTTTCCATGTTCTGCTTCGGCGTGCGCTCGGGACGTCCGCCTTTGGCCGGGATCTCGTCGAAGCGCGCGACGAACCAGTCGTACGGCACCTCCCACACCCGCGCCCAGTGCCGCCAGGCCCCTTCGTTCAGGCCGTAATAGAGCGGCAGCGTGGTGATATCGAGTCCGAGATCTGTCGCGCCCTGCACGTTGGTGTGGCCGCGGAAGATGTTTGCGCCGACACCCGGTGCGCCGACATTGCCGGTCGCCAGCAGCACGACGCAGGACGCGCGCACATTGGCGGTGCCGACGGTGTGCTGCGTCTGCCCCATGCACCAGATCAGCGTCGCCGGCTTCTCCTTGGCGAACTTCTCGGCGATCCGCCGCATCTGGTCACCCGGCACGCCGGTGACGCGTTCGACCTCTTCCGGCGTCCAGCGGGCGACTTCCTTGCGCACCGCGTCCATGCCGTAGACGCGCTGGCGGATGAATTCCTTGTCCTCCCAACCGTTCTCGAAAATGTGCCACAGCAGGCCCCACAGAACCGGAATGTCCGTGCCGGGGCGGATGCGCACATATTCGGTGGCATGCGCGGCCGTGCGCGTGAAGCGCGGATCGAACACGATCAAATTGGCGCGGTTGATCTCCTTGCCAGCGAGCACGTGCTGCACGGCGATCGGATGCGCCTCGGCGGGGTTGCCGCCGAGGATGATCATCGTTTTTGCATTGCGCAGATCGTTATACGAATTCGTCTGCGCGCCGTAGCCCCAGGTATTCGCCACGCCCGCGACCGTGGTCGAGTGGCAGATCCGCGCCTGGTGATCGATCGAATTGGTGCCCCAGAACGCGCCGAACTTGCGGAACAGATACGCGGCCTCGTTGGTCTGTTTCGCCGAGCCGATCATGTAGAGGGAATCCGCGCCGGCCTTCTCGCGGATCGCCAGCATCTTCTCGCCGATCTCGCGCAGCGCCTGTTCCCACGACAGCCGCGTCCACTGTCCGCCGACGAGCTTCATCGGATATTTCAGCCGCCGGTCGCCGTGTACGATCTCGCGGATCGACGCGCCCTTGGCGCAGTGCGTGCCGCGATTGATCGGACTCGACCACGCCGGCTCCTGGCCGACCCACACGCCGTTGCGCACCTCGGCGATCACCGTGCAGCCGACCGAACAATGGGTGCAGACGTTCTTGCGGATCACCATCTCGCCGCCCGCCGCCGCGCTGCCCTGCGCACGCGCCACGCTCGTCAGCGGCAGCGATCCGACCGCGGCGAGACCGCCGGCGGCGACGCCGGACCGGCGCAGGAACGTGCGGCGATCGATGAAGGACGCATCGGTCCGTGCCAGCGCGGCACCGCGCCCGCCGGGTCGAGTCTCGCGTTTGCGCAGCATGGCGCCCCCTTACTTTTGCAGGGTCTCGTAGCCGTTGGTCCGGTAGAACGCCTTCACGTGCTCGCTTTCGCGATAGCGCGCCTTCGTTTCCTCCGGCCCGGGGTCATAGGCTTCGGCCGGAGAGATGGCGGCGGCAGACGCCGCAGCGGCACCCGAGACGGCGCCGGCAAAGGTGAGAAAGCGACGCCGATCAAGACGCCGCATGGTGACGGGGAACGGGCGCGCGGAAGTCATGGCGACCTCTGTGCCGGCCGAACCGGCATAGTCCGGACCTATGCCCGTCAACGCCCGAAGTCTGGGATAGTTGCTTACCGCGTGAGCGTGCGTCGAAAATGCGGGCGGCGCTCAGGCGGCGACGGTGACCGCGTCGCCCGCTTCCAGGCGGCGGAACCGGACCAGCGTGAACAGGCCGAGCGGCGGCACGCCGCGCCGTTCGATCAGTTCCACGCCGCCGTGCTGCCGTCCCCACGCGGCGATCCGCTCCCACGGGAACTCCGGCCGCCAGCCGATATGCCGCGTCTGCCGTGCCAGCCAGCGCTCGCACGCGGCGACCGGGCCGGCTTCCGCGCCGATGTGATTCACCAGCACGATCTCGCCGCCGGGGCGCACCACGCGGGCGAACTCGTCGAGCGTCTGTTCGGGATGCGGCACCACGGTAATGACATAGGGCGCCACCACCGCGTCGAAGCTCGCGTCGGCGAAGGCGAGCCGCAGCGCGTCCATTACGCACAGGCCCGCCACGTGGTGCAGCCGCTGGTCGCGGGCACGCTGCTGCGCCTTGCGCAGCATCGGTTCCGACAGGTCGACTCCCACCACCGTCGAGCCTGGGTCGAACAGCGGCAGTTCCAGCCCGGTTCCGACCCCGACATCGAGGATGCGCGTGCCGGCCTGCCGCGCGGCCGCGACGGCGGCGCGGCGTCCGGCCGCCATCACCTTGTCGAAGACGAGGTCATAGACCGGCGCCCATCGCGCATAGGCCTTTTCGATCGTCTGCTTGTCGAGATCCGGTTTCATCGTCTTTCCGCTACCGACCTCTCTGCGCCTTGCACGCGACGACACGATGACGTCAGGCGCGCAGCACGGCGGCCGCGGCGTTCGGCTCGGCCCGCGCGCTGGCCTCGTCGGCCATCGAGACGGTGCTCTGGATGAACCCGCCGCCCAGCACCCGCGCCTGCCCTTCCGGTGCGTCATAAAAGACGCATGCCTGCCCCGGCGCCACGCCTTCCTCGCCGTCGGCAAGTTCAACCTCGACCCCGCGCGGGCCGATCCCGAGCCAGGCCGGCCGCGGCGCCCGGGTCGAGCGCACCTTCACGTAGATCTCGCGGCGATCGGCGCCGAGGGGCCCATCGCCGATCCAATTCACGTCGCGCAGGAGCATGCGCTGCGTCGCCAGCGCCTCGCGCGGACCGACCACCACCTGGCGCCGGTCGGGATCGAGCCGCACCACGTAGAGCGGCGCCCCCGTCGCGAGGCCGAGCCCGCGCCGCTGCCCGACCGTAAAGTGAATGATGCCGTCGTGCCGCCCGAGCACCCGCCCATCCAGATCGACGATGTCGCCGGCCTCCGCCGCGCCCGGCTTCAGCCGCGCGATCACGTCGCTGTACCGCCCGCTGGGAACGAAGCAGATGTCCTGGCTGTCGTGCTTGTCCGCGACGGACAGGCCGAACCGGCGCGCCAGTTCGCGCGTCTCCGCCTTGGTCATGTCGCCGAGCGGAAAGCGCACCTGCGCCAGCTGCGCGGCCGTCGTCGCGAACAGGAAATAGCTCTGGTCGCGCTCCGCCTCGCGGGCGCGGAATAGGCCGCGGCCGCCGTCCGGGAGGCGCCGCGTGGTAACGTAATGGCCCGTCGCCAGCACCTTGGCGCCGAGCTGGGTCGTGGTCGCCAGCAGGTCGTGGAACTTGATCGAGCGGTTGCACTCGATGCAGGGCACCGGCGTCTCGCCGGCAAGATAGCTGTCGGCGAAACGGTCGATCACCGCTTCCTTGAAGCGGCTCTCGTAGTCCAGCACGTAATGCGGGATGCCGATCCGTTCCGCCACGGTCCGCGCGTCATAGATGTCCTGGCCCGCGCAGCAGGCGCCCTTGCGGTGGACGGCCGCGCCGTGGTCGTAGAGCTGCAGCGTGACCCCAACCACGTCGTAGCCTTCCGCCTTCAGGAGCGCTGCGGTGACCGAGGAATCGACGCCGCCCGACATGGCGACCACCACGCGCGTCTCTTCCGGACGGCCTTCGACATCGAGACTGTTCAGCATTGTCACAGCGCAACCGCGCTCCCGGCTCGAGACGGTCGGCTGCCACGCAACCCCGTCGGGTCCCGCCCCCGCCATGAGGCTTATAACTAAGTGAGCGGCCGGCGCCACGCAATCTGCGCCCGGCGCCCGGCAAATCCTGCCGGGCGCGAGCAATCGGTGCCGGGGACCGAGATCGGCAGATGCCGCGCAACCGTTTGGCAGAATTAACCTTTTTCTGATCGGCCGCGATGGCCCTGGGCTTGCATCGGCCTGTCGGACTGCGTCCGATTGGAAAAGGTTACTTCAGTGCCGAGCGTCGCTTCCGACAATCTTGTCGTTTCCCCTCTCCGCGCGGACCTGGGCGGCGCGCGGAACCCGGCCGCCGACGAGGCCGATGCCGCCGCCTTCGAACTGCTGCTCAAGGCGAGCGTCGTCGCGCCCCCGCCGTCCCGCGCCGCCGAGGCCAGCCCCCAGCCGCGCCGCGCCGAGAAGCGCGACGACGTGCCGCCGCCTGCCAACGATCGCCGGGACACCGCCCCGGCGCAGCCGTCGAAGGCGGCCAAGCCGAAGCCGCAAGACCGGGAAACTGCAGCCGACAATACGGACGCCCCGACCGCCAAAGCCGCTGAGCCGTCCCAGAGCACGGACGCGGACGGCACCGCTCCCGCGGACCGGCCCGCGCCCGCCGGCAAGAAGGAAGACTCCGACGCGGCCGCCGCCGAAGCCCCCGCTGGCGAGGCCGGGGGGGAAACCGAGGCCGAGGCTGAGACCGCCGACCCCGTGCTCGCGCTGGTGATGCCGGCCTCGGCCGCCCAGCCGCCGGCCGGCCAGGCGCTGCTCGCCCTGGCGGCCGAGGCGGCGCTCACCGATGCCGCCGCGGGCGCCGAAACGGCCCCTGCCGCCCAGCCGGCGGCACCGCAGCCCGGCGTGGCCGCGGTTCAGGCTCAGCCCCAAGTTCAGGTTCAGGCGGGCGCCGCCGATGCCGAAGCGCAGCCCGCCCTCGGCGCGCTTGCGCTTGCAGCGGCGCCGTCGATCGTGCCGGCCGCAGCGAAGAATGCCGGCGGGACGCAGACGACGGACGAAAGCGCCGCGCCGGCCGCGCCGGGCGAGGACGATGCGGCCGACACCTTGCTGCAGGCTTTCGATCCCGAGACGGCGCGACGCCCCGAGGCGAAGACCCAGGGCGAGGCCGTGCTGGCCCGGCCGCAACCGGCGCCGGTCGCCGAGATCAAACCAGACGCGACCCTGCCATCCGCGAATGCCTCCACACCGACCGCAATGCCTGCGGCGGGGCCGGGTGCCGGCGCGCTGCCCACCCATGGGCTCGACGCCTTGCAATCGCCGGCGCTGTCCGCCTTTACCCATCATCTCAACGCCGCCACCACCACATCGGGCAAGGCGGCGGCTGTGGCCGGACGTGCGGCGACCGTTACCGCCGATCCGGCAGTGCCCTTGGCGGGTCTCGCGGTGGAAATCGCCGCGCGCGCTCAGAATGGAAAGAACCGTTTCGACATTCGCCTCGACCCGGCCGAACTCGGCCGCATCGAGGTGAGGCTGGAAGTCGACAAGGACGGCAACGTCACCTCGCGGCTCACCGTCGACAAGGTCGAGACCTACGACCTGCTGCGCCGCGATTCCGCCAATCTCGAACGCGCTTTGCAGAATGCCGGCCTGAAGACGTCCGAAGGCGGCCTCGAATTCTCGCTGCGCGACCAAAACGCCGCCGGCCGTGAACAGAACGGGCGGCAGGAACAATCATCGGCACGCATCGTCCTTCCCGACGAAGACGCGGTCGGTTCGGAACGCGCTCGCCGCTACGGCCACTTGCTCGGCCTCGGCAGCGGCGTCGACATCAAGGTGTGAGGGCAGGCAATGAGCACGATCAACAACGTCAACAGCGCGTCCGTCGTCAACGCCGCGGCGGTCACCAGCCGCGCGACGATTGCCGAGAACTTCGACACGTTCCTGCAGATGCTGACGACGCAGCTGAAGAACCAGAATCCGCTCGATCCGCTCGACACGAACCAGTTCACCCAGCAACTGGTGCAGTTCTCCCAAGTCGAACAGCAGCTCAAGACCAACGATCAGCTGTCCGTGCTCCTCGCTTTGCAGCAGGCGACGCAGGTCACCTCAGTGGTCGACTATGTCGGCAAGGCGGCCGTCGTGACCGGCGACACGACGGCTCTTCGCGACGAGAAGGCGACCTGGAGCTACACCGCCGATGCGGCGGGCACCGCGACCTTCACCGTGGTCAACGCGGCCGGCAACACCGTCTACACCGAGCAGCGCGCGATCGGCGCCGGCACTGAGAGCTTCGTCTGGGACGGCAAGGGCACGAACGGTGTCGCGCAGCCTAACGGCCAATACACGCTGAAGGTCTCGGCCAAGGATGCCAACGGCAAGGCCGTCTCGGTCACCACGGACGTGGTCGGCGTAGTCGACGGGGTCGACATCTCCCAGGTGCCCCCGCTCCTGAAGGTGGGCAGCCGCAGCTTCACCCTCGACAAGATCAAGCAGATCAAGTTGCCGACAACGTAGTCGCTGCCCGGCGACCAAGAAGAATTTAACGAATTCTCAATCTTCGCCCATCCGCCGCAGTCTTGGTTCCATTCATGATTGCAAATTTAACGGTCTGGCTTAGCCCTTTCTTAAGCGGCGCCGCCTATTCTCACGCTCCAGTAGGTCGTCGAGTGCGTGAGAGTATCCATGACCGAGCCCTATCGCCCGAGGGTGAAGTACGTGATCGGGCCTGACGGAAGCCCGTTGACGATAGCGGACCTTCCGCCGACCGATACGAAGCGCTGGGTCATCCGGCGCAAGGCCGAGGTCGTTGCGGCCGTGCGCGGTGGACTCTTGTCCCTGGAAGAGGCCTGCGCCCGCTATACTTTGACGGTCGAGGAGTTCCTCGCCTGGCAGTATTCGATCGACCGCCACGGCCTTGCCGGCCTGCGGACGACGCGGATCCAGCAGTACCGTCAGTAAGCGGTCGCCGGCGCCGGCCCGGCACCCACCCGCCGGCCATTCCGTCTCTATTCGTTAACGATCTCTGATCGTCCGCGGTGCCGTGGCGGCCTGCGCCCGCGCGGCCCGCCCGCGCGATCCCCGACCCGAATCCCGCGTCAATCCTGAGAACCGGCCCGTCCGCGACGGGCCGGCGCGTGCCGTTTGCCCGTTGTCTGGCGGCCGCACCGGCACCACGCCCCTACTCGATCACCGCGCGTTAACCAGTTGGAAACCATCAGCTGGGAAATATTTGCCCAGTGGGGCGGTTGAGATTCGTGGTTCAGGGGCATCGGGGTGCAAGGCTTCATCGATTTCGTTAAGACGCTCGGCACGGCGCGTCTCGCCGCCATGGGCGCGGTTACCGTCGCGCTCATCGGCTTCTTCGCCTTCCTGATCATCAAGGCCACCTCACCGCAGATGGCCCCGCTCTTCACCGAGCTGGCGCCGGCCGATTCCGCCGCGGTGGTCAAGGACCTCGAGCGCCAGGGCGTGCCCTACGAGCTCAAGCACGACGGCAGCACCATCCTGGTGCCGCGCGAAGACATTGCCCGGACCCGGATCAAGCTCGCCGAAAGCGGCCTGCCCAAGGGCGGCTCGATCGGCTACGAGATCTTCGACAAGTCGGACGCCCTCGGCTCCACCAGCTTCGTTCAGAACATCAACCATCTGCGCGCCCTCGAAGGCGAGCTGGCGCGCACCATCAGCGCGCTCGACCGGGTCGAGATGGCACGCGTCCACCTGGTTATGCCGGAACGGCCACTGTTCTCGCGCGACCGCGTCGAGCCGACCGCCTCGATCGTCCTGAAAGTCCGCGGCGCCCTCGAACAGGCTCAGGTTCGCGCCGTCCGCCATCTCGTCGCCACCGCCGTGAACGGCCTGAAGCCGGAACGGGTCTCGATCGTCGACGAGACCGGCCGGCTGCTCGCCGACGGCGCCAATGCCGATCCGCTCGGCATGGGCGTCGCCGTCGACGAACGCCAAGCCGCCTACGAACGCCGCCTGCGCGAACAGCTGGAGGGGATCCTCTCCTCCGTGGTCGGCCAGGGCCGCACCCGCGTCCAGCTCACGGCGGAGTTCGACTTCAACCGCGTGACCCAGACGTCCGACCGTTTCGACCCCGAAGGCCGCGTCCTGCGTTCGAACCAGACGCGCGAGGAAGAGGCGCAGACCGCCGATTCCGAAGGTCAGGTCACCGTCGGCAACGAGCTGCCCGGCGCCGGCCAGAACCAGCAGCAGCAGACCCCGCGCGATCAGTCGCGCAAGTCGGAAGAGATCGCCAATTACGAGATCTCCCGCACCACCCGCACCGAAGTGATCGAGGGCGGCCGTCTGAAGCGCGTCTCCGTCGCCGTGCTGGTCGACGGCACCTACAGCCGCACGCCCAACGGCGAGATCACCTATCAGCCCCGTTCGGCCGAGGAGCTCGACCGCATCGCCGCTTTGGTCCGCTCCGCCGTCGGCTTCGACCAGCAGCGCGGCGACCAGATCGAGGTGGTCAATCTCCGCTTCGCCGAAGCGCCGCCCGCTCTTCTCGCCGATGCGGCCGCCGACGAAGGCTGGTTCGCCATGCCGCGGTTCGGCAAGGAAGACATCATGCGGGCGATCGAGCTCGGCGTGATGGGTCTGCTCGGCCTGCTGGTGATCTTCTTCGTGGTCCGTCCGCTGATGCGCCGCGTCATTCCCGCCGCCGAGACGCCGCAGACGATCGCCGTCGAAGGCCCGGGGACGATGGCCCTGCCGGCGCCGGGCACCCCCGACGAGGAGCAGGCGCTGGTCCCGTCGCCGCCGCTCGCGGTCGAGGAGATGGCGCCGATCGAAAGCGCGACTGCAAAGATGATCGACATCGCCCAGGTTCAGGGACAGGTCCACGCCCAGTCGATCCTCAAGGTGGGGGAGCTCGTCGACCGCAACCCGCACGAGACCGCCACCATCATCCGCGAATGGCTTCACGAACTGGGCTGATCCGTCATGGCCGTCAATGCGCTTCCCCGAGCCACCGAAACCCTCGAAAGCGTCGTCGCGACGCTGGCCAGCCGGCAGAAGGCCGGCGGTCCCTCGCGCATCCTCACCGGGCCCGAGCGCGCCGCGGTGCTGATGCTCGCCCTCGGCGAGAGCTACGGCGCCAAAGTGTGGGAACTCCTCGACGATGACGAGCTGCGTCAGCTCTCCATCACCATGTCCTCGCTCGGCGTGATCGAAGCGGACGTGGTCGAGAACCTGCTGCTCGAATTCGTCGGCCGTCTGTCCGCCTCCGGGGCGCTGATGGGCACCTATGACGCGACCGAGCGCCTGCTGCAGCAATATCTGCCGGGCGATCGCGTTCAGCACATCATGGAAGAGATCCGCGGTCCGGCCGGCCGCAACATGTGGGAGAAGCTGTCCAACGTTCAGGAGCAGGTTCTCGCCAACTATCTCAAGAACGAATATCCGCAGACGGTCGCCGTGGTCCTGTCGAAGATCCGGCCCGAGCACGCCGCGCGCGTCCTCGCCATCCTGCCGGAGGAACTGGCGCTCGACGTCGTCAACCGCATGCTCAAGATGGAGGCGGTGCAGAAGGAGGTGATCGAGCGGGTCGAGAGCACGCTGCGCACCGAATTCATGTCGAACCTCTCGCAGACCCGGCGCCGCGACGCGCACGAGGTCATGGCCGAGATCTTCAACAATTTCGACCGCCAGACCGAGACCCGCTTCATCACCTCGCTCGAAGAGCAGAACCGCGAGAGCGCCGAGCGCATCAAGACGCTCATGTTCACCTTCGACGACCTGGTCAAGCTCGACGCCGGCTCGGCCCAGACGCTCGTGCGCAACATCGACAAGGACAAGCTCGCGGTCGCGCTCAAGGGCGCAGCCGAGCCGGTGCGCCAGTTCTTCCTCGGCAACATGTCGAGCCGCGCGGCAAAGATGCTGATCGACGACATGGAGGCGCTCGGCCCCGTCCGTCTGCGCGACGTCGACGAGGCGCAGGCGCTGCTGGTCAATCTCGCCAAGGATCTCGCCGCCAAGGGTGAGATCATGATCTCGAAGAACCGCGGCGACGACGAGCTGATCTACTGAGGCATGTGATGGGCGCCCCGGCCAAGTTCCTTTTCGATCTCGATTTCGGCGCCCGGCCCTCGGAGCCGCCGCCGCCGGTCGAGGACGCGGTCGTCGTCGAGGAACCGACCATCCTCCTCGCCGAGCACGAGCGGCAGCTCGCCGCCGCGCGCACGGCGGCCGAGGCCGAGGGCTATCGCAAGGGCTTCGCCGCGGCGCAGGCGGAAGCCGTCGCCGACGTCCAGCGCCACACCGCCCAGGCCCTCGACCGCGCCGCCGCCGGCATCGACCGCCTCGTCGCCGCGTTGAACGAGGTCGAGGCGCGGCTCGAGGCGGAGGCGGTCGATGTCGCCGTCGCGGTCGCCACGCGCCTCGCGCCGGAACTGATCGCACGCGAGCCGCTCGCCGAGCTCGCTGCCCTGGTCAAGGACGTTATCGGCAACCTGTTGACGACGCCGCACATCGTCGTCCGCGTCAACGACACGGTCTACGACGCCGCCCGCGAGCGCCTCACCGCCATTGCCCGCAGCGTCGGCTTCGATGGCCGGCTCATCGTCCTTGCGGAACCGCACATCAAGGCCGGCGACTGCCGGATCGAATGGGCCGACGGCGGGGTCGTTCGCGACCGCGCCGCGACCGAAACGCGCATCGCCGAGGCCGTCGGCCGTTATCTCGCCGCCCGTCTCGGTCCCACAGACGGCACCGCACCGTCCGGAGAAAAACAATGAGCGACAGCGATTCCAAGGTCCCGCTTCCCAATCTCGACGGCGAGGAACTGCCGGATGCCGGCACCGAAGCCTCGCTCGCGCCGGAAGCGTCCGACGGCGAGGTGCAGACCCGCACCGCCGCCGACCTCGAGGCCGTATTCGACGTCCCGGTCCAGGTCTCGGCCATTCTCGGGCGCTCGCGCATGCAGGTCGGCGACCTGCTCCGGCTCGGGCCGGGCGCGGTGCTGGAACTCGACCGCAAGGTCGGCGAGGCGATCGACATCTTCGTCAACGACCGCCTCGTCGCCCGCGGCGAAGTGGTGCTGGTCGAAGACAAGCTCGGCGTCACCATGACCGAGATCATCAAGGCGGAGCGCACCTGATGGGGCGCGCCCTGCGCTGGATCGACGCCGCGCCGAGCATCGTTCCCGCCGCCGATCCCGAGCAGGACCGGCCGCCCCGCGGCGACGGCCGGCCGGCCGCCCCGCGTCCGCCCAAATCCGCAGCCTGAAGGAGCGCACCATGCGCCTGTTGATCGTTGGAACTCTGAAGGGCCAGCTCACCGTCGCCACCAAGATGGCCATGGACAAGGGCGCTGCCGTCACCCACGCGGAGACGGCCGAGCAGGCGCTCGCCATCCTGCGCGCCGGCCGCGGTGCCGACCTCTTGATGGTGGAAGTCGCGGTCGACATTCGCAGCCTGGTCACCCGGCTCGAAGCCGAGATGATCCACGTGCCGATCGTCGCCTGCGGCACCGGCACCGATGCCCGCGCCGCCGTCGCGGCGATCCATGCCGGCGCCAAGGAATACATCCCGCTGCCGCCGGATCCGGAGCTGATCGCGGCGGTGATCGCCGCCGTCACCGACGACCACCGCGACCTCGTCTATCGCGACGAGGCGATGGACCGCGTCGTCAAGCTGGCGCTGCAGATCGCGCCGTCCGACGCCTCCGTGCTCATCACCGGCGAATCCGGCACCGGCAAGGAGGTGCTGGCGCGCCTCGTCCATGCCCGCTCCAATCGCGCCCGCAAGCCGTTCATCTCGGTCAACTGCGCGGCGATCCCCGAGAACCTGCTCGAATCCGAACTGTTCGGCCATGAGAAGGGCGCCTTTACCGGCGCCATCGCCCGCCGCATCGGCAAGTTCGAGGAAGCCTCCGGCGGCACCCTGCTGCTCGACGAAATTTCCGAAATGGACGTGCGGCTGCAGGCCAAGCTGCTGCGCGCGATCCAGGAGCGCGTCATCGACCGCGTCGGCGGCACCAAGCCGATCGCCGTCGACATCCGCATCCTCGCCACCTCGAACCGCAATCTCGCCGAGGCGGTGCGCGCCGGCACCTTCCGCGAGGACCTGCTCTACCGTCTCAACGTCGTCAATCTGAAGATCCCGCCGCTGCGCGAGCGCCCGGCCGACATCCTCGAATTGGCGCAGCATTTCGTGAAGCTCTATTCGCAGGCCAACGGCATGGCGCCGCGGCCGCTCTCCGCCGAGGCGCGCAGCGCTTTGGTGCTCAATCCCTGGCCGGGCAATGTGCGC
>Ga0182741_1003123_pt1 | contig 18026 bp, 21 predicted proteins | sample eDN5th37CBELigOP_FD_128874 | JGI IMG/M metagenome (GOLD analysis project Ga0182741, IMG submission 128874) | Enriched Organic Plus compost microbial communities from Emeryville, California, USA - eDNA 5th pass 37_C BE-Lig OP (version 2) (version 2) ...
CAGGAGGTAGGCCATGGCGCAGATGTCACCGCCGGGGAGAGGAGAGGCGAGGACCTCCAAGAGAGCATGGCAGTCCTCGACGGCGCGATGGCCCTGATGGAACCAGCCACATTGGGAGAGCAGATAGCCGAGCTTTGAGCCTTCGAAGCCGAACTGGGGCCAGGACACCTCGGCATGTGAGCAGGCCCAGGCCTTCACGGCAAAGCCTTGCGTCAGACGCTCGCAGAAGGAGCGGCCGAAGCGGGCATCCCTCAGGAGCGGTCTTCGGCCTCCCGAAGGTGGAGCAATGGATCCGCCAATTCCTGGATGGGAAGCTCGAGCTGATCCTACTTCAGAAGGCGCACGTGGAGTTGGCAGCCTTAAGCGAGGACACTGACGTTGTGACGTCTTCCACGATATGATTGGAGACGTGCCTGGGCCGGGGCGGTGGTGAAACTCGCCGCCGACTTTCGGTTGTGTCGTACCCGTTACTTCGGCGTGACACGCTCACGCGCCATCCGTCACTGTGTCACGCAATTGATACGATTGCCTCGTTTCCTGAATCGTTTTTCCGCAATTTGCCCTGCGTTTCAGGCAACTCGTTTTAATGCAGGACACATCGATATGCCTCAAAGCCTTAGTGCGACAGGTTGCCCCGCTGCCCCGCTCACGGCATCAAGCTTGTTTCGACAGTCCTGGCCGGCCTCGGCGAACCTCATATGATAGAGGGCGACATCCCATTGCGTGCGCCATGTCTCCAGAGCGGCGGGCTCGGCATCCACCGGAGGAGGGATGGCGGCACTTCGAGTTGGCGGGTGACGTTCCTCGGGGTGGAGGACGTCGTGCAGCCTGCAAGGGCGAGGGCGGCGACTATGTAGACAACGATCTTTGTCGCGTGAACCTCTACTGCTCGAGTGCTTCGAGGAGAGAAGTGGCCGGGCCATCTTCGAAGGGAGGTGCGGCACTGACGGTCTCTTCTTCCAGCCTGGGCGGGTCAACGTTCTCAACAGCCGCAGCCTGGGCCTTCTCGTGCGCGGCGTCGGCCCCTATGGCCTGGGCAAGTTCCCAGGCGAACCCGTAAACCCCGACGGTCTCGCGGACTGGTATGCGCCCCATGCGGCCGCATGGGTCCGGCACGCGCTCCCCTCGACGACACTCTGGTTCTGGTGCTCCGAGATCGGCTCGGCCAAGGCGCACCCCGCCCTCGAGATGCATGGCTGGTAGTACGAGGAGACCGTCGTCTGGGACAAGGGCATCGCCCACATCGCTGGAAACGTGAACTCGAAGACCATCCGCGGCGTCTCTGTGGTGACCGAGCTGGCGGTCCGGTACACGCGGAAGCTGACCCTACCGGACTGTGACGGCCGCCAAATCCTGATAAAGGAATGGCTGCGCGCTGAGTGGCAGCGGAGCGGCCTGCCGATGTCACAGTCCAACGAGGCCTGCGGCGTCGCCAACGCGGCCACGCGCAAGTACCTGACGCAGTGCCACCTCTGGTATTTCCCGCCCGGCGAGGCCGTCGTCGCGATGAGCCGCTGGTGCATGAAGCACGGCGCCCCAACAGACCAGCCGTACTTCTCCATCGACGGGAAGACCACGCCGACGGCGGAGGCCTGGGACGCGCTTCGCTCGAAATGGACCCACGTCCACGGCGTTACGAACGTCTGGCGCGAGCCTCCGGTCCACGGCAAGGAACACCCGAAGGGCCCCGCCAGCTTAGCTGGGAAATACGCCCACGCGAACCAGAAGCCGCTGGCCCTCATGGAGAGGCAGATTCTCGCCTGCACCGACCCCGGCGACGTGGTGTGGGAGCCTTTCGGCGGGCTGTGCTCGGCCTCCGTGGCCGCCATCCGTACGGGCGCCGCGCCCATGCGGCAGAACTGAATCCGGCGTTCTACGACTTGGCGGCCGAGCGCCTCCGCGCGGCCGCCAAGGAGACCCGCGAGACGAGAGCGGTATGATCGTGAGGAAGTCCGAGAGGAGGTATGGGCGGCTGCCTGCGGCTGCGTTCAACAACCTGCCTGATGAGGTCCCGACCTACCGCTGGGACGCTCCTGACGAGCCGACGACCGATGCATGGGAGCACTACGAACTCTGGGAACGGGTCGTCGAGACGCTCTACGCCCTGCATGCCTATTTCATGATCGAGGGCGGCTCCCGGTGATCCCGGCTGCGGACCTGCATGCCGCGAACACGCCCCTCGGGGCCGTTATCGAGGACTCGATCCCTCGGACGCTGAACACACTCCGTACGCTTTGGGACCCGGACAGACACTACTCGGCCTATGCCCTCGCGAGGCAGCCGCAGACTTTCCCAGACGTGCCGTTCCGGAAGATGTCGGGCGGGAGCTACGAGACGCTCTTCGGGATAGAGGTCAAGAGCTGGTACATGCTCGCCAAGGAGTCCGAGCCTTCCTTCCGGTTCTACGTCATCCGGGACTTCTGCCATCCTGCGGACGTCTGCGTCTTCTATCCGTGGGCCCTCGACGGCGCCGTGTCGGGCAAGCCGATCCTGTTCCGGCCGCTGATATGCGGAGCGAGGAAGGCAGCCCGCCTCCGTAATGTGTCCTGGGTGGCGAAGGCGCAGGATGCGGACTGGGCAAGGATCGACGCTCCGGCAGGGCCGTTCCGTTTCAATCCCACCCGTGAGGACCGCTTCAACGACAGCGCGCCCCGCGACATGGGGAACAACATGGGGCGGCTTGCCCGGACCGGAGTATGGACGGCGGAGATCACTCGGCTACTCGCCGAGGAGCGGATATAGGGAATCCCGCTCGTCGCGTGGCAGGCCTTCCTCGCAGCATTCAAGGAAGGCACCTCGCTCGATGATTCGATGGCCGACATCCGCAGGATCGCGGATCGGCAAGGCTCCCCCGGAGGATCGCCCCAGGAGATCGCGCTGGCAAAGCTCACGGAAGGATTGAGCGACCTTCTCGGGGAGAAGGGCTAGATGACTCAGGCCGTCGGCTCCCTTGCCGGGGCAGGCTTTAGCTTCCGGCGGCCCTTGCCGTCGGCCGGGGCGACCTTCTCGACCTCGTCGGCAAGGACCGCCTGCTCGATGGCGGCGACCTGCTTCTGCGTCTCGGTCTCCTCGCTGTCCCCGGCCATGGTGGCAGCCGCCAAGACAGCGTAGGCCGTAGAAGTCGAGCTGGCCCTGCGTCCGCCTCGTCTGTTCAGTCCTCCCAAAGCCTCTGAAGGTCGGGATATGGCGTGCGGGGACGGATTGCTGAGGTCGCTTGGCGTGACGCACTCGCTTCCATCACACCGCGGATGCGTCCCGCATTTTGCGGGCATCCTCGATGGCCGCATCGACCGCGCGGTCCTCATCTACCCTGCCGGCTACCGTTGCGCTGCCGTGGCCTTCCACCCTCGAGCCGCCCTCGAGGCGTGGGGAGAACACTGTCGCGTATACGACGACAGTCGCGGACATCTCCGTCTCGGTTGGCTCGAACGGCTTCGCTCCGGAGCGGGCTTGAGCTTGGGCCTTGTCGATGGCAGCGGCTTTGATCCGATCAATGACGTCATCATTGTACCTGCCGCCGGACAGCACGATGCTAGCAATCTCCTCCTGACACCACTTCTTCGGGCTCGATGCGTAGGTCAGCGTTACGACCCCCATCTTGACAGTCGCTATCGCCAACGTCCTGTCCTCGTTGTTCACAACGTACTTCAGATCCGCCCTGCCTGTCGCGCCTCGTCGAGGAAGGGCATCGTGGGCGTATGCCGGGGCAGTCATGCCTCCATCTCATTACCTCAAGCCAAGTAGAAGGACTTCGTTGCCCCGTCGGCATGCTCCTCCAGCCGAGTGCTCAAACGATCGTGCCATCAGAGTCAGAGATCTTCAGAAGGTGGCCTCGCCATCACGACCCGATGAACCCGCTCCTTCGCATGATCTGGATTGAAGCCAGCCTCAACCAAATCGCGCTTTGCTCGCCTGGCAACAGCAGCAAGGAACCGTGCTACACCGCGGGCATCCTGACCGCGGTGTTCGGCGGTGACTTCAGTGAGAGCTCTCAGAAGCGCTCGACGCACTTTGTCGCTGGTCGGAGCACCGGACCCATGCAGCCGAGCGCGGTAGCGCCTCTGCCGCCTCGCCGCGGCGGCTTTCCGCTTTACTTTGTCCCTACCATGGCTCATGACACATCCCTTGCGGTGAAGCGGACGCCGGATCGTGTCCGCTTCACCGCAAAGCTCGGTCGTCTGCATGAAATGAACTAACTGGATGCCTCTGCCGGCGGATCGGGAATGATCATACGTGGGCGGAGCTTGCCCTTCCATACGTCCGCGCAGATCTTCCCGGGAATCCCGGCACGACTTGCGAAAGCAACGCTCAGGATCTTCATGATCACGTCCGAACCGGTCCGCCCGCAGCGAGGATCATGATTGCCGCGTCGGCGAGCGAGAGGCGCGCATTAGCCGTCGTGGGCTCCGGCGCGCCTTTCGCGACAGCTTCGCGCTGCCTCTGGCGGCTCTCCCTCTTCGACTCTGTCTTGTACGCTCGCAACTCGTCCGGGGTCACGTGAGCGATTACTTTACCCGAATTGCCGGGTTTGCGAGGGCTGGATTCCTTGAGCGCATTGTGGAGACGCATCAGTCGTTGAGCGTCAATCTCTTCAGAATTCGTCACGCGCTGGCCCCTCGCTATTGATCTCATAGTGATCTGCCGGCGCGCCAAGTGCAAATCGTTTCGACATGTCGAAATTCAGACGTGTCGCACCTATCGCGGGCCATTCCTGTGTCGCGTCATGCACCCGGAGCCGCAACCTGGGTGCACGCAGTGACACGCTAATCACCGTACGGTGCGAGGTTAGAACTGGACCGGAGGGACATGGTCGACAGAAGCCCCTGCACGAAGCGCCCCAACACGGTAAGAAAAAAGAATCGGCAGGCGGCCCGGGCGGGATCCGGGATGCACATGGGGAGCCAGGCACCGACTGCGGGATTCAGTCACTGTCGGGAAGACGGAAGGCGCCAAATCTCTTTCTTTCTGAATCGGGCGAGAAAACGGGCGTCAGGGCCGGATAAACCTTTGATCCAAAAGGAGCCGTCAACTTTCATTTTGTCCGGTTGGTTGCAAGCCCACTTCCTGCCCAGGGCATTTCGTCCGGTAAATCGCAGGGAACCGTACAGAATCCCTTTAACCCGGCTCCATTCCAGTCCCTTTTTGAATCCTCGCGCTGGCGAGGGCTTCCTTACCCAAAACCGCAGGCGGCATCTAACCCGGTCAACAATCATTTCGTCCGGTTGATCACAACGCCGGGCACCCAGCCGTTCCATTCCGTCCACCAAGATTGCGCCGGCGGACGAAATGGCCAACCATTCTGTCCAAGGGATGTGGGGAGCGGACGAAATGACACTGCTGAAGCGAAGGGGGTACTTCCGCCCGGATCATCGCGGTGGTTTGGAGCGGGCGCTCGAGAGCAAGGAGACCCTCGATACCGTCGCGCCGGAGACGCCGCGCCCGGTCGAAATGCTGGAGCAGATCGCCGTTCACGGCGTAGACCGGCTGACGACCACCGACTGGGCATTGCACGAGCTTCTCGTGTCCGCCGCCTACGAGCGGGACAAGGTGATGGCGGCGGAGGCCTTCTCGCTCCCGATGTCGCAGGCGCTGGTGTTTCTCGGACAGCACGCCCGTCGCGCCACCGTTCGCGAGTCCCTGGCCCGCCTGCGTGACACGACAGTCACCTACGGGATCAAGGGCGGGCGCCTGTACGAAGGCGTGCCCATGATCGTCGGATGGACGTCACGTGACGAGGTGTCCGACGAGATCGAGTACGTCCTGCCGAAGCCGATCCGCACGATGATGGCGAGCATGCCGGACTATGCCTACCTAGAACTCGATGCCATCGGCCGGATGAAGGCGCGCAACGGGTCAGGCATCAGACTCTACCGTGGGCTGGCGCGGGCGATGGCGAGGAAGAAGTGGCTGCCGCGCGCGGACAACCTCCACGTCATCGAGGTCTCGGCCGAAACAATGGTCCGCTGGCTCGGCTACGCCGAACCCAACGGTAAGCCCCTGCACATCGGCCATCTGCGGGAGCGGGCCGTCGAGCCAGCCATCCGCGACCTCGTGCACGTCAAACGATTTGAGGTCGTTGGCGAGGGAGAAGGAATCGTCGAGCGCGTCCAAGTCCGCCGCGCGAGGAGGAAGGGCGCCCCCATTGAGACATGGATCTTCACGCTGCGCCTCAACCGCCCCCCCGAGTATCACCTGCACACGGCAGGCATCAGTGACGAGGCACTCGTTCATGTGGGAGGCGCCGACGAACCTCGGTTCCGTGTCCACAAGAGGCTCTGGTTGAGGGCTGCCGAGCTGGCCCGTAAGCACCGCGTCGCGAGCAGTGCGATCCCGATCTCCTGGGCATGGCTTGTGGCCGTCCGGGAGGCGCTTAACGGCGCCCCCGGGACCAAAGGCTACGAGACGAGGCTGCGGGGCCAGCGTCTTCTTGATGTCATCGACGAGAGGGGTGCGCGGGCCGCTGCCTGGCACTGGTTCATTGAAGAGTTGGAGGAGCCTGACCTGCTCTCGCAGCCGGACGTCGGCGGGAGGTCCTGGTACTACACCGCGCGCGACGCGAGGGCGGCCCGCATCCAGCGGTGGAAGGCGTCCAAGCAGAGGGCCGGCAGCCCGCGCCCGGTGCTCGCGGCTCCTTCGCCGACGGTCGTCTCGAAGGCCGTCTCCGAACCGCTGCGGGAGGAGGCTCCCAAGGCTTCGGGAATCGTGCCGATGGCGCCGCTGTCCTGGGTTAAATTCGTCCTCGACGATGTCGCGACTGCGAGCGACGCCGAGGCGATGCAGGAGTCGATCTTCGCGATGACACTCTCCGGCGATCCGGACGCCCCGGTCGACGGCACGATCTGCTACAGCACGGGCCTCGGCACGGACACGCTCTGCCTCGGCGAGCTGCCGATCTCGGAGCGGGACCTGTCGTTCATCGCGAGCCGGCACGAAAGGATCATCGAAGACGTGCGATGTGGACGGACGGCGGCGTGACGCGGGACGGGAGGACGGCATGACGGGGAGGGAAACATGGATGGCAGGGTCGTGACGGTGCGAATGAAGTATTACCCGGCGTCGGAGGTGCTCATCGCCGCGATGGAGGCCGTGCGGTCGTGGCCGTGGACGGGCGACGCCGCCGTGCCCGTCCGGCTGGAATACGTCCTCTGGGCCGGGGGGAAGACGCAGCACTTCGCCTTTGGCGGGGTGGCCTGGACGCAGGCTGACGCCGAGGCGCTCGCCGAGACCGTGGATGCCATCGACGTCATCACGTGCGCCGTGCCCGTAGACCCTGCCGCCCGCAAGGTGGCGGCGGCGAAGCGCCACAAGGCGCAGGGGGACGTAAGGCCTGCGCCGGACCCGGCATCGCTCGTGAAGCCCTCCCTGCGCTTCCTGCTCGACGCCGCCGCACGGGAGGAGGCGGGCCGCCTCGGCGACCGCCTCGAGGCCCTCTCGGTGGGGAACCCAGCGCTGGCGGCGCTGGCGGCTTCTCTGAGAGAAGACTTCCCAATCATGGCGCGGACCGACGAAGCTCTCGGCGGGCAGCTCCGCGAGGTGCTGCGGCAGGCGGGAACGCTCCCGCGCCAATCGCGCGACGCCTTTGATGCGCTGGCGATGCGGCGGGTGGCGTGGGCGATCCGGGACGGCAGGCCGCACGACCTCACGCCGACCTTCGTCGCCGGAAAGAAGAAAATGGGACTGCTCGACCGGGCGCTCATGGAGATCGGCAACCTGCGCCGATGGATGGAAAGGGAGAGCGCGAAAGCCGCCGCCAGCTCCGAGCAGGCCGACGACTGCCCATTCTGATCCTTGTGGGATCTTTTTCCAGGGCTCGTTGACAAGTCGTGGGCGAGCCCTTTATCTCTGCCGTCCTCAACGGAGAGCAGTCCCAGTGCAGAAGGCCCATTGCATACGCTGACCTGACGTCAGATCGCCCGCCCAAACGGCGGGTGTAACCGTATGCATGGAGGGACTCTTTGACTCACGGCAATCCCAGGCGACCACGCCGGCGACCGCTCGATCTTTCTGAACTTCGAGAATCCTCACTCATCGCAGATCTGATTTCCTCTGGCGTCGACGAACTCGAGCCGGACCCGGTCGAGCTCGCGATCTCGCCAATTCTGTCGCACTGGTCTGTCGCCGAAGGCCCACGGCTTATCGGTATCGACGAATGGGAAACCGTGCTCGCTCTCGATGTCTGGTCAATCAGTCATTGCCGCACGTGGGCCCAGACGTCAGATGGGGTCGTCCGTCTCCGCGACCAGTCGCGGATTCCTCTCGCGATCACAAAGGAGGGAAGCCGATGATCACCGTCGACGCCCACGGCAGATTTGACCGCGATCTGGTACTCCGCGAGATCGAACAGCTTCAGACACTCGCACGCGACCTCCGGCGACTGCTCGACGGCACGCCGGCAACCCTTTGCGCTGACGCGCCAATGATTGACTGCTGGCAGCCCGCACTGCGTCATGAGCCGTGCCTCGCCGGATACGTCACCGGCCATCAGCTCGGAATCGGCTGCTCAGACCGAGTCACTGTCACGTCCGGACTGTGGAATCTCGACACTCGCAGGGGCTGTGCCCGGACGCTGAGTCGTTGGTACCGGCTCGGACACGAGCGCCCAGGGAGGGACCACTGATGTCGCTCATACGACCCATGCACACAACCTGACGCCGGACGCATCTCGCCCGGCGACGACCGGACATGAGAAAGCAGCGCCATGGCGACAGAGCGAACAACACCCCCAGAGCATTTTCCGATCGAGCGCGTATCCGTGCTCAGAGACGTCGATTCCGCGCTCAATGCAGCAGTCGCGGCATCAGAGCCAGACGTCGTCACTAGGATTTTTGAGCTCGCCGAGCCACTGAAGACATCGGATTGGAATTCCGCCGAACGGCTGAGGGACACACTGCTTCCTGCGGTGCGTGACGAGTCTCGAACTTACATCTGGTACGCATGCGCTGTGGCCGGCGTCCCCGGCGCCGCCGAGTGGATTGCTACGGCTTTTGCACGCGCAGCGTTGGAGCTTGAGGTCTGGATTGCGCTGGAAGGCTGGAAAACGCCGGAGTCCATTGACGATAAGGCTGATGAATCCGTTCACGAGCGACTTCGCACTGCGGCCATGGCGTCGGTGTCCTGGAGCGCTGTCGCTGGGGCGCCGGCTCACGAGCACATCACAGGCGGCTCTCCAGGCGTGCATGCAGAGCAAATTGCGGCTGAAATCGACGCGATGCTGTGGAGCACCGTGCATGCCGCAGCATGGCGATGCGGCTACCGCGACGGGAAGCGCGTGCGTGAGCAGCGCGCACAAGAAGATCTCTGCAAACTTCTTTCCGACGACCCGACTCCGGCCAGTCAGTCGACGTTGTTTCCGCCTGAAAACGGGGTCGTTGTGGTTCATCGCATCGCCGCAGATACGACGACTGGCGGAAAGGAAGCCGCCGCATCTGTGAGATCCATCCTCGGCCGCCCGCTTCCGCTCGTGCGCGGCGACGTCGGGAACGTCGCCGCCGCCAGGGCCACGCTCGCCGCCGAGTTTCCCCACGCCGTCGCCGTCATCGACGCGCTGCTCTCTGACGTCCGACCAACCGACCCGATCCGGTTTCAGCCCTGCGTGATTGTCGGCGACCCAGGCGGGGGCAAGAGCAGGCTCGCACGACGCCTGCTCAACCTGCTCTGCGTCGGATCGGGAATGCTTGATGCGGCGACGACCACGGACATGGGAATCGTCGGTAGCCCCCGGCGGTGGGCGTCCGGTTATCCATCGCTCCCGGTGCTGACAATCGAGCGGCACGGCGTCGCGAACCCAGCCATCGTCGTCGATGAGATCGAAAAGGCAGGCAGGTCAACGGCCGGGTCGATCTACGACCCGCTGCTCTCCCTTCTCGAGAGGACGACGGCGCGTCGATGGCGTGACCAGTTCCTCGATGCCGAGGTAGACGTGAGCCACGTCTCTTGGATCTTCACCGCGAATGCGCTCGACGGCATCCCCGGACCGCTTCGGAACCGCTTGCGAATCCTTCGGATGCCCCGTCCCGGGAGGGAGCACGTCCCCCGAATCGCGATGCAGGTGCTGCGCGAACTCCTGCGGGAACGGGGCATCGACGAGCGCTGGGAGCCGCCTCTCGACGGCGAGGAAATCGCAGCGATTTCGGCCGCCGTAGGCGACGAGGTGAGCGTGCGAGACTTGCAGAGATACGTCGCGGGTGTGCTCGGCGCCCGCGCGAAGGGTGCCACCAGGAACTGATGGAGAACAGACATGCTGACTGACGACGTCATCAAGGACGATGGCTGGCGCGAGGAACTGAACAGGCGCTTCGGGTGGATGGGCGGCGAGCACGGACTCTATTTCGAGTGCCTGGGCGGCTGGCGCTTCGTCCTGAAGGACATGCTCGAGCGCATCGATGCGACCCTCACCGACCCTGAAAAGCGGGAAGTGTTCCGCATCTCGCAGATCAAAGAGAAATTCGGCGAGTTCCGCGTCTATCACAACGGCGACGACCGCATCGACAGGATCGTAGACGCTGCCGAAGCGGCCTCACATATTACTTGCGATGTCTGCGCCGACCGAGGCTGGACGCAAGGCGCTGGCTGGATCTCGACGCGGTGCTCGAAGCACTCCGGCTGGAGAGGCTGATCACATGAAGCTTTGGATTCTATCCGACCTGCATCATGAGCTTCAAGACGAGATCCCGCTGCCGATCCCCGACGCAGACGTCGCGGTCCTGGCTGGCGACATCTCAGCGCCGCTTTCGGATGCATTTTTTTGGGCTGTCAATCGGATCTCGGATCACATGCAAGCCGTGCTAGTGCCGGGCAACCACGAGTTCTATGGGGACTCAGTGATGGGCGGCATCTACCGTGGTCTGAAGGCATACTCGCGTGATCCCCGCGTGCATTTGCTCGTCAATGATTGCGTCGTTATCGGCGGCACCCGCTTCATCGGTAGCACCCTCTGGACTGATTACGCGCTCGATGCCAGCCGCACGTCGCCGGCCGCACGGGATTCCGACATCGCGTGGGCGATGAGGAGTGCCGAGGGGATGCTTATGGATCACCAGAAGATCGCCCGTGAGGACGGCTCGTGGGTGCGGTGGTCCCCGGCTGATGCCCACGCAGCGCACCAGACCGCCCGGACGTACATTGAGTCCGTACTGGAAGTTGAGCACGACGGCCCGACCGTCGTCGTGACCCACCACGCGCCGTCTCCCCTGTCGATTTCTCCGCAGTTCTTCGGCAGCCCACTGAATCCTGCATTCGCGTCGGACCTGACGGCGACGATCATGCGATACCAGCCCGACGTTTGGGTTCACGGGCACGTGCATCACAGCGCCGGCTACCTGGTCGGCGAAACTCAGATCGTCTGCAATCCGAGGGGGTACGAGGGGGAGAATCCTGACTTCGATCCAGCGCTCATTCTGGACATCTTCAGAAAGCAATGATGAGTCTTGGTCACAGGCAGCGGTATCACCTCGGCCGCTACATACGCGAGGCATACGGCACTTCCGACCACAAGATAATCAGGATGACACCGATGCTTTAGACTGAATGCGAGGCAGACGCGGATGCTGTCCTTCTTAACCTCTATGGGGCCCCTATGAACCGGGCGGTTCTGCGAGCTATGTCCAGACACCGCTCGTCCTGTACCAGCGCACTGTCACTGACCTGCAGGCGATCAATAAGACTGAGGCGCTGCTGCGGCCCGCTGGATAAGCGAGGACTCACGGGTTCCTCCGTCACGACAATGCTAGCACATCGGAGCAGGGGCGTCGCCTCACGCAATTTTGGGAAGGGAAGGGCTTCCGCCTCGATTGAAGGGGCGGCGGTGCAATATGCTGGAAGCCAAAATGGAGTTCTTCTGAGCAGTCAGGATTCAGGCTCAAGCAGCCCGCCCAGAGGCGGCCAACTCCAGCGCGCAGGCGAAGATGGTGTGTTTGGAATCAGCTTGGCTCGTCATGACCAGGGCCTTGGGCCACTTGTTGGCGTGAGCCCTGATTGGGGTCGCGTTCTGGTCGAACGATTCCGGTCCAAGAGGGCCCGCCTTCACCTCACAGATACTACCAGGAGAGTTTCGAGTCAGGTTGACAGATCTCTCTAGTCAGGGAGCACATCGCATTGGCGGAGCTTGCCGTAGAAACTCACTAAGGGAAAAGTTGAGCGAAGCTCCTGCAGGCGATCGGATACCATTTGGTGTTGGACTGGAGTCGCATCGGCCCACGTCATGGCTCGATCGTCAAAAATCTGGAGCAGGACGAGTTCCATGGTAGCGAGGGCGAGCACCCAGCGGATCTCGGCAAGATAGTTCTTGCTGTCGCTCCAGCCGAACATCCGTTCGGCGCAATGCCGGGGTCGTTGCGCGTCATGGAAAAAAGGGAACTGCACCTCCCCACAAATCAGGTAGCGTCCAGATTCCAGATCTGTATCGCCTCCATGTCCGAATTGGCCGAGGTCGATCTCTTGATAATAGTCAATCAGGCCATATCCACCGACAGGCAACATCGGGTCGATGGCTTCGTCGCAATCGAACCGAAGGAGCCATGCTCCCATCTTTGCCAAATGAACAGCCAGCGTGATGGAGGTATCCGAAAAGCCGATCTCACGAAGCCTGTCGACACGCTCTTCCCGTCCCTGTTCATCGTCAGGGTCGCGGTGGAGACGATCCACCCGTAATCGTTTGTCATGCACGCCATAGGCAACGCCTCCGCCTCGATGAGTTCGACGTCTTCGTACGTCAGATGCGCTGTCGAAAGGTCCAGGAAAGTGCGTAACGCCATCAGTTTCTCCATGTGCTGACATCAAGCCTGTAATCACTTTTCGAGCGTTGCAACTCCTGAGGGATGATCACGTGAAATTCTTTGCTGCTGTCATGTGCCACCCGATGGTCAACTTTCCCGACGTTCAGGTTTCGTCACTTGCTGGCGAGGCTGGGCGCTATCAGCATCGGATGTGAAAGGAGTGTCACATGCCAATATACACAATGCTTAAAATCTCCTGGGGCCAACTTGAATGGAGTGACTTCCACGAACTCCTTCAACCATCAGACCAGTGGAGCGTCATCGATGTGCGCAGATGCGGCCCGAATATCTGCACCTCGGTTGATGCACTACGCTCTGCGAGCTCCCGGGAGGCTTGGCTGAACGCCGCCCGAAGGGTAGAGTTTCCGCTGTCCCTTGTTGCTCTGGCCGAGTGACAGCCGCGAGGAGTGTCAGTCTGATCTGTGCTGTCTAGGGAAGAGAGATTGTCCCGGCAGTTCCCTCTCAGCATGTGCCGCCTATAGGCGCATCTGTGGGGATGTCATCTGGCTGCGGGCCTCCAGGGTTCATCATTTGTGAAGGGTCGCACGCCAAGCTGCCTTACCCCAATGACGTAGATGAAGTCCGCTGGATCACGGATTGGCAGGCGATGGAAATCACTGTTGTCCAGGCTCTGACGTGCTGCGACGACGATGGGTGGAGGGGGAAGATAAGCCCTGGTGGAAGGTTGAGGACAAGCAGGACAACTACCTAGCCGACCTGGAGGCATGGGATCACATTGCGAGTAATGAGCTGCCGGACTGAGGACGGCGTGCCATCCGCGAGGCGAAGAGGGTGAGGGCCAAGCGGTACTATGATCTCCAAATCAGCGAGGAAACGTTCGACATCATCGGCATACGCTCCCCGCGCGCTTGTCCTGCGGGACAAGGCAGTTAGGATTAGATGATTTTCGTGCTCCTGCGGCTCGCGAATACGGTTTACGAGATGGATTTTTGCGAGCGTGAGATTTAACGCGTCCTCTGAGCTCATTTTGGTCTGTTTGAGATACAAGCACATGAGCTTTGAGTTCGAACATTGAGATAGGTCTCTCTGAAGCTAGGATGGCATAAAGAGAGCGCCAGATGTCTGTCGAGGCAATCCGAGTAGGCCGTCATGGCCTCCCGGTCCTCTTCTATCGCGTAGCTGGGGGCAGCTCTCCGTAGATCATCTCATAGAGAGTGCAAAAGTTGGCACTGTCGACGTGAGAGCGATCACCTCTCACCGTCATGGTCATCGCCCAGCCTTCGCTCGGATCCATCGCCGTGACGAAGAAAGCGAGTGAGGGAAAAAGCTCGCCGAGCTTGCGATAGACCGGCTCGGGCAGGGTACCGGCGGTGCTGATCCAGAGGAGGAGGCCGTCAGGCCGCTTGTCCATGAAGGCGGTTTCCAGGGCATTTTTGCGAGTGCCCCAATATGGGCCTGCGCATTCGTCGTTACTGGGCAGCGGGATGATGCAATCGAAATCGAACCCAAGATCATCGCCCTCCTCATCGACTGTAAAACAGTGATCAAGGAAGTGGGCGATATCCGCTTCAGGACCTGTGATAGCGATGACGTTGTCGACGCGATTGGGCATAGGGCAAAACCTTCCGGTGAAGAGCACTGCCTCAAGTAGAGAGCCAAGGCATCGGGGACAGCAAGCCCTGCTGTCGCGCCGGCAGGGATTTGCGACGATTGGATGCTAAGGACTACCGACGGGTGCAATCCCTGATGCCCGCGCGAATAGTACCGCACCCGCCGGTGCAAAAGAACAGCGCGCTTCAAGTCGGGACCCCGTTTCAACTCAGGCCTGTAAGCTCATCTGGAGGTTCATCGTCACCAAAGAGCGGAGGTAGTCGCAAGTGTCAATGTGAGTCTTCCGAAGTCCATCTTTCGACTTCAGGATCGGTGCTCCTTCTACTCCAGTTAGGTCAGTCGAGGAGCTTCATGCTTCATATGGATGACCTGACTGGGCTCTGGAACCAGGCCCATTGAGAGCCTACTGCATGATTGCTGATGTGTGTAGCTGTTGTTGCAATCGCCCCCATTGTCACCGGTGCCGGCGGGCGGTAGCCTAGGGGTGACTGGAGGCACACGCGGTTGTAATGATCCCCAGGCGCTGATGATCACCTGGGCTTCTTTCTGGCTGTAGAAGATCTCCAGCTTCATGCATTCATCGCTGAGTTTCCCATTGAAGCTCTCACCGTACCCATTCTCCAACGGGCTACCGGGCAAGCCGCCATACTCCTTGCGCCAGCGGAAGTAGCTCTGCTCGGAGATCGCAGCCTCCTTGCAGGTGAGTGCGATGCTCTTGCTTTGGACGGGTTGCACCTCCACTGGATGCAACTTCATGATAATCTCCTTCGAATTAAACCTCTTCTTCGGCATCTTGAGCTCATTGGTTCCAGATCAAGCCTCTCAATCAACTTGGTCCAATTCCACCCAGACAGGCCACTCTCACGTGGGCGGACCATTCGCATCGCATGCAAACGCGCTGTGGGATTGGGAGAGGGGCACTCGAACAGATGGATTGGTGGAAAGCGCGAGGCAATGATGCGACAAGTCTGTATCCAACCGACGTCGGCAAGATCGGTCACGTCACCAGCGGCCATACGCTCGAGCGGGGTCTGACCTTCGAAGAAGGCATTTGGCTGCTTAATCTAAGCTGCCCGGTAGATCCGGCTGCCAGTACATGAATTGAAGAGCCTTCCAATGCCGGCAACGTAGCCGATCCGGTGGAGTGAATCTTCAGGGATGCGTCCAGACTTCTTTTTCCACTCATAGAAGGTTCGTTCAGCGGGCGAGCCAAGAATTCTCCAGACGAAATCGTTGGCGACGCGCCAACGTTCCATGATGCTGAAGGAGCCCTCAAGGGACGGACTCGCATACACGAAGACTATAGGCCCGTTAAGCTATCAAACTATGTATGGTATGAGCGCCTGCGCGATCTCTTCGCTGCTCTTTCCGGTCCCGTAATCTGAAATATCGCGACGGGACTTATAATCTTCCTGGGTCCACAGGCGGTTCCAGCCGGCCTCCACGGTCTCGACCCATTCCGTCTCATCGCGCAGCGTCACGCAGGGGACACGGTGGAAATAGGCTTCCTTCTGCAAGCCGCCCGAATCCGTGAACACGGCTGCCGAGTTGTGCGTCAGCCAGGCCATGTCGAGATAGCCGAGCGGGTCGATCAGGCGCACACCCTCCGGCGTGAAGCCGCTCTTCTCCATGAGCTTGCGCGTGCGCGGATGGACCGGCATCACGATCGGGGTCTCGCGGGCCCGCTCCGAGAGCCACTGCATTACCCGGGCAAAGCGCGCCGGATCGTCGGTGTTCTCGGCCCGGTGGATCGTCGCGACCGCATAGGTCTTCGGCGCCAGGCCATGGGCCTCCAGGATGCGTGAGCGACCACGGGCCCGCTCCACGGCCGCCAGGGTCACGTCGTACATGACATCGCCCACCGCATGGACGCCCTTGGTGATGCCCTCATTCCTGAGGTTGTCCACAGCGGTCCGGGTCGGGCAGAAGAGTAGGGCGCTCAGATGGTCGGCGACGACCCGGTTGATCTCCTCCGGCATGCGCCGGTTGAAGGAGCGCAGGCCCGCCTCCACATGCGCGACCGGGATGTGCAGCTTGGCGGCCGCGAGCGCGCCGGCCACGGTGGAGTTGGTGTCGCCGTAGATCAGCACCCAGTCGGGTTTCTCGGCGATCATGACCTCTTCGAGCTTTTCGAGCATCCGGCCTGTCATGGCGCCATGGCCGAGGCTGTTGACCTCGAGGTTGTGCTTGGGCGGGGGAATGTCGAGCTCGTCGAAGAACACGTCCGACATGGCGGCATCGAAATGCTGGCCGGTATGGACCAGGATCTCGGAAAAGCCGCCATGGGCGAGAAGCGCATGGCTCACCGGAGACGCCTTGATGAATTGCGGCCGCGCACCAACAACCGTCAGAACTGTCCGTGACATCGCGTTTCTTCCTATCGAAGAGAGCCGGAAGGTGTGTTCCGGCTAAAGCCTCAGTTCCAGTCGAGCGAGCGCCCCACCACTTTTCGCCAATGGGCGTATAAGCGCTCTCGGGCAGCGGAGTCGAGTTCCGGCGTCCAGCGCCGGTCGACGGCCCAGTTCTTCACGAGATCGTCCGTTCCGGCCCAGAAGCCCGTGGCAAGGCCTGCCGCATAGGCCGAGCCGAGGGCCGTGGTCTCGATCACCCGCGGCCGAACCACCGGCACGTCGAGGATGTCGGCCTGGAACTGCATCAGCAATTCGTTGACCACCATGCCGCCGTCGGTGCGCAGCTCCTTCACGGCGATGCCGGTGTCCTTGGTCATTGCGTCCAGCACCTCGCGGGTCTGGAAGGCCGTGGCCTCGAGGGCCGCGCGGGCAATGTGCCCCTTGTTGGCGTAGCGGGTCAGGCCGCCGATCAGGCCCCGTGCCCCGGCGTTCCAGTGGGGCGCATAGAGGCCCGAGAAGGCCGGCACGATGGTGACGCCGCCATTGTCCTCGACCGTGCGGGCGAGCGGTTCGATATCGGTCGAGGCCTGGATGAGGCCGAGATTGTCCCTCAGCCACTGCACCAGCGCGCCGGCGATCGCGATCGAGCCCTCGAGGGCATAGACGGGCTTCTTCTGCCCGAAGCGGTAACCCACCGTGGTCAGGAGGCCGCAGGTGGACGGGTAGGGGGTCTCGCCGGTGTTCATCAGCATGAAGCAGCCGGTGCCGTATGTGTTCTTGGCCTCGCCCGGCTGGAAGCAGGCCTGGCCCACGAGCGCCGCCTGCTGATCGCCCAGGATGCCCGCGATGGGAACGCCCTTGAGCGGCCCCACGGCCTCGCCATAAACCTCGCTCGACGAGACGATGGTGGGCAGGCAGGCGCGGGGAATGTCGAAGAGGCTCAGGATCTCGTCGTCCCATTCGAGCTGACGCAGGTCCATGAGCTGGGTGCGGCTGGCATTGGTCACGTCCGTGATGTGGCAGCGTCCGCCGGTCAGGTTCCACACGAGCCAGGTATCGACGGTGCCGAAGAGCGCCTCGCCGGCCGCCGCCTTCTCCCGAGCGCCCGGAACGTTGTCGAGAAGCCAGCGCAGCTTCAAGCCCGAGAAGTAGCTGGTAAGGGGCAGGCCGGTTTTGTCTCGCAACCGGTCCGGGCCGCCTTCACGGGAGAATTCCGCGACGAGCGGGTCGACGCGCGTATCCTGCCAGACGACCGCGTTATAGAGCGGCTTACCGGTGGCCTTGTCCCAGAGAAGGGTCGTCTCGCGCTGGTTGGTGATGCCGATCGCCG
>Ga0182741_1003127_pt1 | contig 18012 bp, 18 predicted proteins | sample eDN5th37CBELigOP_FD_128874 | JGI IMG/M metagenome (GOLD analysis project Ga0182741, IMG submission 128874) | Enriched Organic Plus compost microbial communities from Emeryville, California, USA - eDNA 5th pass 37_C BE-Lig OP (version 2) (version 2) ...
AGCAGCGCCGCGATCCGCTCGCGCAGCGCCGCGGCACTCGCGTCGGGATCTTCGGGAAGCAGCGCGAGTTCGGCGCCGTCGACGTTCGAGCCGTCGATGCCGGACGCCGCCTGCACGATGCCCAGCTTGTTCTCGGTGATGAGGGTGCGGCCCTTGCGGGCGAGCACCCGCACGGCCTCCTGGTTCACCAGGCGTCGGCGCAGCGCGTCGCGGGCGTCGGGCTCGGTGGGGGAGGGCACGATCCGTCCCTCGACCTTCGAGACCACCTTGGAGGTGACGACGAGGACGTCGCCGTCGGCCAGCCAGGGCGCCGCCTGCACGATGGCCGCGGCGAGATCGTCGCCGGGCCGGAACTCCGGCAGCCCGGCGACGGGCCGGATCTCGATCGGGCCGCCGGGAGCGTGGTCGCGCACGGCGGGGTCGGTGACGGTGTCGGGGGACATCACAGGTTCGCTCCGGCCAGTTCGAGGGCGGCGCGGGCCATCTCGGCGGTCGCGTCGGTGTCGGTCATGAGCAGCGGCACGGAGCGGACCTCCACACCCGGCACCTCGGCGGTGTCGGTGGAGTGCACGAGCCAGCCGTCGAGGATGCCGGTGCCCGAGCGGGCGCCGTACCAGCGGCCCACGGCCTCCGCGCTGGTCTCGACGCCGATGACGTCCAGGCAGGCGTCGGCCATACCGCGCAGGGGCTTTCCGTCGATGACCGGGGACAGGCCCACGACTTTGGCGGAGGTGGTGCGCAGGGCACCGCGGATGCCGGGGATCGCGAGGATCGCACCGACGCTCACCACCGGGTTCGACGGGGCCAGCAGCACCGCGTCGGCGTTCTCGATCGCCTCGAGGACACCGGGGGCGGGCTTGGCCTCCTCCGCGCCGATGTGCGCGAAGCTGTGGGTGGTCACCTGGGCGCGGTGCCGCACCCACCACTCCTCGAAGTGCACGGCGCGCTGTTCGCCGTCCTCGGGATCGGTGATGACGACGTGGGTCTCGCTGCGGTCGTCGGAGGCGGGCAGCAGGGTCACGCCCGGCTTCCAGCGTGTGCACAGCGCTTCGGTGATCGCGGACAGGGGGTAGCCGGTGCGCAGCATCTGCGTGCGGATGAGATGCGTGGCGATGTCGCGGTCGCCGAGACCGAACCAATCGGGGATGGCGCCGTAGGCGGCGAGTTCCTCCTTGGCGCTCCAGGTCTCACCGGCGCGGCCCCAGCCGCGTTCCTCGTCGATCCCGCCACCCAGGGTGTACATGCAGGTGTCGAGGTCGGGACAGATCCTCAGGCCGTGCATCCAGACGTCGTCGCCGACGTTGACGATCGCCGTGATGCGGTGCGGCGCGTCCGGATCCGGGTCGACGCCGGGGGAAATATCGAGAAGTCGGCGCAAACCTTTGAGAAAACGCGCCCCACCGACACCTCCGACCAATACAGTCACATTCACGGGCCAAGCCTAAGCGGTGCACCCCGCACCCGGTCGCGCGCCATCCGAAGCGGCTCGAGGCAAACCGGCCGATGATATGTGAACAGCGCCGCTCCGCTTGACCGCGACACACCCGAAGTGTGTAATCACATACGTGTCATTCGGTAATCGAATCCGAGTTTCCTTGCGGTGATCCCGCATTCGAACGACTGTTCGACGAATGGCAGCGGGTTGACCCCCGGTCATGATTCGGCGCTGCAGGTGAGGAGGGACAATGGCCGGCGAGCGCGACATCTTCGAGCTCACTCGGACGGACACTGCAGGCGAGAGCGTCTGTGACGATCCGGATTACGGGGCGCCCATCCTGAGTTTGATCTCGGGGTTCGGAGACCCGGACGACGGTGGGGAACAGTGGCAGGAGCGTGCGCTCTGTGCACAGACCGACCCGGAGGCATTCTTCCCCGAGAAGGGTGGCTCCACGCGGGAGGCCAAGCGCATCTGCATGGGCTGTGAGGTTCGGGACGAATGTCTCGAATACGCCCTCGCTCACGACGAGCGGTTCGGTATCTGGGGCGGACTTTCCGAACGGGAACGTCGCCGCCTCAAGCGCGGAATAGTCTGAGAACGGTTTCCGGCCCGGTACGGGGAGTACGGGCCTGAGCCGAGACATCCGACGCCAGGTCGACACAGGCCGGGCATCCGTTGGGGGACGGGTGCCCGGCCTGTGTCGTATCCGTGAGAGGTCCTCACGATCGCGGTGCGATCAGTCCTCACGATCGCGGTGCGATCAGTCCTCGTCCTCGTCGAGATCCGGGTCGACGACCTCGGGTTCGACCCCGAGATAGGTCGCGACCTGCTGCACGAGCACGTCGTGCACCAGATCCCGCAGATCCTCGGGATCCTTCGCCCGCAGTTCGAGCGGTCGGCGGAACAGCACGATCCGTGCGCGGGTCGCGGCGCCGCGCCGGTCGATGCCGGCGGGCACGAGCCGCGACAGAGGCACCGGACCGTCCGCGACCACCTCGTCGGGCCAGGTGACCGTGTCGGGGTCGCGGGCGCGGATCTTCGGCACCTCGTCCACGGCGATGTCGAGCTTGGTGAGTCGGTCGTGCCACAGACCGTCGATCGGCGCGAACGCCTCGAGCACGAGCAGGTCGAACTTCTCGGCGCGTGTCTTCCAGGCGGGCAGGCTCTGGGGGAGCAGCGGGCCCCGGATTCCCCGGCCGCGACGCGTCACGGAACGGGACGAGACAGGGCGGGAACGACGTGCGCGGACCATGCCATGGACACTACGACACGAAAATCCGGATCCCGGTCACGGTGTGTCCGAATAGTCCTTCGGCGCTCGGCGCGCTACGCTCCCAGTCGTGAGAACACTGCGTCGATGCTGCCGGCCTGGGTGCAAGAACCCTGCTGTCGCGACGTTGACCTACGTGTACTCGGACTCCACCGCCGTTGTCGGGCCGCTGGCGACCGTCGCGGAGCCGCACTCGTGGGATCTCTGCGAGATGCACGGCTCGCGCATCACCGCCCCCAAGGGCTGGGAACTGGTCCGGTACGAGGGGGCCTTCTCGTCGACCACCCCGGACGAGGACGACCTGACGGCGCTGGCAGAGGCAGTGCGCGAGGCCGGCCTGGGGGAGCGGGCCAAACCCGATTCGACCGATGAGAGCTCCGACGACGCGCAGCGCGCGGTCGTGCCCCCCACCGCCCGCACCGGACGGCGCGGACATCTGCGGGTTCTTCCCGATCCCACCTCCTGAGTCCGGTCCCACTAGGCTGATCGGAGTGCGAGGCCGCGGAGGACGGCATCGCACCAGTCGAGTCTCAGGAGCGAAAACAGTGGCGAGAGCTGCCGAGTCGGTGTCAGCGGTCATCAAGGCGTACGACGTCCGCGGAGTGGTCGGTGAACAGATCGACGACGAGTTCGTCCGCGAGGTGGGTGCTTCCTTCGCGCGTCTGCTGCGCAACGAGGGCGGGGCGAGCCGGGTCGTGGTGGGTCACGACATGCGTGCCTCCTCGCCGTCCCTGTCCCGGGCCTTCGCCGAGGGCGTGACCGAGCAGGGCCTCGACGTCGTCACCATCGGCCTGGCCTCCACCGACCAGCTCTACTTCGCCTCGGGCATCCTCGACGCGCCCGGAGCGATGTTCACCGCCAGCCACAACCCCGCCAAGTACAACGGCATCAAGCTGTGCCGGGCCGGGGCGAAGCCGGTCGGCCAGGACACCGGCCTGGGCACCATCACCCGGGACCTGATCGACGGTGTGCCGTCCTACGACGGTCCCCGTGGCAGCATCACCGAACGCGACGTGCTCGACGAGTACGCCTCGTTCGTCCGCGGCCTGGTGGACCTGTCGGAGATGCGCCCGCTCAAGGTCGCCGTGGACGCCGGCAACGGCATGGGTGGGCACACCGTCCCCGCAGTCCTCGGGGCGCTGCCCGTCGAACTGGTCCCGCTGTACTTCGAGCTCGACGGCACCTTCCCCAACCACGAGGCCAACCCGCTCGATCCGAAGAATCTCGTCGACCTGCAGCGGCTGGTCGTCGAGTCCGGCGCCGACGTCGGCCTGGCCTTCGACGGTGACGCCGACCGCTGCTTCGTCGTCGACGAGCGCGGCGAGCCGGTCACCCCGTCCGCGGTGACGGCGCTCGTCGCCTCCCGCGAGCTCGCCAAGGAGCCGGGCGCGACGATCATCCACAACCTCATCACCTCCCGGGTGGTTCCCGAGCTGGTCACCGAGCAGGGCGGCAAGCCGGTGCGCACCCGCGTCGGGCACTCGTTCATCAAGCAGCAGATGGCCGAGACCGGTGCGGTCTTCGGTGGCGAGCACTCGGCGCACTACTACTTCCGCGACTTCTGGGGTGCCGATTCCGGCATGCTCGCCGCGTTGCACGTGCTCGCCGCGCTCGCCGGCGCCGACGGCACGCTCTCGGAGCTGATGAGCTCGTACAACCGTTACGCCGCCTCGGGGGAGATCAACTCCACCGTCGCCGACGCCGACGAGCGCACCGAGGCCGTCGTCGCGGCCTTCGCCGATCGCGCCGTGTCGGTGGACCGGCTCGACGGGGTGACCGTGGATCTGCCCGACCACGCCTGGTTCAACCTGCGTGCGTCGAACACCGAGCCGCTGCTGCGGCTGAACGTCGAGGCGCGGACCGCCGACGAGGTGGACGCTCTCGTGAGGGAGATCCTTTCCGTCGTTCGTGCGTAAGCGGTCGGACAACGGGAATAATCGAGAAGTCGGCACATGTCGTGCCGGTGTCCGTTCGATGACGTGCCGATGTCGTGTCGGCGGAGGGTCGGAACGAGATCGGCGCGACGCCGATGTCGCGGCGGCGGAAGGAAGGTGATGTGGTCGTGACGGCACCGTCACCGCTGTTCGATTTCGACGATGCGGGCAGCGTGCTCGCCGCCGACGTCGACGGCATCCTGCGGAGCGCGGCCCTCGGTGGCGCCCAGATCCGGGCGGTCGCCGCGGCGGTCGAGGAACGACAGCTGGACCGCATCGAGGGGATGCACCCGCGCAGCGTCGTGTTCGTGGGCACCGACGCCCGGTCGCGTCTGGCGGCCCAGCTCGTCGTCGCGCTGTTCTCCGAACAGTCCGCGGTGCCGCTGGTCTCCGCCCCCGCGACCCCGCCCTGGGTGGGTGCCCTCGACGTGGTGGTCGTCGCCGGGAACGACGCCGGCGATCCGCAACTGGCCCGCGCCGTCGACGCCGGTCTGCGCCGCAGCGCCGAGGTCGTCGTCGATGCCCCGGACGAGGGTCCCGTGCGGGCCGTCGCCGCCGGTCGCGCCGTGATGCTGCCCCCGCGCGTGCACGTGCAGACGCGTTACGTGCTCGCGCGGCACGTAGCGGTGCTGTGCGCCGTGATCGGGGTGCTGCAGAGCGCCACGCGGATCCCCGGGCTACCGGCGCTCGCCGACGTGGCGGACGCCGTCGACGCCGAGGCGGCGCGGAACCACCCGTCCAATGAGGTCTTCCACAATCCCGCCAAGGCGCTCGCCGTGCGGATGCAGTCGCGCAGGGTGATCCTGGCCGGTGATTCGGCCGTCACCGCGGTGCTGGCGCGGCACGCCGCCGAGTCGCTGCTGCAGGCCGCCGGGATCGTCGCCGCCGCTGCCGCGCTGAGCGACGTGCTGGTGGCGCGCGACCGGCTGGTCGCCGGGACCACCGCGAGCGGGGAACCGTACGACCCGTTCTTCCACGACGAGGAACTGGACGGCCCGGCGCCGGTGGCGCCGGCACGGGTGTTCGTGCTGAGCACGGATGCGGATCGATCGGCCGCCCAACGGAGGGCGGCAGCATTACCGGATATGGAATTGGTGTCTGTAGTGGGGGAATTCGAGTCGAGCACGGTACCCCCCGTGCTGGAACAGGTGGCCGTGTTGACCGTCCGCACCGAGATGGCCGCCGCTTATCTCGCCCTGGCCGGAGGTCGATAGTGCATCGACTCGAAGGCGCGGTGCGCTCGTACGCCTGGGGGTCGCGCACCGCGATCGCATCCCTGTGCGGCCGGACGGTGCCGTCCGATCATCCCGAGGCGGAACTGTGGCTCGGGGCGCATCCCGCGGACCCGGCGCGGCTCGTCGGCGAGGACGGCGACGCGGTGTCGCTGCTCGAGGTGCTGACGGCCGATCCCGAGACGACCCTCGGGAAGCGTGTGGTCGAGGCCTTCGGGCCACGATTGCCGTTCCTGCTGAAGCTGCTCGCGGCCGAGGAGCCGCTGTCGCTGCAGGCGCATCCGAGTGCGCGCCAGGCGGCGGAGGGTTTCGCGCGGGAGGAGGCGCAGAACATCCCCATCGACTCGCCCGTCCGCAACTACAAGGACGCGAGCCACAAGCCGGAACTCGTGGTGGCGCTGACCCGCTTCGAGGCCCTCGCCGGTTTCCGCGACCCGAAACGCACCGTCGAACTGCTCGAGGCCCTCGCGGTGCCGGAGCTCGATCCGTACGTGGGTCTGCTCGCCGGGCAACCGGATTCGAACGGTCTGCGGGCGCTGTTCACGACGTGGATCACCCTGCCGCCGCCGGCGCTGTCGGCGCTGCTGCCGCGCGTGCTCGACGGTTGCGTGAGCTATCTGGCCGCCGGTGGGAACGGCGACCGCGACTTCGTACCGGAGATCCGCACCGTCCTGCAGCTCGCCGACTTCTATCCGGGCGACGCGGGCGTGCTCGCGTCCCTGCTGCTCAACCGGGTCACACTGCAGCCGGGCGAGGGGCTCTACCTCGACGCCGGGAACCTGCACGCCTATCTGCACGGCATGGGCGTGGAGATCATGGCGAACTCCGACAACGTCCTGCGCGGGGGCCTGACTCCCAAGCACGTCGACGTCCCCGAACTGCTCAAGGTGCTCGACTTCGGCGCGGCCTCCGTACCGATCCTGAAGGCGGAGGAGGTCGCCGCGTTCGAGTGGCGGTACCGGACCCCCGCACCGGAGTTCGCCCTGTCGCGGTTCGAGCTCGGGCCCGGCGACGTCGCACCGGTCGCCGGTGGCAGCCCGCAGATCCTGCTGTGCACCGCCGGTATCGCCCGCGTGGAGTGCGCGGGTGAGAGTGTGACCCTGCGGCCGGGGGACTCGGCCTGGCTGTCGGCCTGCGACCGCGAACCGACGGTACACGGCTGTGCTGCCGACACTCAGGTCTTCCGGGCGCAGCTCGGTGAGGTGTCCTGATCACGTAGACCCCGTTCACGACCGGAGGGCGAGCTCGATGAGCTCGCCCTCCGGCGTTTCTGCACCCCGGGAGATTTACAAATCACTTCAAATGTCTAGACCTCGAACGAAATGCGGTCTAGAGTCAACCACAGAGTGGTGCGCATCACGTCCATGTGGACATACCGGCACCGACGACCGCGACGAGGAGTCGACATGACCACCGCCTCCCCGGGTTCGCCCACCGAACCCGCTGTGCAATGGCACGACCGCAAGCGTCACCTCTGGCTGCTCGGGCTGGTTCCGCCGACCGCCCTGTTCCTCGCCACCGCACTCGTGTGGGGTGGGAACCAGCTCGGCCTGCAGGCCGTCACCCCCGTGATGTGGTGGATCGGCCCCCTGCTCGTCTACGTACTCGTGCCGACCCTCGACCTGTTCATCGGTCCCGACGGCGAGAACCCGCCGGAGGAACTGTTCGAACAGCTCGAGAACGACATGTTCTACCGCTGGTGCACCTACCTGTACCTGCCGTTCCAGTACGCCTCGCTGGTCTTCGCCTGCTATCTGTGGTCGGCCGGCGATCTGTCCTGGCTCGGCATCGACGGCGGCCTCGGCCTCGTGTCGAAGATCGGCCTCGCGATCTCGATGGGTGTGGTGGCCGGCATCGGCATCAACACCGCCCACGAACTCGGCCACAAGAAGGTCGAACTCGAACGCCGCCTGTCGAAGTGGGCGCTCGCCCCGTCCTTCTACGGCCACTTCTACATCGAGCACAACCGCGGCCACCACGTGCGGGTCGCCACCCCCGAGGACCCGGCCTCCGCACGCTTCGGGGAGAGCTTCTGGCGGTTCCTGCCCCGCAGCGTCGTCGGTAGCCTCCGTTCGGCCTGGCGGCTCGAACGCGCCCGTCTCGAGCGGCTCGGCAAGCCGGTGTGGAGCCCACAGAACGACGTGCTCAACGCGTGGGCGATCTCCGTCGTGCTCTTCGCGGTGCTCGTCGCGGTGTTCGGTGTGGGGATCGTGCCCTATCTGTTGATCCAGGCGGTCTTCGGGTTCTCGCTGCTCGAGGTCGTGAACTATCTCGAGCACTACGGTCTGCTCCGGCAGAGGACGGACCGGGGCCGGTACGAGCGCTGCAGTCCCGCGCACAGCTGGAACAGCGACCACCTGGTGACGAACATCTTCCTCTACCACCTGCAGCGCCACAGCGACCACCACGCCAACCCCACGCGGCGCTACCAGACCCTGCGCAGCATGGAGATCTCGCCGCAGCTGCCCGCCGGCTACGCCACGATGATCACCCTCGCCTACTTCCCGCCGCTGTGGCGGAAGGTGATGGACCACCGCGTGCTCGAGCACTACGACGGCGACATCACCCGCGTGAACATCGAACCGAGCAAGCGCGAGGCGATCCTCGCCCGCTACGGCGCCGGGGGAGACTCCGCCCGGTAACCGGCATCCCGGTACGAAACAGGAAGGACGACATCGTCGTGGCCGCCTACCGCTGCCCGGTCTGCGACTTCGTGTACGACGAGACCACCGGCGCTCCCCGCGAGGGCTTCCCTCCGGGCACGTCCTGGAGTGCCGTCCCCGACGACTGGCCGTGCCCCGACTGCGGGGTCCGGGAGAAGATCGACTTCGAGGAGCGCGAGCGATGAATACCGAGCACGAGGAGTGCGAGCGATGAATACCGAGTACCGCCTGTTCCGGTGTCTGGTGTGCGGCTTCGAGTACGACGAGGCGCAGGGCTGGCCCGACGAGGGCATCGAGCCCGGCACCCGCTGGGAGGACATCCCCGACGACTGGACGTGCCCGGACTGCGGTGCCGCCAAGGCCGATTTCGAGATGGTCGAGATCGCGCGGCGATGAGATCACCGCAGCGTGCCCGCTTTGACGGCGTCCGCACGGCGTGAGAACGTTCCGACCATGGCGAGAGCACGCGCACGGACCGGAGCCACCCCGGCGCCCACCCGCGTCCCCTTCCAGGAGGCCAGCCGGGTGCTGCTGCGCTCGACGATCCTCGACGCGATGCGCGAGCTGCTCCTCGAACGCGACTGGTCGGCGATCACGATGAGCGATGTCGCGCGGGCTGCGGGGATCAGCCGCCAGACCCTCTACAAGGAGTTCTCCTCGCGGCAGGGCCTCGCCCAGGGCTACGCGCTGCGCCTGGTCGACGAGTTCGTCGACGCCGTCGCCGACTCGGTCTACGCCCACGCCGGCGATGCCCGTGCCGCTCTCGTCGACGGGTTCGCGTTCTTCTTCGAGGCCTCCGCCGCCGACCCGCTGATCCGGTCGCTGCTCGACGGCGAGGCGAAACCGGATCTGCTGCGGCTGATCACCACGGACGCCGCGCCCATCCTCGAACGCGGCGCGGGCCGTCTGACGGACACCTTCTGCCACAGCTGGATCGGCGCCTCGGAGCACGACGGCGGTGTCCTCGCCCGCGCGGTGGTGCGGGTCGCGCTGAGCTTCGTGTCGATGCCGCCCAGTTCGGGCCGCGACGTCGCCGCCGATCTCGCCGACCTGCTCGTGCCGTTCGTGGAACGCGCCGCCGTCCGCAGCTGAACCCCTCGAGGGGGCCTGACCGGAGGGATGCGACCTCACTGTTCGGCGCCCGGGTTGTATAGCCTGGGATCAATCATCAGTCTGCCGACAGGAAGAGGCATCTGCACGTGTCTGACACCACGCTCGTCGCCGACCGGGTCAACGGTCTCGATTTCAAGGTCGCCGATCTGTCCCTCGCCGAATTCGGGCGCAAGGAGATCCGGCTCGCGGAACACGAGATGCCGGGCCTGATGGCGCTGCGTCGCGAGTACGCCGAGGTGCAGCCGCTGAAGGGCGCCCGGATCTCCGGATCGCTGCACATGACGGTGCAGACCGCGGTCCTCATCGAGACCCTCGTCTCGCTCGGTGCGCAGGTCCGCTGGGCCTCCTGCAACATCTTCTCGACCCAGGACCACGCGGCCGCCGCCGTGGTCGTCGGCCCGCACGGCACCCCCGAGGAGCCCAAGGGCGTCCCGGTCTTCGCCTGGAAGGGCGAGACCCTGGAGGAGTACTGGTGGGCCGCCGAGCAGATGCTCACCTGGCCGGGTGAGCCCGCCAACATGATCCTCGACGACGGCGGCGACGCCACCATGCTCGTCCTCAAGGGTGCCCAGTTCGAGAAGGCCGGGGTCGTCCCGCCGGTCGACGAGGAGCACGACTCCACCGAGTACAAGGTCTTCCTCGAGCTGCTGCGCCGATCGCTGGCCGCCGACTCGAAGAAGTGGACCACCATCGCCGAGTCCGTCAAGGGTGTCACCGAGGAGACCACCACGGGTGTGCTGCGGCTGTACCAGCTGTCGGCCGCCGGTGAGCTGGTGTTCCCGGCCATCAACGTCAACGACTCGGTCACCAAGAGCAAGTTCGACAACAAGTACGGCACCCGCCACTCGCTGCTCGACGGCATCAACCGCGGCACCGACGTGCTCATCGGCGGCAAGACCGCCCTCGTGTGCGGCTACGGCGACGTCGGCAAGGGCTGCGCCGAGGCGCTGCGCGGCCAGGGTGCGCGCGTGTCCGTCACCGAGATCGACCCGATCAACGCGCTGCAGGCGCTCATGGACGGCTTCGACGTCGTCACGGTCGACGGTTTCATCGAGCAGGCCGACATCGTCATCACCGCGACCGGCAACAAGGACATCATCACCTTCGAGCACATGAAGCGGATGAAGCACCAGTCGATCCTGGGCAACATCGGCCACTTCGACAACGAGATCGACATGGCCGGTCTCGAGCGTGCCACCGACGTCACCCGCATCAACATCAAGCCGCAGGTCGACGAGTTCCGGTTCGCCGACGGCCACTCGATCATCGTGCTGTCGGAGGGTCGCCTGCTGAACCTGGGCAACGCCACCGGCCACCCCTCGTTCGTGATGAGCAACTCGTTCGCGAACCAGGTCATCGCGCAGATCGAGCTGTGGACCAAGAACGACGAGTACGACAACGAGGTCTACCGCCTGCCCAAGCATCTCGACGAGAAGGTCGCGAAGATCCACGTCGAGGCGCTCGGTGGCGAGCTCACCAAGCTCACCAAGGAGCAGGCCGAGTACATCGGTGTCGATGTCGAGGGCCCGTACAAGCCCGAGCACTACCGCTACTGATCCCCGGCGCTCGGCGAGAATCGCAGAACAGACCGCATGGGTGATCTGATCGTCGTCGAGGGTCTCGACGGGGCCGGCAAACGGACGCTGTCCGCCGGCCTCGTCGGCACCTGGCGGGCCGAGGGGCGGAAGGTCGCGACGCTGGCCTTCCCCCGCTACGGCCGTTCCATCCACGCCGACCTGGGCGCGGAGGCGCTGCGCGGACAGCACGGCGACACCGCGTCGAGTGTGGAGGCGATGGCCCTGCTGTGGGCGCTCGACCGGCGCGAGGCCGCCGACGAGCTGCGGGAGATGCTCTCCACCAACGACATCGTGTTGCTCGACCGCTATGTGGCGTCCAACGCCGCGTACACCGCGGCCCGTCGCCACCAGGACGCGGCGGGCCCGGCCGTCGAGTGGATCCGGCAGCTCGAATTCGACCGGTTCGGCCTGCCGGTGCCGGATCTGCAGCTGCTGCTGCGGGTTCCCGTCGCCCTGGCCGCCGAGCGGGCACGCCACCGCGCCGCCACCGAGGCGGACCGCGAACGCGACGCCTACGAGCGCGACGGCGATCTGCAGTGCCGGACGGGCGAGGTGTACGACGGACTCGCGCAACGGCACTGGATGTCGACCTGGGAGGTGGCGGGCCCCGATACGGACCCGCAGCAACTCGCCGTTCGCATCTCAAATCTGCTTCACGACGGTGAAGGGGTGACACGATAGGGACATGAAGCCGAGGATTCTGGTAGTCGACGACGACACCGCGTTGGCGGAGATGCTCACCATCGTGCTGCGCGGCGAGGGATTCGAACCGTTCGTGGTGGGAGACGGCACCCAGGCGCTCGGGGCCGTCCGTGAGATCCGCCCGGATCTGGTACTGCTCGATCTCATGCTTCCGGGCATGAACGGGATCGACGTCTGCCGGGTGCTCCGCGCCGATTCCGGTGTGCCCATCGTGATGCTCACCGCCAAGTCCGACACCGTCGACGTCGTCCTCGGCCTCGAATCCGGCGCCGACGACTACATCGTCAAGCCGTTCAAGCCGAAGGAACTCGTCGCCCGGGTGCGGGCCCGCCTGCGCCGCACCGAGCAGGAGCCGGCGGAGGTCCTCACCATCGGCGACCTGACGATCGACGTCCCGGCCCACAAGGTGACCCGCGGCGACGAGACCATCTCGCTCACCCCGCTGGAGTTCGACCTGCTGGTCGCCCTCGCCCGCAAGCCGCGGCAGGTGTTCACGCGTGAGGTCCTGCTCGAGCAGGTCTGGGGCTACCGGCACGCCGCCGACACCCGTCTCGTGAACGTCCACGTCCAGCGGCTGCGTGCCAAGGTCGAGAAGGATCCCGAGAATCCCCAGGCGGTTCTCACGGTGCGGGGGGTCGGCTACAAGGCCGGACCGCCGTGATCCGTACCTACCGGCTACGGCGGCGTATCACACGCAGAACGCTGCCGCTGGTGAGGTGGTCGCGATCGGTGAGCAGCCGCATCGCGCACACCTGGCGACGCTCGTTGCAGCTGAGGGTCGTGACCTCGACCCTCACGCTGTCGGTGATCGTCATGTTCGTCCTCGGTGTGGTGCTCACGAGTCAGATCACCGACCGCCTGCTCGAAGTGAAGATCGACGCCGCGACCGAGGAGATGGAACGCTCCCGCGCCCTGGTCGAGGCGCAACTCGCGGGTGCCGACGATTCCGGCTCGCTCGCGGTGCGTCTCGACGGGGCCGCGGCGACGCTGACCAACCGCGGCAGCGACGGGGGACAGGACACCGGCGTCGCCGGCACCTTCGATCCCGTGCTCATCGTGCCCGGTGAGGGGCCGCGGGCCCCCACCGCGAGTGGTCCCGCCGACCAGATCCCGCAGAACCTGCGCGCCTTCGTCCAGAACGGTCAGATCGCCTACCAGTTCGCGACGGTAGCGGATCCGGAGGGTTACACCGGCCCGGCGCTCATCGTCGGCAGCCCCACCGACTCCGACATCTCCACCCTCGAGTTGTACCTGATCTTCCCGCTCGGTGGTGAGGAACGCACCCTCGCGCTGGTCCGCGGCACCCTCCTCGTCGGCGCCGTGGTGCTGCTCGTGCTGCTCGCCGCGATCTCGATGATCGTCGCGCGGCAGGTCGTGCTGCCGATCCGGTCGGCCTCCCGCATCGCCGTGCGGTTCGCCGACGGCCGGCTCAAGGAACGCATGCCGGTCCGCGGTGAGGACGACATGGCGCGGCTGGCGATGTCGTTCAACGAGATGGCCGAGAGCCTGTCCCGGCAGATCACCCAGCTCGAGGAGTACGGCAACCTGCAGAAACGGTTCACCTCCGATGTGAGCCACGAACTGCGCACCCCGCTCACCACCGTCCGCATGGCCGCCGACCTCATCCACGACGCCAGCGACGACCTCGACCCGATGCTCAAGCGGTCCTCCGAACTGCTCGTCACCGAACTCGACCGGTTCGAGAGCCTGCTCAACGACCTGCTCGAGATCTCCCGCCACGACGCGGGCGTCGCCGAACTCGCCGCCGAACGCCTCGACCTGCGCATGTGTGCCCGCGCCGCCGTCTCGACCGTGCGGCATCTCGCCCGCGAGACCGCCACCGAACTCATCGTCGACCTGCCCGACGAACCCGTCGAGGCCGAGGTCGATCCGCGCCGCGTCGAACGCATCCTGCGGAACCTGCTGGCGAACGCCATCGACCACGGCGAGGGCAAGCCCATCCTGCTGCGGCTGCGTGCCGACGACACCGCCGCGGCCTTCGTCGTGCGCGACCAGGGCATCGGCCTGCGCCCCGGCGAGGAGAAGCTCGTCTTCAACCGGTTCTGGCGTTCCGACCCGTCCCGGGTCCGTCGCTCCGGCGGCACCGGCCTCGGCCTGGCCATCAGCGTCGAGGACGCGAACCTGCACAACGGCAAGCTCGAGGCGTGGGGCGAACCGGGCCGTGGCGCCAGCTTCCGCCTCACCCTGCCCCGCGAACGGGGCCGCAAGGTGGGCCGCAGCCCGCTTCCGCTGGTGCCCAGCGCGGTGAAGGCGGTGCAGGGCAAGCCGCCGGAGTCCGCGTCCGATCCCGAGGGCCCTGCCGTGGGCGGGTGGCGTGTGGAGGACACGTCGAGCACTCCCGCACCTTCCGACGGCCCGGTCCCACCCGACGGCGCGGTCCCACCCGACGGCGCGGTCCCACCCGACGGCGCGGTCCCGCCCCACGACGCAGCCCCGCACGAAGCAGCACCCCCGGCGAACCGGCCGACCGACTCGCCGTCCGAAGGAGCCGCCCCATGACCCGCTCGATCCCGCGCCGGGCGGGCGTGCTCGTCGTGCTGCTGACGGTGCTCGGCCTCGTGGTGTCCGGCTGCGCGACCCTGCCCGACTCGTCGTCCCCGCAGGCCATCGGCACCCTCGAGCGGGGACCGTCGACCACGGAGGTCGCCGCACCCGTCCCCGGCCGCGAACCGGACCTGCTGCTGCGCGACTTCCTGCAGGCCAGCACCGACCCCACCAACCGGCACCGCGCCGCCCGGCAGTTCCTCACCGGCAGCATGTCGCAGCGGTGGGACGACGCCGCGAGCACGACCATCGTCGACAAGGTCGACGTCCTCGTCGAGCAACGCGACGGCGACTCCGCCACCTACGTGGTGCGGGCCAACACGGTCGGCCATCTCGAGGAGGGCGGCGTCTACCGGGCCGCCGACGGTCCCTTCGAGGCCCGCTTCTCGCTCGTGCGTACCGACGGGGAGTGGCGCATCGACGAGATGCCGCCGGGCGTGATCATGGACCGCCCGCGCTTCCTCAACAGCTACCGCAGCCGGTCGCTGTACTTCGTCGACCCGTCCGGCACCGCGATCGTCCCCGACCCGCGCTGGATCACCGGCACCCCCGAGCAGACGGCGGCGCAGCTGATCGGCCTGCTCGTCGAGGGCCCCAAGACCGTGCTCGCACCGGCCGTGCAGAACCTGCTCGAGGGCCTCACCGTCGTCGGCGCAGTGACCAAGGCCGACGGCCGCACCACCGACGTGGGCGTCGGGCTCGGCGGCATCCGCATCGACTTCCAGGGCATCGGCACGATGAGCCGGCAGGACCGGGAACTGCTCGCCGCCCAGGTGATCTGGACGCTCGCCAATGCCGACATCAGTGGCCCCTATCAGCTGCTCGCCGACGGGCAGCCCCTCGACGAACGGTTCCCCAACGGGTGGACCACCGCCGACGTGGCGTCGATGAACCCCCTCGCCGCCTCCAGCGTCACGGTCGGCCTGCACGCCCTGCTCGACGGAGGCCTGGTCAGCGTCGCCGAGAACGGGGTCACCCCGGTGCGCGGCTTCTTCGGCAACGCCACCGACCTGCAGTCCGTCGCCCTGTCGCTCGACGGGGAACTCGTCGCCGCCGTCCAGTCCACCGGCAAACCCGCTCCCGAACCCGCCGCCCAGCTCATGATCGGTACCTACACCGACGGGGTCGCCGAACCCGCCGTCGACGGCGAGTTCATCACCCGCCCGTCCTGGGCGCCGAACAACAACTCCGTGTGGGCGGTCGTCAACGGCACCGCGGTGGTGCGCGCGGTCCGCGAACCCGGCACCGGCCGCGTCACCGTGGTCGGCGTGGAGGCCGGAGCCGTCCGCGGCCTCGGCGGCCGGATCAGCGAACTGCGCCTGTCCCGCGACGGGGTGCGCGCCGCACTGATCGTCGACGGCCGGGTGTTCGTCGCGACCGTGGTGCCCACGACCAGCGGCGAGTACGCCCTCACCAACCCCCGCGAGATCGGCTTCGGCCTCGGCGGCCCCGCGCTGGCGCTGGACTGGAGCACGGCCGACACGATCGTCGTCTCCCGCGCGGCCTCCGACGTGCCGGTCGTGCAGATCGCGGTGGACGGCTCCCGGATCGACGCGCTGCCGAGCCGCAACCTCACCCCGCCGGTCGTGGCGGTGGAGGCGTCGACGGCGAGCGAGTTCGTCGCCGACTCGCGCACCGTCTTCCAGCTCAACAACCGCGACCCGGCGGGCGACCGCTACTGGCGGGAGGTACCCGGCCTGGCCGGCCTCGCCGCGATCCCCGTCCTGCCGGGCTGACCCGGGCAGCTGTCGGTGACGGCCTGCACACTGCCGTTGTGCTCGCCGCCCTCCTCGACCTCGTGCTGCCCCTCGCGTGCGGAGGGTGCGGCGCCGCAGGCACGTCCTGGTGCCGCCGCTGCGCCGCCGACCTCGCCGACCATCCCGCCCGCGTGACACCCCGCGTCGACCCCGGGGTGCCGGTGTGGAGTCTCGGCCCGTACACGGGCGCCCGACGCCGCGCCGTGATCGTCGCGAAGGAACGCGGTCGCCGCGACCTCGCCGCCCCGCTCGGGTTCGCGTGGGCGGTCGCGGTGTCGCGGCTGCGGCGCTGGGGCGAACTGCCGGCCGGTCCGCTGCTCGTCGTGCCCGCCCCCACCCGGGTCCGGGCCGCGCGGGCGCGGGGCGGCGATCCCGTCACCCGCGCGGCCCGCGGAGCCGCGGACCACGACCGGCGCCTGCACGTGCACCCCGTCCTGCGCACCACCGCCGGGGTGCGCGACTCCGTGGGACTCGACGCCGCGGCCCGGCAACGCAATCTCGCGGGCCGGATCGTGGTGCGCGCAGGAGCGGTGCCGCGGACGCTGCCGGTGCTCGTCGTCGACGACGTGGTCACCACCGGCGCCACCGCCCGCGAGGCCGTACGCGCCCTCCGGAAGGCGGGTTTCCGACCGGTCGGAGTGCTCACTTCCGCCCACGCCTGATCCCGTCTCCGAGGGTCGCCGGACCCCCTCGCCGAGGGCCGGCGGACCCCTTCCACACGGGCGAACAGGTGACGCGCGGTGAAATAGCGCGGGAACGGTGGCACACGGGTCGGTTACGTACTACCGTCGCCATCAGACCCGGAAACAACAAGGTAGACGGGTGGAAACGCCTGTTCTTCCGATTCCGGGCGAGTGCCCTCGTGGCGCTCATCGACAATGCCGGCGCGCGGGCTGCGCCGGCCGAAACTCGGGAGGTACGCGTGACGACCCCTTCGAAGTCCAGAGTTTCCGTTGCAGAGGCAGATGCCGCTACGGAAGGCCCCCGTGCCGACGTTGTCGTGAAAGGACGCAACGTCGAGGTCCCCGATCACTTCCGGATCTACGTCTCCGAGAAACTCGCTCGGCTCGAGCGTTTCGATCCGACGATCTTCATCTTCGACGTCGAGTTGCAGCACGAACGCAACCGCCGTCAGAGGAAGAGTTGTCAGCGAGTCGAGATCACAGCCCGAGGGAAGGGCCCCATCGTGCGGGCCGAGGCCAGCGCCGACAGCTTCTACGCGGCCTTCGAGTCGGTGATCGGCAAGCTGGAGGCACGACTGCGTCGCACCAAGGAACGCCGGAAGGTGTCCTACGGCGAGAAGACGCCGGTGTCGGTCGCGGAAGCGACGGCAGCCCTCGCGCAGGACGACTCGTTGGGAATCTCCCAGGACCTGTCGCTCTCCGACTACGACAAGGAACCGCAGGACGGTCCCGGTCGTATCGTGCGCGTGAAGGAGCACAACGCCCAGCCGATGACCGTCGACGACGCCCTCTACGAGATGGAGCTCGTCGGTCACGACTTCTACCTGTTCCACGACAAGGAGACGGACAGGCCGTCCGTCGTGTACCGGAGGCACGCCTTCGACTACGGTCTGATCAGGCTCGTGTGAGCCACGCGGAGTGACCGAAGGCACCTCGCCATCGCGGTCGCTTCGCTGCAGCGCCTACCATGGAATCCGGCCGGGGTCCGACAAGGCCTCGGCCGGATTTCTTGTCCGTGCAGGTACCCGAGATTGAGGACGAACACACCAGTGCTGTCGCTGACGAAGCTGCTCCGGAT
>Ga0182741_1003128_pt1 | contig 18007 bp, 18 predicted proteins | sample eDN5th37CBELigOP_FD_128874 | JGI IMG/M metagenome (GOLD analysis project Ga0182741, IMG submission 128874) | Enriched Organic Plus compost microbial communities from Emeryville, California, USA - eDNA 5th pass 37_C BE-Lig OP (version 2) (version 2) ...
CACCACGAAGGCCCCTGGCGAGACGTCGACCAGGTCGAGGCGGCGACCGCGTCGTGGGTGCTGTGGTTCAACAGTGAGCGGCCGCACGGCTCGATCGACGACCTCACGCCGCTCGAAGTCGAACAGCTCGACTACGCTCGCAACGAACCGGTCGAACAAGCCGGCTGACACCAGCAAACCGCTCTCCGGACATGCCGGGGCGAGTCACGTTGCTTGTGACGACGTTTGAATAGGCCTGGCTTTCGTTCCTATCCGGTTTCCTGTCCGGCGGTCGCCGGGAGGCCTGATTCGTGGTCAGCGTAGTATGCGTTCTCAACCTCGAGTGGGGTGCGCAGATCGAGCTCGCCGTGCAGGCGGGAGTTGTTCCACCACCACACCCATCCGAGGGTCGCGAGCTCGACCTGCTCGACCGTGCGCCACGGGCCGCGTTGACCGATCAGCTCGGTCTTGTAGAGGTTGTTGATCGCCTCCGCCATCGCGTTATCGAACGAGTCCCCCACGGTCCCCGTGGAGGGTACGGCGCCGAGCTCGGCGATCCGGTCGGTGTAGACCATCGCGGTGTAGTTCGACCCATGGTCGGCATGATGAATGAGTCCGGTGAGATCGCCGCCGGCGCCCCACGCGGCCATGTCCAGGGCCCGCAGGGGCAGGATCTCCGACCGCAGCGTCGACGCGACGTTCCATCCCACGATGCGCCTCGAGTAGACGTCGGTGACGAACGCGACATACGCGAACCCGGACCAGGTCGCGACATAGGTCACGTCGCAGACCCAGAGCCGTCGCGGCGCCGGCGCGGTGAAGCGGCGACTGACAAGATCGCTCGGCAGCGAGGCCGTCTTGTCGGGACGGGTGGTGAACACCCGCTTCGACTTCTTCACGCCGCGGACCCCGGCCAGGCGCATGAGGCGTTCGGTCTGGTCGCGGCCGATGTCCCAGCCCTGCCGGCGCAGCAGGGCATGCATCTTCCGACGCCCGTAGACGCCGTAGTTCTCAGCGTGCAGCCGCGCGACCTCCGGCACGAGCAGGTCGTCCCGCAACTGCCGGGCGGACGGGACGCGGGTCTTCGCGGCCCGATACCCGCGCGCGGTGAGGAAACCCCGAACTGCCGGGCGCAGCACCCGGCAGATGAGCTCGACCCCGAAACGACCCCGATGCACGTCGATGAACCGGATCATCTCGTCGAGGGGCGGTCGAGCTCCTTCGCGAAAAACACGCTCGCCGCCTTGAGCACCTCGTTCGCCTTGCGCAACTCCGCGTTCTCCCGCCGCAGCCGGCGGTTCTCCTCGACCATGTCGCTCGTCGGGCCGGGCACACGGCCCGCGTCGACCTCCACCCGGCGCGCCCACGTCCGCAGCGTCTCCGGGCTCATCCCCAACAGCCCCGCGACGTGGCGAACCGCAGCGGACTTGTTCTCATGCTCGGGCATCGCCTCCGCGAGCATCCGCAGCGCCCGCTCCCGCATCCCCGGTTCAAACTTCTTCGGCATCGTCACCCATCCTGAAATAGAGGACGGAACGAAAGCCAGGCCTATTCAATCTGCGACATCGAAGACAAACGCGCCCGCGACCGGGCCAAGGAACGCGGCACCGCCCGAGCTGAACGGAAAGCGTCCGGCCGGCTCGTCGAGGGGCAAGTCGTCACCAACTGGAAGAAGGCGCTCGAGCAGCTCGCGATCGCGTTCCCCGAGCGCATCGAGCGCTACCTCTAACCCCGAGACACCGCCCACTTACACACACAACTTGACAGGCTCCCCCGTCCGGGCCGTCGGCGTCGTAGCGGCGAACGAGAGCATGGACCCATTGACGGGTGACACCGAAACGAGCGGCAGCCTCAGCATGACTAAGGCCTTGCTCGCGAACGGCGCGGACGATGACGAGGTTCTTCGGCTTCACACCCGATCGTGATCGCGACCGGTGTCAACGATGTCGCGACTCACCGGTCAACGATCACGACGGCCCGACCGTCGCCTATGTCGCGACTCACCAGTCAACGATCACCATCGAGACCCGCGCGATCACCTGTCAACGATGTCGTGAACCCAGACACCTCCGTCTCCGCCATAGAAGTCCCTGATCAGCCAGATTAAATCCCGCGTCCGATCTTCGCGTTCAGATGCCTCCATGGGAGGCACTTTCGGTCTCCAGAGGTCCCCCAGGGGGACCCTTGGGGGACCCCTGCGGTGCGCCACCGGCGCTGCGCTCGCCCGGTGGAGCGCCCAACACTCGCGTGATTCCGCGGTTACGATCGCCGCAGAACACTCCGGGGACTACACCCTTCGACAGGTGGTGCCCTTCGCCAGCTATTCCCGTCGCACCGAGGTCTCTCGAGCGGGTCGGTGATGCTTCGCTCAGTACCGGCTCGAAGGTCGGGTGCCCGCGTCGGCGCATCGCGACCGGACCGATGCGATCCTCCGTCGTCAGCGGATGCTCGAGAGTCCAGGCGCGCTCACATTCGACCCTCGACTGGTGCGCCAACGGTCTCTGCGCGTGCTCCCGCTCTCGTCCAAGATTCGGCGGCGGAGACAAGCGGAGCGGTGGCTCGAGAGCTTATCGGTCCGTCGCGAGACGGGTGAGGCAACTTTCTCACTGTGACACTCCAGCCGCCAGCGTCCCCGTCGCAGGGGCGACGTGGTTCGCCCATTCATTGATCGCGCTGTGCGTCGCAGCGAGACCTCACAGGCACGAGTAGGCCGCATCGATGAGGCGGCGGGCCCTCGGCCCGTTCGTGCCGACGGCGTGCATCTGGTTAACCGAATAGGAGAATCCGAGCTTCGCGTCGCGGTCTGCAAATCCCGTCGATCCTCCGATCCCATGATGTCCGAAGGCTGCAAGATTCGGGCCCATGTAGACGGCGTCGGGGGAGTTGAGGAGCACGCCGAGGCCCTGGCGGTAATGGCGATCCTGCAGCAGCTCGATCTGGTCGTGCTGCATCGTCGTCATCTGATCAAGCGCGGCCTCGCTCAGCAGTCGCACGCCGTCGAGCTCTCCGTTGGCCAGCGAGCCGTAGATGCGTGCGACGGCGCGCGCGTTGCCGTGGCCGCTGCCGCTCGACATGTCCATCTCACGCCACTCGCGAGAGTTCACCATCTCGCCCCAGGTGCCCGGCGGGTTCTGCGCGAACGCCCGGCGGCGCAGCGAGTCTTCGGGCTCGGCATCCTGAGCGGCGAGGATCTTCGCGCCCATGTTGGGCACGAGCGAGCTCACGCGGTAGTGCTCGGATGCCGGCAGCCCGAGCCAGTAGTCGGCTTCGAGCGGGCCGGCGATCTCATCGCGCACCCATTCGCCGATCAGCTTGCCCGTCGTGCGGCGCATCACCTCGCCGAGGAGATAGCCCTGGGTGTGCACGTGGTACGCGGCGACGGTTCCCGGTTCCCACAGCGGCGCCTGTCGGGCCAGCGCGAACACCATCGCCTCGCGGTCGTACATCGCCCCGGGCCACAGCGGCTCGGTGAGCGCCGGCAGGCCCGCACGGTGATCGAGCAGATAGCGGACGGGGAGGTCGGCCTTGCCGTTCTGGGCGAACTCGGGCCAGTACTCGGCGACCGGGGTGTCGAGCCCGACGATGCCGCGATCGATCAGCATGTTGAAGGCCACGGCCGTGATGCCCTTGGCCACCGACATCATGCACACGAGGGTGTCCCGCTCCCAGGGGCGCTCCCTCGAAGGATCGAACCACCCGCCCCACACGTCGACGACGGTCTCGCCTCCGACCACGAGACTCACGGCTGAGCCGAGTTCCTCCTCGACGCGGTAGTTCTCGATGAACGCGTCGACGACGGGAGCGAAGCGCGGGTCGAAGGTGCCCGAAACGGGAAGCAACCGGCCGTCGATCTCGACCTGGACGTCGACCGGAACACGTGTCATGGGATCTCCGCTTCCATAAGAACTGGGGGCGTTTCACTACACGCCTGCTGACAACTATACTGTCGTCTGACAGAAGACAGCTACAGGGGCACGCTCTCCGCGCACCCTGCAACGAAAGTTGGTTGGACTCAATGGTGAACGCCGCTCCGTATCAGCTCGACCCGGCAGTCGCCGACCTCCTCGTGTCGGCCGTCGGCGCTGAGCACGCGCTCAGGACGCAGGAAGAGCGCGACAGCTATCGCGACCCGTTCTGGAACATCGAAGACCGCACCTACGACTCGTCGCTCGTGCTCTTCCCGCAGAACGCGGAGCAGGTGCAGGCGGTCGTCCGCGTGGCCCACGAGCACGGCGTGCCGCTGTGGACGTCGTCGCAAGGTCGCAACAACGGTTACGGCGGCCCCTCACCGCGCGTGCGCGGCTCGGTGCTCATCAGTCTCCGTGAGATGAACCGCGTCATCGAGATCGACCCCGAACTCTCCTACGCGGTCGTCGAGCCGGGCGTCACCTGGTTCGAGCTCCGTGAGGCCCTCGACCGGGCCGGCCACGAAGACCTGTGGTTCTCGATCCCCGACCTCGGCTGGGGAAGCGTCATCGGCAACTCGCTCGATAACGGCATGACCTATGCGCCGTACGGGTCGGACTTCCAGAAGATCTGCGGCATGGAGGTCGTGCTGGGCGACGGCGAGATCCTTCGCACCGGTCTCGGCGCCCAGCCCGGCAACGAGTCGTGGCACCTCTACACCCGCGGGTTCGGTCCGGTGCTCGACCAGCTCTTCATGCAGTCGAACTACGGAATCGTCACGCGCGCCGGCATCTGGCTGATGCGTCGGCCAGAGGCGTTCGCCCCGCTGTTCCTCACGATCCCGCGCCACCAGCAACTCGCTCAGGCGATCGACATTTTCCGAGAGCTCCGTCTCGACGGTGTGGTCACCGGCATCCCGAGCATCCAGAACCTGGTGACAATGTCGGCCCAGTTCGATCACACGCGAGAGATGTACCTCCGCGCCGACCCCGCACTCAGCGAAGAGGCCCTCGACAAGATCGCCGATAGCAGCGGTCTCGGGCGCTGGGGCGCCCGCACGGCACTGTGGGGCGACCGCAAGGTCGTCGAGTACCACCTCGAGCGCATCCGTGACGCGTGGTCGGCGATCGAGGGCGGCACCGTGATGTCGAACCGCATCTACGCGCGCGACGAGTGGAACGAGATCACGACCTTCGTCGAGAAGGTGCAGGCGGGCATCCCGAGCATGGACATCATCCAGGCGACGCCGCCCAACGTCGGGCACATCGCGTTCGCACCGGTGCTGCCGCTGCGCGGCAAGACCGTCGTCGAGAACGTCGAGCTGATCCGCGACACGATCGTCGAGTCGGTCGGTCTCAACCACGTCTGCGCGCTCTACTTCCCCAACGACCGCACCTGCATCGCGGTGAACAGCATCACCTTCGACGTGACCGACGAGGCGCTGTTCCGCAACTCGTACGAGACGATGAAGCGACTCGTCGTCGAGGCGGGCGAGCGGGGCTACACCGAGTACCGCGCCCACCTCGAGCTCATGGACCTCGTCTCCGACCAGCTGTCGTTCAACGACTTCGCGTATCGCCGCTTCGTCGAGAAGATCAAGGATGCCGTCGACCCGAAGGGCATCCTCGCTCCGGGCCGTCACGGCGTGTGGCCGGGAGCGTACCGGGCATGATCGGGCGTATCGCGGAGTTCCGCAGGTGACGCGCGTCCACGGCGCTCATGCCGTTGTCACCGGCGGCGCGTCGGGCATCGGCCGTGGCATCGCCGAACAGCTGATCGCCGCGGGAGCCCGCGTCATGATCTCGGATGTCGATGCCGACGCCGCGGCGAGGACCGCGGCCGAGATCGGTGCAGAGTGGGTGCGCACCGACGTCAGCAGTCTCGAAAGCGTGCAGGAGCTCGCGGAGGCCGTGATCGGCGCCTTCGGCTCGGTCGACATCGTCGTGAACAACGCCGGCGTGGGCCCGTTCGCCCGCATCGCGGATCTCACGATGGCGGACTGGCACTGGATGCTCGACGTCAATCTGTACGGGGTGATCCATGGTGTGCACGTGTTTCTGCCGATCCTCGAGGCGAATGAGAACGGCGGTCACATCGTCAACACCTCGTCGATGTCGGCGCTGACGCCCTTCCGCACGCTCGGAGCGTACGCGGTCGCCAAGTGCGGCGTCTCGGCCCTCACCGAAGTGCTGCAGCTCGAGCTCGAGGAGCAGGGGAGTCGGGTGCGGGCCACACAGCTCGTGCCCGGTTCGGTGCGGACGAACATCGCGCAGAGCACGCGTAACCGTCCGGAGGGTCAGAGCGGCGCGCTGCGCGACAAGGAGCTCGACCTCTCGTTCGCGAACAGCACGCACTGGCTCGACCCCGAAGATGTCGGACGCATCACGGTGCGGGCCATCGAGAACGACGAGCCGTATGCGATCACGCATCCAGATCGCTGGCCGGCTGTCGCCGCGCGCTTCGCCCGGATCGAGACCGCGTTCCGAAAGCAAGCGGCCTCGGAGTGACATGAGAAGGGCCCCGCCGCACCGCGGAGGGGCCCTTCTGATGTCTGCGACAGCGGCTCAGAAGGCGAAACGCCGCTTCCCGCCATCCACATGGATGATCTCGCCCGTGATGTAGCGCGCAAGGTCCGAGGCGAGGAATGCGACGGTGTGGGCGACCTCGACCGGGGTGCCGAACCGGCCGGCGGGGATCGCGAGGTCGGCGACGTGACGCTCGCGGTCGGCATCGGTGGGAAAGATCTTCGCGAGCTGCTCGGTGAGCACTGTGCCCGGGGCGACGCAGTTGACGGTCATGGCATCGCGGCCGACCTCGCGCGACAGCCCCTTGCTCCATGCGTGCACCGCGGCCTTCGCCGAGTTCGACGCATTGAGCGCGGATGCCCGGGAAGGATCGCCGAAGACGGGATTGGTCGCCGGCTCCGACGACCCTGAGACGGTGATCACGCGCCCGCGCCCGCTCGAGCGGAGGAGGGGCAGCAGCGCTTGTGTGAGGCGCCGGCCGGCGGAGAAGTTGAGCTCCATCGCCTCGTCCCAGGCCGCGTCATCCGCGTCGACTGCGACAGTGCGCGAGCCGCCGGCGGCGTTCACGAGGATGTCGAGACGACCCGTCGTCGCCTCCACCGCGCGCGCGACCGATGCGGCGGCGTCGGCAGCGGTGAGATCGGCAGCCACAGGCACGACGGCTCCGCTCGGCGACGACGCGGCCAGTTCGTCGAGGGCATCCGCCCGTCGCGCGACGGCGAACACCTTCGCGCCCGCTTCGACCAGTACGGTGCACGTCGCGCGGCCGATGCCGGCGCTCGCACCCGTGACCACAGCGACACGGTCGGTGAGGTCGATCCCGATCAACTCGGCACCACCGTGCGAGCGGTGCCCGTCGAGGGGGAGACCGCCGCGGCGGCGCGAACCAGGCCGTGCACGTGGGTGCGCAGGGCGGCGAACTCGGCCGAGCTCTTCGTGAGGATCTGATCGCGAGACGTTCCGAGGTCGACGTCGACGACCTCGGCGACCCGCGCCGGCGATCCCGAGAGCACCACGATGCGGTCGGAAAGATACACCGACTCGTCGATGTCGTGGGTGACGAGGGTAACCGTCAGGCCCAGCCGGCGCTGCAGGCCGAGGACGAGGTCTTCCAGGTCGGCGCGCGTCTGCGCGTCGACGGATGCGAAGGGCTCGTCCATGAGGAGCACCGTCGGGTTGTACGCGAGCGCCCGCGCGATCGCGACGCGCTGCTGCATTCCGCCCGAGAGCTGCCACGGGTACTGCTCGCCCACGACGTCTGCGAGGCCGACCTGTGCGAGGGCCCGGTAGGCGCGATCGGCCGCCTCTTTGCGCGAGACCCCGTTGGCGCGGAGCGGGAGCGTGATGTTGTGGAGCACCGACGACCACGGCATCAGCGAGCGGCTGTAGTCCTGGAAGACCAGCGCCACGCCGGGTTGCGGCTCACGCGCGACCTTGCCGAGCACGCGGAGCTCGCCCGATGTCGCCGTCTGCAGGCCGGACAGGCACCTCAGGAGGGTCGTCTTGCCGACGCCCGAAGGGCCGACGATGCAGACGAACTGGCCCGGCAGCACGGAGAAGTCGATGCCCTCCAAGACCTGGCGCGCACCGTAGGAGTGCCCGAGGCCTCGCGCTTCGAGCGCAGGGATGACCGTCGAGGTGCCAGGCGTTTCGGGGCTTGCGGTGTTGGACATCACGACGTCCTTTCCAGTCGAGCCTGCTGCAGCCGGTGCCAGCGCAGGATGTAGCGTTCCGCGATGCGGAAGATGATGTTGAGCAGGTACCCGAGGATGCCGAGCGCGACCATGGCGCTCCACATCGAGGCAATGCGGAACTCGCTCTTCGCGGTCATGAGGAAGTATCCGACCCCGCCGCTGGCTCCCACCGTCTCGGAGACCACCATGATGATCAGGGTCACGGCAAGCGCGATCCGCGCGCCCGCGAAGATCTGCGGACCGGCCGACTTGAGGATTACGCCGAATAGACGGCGCGCTCGTCCGACACGGAAAGCGCGGCTCATGTCGAGCAGCGTGGGTTCGACTCCTCGCACACCGTCGAGCGTGTTCAGCAGCACGGGCCAGGTGGCCCCGTACGCCACGAGCAGGATGCGCATCTGCTGATCGATGCCGAACAGCACGATGAAGAGGGGGAGAAGGGCGACCCCGGGAACCGCGCGCATCGCCTCGACGACGGGTCGCACCGCGCGCTCGAGCGGCCGGACGAGACCCAGCGTCGCGCCGAGGACGATGCCCCCGATGACCGCGAGCGCATACCCGAAGAAGATGACCTGGAGACTCGGAACCAGGTTCGCAGCGGCGTTCTCGGGGTTGAGCCAGTTTTCGGCGAACGACTGCATGATGACGCTCAGCGGGGGGAAGTACAGCGAGTTCACGTACTCGCTGACAACCCACCAGATGATCACGAGCGTAAGAGGAAGCCAGAGCTCGATCGCCACGATGGACGTCGTGCGGCGGAGCGCGTTCATCGACGCCCCTCCTCTCGGACCGAAGGGTGCCACCGCAGCAGATAGCGCTGGAGCGACCAGAAGCCACCATTGACGGCGAGGCCGAGACCCGCCGAGACGAGCACGTAGGCGTACATCCGGGGGGTGTCGTACCACGCCTGAGCCGCGGCGATCTCGTGCCCGACACCCGGCGCGGCGCCGAGCAGCTCTCCGGCGATCGTGAGGAGCAGGGCGATCGTCGTCCCGAGCCGCACGCCCGTCATCACGAACGGCATCGCACCCGGCACGAAGATGTGGCGGATGTACCAGGCCTTGGGAATGCGGAACGACGCGGCCATCTCGGCCAGGAGCGCCTCACCCTGCCGTGCCGCATAGACCGACTGGATGAGGATCGGCCAGACTGCGCCGGCGATCGAGAGCACCAGCACCATCTGGAAGTCTGCGCCGAGCACGAGGAGGAGGAGCGGGAGCAGTGCGATCGGTGGGATCGTCCGCAGGAAGTCGAAGAGCAGGCGCGTGCTCTCGGTCCAGAACCTGCTCGAGCCGATCCACAGCCCGAGCGGCACGCCGATCAGGATGCTGCAGATCAGGGCGAGCGCGAAGGTGCCGACCGTGATCGCCACGGCGATCCAGAACTCGCCCGTGAGCATGAGCTCGCCCAGTCTGGCGAGCACCACCCCTGGAGGGGGAAGGGCACCGGCCGGGAAGAATCCGGAGGCGAGCCACCAGATCCCCCCGGCCAGCAGAACCACTCCCACTTGGATGAGAGGCCATACGATCCGACCGGCGCGGAACTGAACCATGCGCACAGAGCGCTGGGTCACTACGGACGCATTCGTCACAACCTGCTCCTGTCGATTCCTATGGCTTCATCCCAGTGCGGGACAGGTCAGCGCGACCAGACCATGTCGGCGCCGCTCGGCGCCGAGCCCTCGTCGAGCTGACCCGCCTTCACGAGGAGCTCGATGAACTTGTCGAGATCCTCACCGGTGATGGGGGTCGAGCCCCACTTGGGGAAGCCGTTCACCTTGTCGAGCACCGCCGGGTCGACTGTCGTCGACGACTTGGCCGTCTCGCGGGCGAGCTCGTGGTCGTTGTTGGCCATCTCACCCGAGGCGTTGAGGGCGTCCTGGAACGCCGCAACCACCTCCGGGTTCTGCTCGGCGTAGGCGGCCGTCGTCACGTAGACGAAGGTGGGGATGCCCGGGACCGTGAGCTTCTCGGGGTTTCCGACCTGCTCGAATCCGGCCTCCTCCGCCGCCGTGAGCAGCGGCTGGGCGAGGTTGGCTGCGTCGAGCTGGCCCGACTGGAGCGCCGGGATCGTCTCGGGCTGAGCGATCTGGACCCACTGCACCTTGCTCGGGTCGGCGCCGGCCTCTTCCATCGAGGCGCCGATGAGGGCGACCGGCGTGCTGCCGAGCGCGTTGACGCCGACCTTCTTGCCCTCGAGGTCTGCCCAGTCGGAGATGCCCGACTCCGGCGACGCAACGACACCGACGTAGCCGCGGTCGACGTCCTGGCCGACCATCATCGCGCCGACCGCGACGAGACCGACGTTCTCCTTCGTCGCGTTGATGAGCGTGGGGACGTCGATCGAGGTGAAGGTGAGGTCACCACTCAGCAGAAGCGGCACCGAGTCCGGGCCGGACGTGATCGTCTCGAGCGTGACGTCGAGGCCGTGCTCTTCGAAGATGCCCTCGTTCACCCCGATGTTCACCGCGGCATTGGACATGACCGGGTACTGCGCGACGGTGATGGGCGTCGGCTCGTCACTGGACGGGGCATCCCCTCCTCCGCTCTGCGGGGCAGCGCCGCCCGAGCAGGCGACGAGCGTGGATGCGAGGAATGCAGCGGCACCGATGCCGAGCAGACGTGAGGTGCGGTTCTTCATATGCGGGACCCTCCTTTGGGTGATGGGCGTCTCCGTGCACGGTGCACGGTGCACGGTCGCTGTCGACGGCCGCGCGGCCGCAGGACGCTGAGATGCGGGTGGTTAGCTTACGGATTCATCTCTGCCGAGAATCTACCAGATGTCAGTTTGTCAGTCATCATGCATTCCGTACTCTTCATCGAGGATCGGCATGGCGAAGTCGAGGGTCTGCAAGCCCATTCCGGCAGCGAGGCCCATCACTTCTACGATCTCTTCAGTGGTAGCTCCGTACCCCAGGGCGTTGTGGATGTGGATCTTGAGCCCGGTGAGATGCATGTGGGTCGGGGAGGTGTCGAATGCCAGGTACAGGAACTCGCGCACCTTCGGCTCGAGGACGCCGACGGTCCACGGCGCCCCCGAGAACTCCAGGTATGCCGACAGGAAGTCCGGGGCCAGGCCGAGCGTGTGGTTCAGGAAGTCTCGCCAGTAGCCGCGCGTCTCGCGGTACTCCTCGCGGATCCGATGCTGGTGCTCGGTAAGCTCGGGGTCGGCCGGGCGCAGTCCGCGCTCCTCGAGCGCCTCCGCGAGAACATGGGCGTTCATCCCGTGCACTCCCAGGGTCACGACCACCATGAGCACCTCGACGAGTTCCTCCCGCGTGGCCCCGGCGGCGATGGCAGCACGAATCGCCGCTCGAGTGGGCTCGGGGGCGAGGTGCGTCACGGCGGCGTTGAGCGAGAGCAGGATGAACGCGCGCACCTTGGGGTCGAGGCATCCGCCGCCCGCGACGACCGAGTCGAGCCGGACGGCGGCCGCCACGAACTCCGGCCGCTCGGCCAGCGTGGCCTCCCAGACGTCGTTCCACACGAAGCGGTCACGCGCCGCGTCGCGCAGGGTGTCGGTCATCACGCCTCCTCGCGGTCCGACGCGTACAACTCCTCGATCCAGCGCGCGATCTCGGTGTGGTCGGCACGCGGGCTCATCCCTCCGACGGCGCGGGCCCACAGCTCGGCAACCTGCCCACCGAGGAGCGGCGGCAGGCCCAGCTCATGGGTGAGGGTCGCCGCGACACGTGCGTCCTTGCTGAGCAGAGCGGCGCCGAAGCCGGAGTCGAAGGTGCCAGGAAGGATGAACTTCGGCCACTTCACCTCGCTCGAGACGCTGCGACCGGTCGATGCGTTCAGGACGTCGACCATCGTCGAGCGATCGATGCCGAAGCGCTCGGCGATCAGGACCGCCTCCGACGTCATCCACAGGTGTGCGGCCGAGACGAGATTGTTCAGCGCCTTCGCTGCGTGACCGGCTCCGACCCTCCCGACATGCGTGACCGCACCGAGATGCTCGAGAAGGGGTCGCACCTCTTCGACGTCGGCGGCGTCCCCGCCGACCATGATGGCGAGCGTCGCGGCGACGACTCCGCGCACGCCTCCCGACACCGGAGCGTCGACGAAGCGGACGCCCAGGGCGTTCAGGCGCTGCTCGTTCTCGGTCGAGCGCATCGGCTCGGACGAGCTCATGTCGATGACGATGCCCCCCGCGCGCAGCGCGTCACCGGCGATGAGGTCGGAGACGACCGCGTCGACGATGCGGCTGTCGGGCAGCATGAGGATGCAGATCGCTGTCGCGGAGGCTGCCGCCACGGCCGAGTCGTATGCCGTGCCGCCCGCCTCCTGGAGCGACGCGCGCGCCGATTCAGCGACGTCGAACCCGTGCACCCCGACTCCGGCCGTCAACCACTGGGCGGCCATGGGCGAGCCCATGTGACCGAGCCCGATCAGGCTGATGGCCTGGCCGGTCTGGTCAGGCATTCACGCCCTCCTCGGCGAAGATCGCCTCGGCCACCTTGAACGACTCGATCGCCGCGGGCACGCCGGCATAGACGGCGCACTGAAGGAACACCTCTCGGATCTCCTCGGGCGACACGCCGTTGCGAAGGGCGCCGCGCACGTGGAGCGCCAGCTCGTGCGGGCGGTTCAGTGCCGTCATCATCGCCAGGTTCACGAGGCTCCGATCGCGCCGCTCCAGCCCGTCGCGAGTCCACACCGTTCCCCAGCAGTACTCGGTGACAAGCTCCTGCAGCTCGCGGTTGAAGTCGTTGACGTTCGCCAGGGCGCGATCCACGTATTCGCTGCCGAGGACTTCGCGCCGAACGGCCATGCCCGCGTCATAGGTTGCCTGGTGGGTGTCGTGATCAGTGAGTGGCATGGTCTGTCCTCCGGTGCCGTGTTATCGAGTGGAATGGCTGTCAGCCGACGAGTCGGCTTCCAAGCACGATGGCGTGCTCGGGCAGCGCGGGATGCGGAGCGAAGCGCTCCATCAGCGAGGGCTCGTGGCCTGCGATGACGTCGGACACGTGTCCATCTGCGCGAAGCTGCTCGACGAGCGTGTAGCTGTCGGCGGCGGCGACGATGTCGCACATATGGCGAAAGGGCATCTTCCGGTCGAGTTCCTCGTCAAGGTGGACGGCATCGGCCGCGAGGAGCAGCGCTCCCGTCGCGGTGTTGACGCGCACCATGATCTGGCCCGGCGTATGACCGGGACAGATCAGCAGTTCCAGTCCGGGGGCGAGCTCCTCGGAATCGCTGATCAACTGCAGGCGCCCCGCCGCCTGCAGGTCGCTGAGCACCTGCAGCTCGCTCGGCTCGATGACCTGACGCGTCAGGTGCTGATCGCGGGGATGCCTCACCCAGAAGTCGAACTCGGCATCCGCCATCACGAACCGGGCGTTCGAGAAGTGCCCCGCGTTCCCGATGTGGTCATAGTGTGCGTGGCTCAAGACGACGGTGGTCGATGCGTCATCGGCGATGCCGAGCGCCTCCCAGGCCTCCCGCGGATCGATGTGCGTACGCCGGCCGCGGCGAGCCCCAACGGCGGGCGAGAAGCCCGTGTCGAGCAGGAAGGTGCGCACATCGTTACGTGCGATCCAGAAGTAATAGGCCAGCTGTTCCGGGCCGTCAGGCTCTCGGTAATCCGAATAGTTCAAGAAGACATCGGAGCGCGAGGTGGCCAGGTCGCCGTACCTCACGGCGATGACCTCGTACTGATCCTCGTGCTTCACATCCGCCCAATCTGTCAGACACATTTATACCCGACATATCTAGACCAGGCAAATACAACGAAGCGGCGGGCGGCCCAAGCCGCCCGCCGCTTGTCTCGTGGTCAGGATTGACGTGCGAAGCCCAGCGCAACATCCGCGGCTTGCTCAACATGGAAAGTCGCTGCCCGGCGTGCAGCCTCACCATCGCGATCGCGCACGGCGGTCGCGATCTCGCGAATCTCTGCCAGGCTCGCGGCCGGCCTGCCGGGGCTGCTTAGGGTCAATGCTCGAAGCTGGGTGACGCGCCGCTGCAGTCCCGCGACCATCTCGCTGAGGATCGCATTGCCCGCACCCTCGATGAGGATCCGATAGAGGTTGTCTTTCGCCGCGAGGACTTCGGAGGTGTAGCCGTCGGCACCATCGCTGGATATCGCTGCCTCAGCGGCCTCCTCCAACTGGGCGAACGCGCTGGCGAAGGCCTCGCGCTGCTCGTCGTCTGCCCTGACGGCGAAGAGGCCCGCAGCCATGCCTTCCAGTTCGGCGCGGACTTCATACAGCTGCGCTGCTTGTTCTGGGGTCGGCGCGGCGACGACAGTCCCGCGTCCGGTTCGCGACTCGACGAGCCCTTCCGACTCGAGCTGGCGCAGCGCCTCCCGCACGGATGGCCGGCTTGCCTGTGTCATCTCGCATAGCTCGCGCTCGATCAAGACCTGGCCCGGGCGAAGCTCCATGTTGACGATCGCGTCGCGGAGAATGCCTGCAACCTGCTCCCTGATAGGAGCGTGGCGCTGGACGTGGCGGTCACCCAGTGTGTACGACATGGCTACCCTTCGTAGCTGAATGACGTGAGTCTACCTGACATTTGACATGAGCTGCATGACATCCGATCCCGGCAACAACGCGCAAGCGAGACCCGGGAAACTGGGCCGATGGGTCAGACGAGCGAGTCGCCGACGGGCGGCGCGGAGCTCAAGACCTTGATCGACCCCGGTGCTGCGCCGGAAGCGACGCCCACGAAGTACGTGGTAGACCGCCCGGGCACCGTGCCTCGAAGGTTTTCGCGACGGCGCAGCCGACCGCTGGACACAGCGACTGACCCGTACGTGATCGGGTCGTGTCAGGGGTCCCCCAGGGTCCCCGAGCATCCCGAGAATGCCGAGTGGCGGCGACCGCGCAGTGGATAGAGTGCACACAGTGTGATCTGTGGTGGTCAAGAAATCGCCTGGTTAAGCGCGGATCCCCGTGATTCCGCGGATGGAGGCAGATCGGGAGGAGCCAAGCGACGCGTGCCGATTTCACCCTGCTAAGGTGGAGTCCCCTCCGGGGGACCGAGGGTTCAAATCCCTCCGTCTCCGCCATGAACAGCCCAGGTGACTGGGCTATTCTCCTGCCCCGACATCGGCCAGCCGCTCGTCGAGCCAGTCGAACATGCGCTCAGCCGTGACGGCGCGGGCGAGCGGCTGGCAGTGCCCGTCCGCGCCTTCGGCTGCCGTGAACGTGAGCAGCGTCGACACATCCGGGGTGAGCTCGGCGAGCCGCTGGGCCTGGCCGGGCCAGAACTGCTCGTTCTCGGGGTCGATGATGAGCAAGGGAGTGCGGATCCGGCTCGCCACGTCGGTGGCGTCGTACTCGCGGACGGCGGTGAGCGTCTCGGCATAGCCGGTCGTGCCGTAGGGGCGGGCCCGGAACGCCCACGTGCGACCGGCGGAGGGGAAGAACTTCATCGCGAGCGCCATCTGCTCGTCGAACTTCTCGACATCGCCGTTGTCGAGGTGCTTCAACAGGCTCGCCGGGATGTGGGCCGTCCACGACGTCGACACGTCGAGCACGCCCGGGTCGACGATGGCTGCTGCGAACCGATGCTCGAACGCGATGGCGCGTGTCACCCAATAGCCGCCCTGGCTGATCCCGTACACGGCGATGCGCTCACGATCCACGCCTTCGAGCGCCGCGACGAAGTCGTGGACGGGCCCCAGCACGTGCTCCCAGTCCGGACGGAACGGAACGTTTTTCTCGAACAGCTGCGACTGCTGGCCCGGACCATCGAAGACCAGCACGTCGTAACCGCGCTCAAGTCCTGCCGCGACGCAGCACGCCCACAGCGCCGCGAGCGAGCCGTCGCTGCCGTTCACGGCGACGAGCAGGGGATTCCCGTCCGCGACGCGTGCGGGCGCACGGAAGAGGTATCCAGGCAACGGATCCTGCTCGTACGGGATCTCCACGGGCGTCACGGCGACCGACGTGTGCTCGACGAACCCTCGCCAGGCTTCCTGCTGCCGCTGGAACGCCGCGGTCAGCCGCCCGGAGTCATCGAGTGAGCTCGCCGCGTTGACCGCGTTGGCATAGTACGCAGACGCCCGAAGGTAGGCGGATGCCGCGCTGACCCGGTGCCCGCCCTGGGCGGACCGATCCGCGGCATCCATCGTCCGATCGGCGAGTGCGTGCCAGGTCGAGAACCAGCCCTCCTGGTCGTTCTTCTTCACACGCTGCGTCGCCGCGAGGATCTCGCCCGGATCACCCGCGCCGGCGACGCTCAGACCGATCGCGATCCGCGTCTCGAAGTCGAAGTCACGATTCTTCGAGAACGGGGTGATGGGTGATTTCGTGCTCATGCTCTCCGCGCCCTCCACGAGAAAGTTCCGCCGATCCGAGACTGAGGTTACTCATCGCCTACGGACGCGCCTGCGTTGCTCGGAAGGCGCGCGGGCCGACGCCGTATTTCGCGACGAACGCCTGCCGGAACGTCTCCGCCGAAGAGAATCCGCATCGACGCGCGACCTGTGAGAGGGGGAGCGTGGTCGTCGCAGTCAGGCGGGCGCCGATCTCGAGGCGGATGCGGCGCACCGCCGAGCCCGGCGACTCTCCCAGGTGCTCGTGGAAAAGCCGCGTGAGGTGCCGGGTGCTCACGCGCGCATGCGCGGCCAGCGACGAAGTGGTGAGGTCGCCGTCGGGGTGCGTGAGGATGCGGTTGAGCGCCCGACGCACGACGAGGTCGTCCGGATTAGGCGCGGACGTGAAGATGCTCATCTGCGCCTGGTTGCCCGGCCGCTGCAGGTAGGTGACCATCCCCATCGCGACGTACCGTGCGAGCTCCGGGCCGTGGTCCTCCTCGATGAAGGCGAGCGCCAGATCGAGCGACGCGGTCACTCCGCCGGAGGTGGCGATGTTCCCATCCCTCACGAAGATCGGCGAGGCGTCGACCTTGACGGCGGGGTAGTCGGATGCGAGCTCAGCGGCATACAGCCAGTGAGTCGTCGCGCGCCTCCCGTCCAACAGCCCCGCGCCGGCGAGCACCGTGGCGCCCGTGCACACCGACGCGATGCGGCGCGCCGAGGATGCGAGACGCCGGACCTCGCGGACGATCGCCGGGTCGTGTGCAGCACGCCGGTGACCGTCCCCGCCGGAGACCACGATGGTGTCGGCGCTCTCGATGCGCTCGACCGCGGCATCCGCTCTCAGGACCAGCCCTGTCTCGCACCGGATGTCGGCGCCCTGCACCGTCGCGAACGTGACGTCGTACTTCGGATCGGCGCCGAGCCGATTCGCGAGGCCGAAGGCGGTCGTCACGCACGCGATGTCGACGAGTTCGGCTCCCTCGTACCCGATCACGACCACCTTCGGCAGTGTCACCGGTCCAGGCTAGGCCGGTCGGGGCAAGACGACGAGACCGGTATCCCAGGATTTCGGCCATCGAGGCGCTTACGTGGCGACGCCGCGGTCGACCGCGATCACGATGGGCGGATGACCAAGCCGCTGCTCATGATCTCTGCCGCGTACCTCGCGGTCATCGGACTCGCCCTGCTGATCTTCCCGGCGCAGTTCGGAATCGACGCCGTACCCGCCGACCCGTCGACGGAGCTGCTCGCCTTGCTGCGGCTTCTCGGCTGTCCTCTGCTCGGCATCGCGGTGCTGAACGGGATGGCACGCAACGCCGACCCGCCGTCGATCAGGAACACCGTGATCCTGGCCAACCTCGTCGGCTTCGGCGTCGTCGCGGCCAACGACGTCGTCGGCGTCGCCACCGGCACCGCGCGCGCCGCAGCCACTTACTTCTTGATCGTCCACTCGGCGTTCGCGATCGCCTTCCTCATCGCCTGGGTGCATGCGCGCTCCGTCGCCGGCTCGCGCCAGGGTGCCGCACTCCACGTGCGCTACCGCGTCCGGCGCTGATCTCCCGCGACCGCGATTCAGGTGTCGGTCGCACCTGACATGAGCGCCACCGCGTGTGAGCGGCTGCGTGCGCCGAG
>Ga0182741_1003139_pt1 | contig 17953 bp, 15 predicted proteins | sample eDN5th37CBELigOP_FD_128874 | JGI IMG/M metagenome (GOLD analysis project Ga0182741, IMG submission 128874) | Enriched Organic Plus compost microbial communities from Emeryville, California, USA - eDNA 5th pass 37_C BE-Lig OP (version 2) (version 2) ...
CATGGTGCAGGCCTCGACCACGCTCCCGGTTATGCTGTTCTCTCTCGCGGCGGGCGCGATTGCCGACAATTCGGACCGGCGGAATTTGATGCTGATCTCGCAGCTCTTCCTGTTCTCGGTGTCGATTGCTCTGACGATCTTCAGCTATTTGGGTCTCATGACTCCCTGGCTGCTGCTGGGTTTCACGTTTCTCGTCGGCTGCGGTACGGCCTTCAACGGCCCGGCCTGGCAATCGCTCGTGGGCGAAATGGTGCCGCGCTCGGATCTGCCCTCCGCCATCGCGCTGAACAGCATGGGGTTCAATATCGCGCGGAGCGTGGGGCCGGCCATCGGCGGGATGATCGTCGCGGCTGCCGGTGCCTTTGCGGCCTTCGCGGTCAATGCGGTGAGCTATATCGGCCTGCTTCTGGTCCTGTTCCGATGGCATCCCCCGATGCCTCGCCGCACCTTGCCTCCCGAGAGCCTGGGAGCAGCCATGGCGGCCGGAATCCGATATGTAGCCATGTCGCCGCATATCGGATCCGTCCTGTTGCGTGGAGCGGTATTCGGGCTGGCGGCCATTGCTATTCAAGCGTTGATGCCTCTCATCGCGCGCGACCTGGTTCAGGGTGGGCCTCTCACATACGGACTTCTGCTTGGCGCCTTCGGTGCCGGTGCCGTGGCCGGAGCGGCCATAAGCGCGCGCATGCGCCAGGTGATGTCCATGGAGGCGCTCGTGCGGATGTCCTTCATCGGGTTTGCAGGAGGGGCGGCCATCGCCGGGCTGAGCTCCAACACGGTCCTGACCATGGCGGGAACGGCTGTCGCCGGCGCCTGCTGGGTGCTGGCTCTGTCGAGCTTTAATGCAACCGTCCAGCTCTCATCGCCTCGGTGGGTCGTCGGGCGAGCCCTGGCGCTCTACCAGATGGCGACCTTTGGAGGCATGGCGCTCGGGAGCTGGGTCTGGGGTGCGCTGGCCGAGAGCTTCGGCACTGGGGAAGCGCTCTTGATCTCGGCGGCCGTTCTGGTTGCCGGGGCTGGGCTGGGCCTGCGTTTCACTCTACCGGAATCGAAGTCGCTCAACCTCGATCCCCTGGACCGCTGGACGGAGCCCAAGATTGCGCTCAACATCCTCCCGCGCAGCGGTCCCATCGTCATTACCATCGAGTGGATCATCCACGAGAAGGACGTGATGACCTTCCTGTCGACCATGGCCGAGCGGAAGCGGATCCGTCGCCGGGACGGGGCGCGCCACTGGACCCTTCTGCGCGACCTGGAAAACCCCGACATTTGGGTCGAGCGCTATCATAGCCCGACCTGGCTGGACTACATCAGGCAGAACCAGCGGATGACTCAGGCAGATGTCGAAGTGCTGGAGCGCCTGAGAGCGCTCCACCAGGGGCCAGAGCGGCCACGCGTGCACCGCATGATCGAAAGGCAGACGGGAGGCGTACCGCCCGATGCCACGCATCGTGGCACCACATTTTAGAAGGGCGGAGGGGCGCGGGAGGTTGCGCGACCCTCTTTCTTCCTCAGAGAGTTGCTGTGACCGATTCCACCGCCGATTTGGTGGCGGATACGATCTTGTCGGCCTCTTCCTTCGTCAGGCAGAGGGGAGGCGCGAAGCCCAGGATGTCACCCTGCGGCATGGCGCGCCCGATCACGCCTCTTTCAAGAAGCGCTGCCGTGATGCGCGGCCCGACTTTCTCCGAGGCCTCGAAGAAGACCCGATCGTCGCGGTCGCGCACGAATTCGACGGCAGCCATTAGACCCTCGCCGCGGACCTCGCCGACGAAGCGATGGGCGCCGACAGCGTCCACAAGGGCCTTCTTGAAATAGGCTCCCATCTCGCGGGCATTGGCCACAAGATCGAGTTCGTCCAGCACCTCCAGGTTGGCGACGCCAGCGGCGGCGCAGAGGGGGTGGGACGAATAGGTCCAACCGTGGCCGATGGGACCGAAAGTATCCGAACCCTGCTCGAGAATGCGCCAGAGCTTCTCGGACACGATGACGCCGGAGAGCGGCGCATAGGCTGAGGTGAGCCCCTTGGCGATGGTGATGAGGTCCGGCTTCATGCCATAATGATCCGAGCCGAACATCGTGCCGAGGCGACCGAAGCCGGTGATCACCTCGTCGGCGATAAGCAGGATGTCGTATTTAGCCAGCACCGCCTGGATTTTGTCCCAGTATCCTTTCGGCGGCGGAACAATGCCGCCCGTTCCCAGCACCGGCTCACCGATAAAGGCCGCAACGGTCTCCGGCCCTTCGGCCAGGATCATCTCCTCAAGCTTGTCAGCGCAATATTGCGAGAACTGCTCCTCATCCATGGAGCGGTCGGGGCGACGGAAATAATAGGGCGCTTCCGTGTGCAGGATCGGCGGCCTGGGCAGGTCGAAGAGATTGTGGAAGGCTGCGAGCCCTGTGAGGCTGCCGCTCATCAGGCCGGAGCCATGATAGCCGCGCCACCGCGAGATGACCTTCTTCTTCTCCGGGCGGCCCAGGACGTTATTGATGTACCAGACCAGCTTGAGATTGGTCTCGTTGGCATCGGACCCCGAGAGGCCGAAGAACACCCGGCTCATGTTTTTCGGGGCACGGTCGATGATCATCTTGGCGAGGCGGATCGAGGGCTCGGAGCCATGGCCCACATAGGCATGGTAATAGGGCAGGGCTGCCGCCTGGGCCGCAATGGCATCGGTGATCTTGGTGCGGCCGTAGCCGACATTCACGCAATAAAGGCCCGCAAACGCATCCAGGCTGCGCTTGCCCTGCCGGTCAACGATGTAGACGCCCTCGCCGCCGGCGATGATATGGTTCGGGGTTTCGCCGCGCGCGTGCTGGGCCATGTGTGTGGAGGGATGGAAGAAATGGTCCCGGTCCCAGGCATTGAGTTCGTTGTCGAGAGTGTCGGTTTCGTTCAGCATGGCTGGCTCCGGATCAGTTAAGGTCGAGACAAATGTATTTCAGGTCCGTGAAGGCCTCGAGGCCGTGACGTGAGCCTTCACGCCCGAGACCGGACTGCTTCATGCCGCCGAACGGAATGGGAGCACCGGTGATCTTCACACGGTTCACGGCAACCATTCCGTATTCGAGCGCCCGGCCGAGCCGCAGTGCCCTTGCGCCATTCTCGGTCACCACATAGGCGACGAGGCCGTATTCGGTCGCGTTCGCCCGCATGACGGCCTCATCCTCAGTGTCGAAGGCTGTGACGGCCGCAACGGGCGCGAAGGTTTCCTCGCTCATTATCAGCGCATCGTCGGGGACGTCCGCGAGCAGGGTCGGTGTGACGTAGAGCGGTCCGACAGGTGGCCGGTCGCCTGCCAGCAGGCGAGCTCCCTGAGCGAGAGCATCGTCGATCTGCGTCCGGGCCTTCGATACAGCGTTGGCGTGCATCAGCGGTCCGATCTCGGTATCAGGCTCCAGGCCGGGGCCGACCTTCAGTCCTTCGATGCGACGTGCAAACTCTTTGCAAAAGGCCTCATATACCGGGCGCTGAACGTAGATGCGGTTCGCCGCAAGGCAATCCTGGCCCGACGTGGCGAACTTCGCCCCCATGGCGATCGTGACGGCCTTGTCCAGGTCGGCGTCCTCGAACACAATCAACGGCGCATGGCCGCCGAGCTCCATCACGAGGCGCTTCATGGTGCCAGCGCAGCGGGCCGCAATCTTGCGACCGATCTCCGTCGACCCCGTAAAGCTCACCACACGGACACGCGCATCGTCGCAGAAGCGGTTGGCGATGGGCTCCGCGTCACCCGTCACGATGTTGAAAACACCCGCCGGAAAGCCAGCGCGCTCAGCCAGTTCCGCCAGGGCCAGGGCCGAAAGAGGCGTGTAGGAGGAAGGATGCGCCACCACGGTGCAGCCCGCCGCCAGGGCTGCGGCGGCTTTACGCGTCAGCATGGCAGAGGGAAAGTTCCATGGGGTCAGAAGGGCTGCGACGCCAAGAGCTTCCCGCCGCACCAGCATCTCGGCTCCGGGCAGGTGGCTCGTGACGCCCTCCACGTTCAGGCGCTTCGCCTCCTCGGCGAACCACTCCACGAAGGAGGCAGCATAATCGATCTCGCCGAGGGACTCGGAGAGCGGCTTACCCTGCTCCAGGGTCATGATGAGGGCCAGGTCCCCGCGAGCCTCGATGATGAGTTCGTACCAGGCTCGCAGAAGTGCGGCGCGCTTCTGTGGCAAAAGGTTCTTCCAGTCCGGCAGCGCGTCGGCGGCGGCGGCAACGGCTTGTGCAGCGTCGTTCGCACCAAGACGGGACACGCGGGCCACGGTCAGTCCCGAGGCCGGGTCTCGGACCTCGAAGCGCGCATCGGATTGCGCCCCGGTCCAGCGGCCACCGATATAGGCCATCTCGCGCAAGAGACGGGGGTCTTTCAGTCGGGATAATGCGGGATGAGTGTCCATTGTCGCCGGGATGGATGCGGTCGGGTGTGTCATCGCGTTCATGCGGTGCTCTCCTGGAAACCGATGCCTCGCATTCTACTGGGTGTCGGAGCGAGACAGTTTCGGTTTTCCGCCGAGGCGGCAGAGAGACTCTCGGTTTTCGTTACGCGGTACCGAGACTCTGCCGGAGATCAGCCGGCGAGAATGGAGCTTAGAAACTCCCTCGTGCGCGGCTGCTCGGGATTGCTGAAGAAGCGGTCAGGCTCGCCTCGCTCGACGATCCGCCCCTTGTCGAAGAAGCAGACGCGATCCGACACCTCCCGGGCAAAGCGCATCTCATGGGTGACGAGAAGCATGGCAAGGTCATGTTCGTGAGCAAGCCCGCGAATGACCGCGAGGACCTCGCCGACGAGCTGAGGATCGAGCGCCGAGGTTGGCTCATCGAACAGGAGAACACGTGGGCGCATGGCGAGCGCCCGCGCGATGGCGACACGCTGCTGCTGTCCGCCCGACAGTTGGCTCGGGTACTGATCCTTCTTGTCGAGAAGTCCCACCATGCGCAGGAGCTCGATCGCTCGGGCCTCCACCTCATCGCGACGCATCTTCAAGACGGCGACCGGCGCCTCGACAATGTTCCGCAGGACGGTCATATGTGGAAACAGGTTGAAACTCTGAAACACCATGCCGACATTGCTGCGAATCTTATGGAGATGCTTGTCGCTGGCTTTGAACGGACCGCGTCCGTTGGGCTCATGATAGCTGATCCCGGCCAGTTCCAGTTTCCCTTCCTGGAAGGGCTCCAGCGTCATCAGAATGCGCAGGACCGTAGATTTGCCGGAGCCCGATGGGCCGATCAGGGTAACCTTCTCGCCTTGGCGGACATCGAAGTTGAAGTTATCCAGGACCGTCAGGGCCCCGAAGCGCTTGGTCACATTCTGGAAACGGATGATGGATGTCATCGTAGGGGAATCCCGGCCTTGGGCAGAATTCTCTCAATGAAATGTATGAGAGCCGAGCAGGTGAGGGTGAGGGGCAGAAAAATCAGGCCGACCATGGAGAGTGGCACGAGATAGTCGAAGGTCCGCTCGCCGATAATGTTGGCGAGACCGAGCATGTCGAGCACCGTGACCACCGAGAGGACTGGCGTCTCTTTCAGCATCGATACCAGGTAATTGCCCAATGAAGGGACGATGCGAGGGATCATCTGAGGAATGACGATATCCCGATAGAGCTGGAGCCGCGTCAGGTTGAGGGCAGTCGCCGCTTCCCACTGACCGCGCGGGATCGCATTGATGCCGCCCCGATAAACTTCCGACGTATAGGCCGAGTATTGCAGACCGAGAGCCAGAGCACCCGTCATGAAGGCAGGCAAGACGATGCCGAAATCCGGCAGGACGTAATAGAGAAAGAAGAGCTGGACGAGGAGTGGCGTGTCGCGCACGAATTCGGTGAAACAGGCCACCGCCCATGAAACGGCCTTGACCCGACTGCGGCGCAGGAGCGCCAGGACAAGTCCGAGCACGAGCGCGATGGCATAGCCTACGGCGGCCGCCTTCAGCGTGACGATAAGGCCGATCCCAAGGATTGGTAGGATCGACGTCGCGAAGGCGAGGGTCGAGGAGGTGTCCCATTCATAGCCGTACATCATGAGTGGGCATCCCTGGGAAAGGCAGCGCCGCGCCGCAGTTTCATCTCGATGAAGCGCATGATGAACATCAGGAACAGCGCGATGATGAAATAACCCAGCAGCGTGAGAGTATAGACCGTTGCGCTGTCGAGAGTGATGTTGCGCAGGGACTGGGCCTGGAAGGTAAGATCCGCAATCGAGATGAGCGAGACGAGGGCCGTGTCCTTGAGGTTCTGGATCGCCAGATTGCCGAAGGCCGGCATCATCTCGATGATCGCCTGCGGCATACTGATGTGCCACAAAGTATAGGATTTGCTGAAGTTCAGCGCTCTCGCGGCCTCATGTTGGGCCGGCGGGACGGCAAGGAGGGCCCCGCGCACCACCTCGGCCCCGAAGGCTCCGGTCAGGAGAGAGAGTGTCATGATGCCGGTAGTGATCGGATCGAACGATATCCCAATCAGGGGAAGTGCATAATAGAACCAGAAGAGCTGCACGAGCAGTGGCGTTCCGCGAAAGAGCGCGATGTAAGTAAACGCAATTCCAGAGAGGATCGGGTTGCTCGAAATCCTTGCGATACCAGCAACGAAGGCGATGATCCCGCCAAGTGCAATCGACGCCAGCGAGATCACGATGGTGATCTGTGCCCCTTTCAGCAGAGGTGCCAGGTATTGTATCCACGTCATCGTCGAGATCTCCTCACGAGCGTGTCCCCCGGCCAAGGCTCGACGGCCATAGCCGGAGGAACTGGATCTTGTCGGCGCAGGACTACTTGCCGGCGCAGAGATCGGCGACGTTCTTGGCCGCAGCGGCCTTGATGCTCTCCTCGCTCAGGCCGTAGGACGTGAGGATCTTCTTGTAGTCGTCCGTTTTCCGGAACTCGACGAGGGCTTTGTTGAAGGCATCATAAAGATCCTTGTCCTCCGGGCGGAACGCGAACCCACCATAATTACGAACCGGCTTTCCATTGACGACCGGATCCGTGAAGGGCTTCACCTGCTCCACATCCTTGCCACCTTCGGCAAGCTTGGAGACGGTCAGCTCCGTTGCCGCGTAGGCATCAGCCCGCGTCTGAACCGTCGAAAGGGCATCGGCATTGGCCTGAATGATGATGATCTGATTGTCCTTCACGCCAACGGCGCGCAGGAAGTCGATGTTGTTCGCGCCTGAGACGACGGCCACCTTCAGGGACGGGTCCTTCGCGATGTCGGCGTAAGTGGTCAGCTTCTTCGGGTTCCCTTTCTTTACGAGCAGGCCTTCGCCGTAGCTGGAATTCGGCTCCGTAAAGGTCACCTGCTTGCACCGCTCCGGCGAAATGTTCTGTTCAGCCGCCGCAAAGGCGAAGCGACGGGCCTTCAGGCCAGGAATAAGGGTGCCGAATGGGGTCACTGTCCAGTTGACCTCGTTGATGCCCATTCGCTTGAAGACCGCGATGGCCACATCCGGCCCGATGCCAGCCGCCGTACCGTCCTCTTTCATATAGCCGTAGGGCACTTCGTTGGCTGTCGCGCCCTGAACATATCCCGCGCTCTTGACCTCATCGAGCGTCAGGGCACTGGCTCCTCCCATGCCGACCGCAAGGGCGAGAGCAGCGATGCCGTAACAAAGGGTCTTATGCATGTAGTCTTCTCCTCTGGTATAAGGGTCCGCGTGCCGGTTAGCCCGGCTTGCAGCGTCGATGCTGGCGGGTTGGGTTCAGATTGCGTCCTCCATGGTTGCGACGACCGCCAGGCAGTCGCCCATCTTGACGAGGCCGGGGAAGTGACGGGCGGCGAGCACACCGTCGAGTTTCGCGTGGTATTCGGCCGGAGCTTGTCCCGTGCGCCCAATAGGATGGACACGGGCGATGACGTCGCCAGCCCGGATTGGGTCACCGAGGTCGACATAGGGCTCAAGGAGACCATCGTCCTGTGCGAAGACGAAGCAATCGTCCGACGGCATGTCGAGCCAGCGAGTTCGACCGCGATCAGGCGCGCCCGAAACGATCCCTGCGTGTTTGAGGACGTTCATGACGCCACGCTTGGCAATCCCGGCGGTCTTCGCCGACGCTGTGCCGCCGCCCGACAACTCGGTGGTGACGAAGACCTTGCCCATCTCCTCGGCCGCTGTGTCGTACATGCCGACAGCGTCAATCTCGACCATTCTCATGGAGTAGGGAGCCGCAAAGGCCGCAACTGCTTCGAAGCAACGGCGCTCCTGCTCCTTGTCGGGCAACGCGTGGGCGGCCGCATAGGGGAGAAAATCGAGGGTCCGCCCGCCTGAATGGAAGTCCAGAACGATATCCGCCACCGGCAGCAGAATGCGCTGAAAATAATCCGCAATCTTCTCGGTGACCGTCCCGTCCGGACGGCCCGGGAAGCTGCGATTCATGTTGCCGCGATCGATCGGGGAGGTCCGGGTGCCCGCCCGAAAGGCAGGGTAGTTCATCGCAGGCACGATGATGACGCGACCCTGAATGTCTTCCGCCTTAAGCGTTCGCGCGAGGTCGAACAGGGCGATGGGGCCTTCATATTCGTCCCCGTGATTGCCGCCAGTCAGCAAAGCCGTCGGCCCGTCGCCCCGCTTGACGACGGTGATCGGAACCATCACCGAGCCCCATGCGGAATCATCCCGGCTATAAGGGAGCCGGAGATGACCATGCTGCACGCCGTCGACCTCAAAGCTGACATTCGCCGCAATCGGGGAGGGGCGCTGGACGAGCTTCATGATCTCAGGCTTTCACGAAAAGCTGGCGGGGTACATTCGAAAGGCATTCGACCCCGGTGTCGGTGATGACGATGCTCTCGGTGATCTCCAGGCCCATGTTCTCCAGCCATAGGCCGGTCATGAAATGGAAGGTCATGCCGGGCTCGAGTACCGTTCGGTCGCCGGGGCGCAGGCTCATGGTACGCTCGCCCCAGTCCGGCGGGTAGCTCAGCCCGATCGGGTATCCGGTACGATTGTCTTTAACGATGCCGTAACGGGCCAGAACGGCGAAGAATGCATTGGCGATATCCTCGCACACATTCCCGGGTTTGGCGGCTGCGAGACCAGCTTCCATGCCCTCCAGCACGGCCTTCTCGGCATCGATAAAGGCTTGCGTGGGCTTTCCGAGAAAAACCGTGCGCGACAGAGGGCAATGGTAGCGCTTGTAGCAGCCCGCAATTTCGAAGAACGTGCCTTCGCCGTTCCGCATGGGGCGGTCGTCCCAGGTCAGGTGCGGGGCAGAGGCTTCTTCGCCTGAGGGAAGCAGCGGAACGATGGCCGCGTAATCACCACCATATCCATCCACACCTCGCAGGCCCGCGTCGTAGATTTCAGCCACAAGGTCGTTCTTGCGTAGCCCCGGTTCGACCTTCTCGAGGATACGTCGATGCATGGCCTCGACGATGCGTCCCGCCTTCTTCATATAGGCGATTTCCGTTGGACTCTTGACGGCACGCTGCCAGTTCACAAGCGACAGGGCATCCTTGAAGCGGGCATTCGGCAGGTGCTTGGTGAGCGAGAGATAGGCTGCAGCCGAGAAATAGTAATTGTCCATCTCGACCGCGATGGTGCCCTTGTCCCATCCGCGCTCCGTGATGATGCCGGACAGGAAGTCCATGGGATGGCGCTCGGTCGACTGAACGTAGTGATCCGGGTAGCCGATGATGTTGTCGTGCTTCAGATAGGCGGTCCGCTTCGCGCCATTGGCATCCTGGCCGCGTCCGTACCAGATCGGCTCTCCATCCGGCGGTACGAGCACGCATTGATGCACGTAAAAGGACCAGCCGTCATAGCCTGTCAGCCAGTGCATGTTGGACGGATCGGTGACGATCAGGAGGTCGATCCCGGCCTTCTCCATGGCCCTACGGGTTTTTGCGAGCCGCTCGGCATATTCCTCTCGGCTGAAATTGAGATTAGGCGCGCTCACAGGCTTCCTCCGGTTGGTTCTTGTGTGTCGATCGGGCGGCCCGCCCCGGCTTCGGCGGCACGGCTGCGGGCGAGGGTCGCGATGGCAGTGTCCTGCACGCCCGTTCCGGTCAGGTCGCACAGAGTGATGGCATCCCTGTCCTCGCGCCCGGGAACTTGTCCCGCAATGACCTTGCCCAATTCGGGGAAGGTCCGGTCCTCCGCGATCAGGCCAGCACGAATTGCGTGGTGCAACTCGCCGAGCCGCCGCGTTTGAGCAACGCTGTCGGCAAAATAAGACACGCGGAGGAGGATTTCGGGCGCGACCTCGTTCTTGTGCTCGGAATCCGAGCCCATCGCGGTGATGTGCTGCCCGGGTCGAAGCCATTCGACCTTCAGGATCGGATGTTCGGCAGGAGTCGTCGTGACGATGATATCGGCTTGATTGCAGGCTTGTTCGGGGGTCGAGCCAGCTTCGACCGGGATACCGAGCTGCCTTGCCATGTCCCGCGCGGTCGACGCGGCCTTGTCCGGATCCCGGGCCCAGATCGAGGCCCTTTCGATTGGACGGACGAGCGTGAGAGCCTGCAGTTGCAGGCGAGCCTGCAATCCCGCTCCGAAGATGGCGGCGCTCCGCACGTCGGGCCGTGCCAAGTGCTTGGCCGCGACAGCACCGGCGGCAGCCGTGCGGATGTCCGTGAGATATCCATTGTCCAGCAGAAGCGCCTCCACGAGGCCAGTCTTCGTGCTGACGAGGATCATGAGGCCGTTGAGGCTGGGTAAGCCAAGCTTCGGATTATCGAAAAAGCCGGGGCTGACCTTAATTGCAAAGCCGTCCAGCCCCGGCACGTAGGCGGTCTTCACGTCGACTTCGCCGCGGTGTTCCGCGATGTCGAGTCGGAGAATAGGAGGCATGACGACCGGTTTGGTCGCCAAAGACCTGAAAGCATCTTCAATGCAGGACACGGCGCTGGCATCGAGCTGAACGATCCGGCGCAGATCGGGTTCTGTAAGAACCAGCATACGGGCCATCAGATCCGCCCTCCCGACAGAGACACCTTGCCGAACCCCGCATCGATAATCTGGCGATGTCGCGCCTCGTCGATATTGCGCCCTGAAACGACGATGGCCGTAGGACCGGATGGCGTGACCTTGCCGGCAAGCAGCGCCGCAATGCCGACCGCCCCAGCTCCTTCCACGATCTCGCCCTCCTGCGCAAAAGCGTGGCGAATACCTTCGGCAATTTCATCCTCTGTCAGCAGGACGACATCGTCGAGCAAGTCGCGGCACATCGCGAAGGTGTAGCGGTTATCAAGTCCGATCCCCCCGCCGAGGGAGTCGGCTAGGGTATCCAGCTCCTCAACCTCAACAGGCTGCCCAGCACGCAGGCTTTCATACATGGCGGCGCCGCGGGCCATTGAGACACCGACGACGTGGACGTTTGGAAGGGCGCCTTTAAGCGCCGCGGCGACGCCTGCTGCCAGACCGCCGCCGGAGAGCGGCACAAGGACGAGCTCGACCTCAGGCCTGTCCTCGGCGATTTCGAGGCCGATCGTTCCCTGTCCGGCAATGATAGCAGCGTGATCGAAAGGAGGAACCGCCGTGAGGCCTTGCTCTCGCACGAGACGATTTACCTCCTTCTGGGCGTCGTCCTGCGAACGGCCGACGATCCGGACATCGGCTCCGAGCGCACGAACGGCTTCGACCTTGTTACCGGGCACTAGGGCTGACATGCATACGACAGCACGTGTGCCTGCGGCCTGTGCCGCGGTGGCCAGTGCACGGCCATGATTTCCGGTTGAAGCTGTGACGAGGCCGCGTTTCCTAGCCTCGTCATCCAGAGAAAGCACGGCATTTGTCGCACCGCGCAGCTTGAAGCTGCCAGTCGACTGCCGAGTCTCGAGTTTGAGATGGACCGGGACGCCGCAGCGGGCCGAGAGGCTCGAGGAGGAGACAAGGGGCGTGCGAAGGACACGGCCCTCAATCCTCTTCCTTGCCTCTCTGATTTGTTCGAGCGCAATCGCTGTCATGCGCTGCGATCCGATGAGCCGCTAAGACAGCGAGGTGAGAACGCTATGGAAGGCCGCCGCCCGTGTTTGGACAGGGCGCCCCAAGGTGTTTCAAAGCAAAACGTGGCGGCAGGCATTGAGTGCATCCGTCATCTCTCGCCAGGACAAAGCGATGGTGTGATGCGCTCAAGTTCATGTCAATCTTTACATTGTCATGAAACAATTTCTCTTGAGATCTAGGCAATAGAGCTGACGTCGAAGACGGGTGGCAATTGGTCGAAGGTGCGCCTGATCGTTTGAAGTGCATCTGCCAGCGCCCCATGAGACAGTCGCCCGCCGAGGCATATCCGGATACCGCCCATGGCTCCGCCTCCGGCCATGAATGGGTCGGACGGCGTCACTGCCACACGATTCTGTGTCAAAGCACGAACCAACCCCTCCTCGGTCCAGCGAGGCGGCACCTTGAGCCATGCGCAGAGAGAGACCGGATGCGTCTGGGCAATATGGTCACCGAGGATCTCGCTCACGATGGCTTGGCGGGCTTGGGCTTCGTGTCGCTGAATCTTGACCAGTTCCTCTGCTGTCCCGTCCGCAATCCACTGCGCTGCAATTTCGGCCGGAAGGTTGGTCGCACTCCAGGTCGTCACACGCATGATGCTGGCCACCCGGATGCTGTATTGAGGCGGAACGACCAGGTACCCGACCCGCAATCCCGTCAGCACCGACTTGGTAAAGCTGGTGACGAAGAAGCCAAGCTCTGGGAGAAGTTCGGTTATCGCAGGGAGTGGCTCCTCAAGGAGCGGCTTATAGACCTCATCCTCCACGACGAATACGCCGTAACGGCGCGCCACGTCGGCGACAGCCTGCCTCCGCTGAGCGCTCATGACGTGGCTCGTCGGGTTCCCCAGGGTCGGCACGAGCACGAGGGCTGCGACCCCGCCGGCCGCGCAGGCTTCCTCAAATGCCTCGACGAGGATGCCCTCGCGGTCGGTGGGAAGACCGCGGAGGGTAAAGCCCAGCACGTTAGCCAAGCCGATAATTCCGTGGTCGGTCAGGCACTCGGTCAATACGACCTCGCCGGGCTGGACGACAGCCGCAACAGCCAGGAACAGCCCGTGAGCCGCCCCGTTTGTGATGAGAATTCGGTCCTTATCCGCCTCGACGCCAAGTCTTCTTAGCCAAATCTGCGCGGCTTCCCTATGCTGATCCAGCCCCGCAATCGGGCGGCAGGGCCGCATGAATGTGCTGTTATCGAGCCCTGCGAGCGTCTGCATAACGGCGCGGGAGGCATGCTCATGGGCCTCCGTATAGACCGCACGGACGATGGAAAGGTCCATCGTCTCGCTCACATTGCGGTCAAGCATGAAGCGGTCGGCCTTCTCGGTAACGCGGCTGCGGACGAAGGTTCCCCGGCCGACCTCTCCACGCAGATAACCCCGCCGCTCCGCCTCCTTGTAACTGAGGCTGACGGTCTGCACGGATACGCCGAGTTGGCGCGCAAGATCGCGATGCGTTGGCATGCGCGCATGGGGCGGCAAAATCTCCGCGTCGATGTCGGCGATGATCCGCTCAGTCAGAAGCTTATGCTTGGTGGCGCCTTTTCTCTTGACCAAGGTCGGGCGCCAATCCGCCGGAAAGGATGCCTCTTGGCCCGGGAGAGGGAGGGAGTTCAACGCGGGGGAGGGGGCGCGCATGGGATTGTCTCGAAAAATTGATATGCAATAATCATTACATTGGCCTGGAAATCTGGATAGCCATGAAACTCGATAAAATCGACATGAAAATCTTAGCGGCTCTTCAGGAAGATGGCCGAATGACCAAGCTCCGGCTCGCTGAAGCAGTCAATCTTTCCCCTACGGCGTGCTGGGAGCGCCTGAGTAGACTGGAAAAGGGGGGCGTCATTGCCGGTTACACGGCACGCATCAATACCGACCGTTTCATGCGCCTGACAACCGTCCTGGTAGAAATCACCTTAAGAAGCCATCAACAGAGCGATTTCCAGCGCTTCGAAGCTGCCATCCTCAAGGAGCCGATGGTGGTTGCCTGCGACGCGACCGGTGGCGGAATAGATTATATTCTTAAGGTTGTTTCAGTCGATATCGATGCTTACCAAAGGCTGATAGACAGGCTTTTGAAGCTCGACCTCGGGATTGAGCGCTACTTCACCTATGTCGTCACCAAGAACGTCAAGAACTCCGATCCGGCTCGCAGCCTACTTTCACTCGAACTATCGGATTGATGTCCAACGTCCCACGTCACTGACGGCCGCTTAAGGGCGGCCGCATGCTTTATGCCTGAGCGGTGAGCGTACCCGCTTCGGCAATTTCGAGCAGGCGGCGCATGAAAGCCTCGCCTTTGGCGACCTCACCGAGTTCAATGTACTCATCGGGCTTGTGAGCCTGATCGATGTTGCCGGGGCCGCAGACGACGGAGGGAATGCCGCCCGATTTCTGGAACAGGCTCGCCTCTGTCGCAAAGGCGACCTTGGAGTGACCATTTTGCCCAGCAAGCGCCTTGGCCAAGGTGACCACCTCGTCATCCGGCGCCGTATCGAGGCCCGGCGTCGAGGAAAGCTCGTGCCATGAGAATCCAGCCTCCGGATGGACGGCCTTCATCTCCGGCTCTAAAGTTTCATGAGCATATCGCTGCACTTGGGCAAGGAGTGCCGCAGGATCCTCTTCCGGAAGGTAGCGGAACTCGAAATCGAATTCACAAACGGACGGGACAATGTTCAGCGCGGTGCCCCCACGGAACACCCCCGTGTGAACGGTCGTGTGAGGAATATCAAAACCGGGGTCGAACGGCCCCTCAGAAGCAAAGCGGCGTGCCATGCCGCGCAGGTGGACGACCACCTGCGCGGCATACTCGACGGCGTTGACGCCACGTGGCGCAAGGGAAGAGTGGCAGGATCTGCCCTCGACCCGGCAGCGCATTCCGAGCTTCCCCTTGTGAGCGCAGATAATCTGCATCTCGGTCGGCTCGCCTATGATGGCCATACGAGGTTGAACAGCCAGCGCCCCGATGTGGGCAATCAGCGGGCGAACCCCGATGCAGCCGACCTCTTCGTCGTATGAGAAGGCGTAATGGATCGGTGTCTTCAGATCTGCAGCCGCGAATGCGGGTGCATAGGAGAGCGCAATGGCCACAAAGCTCTTCATGTCGGCTGTGCCGCGGCCATAGAGGCGGCCCTCCCGCTCCGTCAGCGTGAATGGGTCGCTGCTCCAGATTTGATTGTCCACCGGCACGGTGTCTGTATGGCCGGATAGAAGGATGCCGCCACGATCCTGTGGCCCGATCGTAGCGTAGAGACTAGCCTTCTGGCCCGTTGCATCCGGGACGAGCGTGCTCTCGATTCCCAGTCGCGCTAGGTAGTCGCGGATATAGCCAATCAGCTCCAGGTTGGAGTGCCTGCTCGTCGTATCGAAGCCGACCAGATCCCGGATCAGGTCAAGGCTGACGAGGTCGCCGGTATTCATAATTTCTCCAGTTCTCATTCTTGTCGCAACGGGCTGTGGTCAAAATATGCACATCTGCAAATGAGGCGTCAGATCCACGGGGTCGTCGGCCCTGCCGTGTTCGACCCTATGCAATGTCGTTCAGATGACATGCCGATATTCTTCCTGGGGCAATCTCACGAAGTACGGGCCGTTCCTCTTTGCAGCGCGCCAAGGCATGGGGACAACGTGGGTGGAAGGCGCAGCCGCTGGGCGGATTGAGCGGCGAGGGAATCTCGCCCTTGATTGGCGCAAAAGTCCGCTTGCGGGTATCAACTCGGGGCGCCTCGTCAAGAAGCGCCCGGCTATAGGGGTGGTTCGGCTGGGCAAAAAGCTCGTCGCTCGGCGCACTTTCAACCACCCGGCCGAGATACATGATGACCGTGCGGTCAGCGATATGTTCGACGACGCCGAGATCGTGACTGATGAACAGATAGGTCAGGCCGAGATCACGACGCAGCTCCATGAACAAGTTAATGATCTGCGCCTGAATGGAGACATCGAGTGCAGCGACGGATTCATCGCATACAAGAAACTCAGGCTGAACCGCGAGGGCCCGCGCGATACCGATGCGCTGCCGTTGCCCGCCCGAGAACTGATGCGGAAAACGTGCTGCATAGGCTGGATCGAGTCCGACCTTGCGCATGATCGTCGCGACATACTCGGCCTTTTCGCCTCGTGAAACCAAGCCGTGCACACGCGGCGCTTCCCCGATAATTTCGCTGACCCGCAGGCGAGGATTGAGGGACGCCATAGGATCCTGAAAGACCATCTGAATTTTCAGCTTGGCCTTACGCGCCTCTTCCGAAGACAATTCCCCAATTGGTCGGCCGCGATACAGCAATCGGCCGGAACTCGGCGGCGTGATACCGGCGACCATACGGCCGAGAGTGGTCTTGCCGCAGCCCGACTCGCCGACGAGGCCGACCACCTCGCCAGGAGCGATGGCGAGACTGACATCATCGACCGCGTGGACATCATATTCCTGGACGTTGGCGCCAAGCCGCTTGGCCAGGCGTTCGGCAAAGTCGAGCCTTGTCGAAAATCGTTTCGTCAGTCGATCCAGCTCAATCATCGGCGCAGAGCTTGCCGGCTGCCGCACCGGAGAAGGGGCAGAGCCCACCGGGAGGGTGATAGCGGTCATGCGGCGACCCCTTCTTGAGGGTGGAAGCAGCGCCAGCCATGATCGTCGCCTCCGGACAGGGATGGCAGCACAAGGCAGGCATCGGATGCGTGACGGCAACGCGGTCGGAAGCTACAGCCTTCGGGCAGGCTCAGCAGGGAAGGCGTCATTCCAGGGATCTGCGCCAGAGGCTGGCCGCGTTGGTTGCGGCTCGGCACCGAGCCGAGCAGGCCGTGCGTGTAGGGATGGCGTGCGCGGTTGATGACTTCCTCGGTCGCTCCGGTCTCAACGATGCGTCCGGCATACATGACGGCGATCCGGTCTGCGAGGCCTGAAACCACAGCCAGATCATGGGTGATCCAGACCAGGGCCGTTCCGGTCTCCCGGCACAATTTCTGGACCTCGAATAGGATCTGTGCCTGGATCGTCACGTCCAGCGCAGTGGTCGGCTCGTCCGCTATGATCACATCGGGCCTGTGGAGAAGGGCGATCGCGATGGCGACGCGCTGGCGCATGCCGCCGGAGAACTGGTGCGGATAGGCTGCAAGCCTCTCGTCCGGCGACGGAATACCGACTCGGACCAGGGCCTCGCGGGCTCGTTCGCGGGCTTGCTGGCGGGAGACCTTCTCGTGGGCCAGAACGGTTTCGACCATCTGGGTTTCGACGCTGAGCACCGGATTCAGGGTCATCATCGGGTCCTGAAAGATCATGGCGATCCGGTCGCCACGAAGCTGGCGCAGGCGCCGCTCGCTGGCGGTTGCAAGATTCTCGCCCCGATAGCGGACAGTGCCTCCGACGATCCGGCCAGGTGGATCGATGAGTCCGAGGATCGACATCCCGGTCACCGACTTGCCAGAACCGGATTCGCCAACCAGTCCCAGGATTTCTCCACGATGAAGTGCAAAGCTCACGCCATCAACCGCTTTGGCGATGCCCGCACGGGTGAAGAAATGGGTCCGCAGATCCTCGACTTCGAGCACAGGGTCGTGTTGCGTCAATGCCACCTCCTCAATGCTGCAGGCGGGGGTTAAGGACATCGCGCATTTGATCGCCAACCAAATTGATGCTGACGATGGTGATCAGCAAGGCAAGGCCAGGAAATACGCTGAGCCAGAATTCCCCGCTCAGCATGAAGCCGAAGCCGGACGCGATCAGCATGCCCAGCGAGGGCTGGGTTACCGGGACACCGACACCGAGGAAGGAGAGCGTCGCTTCCAGCGTAATCGCGTGAGCAACCTGCACAGTTGCGACGACAATCAAGGGCGGCAGACAGTTTGGAAGCAGGTGGCGCATCACCACACGGCTTTTAGGGAGAGCCAGGCACTGCGCTGCCTCGACATATTCCTTGCGCCGCTCGACCAGGGCAGCACTGCGTACCGTGCGGGCATAATAGGCCCACTGCACGGCCGTGAGTGCCACAATCACCTTGTCCACGCCTTTGCCGAGCACAGCCAGCAGGATCAACGCA
>Ga0182741_1003140_pt1 | contig 17945 bp, 16 predicted proteins | sample eDN5th37CBELigOP_FD_128874 | JGI IMG/M metagenome (GOLD analysis project Ga0182741, IMG submission 128874) | Enriched Organic Plus compost microbial communities from Emeryville, California, USA - eDNA 5th pass 37_C BE-Lig OP (version 2) (version 2) ...
GAGCGCGGCCACCACCGACAGCAGCACCGCGGTCGGCAGATCCACCGGAACGCCCAGGGTATGCACCGCGGCCAGGGTCATCACGGTGATGGTGACCGCCGCCCCCGCCATGTTGATGGTCGCGCCCAGGGGGATCGATACCGCGTAGGTATCCTCGTGCAGGCCCAAGCGCTCGCACAGCGCCATGTTCACCGGGATGTTGGCGGCGGAGCTGCGGGTGAAGAACGCGGTGATACCGCTGCCGCGCAAACAGGTCAGCACCAGCGGGTACGGGTTACGGCGGATCTGCCAGTAGACGATGGCCGGGTTGATCACCAGCGCCACGAACAACATGGTACCGATCAGCACGGCTAGCAGATGCGCGTAACCCAGCAGCGCGCCCAGCCCCGACTCCACCAGGGTCGACGCCACCAACCCGAACACGCCGAGCGGCGCGAAACGGATCACGAAGCCCACGATCGCCGATACCGCGTGCGCCAGGTCGCCGAGCGCGTCGCGGGTACTCTGGCGCGCGTTGCGCAGCACGAATCCCAACCCGACCGCCCAAGCCAGGATGCCGATGAAATTGGCCTCGGTCAGGGCCCGCACCGGATTGTCGACGGCGCTGAGCAGCAAGGACTTCAACACCTCGCCGATGCCGCTGGGGGCCGCCGCCTCCACGCCCCGCGGCGACAGCGTCAAGGTGGAGGGAAACAGGAAGCTGGCCGCTACCGCCGCCAACGCCGCGGCGAAGGTACCGAGCAGATACAGCAGCAGGATAGACCGCACATAGGTGGTCTGGCCGCGCTTGTGATGGGCGATGGCCGAGATCACCAGCACGAACACCAGCACCGGCGCCACCGCCTTCAGCGCCGACACGAACACGTTGCCGAGCAACCCGGCCGCGCGCGCCGCCTCCGGCGCGAGCAGCGCCAGCAGGATGCCGGCGATCATGCCGACCACGATCTGCGCCACCAGGCTGGTGCGGGCAAGTAGACCAAGAGCGCGCGAAGCGATGGTAAGCATCGGAAATATCTTCCGGAATGGGCGGGGCATGCAGTTTAACCCACCCGGGCGATCGCGCTGTGACCTCGCGCTTAGGACGCGCCACGCGCGGCAGCGTGTTCGCGCTGTCGACCGTCGACACCTACCCCACTACATGGGGTCCTAGTCCGGCGGCAGCACCTTGCCCGGGTTGAGCAGATTGCGGGGATCCAGGGCCTGCTTCACGCTCCGCATCAGCGCCAGCGCCACCGGATCCTTGTAGCGGCGCAGCTCCTCGCGCTTGAGCAGGCCGATGCCGTGCTCGGCCGAGATCGAGCCGCGCATGTCGGCGACGATGTCGTGCACGATCCGGTTGAAGTCTTCCCAGCGCGCGAGGAACTCGGCCTTGTCCATGCCCACCGGCTGGCTCAGGTTGAAGTGGATGTTGCCGTCGCCGAAGTGGCCGAAGGCGCATACCCGCAGCCCGGGCATGGCGTGCTCGCAGGCAACGGTGGCGGCGTCGATGAAATCCGCCACCCGCGACACCGGCACCGCCACGTCGTGCTTGATCGAGCCGCCCTCGCGCTTCTGCGCCTCCGGCACGTTCTCGCGCAGCTGCCAGAGCGCGCGGTTCTGCGTCTCGCTGCTGGCGATGGCCACGTCCTCGATCACGCCGTCCCGCAGCGCCTCGCCGAGCACGGCCTCGAGCCGCCCTTCCAGATCCGCACGCGGATCGGGCGAGGACAGTTCCACCAGCGCATAGGCGGCGTGATCGCCCCGCAACGGGCGGCTGCCGGTGGCGATGTGGCGGAACACGATTTCCAGCGAGAAGCGCGACATGAACTCGAACGCGGTCAGCGCTTCGCCGGCCTGCGCCTGCAGCCGCTCGAAGGCGCGCAGCGCATGCTGCGGCGAGGCGCAGCCGAGCAAGGCCGTGACCTGCGTCCGCGGTTTGGGAAACAGCTTGAGCACGGCGGCGGTGATGATGCCGAGCGTGCCCTCGGAGCCGATGAACAGGTTCTTCAGGTCGTAGCCGGTGTTGTCCTTGCGCAGCCCGTTCAAGCCGTGCCAGACGCGGCCGTCGGCCAGCACCACCTCCAGCCCCAGCACCAAGTCGCGGGCATTGCCGTAGCGCAGTACGGCGGTGCCACCGGCATTGGTGGCGAGATTGCCGCCGATCTGGCAGGAGCCCTCCGCCGCCAGCGACAGCGGGAACAGCCGACCCGCCCGCTCCGCCGCCTCCTGCACGGTCTTGAGCACGCAGCCGGCCTCGACCGTGATGGTGCCGTTGACCGCGTCCAACTCGCGAATCCGGTCGAGCCGGCCCAGCGCCAGGATGACCTCGCCCTGCGCCACCGCGCCGCCGACCAGCCCGGTGTTGCCGCCCTGCGGCACGATGGCCACGCCGCGCGCGGCGCACTCGCGCACCACCCAGGCCACCTCATCGGTCGTCCCCGGCCGCACCACGGCCCGCGCCCGCCCCTGATACAACCCGCGCTGCTCGGCGAGATAAGCCGCCATGTCGGCCGGCTCGGTGAGAACGTGCGCCGCTCCGAGGCGAGCGGCGAGAACGGTAAGCAGGTCGTCGCGCTGGGCCACTGGCATGATTCCGTCTGGCTGAACATCGTCCGGCGCGCCGCCAACTCAAGGCGGGCACCGGTGAGCCGGCATTATGGGCACTCCGGGACGAAACGAAGCAAGCTTCGGCCTGTGACGGCGTCCATCCGCCGATCGTGCCGGATGCATCGCACGCCGGCCGCGCGCGCTGCTACCATGCGCGCCCCAAGACCACGCCACACGGCCTCCGCTTACCCAAGACACCCCGATGACCGGCCTTATCGTCCTCGCGCCCATGGAAGGGGTCGTCGATCCGTTGATGCGCGACGTGCTGACCCGTGTCGGCGGCATCGACCAGTGCGTCACGGAATTCATCCGCGTCACCGACACGCTGCTGCCCGAGCACGTGTTCATGCGGCTGGCGCCGGAACTGGCCAACGGCGGCAAAACCGCGGCCGGCGTGCTGGTGGTGGTGCAGCTGCTGGGCTCGCGCCCCGACATGCTGGCGCGCAACGCCGAGCGCGCGGCGCGACTAGGGGCGCCGGCGATCGATCTGAACTTCGGCTGCCCGTCGAAGACGGTGAACCGCCATCGCGGCGGCGCCAGCCTGCTGGAGACGCCGGACGACATCCACGAGATCGTGAAGACGGTGCGTTCGGCGCTGCCGCGCACGCTGCCGGTGACCGCCAAGATGCGGCTCGGCTACCACGACACCTCGCTGGCGCTGGAGAACGCGCGCGCCGTCGCCGAGGCCGGCGCCGACCGGCTCACCGTGCACGCCCGCACCAAGGTCGAGGGCTACAAGCCGCCGGCGCACTGGCACTGGATCGCCCGCATCCGCGAGCACGTGGACATTCCGGTCACGGCCAACGGCGAGATCTGGTCCTGGGACGACTACCAGCGCTGCCGCGAGGTCAGCGGCTGCGACGACGTGATGATCGGCCGCGGCCTGATCGCGCGTCCGGGGCTGGCGCTGGAGATCAAGCGCCGGCGCGTGGGCCAGCCGTCCAGCGCCGGCGATTGGCGCCATGCGCTGAACGTGGTCCGCGTCTACCTGGAGCGGCTGGAGCAGGTGGCACCGGTGCTGGTGCACGGCCGACTCAAGCAGTGGCTGCACATGATGAAGCACGAGCACGAACAGGCCGGCGCCTTGTTCGAACGGATCAAGACGCTGCGCGACATCCCACTACTGAAGCAAGCCTTGAGCGCCGAGGCCTGATCGCTCGGCGCCGATCGCGGCCGCTCAGCGGCCCATGAACTCGCCCTTGCGCTTCTCCAGCAGGGCGTTCACCGCCTCGACATGATCCTCGGTGTGGTGCGCCAGCGCCTGGAAGGCGGCCGACAGCTCCAGCAGCCCGTCCAGCCGGGTGTGCTGCGCCTCGCGGATCAGCCGCTTGGTCATCCGCACCACGTGCGGCGGGTTGACCGTGATGCGCCCGGCCAGCTCGCGCGCGGCGTCCATCAGCTCGGCATCGGGCACGGTACGGTTGACCAGGCCCCACGCCAGCGCGGTCTTGGCGTCGATCGTATCGCCGGTCAGCGCCATCTCGTTGGCGCGGGCGAAGCCCACCACCCGCGGCAGGAACCAGGCGCCGCCGTCGCCGGGGATGATGCCGACCTTGACGAAGCTCTCGGCGAACACCGCGCTTTCCGCCGCCACCCGCAGATCGCACATCAGCGCCAGGTCGCAGCCGGCACCGATGGCCGGGCCGTTGACCGCGGCGATGATCGGCGCGTCCAGTTCGTACAGCGCCCGCGGAATGCGCTGGATGCCGCGGCGATAACCGTTGCGCAGCTCCACCGGCGAGCCGCCGAACATGCCGCTGCGGTCGCGCATGTCCTTGACGTTGCCGCCGGCGGAGAAGGCGCTGCCGGCGCCGGTGAGAATGACGGCGCGCACGCTCAGGTCGGCGTTGATACGCCGCACCGCCTCCTCGAACGCCGCCACCATGTCGTCGTCGGAGATGACGTTGCGCTGCTGGGGGCGGTTCATGGTCAGGGTCACCAGGTGGCCGTCTTGTTGGTAGAGCAGCGGAGCTTCCATCGGTCGGTTCCTTCGGGTTGGGGCTGAAAGTCCCGTCACGCTGCACGCGAACGGCCGGCGTTGCAAGCCGATGTCGATCCGCGCCGCCCCCACGCGACCATTGGCTGTGCAAGCCCACCAACCATCGGGAGTACGCGATGAAATACCTTTGCTTAGCCTACGAGGAAGAAGCGACGCTCAACGCCCTCTCGCGCGGCGAGTGGGACGCGCTGCGCCGGGAAACCCTGGACTACGTGGCCGATCTGCGCGCCGCTGGCCGGCTGCTCGCCACCCACGCCCTGCAGAGCGCCGCCACGGCGGCGACGGTGCGGGTGCGCAACGACCGCCTGTCGATCACCGACGGCCCCTTCGCCGAAACGCGCGAGCAGATCGGCGGCTACTTCCTGATCGAGGCGGACGACCTCAACGACGCCATCCGCATCGCCTCGCGCTGGCCGTCGGCGCGCATCGGCGGCATCGAGGTGCGCCCCATCGAGGAGAACCTGCGCGAGGAACGCCGTTACGGGTGAGTAGCGCGCCGCGAGGCAGGCACCCGACGGCGCGTGGACGCTCGCCGCGCGCCTCGGGCACACTAGCGCGATGTCCACCTGGCACTACGACCTCGAATCCGCGGTTCGGGAAACCGCGCCCGGCCGCTGGGCGACCCGGCTGAGCGCGGCCTGGAACATCGGCGCCAACCCCAACGGCGGCTACGCCGCGGCCTCCACGCTACGCGCGCTGTGCCAGGTGGCCGGCCAGCCCGATCCGGTGTCGGTCACCACCCACTACCTGCGTCCCGGTCTCGGCGATCGGCCCGGCGAGATCCTGACCGAACTGGTGAAGCCGGGCCGTCGGGTCAGCACGGCGGCCGGCAGGCTGATCCAGGACGGCAAGGAGCGGTTGCGGATGCTGGCCGCCTTCGCCGACCTGAGCGCCGAGGGGGCAAGCTCTCACCCCGAACAGTCGCTGCCGCCACCGCGACTGCCACCGCCCGACCGCTGCCGGGCGCGGATCACGCTCGATCAGGGCATCGACCTGCCCATCGCGTCGCGCCTGGACGTGCGCATCGATCCCGCTTTCGCCGAACCCGGCGCCGCCGGCCGCGCCGAGATCGCCGGCTGGGTTCGCTTCGCCGACGGCCGGCCGCCCGACAGCGCGGCCCTGGTGCTGTTCGCCGACGCGTTCCCACCATCGCCGTACGGCTTGCTCGGCCAGGTCGGCTGGGTTCCTACCCTGGAGCTGACCGTCCACGTCCGCCGCCGCCCCGCCGCCGGCTGGATCGCCGCCCGCTTCCGCAGCCGCGACCTCGCCGACGGCACCATGGTCGAGGACGGCGAGCTGTGGGACGAAGCCGGCAATCTGGTGGCGCGCTCGCGGCAGCTGGCGCTGCTGCTCGGCGGCTGATCGCGCCGCGCTCGCTTCTCCCCCGCCTTTCCTGTTCATGCCCCGCGCCGCTCGAACGGCACGTGGTCGAATCAGCCACATGGAAACATCAAGGACCTTGACATATGTTTGTCGGAATGAACGTTCATCGCGTTCATTCCGACACGGCCCCGGCAGCGACGGGCACGGTCGGCGCCTTAAAGCCACGCTGCGTTAGACACAACAAGAACGTCACATGGAGGTTGTTCGCAGTGATCAAGAAGCTGCTGTTCGTGATGCTCACCGGCCTCATGTCCATGTCCGCCTGGGCGGTGAATCCGCCGTCCAATCCGGGGAACCCGGGCAATCCGGGCAACCCCGATCCGGCTTGCGTCGGCAAGACGCTCGGCTCCGGCGAAACCACCCGCACCATCCAGGTCGGCGGTCAGTCCCGCACCTACATCCTGCGCGTCCCGGGTAGCTACGACGGCACCAAGCCGGTACCGCTGCTGCTCGATTTCCATGCCTTGCTGACCAGCGCCAGCTACCAGCGCGACAACTCCGGCACGCTCGAGGTCGCCGAGCGCGAGGGCTTCATCGTCGCCTATCCGCAGGGCATCGATAACGCCTGGAACATCGGCCCCTGCTGCACCCGCTCGCGCGCGGTGGACGACATCGGCTTCGCCAAGGCGATCGTCGAGCAGGTCGCCAGCCAGGGCTGCATCGACCGCAAGCGCGTGTACGCCACGGGCTACTCCAATGGCGGCGGCATGGCCTACACCCTGGCCTGCAAGGCGGCCGACACCTTCGCCGCGATAGCACCGGCGGCGTTCGATCTGATCCAGGAGGTTGCGTGCACGCCGTCACGGCCGGTATCGGTGTTCTCGGCGCGCGGCCGGCTGGACACGATCGTGCCGTACAACGGCGGCCGCTCCACCCCGCCGACCAGCTACCCGCTCGATCCGATTCACTTCCTCGGCGCCGAGGGCACCTTCCAGAAGTGGGCGCAAATCAACGGCTGCACCGGCTCCCCGACCCGGCTGAACTCGAGCTGCGACGGCTACCGCAACTGCAACGGCGGCACCGAAGTGGTGCTGTGCACCGCCAGGCTCGGCACCCACCGCGCCTGGGATGCCACCGAGAGCTGGAACTACCTGAAGAATCACCGGCTGCCGTAAACGAGCGCTACGCTCGGTACTCAAGAGGGCGCTGGAAGCGCCCTCTTTCGTTGCCGGCGCCACGCGGACGGCACCACGGCACTATTCGCGCTGCCGGTACCGCCGGCCGCGGCCTCCACTCGATCGCACCGGCGTTGGGATGACAGTTCAGGACGTTGCACCCAGATCAGGTAGCATGAACATCGTTTTCGTGGCATTTCGCCAACGGCTTGGGAGGTAGGCATGGCCAACGGCTGGGCGGGCGACGGCGCGGTCCAGGAGCAGATCGAGAGCACCGTGGAGGATGCCCTGCAGCGCATACGCAGCCGCTTGCCGACGGGCGAGAGCCTGTCGCACTGCGAGGAGTGCGGCGATGAGATTCCGGCGGCGCGGCGAGCGGCGCTGAAGGGCGTGCGCCTGTGCGTGCGTTGCCAAAGCGAGCGCGACAAGCAACAGACGCCGTTCAGCGGCTACAACCGGCGCGGCAGCAAGGACAGCCAACTGCGTTAGCTGGCGCCGCGCCTGCATCACGATATGCTTATGCGCCTCCAGAACAACCCGTAGGATCATCTCCCCATGAAGCTTTACCTCAAGCCCGGTGCTTGCTCTCTGGTGCCCCACATCGCTCTGCGCGAAGCCGGCCTGCCGGTCGAACTGGTCAAGGTCGATCTCGCCAGCAAGAAGCTCGAGGACGGCAGCGATTACCTGGCCATCAATCCCAAGGGCCAGGTGCCGGCGCTGGTGCTCGACGGCGGCGAGGTGCTGACCGAAGTGGCGGTGCTGCTGCAGTACATCGCCGACCAGGCGCCGGCGGCGAAGCTGCTGCCCGCGGCGGGCCTCGAGCGCTACCGCGCCCTGTCCTGGGTGAACTTCGTTTCCACCGAGCTGCACAAGGGTTTCGGCCCGCTGTTCAAGCCGACCACCCCGGACGACTACAAGCCGGTGGCCCGGCAGGCGCTGGTCGACAAGTTCACCCTGCTCGACAAGCATCTGGCCACCCAGGCGTATCTGGCCGACACCGGCTTCTCGGCGGCCGACATCTACTGCTTCGTGGTGCTGAACTGGGCGCGCGCGGTCAAGTTGGAGATCGCCAACCTGGCCAACCTGGCCGCCTACCACGCGCGTATCGCCGCCCGTCCGGCGGTGCGCGAAGCCATGGCGGCGGAAGGCCTGGCCTAAAGGCCGCACGGTTCTTTTCCTTCGCGCCCCCACTGCCGTGACGGCGGGCGGGGGCGCGACCGGCCTAATCCCTTCCCCATGCACTCATCGGCTGCCCCCCTCCGCAAGGCCGGCTCAACGGCTCGCTACCGAGAGAGTGTTATCGGGTGCTAGCAGCATCGATCCACGGCTGCTCCTTCAGCGAGCCCCCCGCGACGGCCTCGGCGCGGAGAACACCGTCTTTCCTTAATTGCCCGCCGCCCCAACCCTCTGCAATCAATGCGCCGGCTTTTCGGTTCGTGTGGGAGGTTGTCATGGCGTTCAACGCGCAAGGTCTGCTCAATCAGGTGCTCAAGGCCGGGCAGCAAGCCATGCGGCAGGGGCAGGAGCGGCCCGCCGAGCGCGGCGGCCAACGTGAGTTCGGTGGCGCCCTCGGCGGCCTCGGCAAGCAGGCGCTGGCGGGCGGCGCGCTCGGTCTGCTGCTCGGCAACCGTCGCCGGCGCGGCCTGGGCGGCGGTCTGCTGCGCCGCGGCGGCACCGCGATGCTGGGCTTGCTGGCTTACCGCGCCTTCAAGGCGTGGCAAACCCAACAGGGCGCCGCCGGCGGCGAGCCGCGCACGCTGGATCGGGTCTCGGGCGAAGAGGCGGATCGGCAAAGCCTGGCCATTCTCAAGGCCGTGGTGGCCGCGGCCAAGGCCGACGGCCATGTCGAGGAACGGGAACGGCGGCTGATCGAGGCGGAGATCGGCAAGAGCGAGGACGGCGCCGAGCTGCGCCAATGGCTGGATAGCGAGCTGCGCAAGCCGGTGGACGCGGCCGAAGTCGCCGCCGCCGCCGACTCACCCGAGCTGGCGGCGGAGATGTACCTGGCATCGCGGCTGGTGGTGGACAGCGACAACCACATGGAACGCGCCTATCTGGACGAACTGGCGCGGGCCCTGAAGCTGGCGCCGGAACTGCGCGCCCGCCTCGATCGCGAAGCCGAGGACGCCGGTCAGGGCGGGCACTGAGGACGTCCCCCGCCACACCCCGGAACCCGGCGGCCGCGACGGGCTGAAGTCGGTGCTCCGAGGCTCGTGCACCGTCCCTTCGCCGGGTACACTGCCGACATATGCAACACCCTCCGCTGTTCACCCGCCCGTTCGTGCTCGCGGCGTCGGCCACGCTCATGCTCAGCCTCGCCGGTTTCCTGTTCGTCCACCTCCCCGGCTTCCTGCAACGGCTCGGCGCCGGCGAAGCGGAAATCGGCCGGGTCATGGCCACCCAGGCGCTGGGGGCGATCATGGCCTGGCCCGTGGTCGGCCGTGTGATGGACGTAAGCGGACGGCGCGTGGTGATCCTCACCGGCTGCGGGGTCTACGTGCTGGTGGTGGCGCTGTACCTGCTGATAGACGGCATTGGCCCGTTCACCTATCTGGTGCGGCTGCTCGACGGCGCGGCGCAGACCATGTGGTACACCGCCCTTTTCACCTACGGCGCCGATCTGGTGCCGGCGCAACGCCGCACCGAAGGGCTGGCTATCTTCGGGGTTTCCGGCATCGTCCCGATCGGGCTGGGCGCCATCTTCGGCGACGTCATCCTGCTGTACGCGAACTACCAGGTGCTGTTCCTGGGCGCGCTCGGCTTCGCCGCGGCCGGCCTGCTGCTGTGCCTGCCGCTGCGCGACGCGCCACCGCCGCCGCATGAAGCGCAGCCGCCGCGAGGACTGTTCGCCGCCGCCCTGCAACGCAGCCTGCTGCCGGTGTGGATCGCGGCGTTCGCGTTCTTCCTGTCGCTGTTCGCGCTGTTCAGCTTCATGAAGACCTTCGTCACCGCCACCGCTGTCGGCAACGTCGGCAACTTCTTCGGCGCCTACGCGGCGATGGCGGTGCTGCTGCGGCTGTTCATGGGCTGGCTGCCCGATCGGATCGGCACCCGGCGCATGCTCGGCGTGTCGATGACGTGCTACGCACTCGGCTTCCTGCTGCTGTCGCAGGCGCAGACGCCACTGCAACTGCTACTCGCCGGCCTGCTGTGCGGCGCCGGCCACGGCTATACCTTCCCGGTGCTGTTCAGCCTGGTGGTGGATCGCGCCGACCCGCGTCAGCGCGGCTCCGCCATGGCCTGCTATACCGCCATCGATTGGCTGGGCCTGCTGATCGCCGGCCCGGCGATCGGGGTAGTGATCGAGCTGTCCGGCTACACCATGACCTTCATCGCGCTGGCGCTGCTGCTCGCCACCGGCATCGGTCTGTTCTACACCTTCGACCGCGTGCCGGCGCCGAGGCGGAGCGAGGCGCGCGCACCATAGCCACGCACCGCCCTACCCGGAACGTCATGCAGCTGTAACAATGGTGCGCCATCGTTCGCTGCTTTCGGCCACCCCAACGACCACGGTGCACTCATGCGCGCGACCCGCATTATGCCTCTGTTCCTGGCCTTGTCGGTTCTACTCGCCGGCTGCGCGCCGGCCTCGCGCCACGTGCGCGCCTACGAGGAAGGCACGCTGACCACCGGCCAGGTCGCGACGGTGACCGTTCCGGTGCAGCTGGAAGTGTTCGAGGTGTCCGGCTTCAAGGTCGCCACCCCCAACGTCGACCACGGCGAGTACACGCTGGAGGTGCCGGCCGGCCGTCAGCAACTGCTGTTGCAATACGTGGCCAGCTGGCCGGGCGGCTCCGGCACGGATCTGGTGCGGTCGCAGAGCATGAGCCTCATCGCCGACTTCCGTCCCGGCGGCCGCTACCGGCTCGACTATCCCGCCCCGACCAACCGCGACAGCGCCGAGCGCTATGCGGCGGCGCCGTCCGCCACCTTGATCAGCGCGGAAGGCGACCAGCGCGTGAGCGCGAACGTCCGCCCCAGCGCGCAGCAGAACCTGTTCGGACGCGCGCCCGGCAGCTTCCGCCCGGCACCGCCCCCCGCCGCGCCGCCCCAGGCCTCGAGTCCGGCGCCGGCGCCGGCCCCGGCCGCGTCCACCGACAACAGCGAGGCGCTGAACCGGCTCAAGTACTGGTGGAACCACGCCAGCGAGGGCGAGCGGGAAACCTTCCGGCAGTGGCTGGAAAGCGGTACCGGCGCACCTTGAGCCGCGGCATCCGAGCAGGCGCGCCGCCCCCCGCGCCACTTGAAGGAACGCTCTCCACATAGGGTGCGCCGGCGCACCCTCTTTCACTTCGCGCGGCGGCGATGCGCCGGATCAGCGCAAGCGGATCAGAACAGCACCGCACGCACCAGCCATTCGCCCAGCGTGCCGATCGCAGACATCATCAGCGCGCCGCCGAGCGCCCAGCCGAAGCTGTCGATGGTGAGGTGGTCGGTCAGGCTGTCGGTGAGCTTGAGCAGGATGGCGTCGATGATCCAGCGGGTGATGAAGGCCAGCAGCAACGCCAGGCCCAAGGTGAACACGGTGAACAGCGCGAACAGCAGCCAGCCGAGCAGGAAGTTCAGCACGCCGAAGATCGCGCCCACCAGCACCGCGCTGCCGAAGCTCTTGACGTGAAATCCGGGCAGCACTTCCGCGGTGAGCCACACGGCGAAGGACAGGATCAGCCAGGACAGGATGAGACTCATGGTCGGACGTTCCTTGTAGGCCGGGAAAGCCACAGCCTAGCGGGAACGGCGACGGGATGGCGAGTCGGCGCGGAGCGCACGCCCGGCGATGACGACGACCGTGCGGGCGCCGCTGCCGAGATGGACAACGAAAAATGCCGCCCACCCTTGCGGGTGAGCGGCATTCGTGTGGCCCCTCGCCTAGCGGCTCGGGACCGCCGGTCGGCGCATTACTGGGCCGCTGCCGGCCACGGCGACTGGCCGAAGAGCCCCCACAGACCGCCGATCACGGGCGCGGACACCCCCAGGCTGGCGAGGTCGGCGGCAAGCGCCGCCTGCACCTCGGCGACCGTGAGATTCGGACCAGCCATCGAGATCTGCGCGTTGTTCTTGTCGGCGTTGAACGAGATGGCCTTATCGCCGGTGGCCGCGGCGTCCCAAGCCTTCCAAGTCACCAGGCCATTGCCGTTCGGATTGCCGCTGCGCATGAAGTTGGCGAGGTAGTCCATCATCGCGTGCTGCAGCTCGACACGGCCGCCCTCGTTCTCCTCGGTGAACGGCAGCCCGAACAGGCCTTGGTTCGCACCGTGGAAGAACTGGATCTCGGCGGAGTGGCCGGCGCCGTAGATGAAGTCGAACGGCTGCGGCCCCGAACCCTCGCCGCCCCAACGGAAGTAGTAGCCGTAGACATCGTCACGGTCCTTCGCCAGCTCCTGAGCGATCTCGGCGGCGTACTTGGCGTACCAAGCCCGGCCACCGTGATAGCCGACCCGGTCGTAGATCATGCGATCGTTGCCAGGCAGCACCTGATCCACCGTCAGCTCGCTCTCGCCGTGGGCGATAGCGATCAGGTCCGTCCAGCTGTACGCGCTGGCGGGCACGCCCAAGGCCGGCTTCACGGCCGCTCCGTAAAGCGGCATGAACGCCTTCTGCTCGTGCTCGTTGGCACCGATGATCAGCGGCACGTTCTTCATGCCGCCGTTGCGGATGGCGGTCATCCAGTCGGTGGCGGGCAGCACGTGGCCGTCCTGGTAGGCGCCGTACGACGGCAGCGAACGCTGCGGCGTGAACCCGACGTAACCGGAGTAGAGCGCGCCGGCCGGCAGATCACGCAGGTATTTGCCGAGCGTGCCGTTCTGCTCCATCTCCAGCCGCCGCGCGGTCGCTTCTTCCCGCGTCGCCAGCTGTTCGTGGAACTGAATGGCGTAGTCGATGCCCTCGTTGGCGCGCGTGACGTTGTCCAGCGGCACGGTCGCCATAGCCGCGCTCTGCGCCACCGCCTTGTGGAACAGCCCCTCGCTCAGCGGCGACAGCAGCAGGTTCATGACGTTGTGACCGCCCGCCGACTCGCCGGCGACGGTGACGTTGTCGGGATCGCCACCGAACGCGGCGATGTTCTCCTGCACCCACTTCAGCGCGCGGATGTGGTCCAGCGTGCCGAAGTTGCCGGAAGCGGACTCCGGATCCTCCGCGGCGTCGGCCAGGATCGCCGGGTGGTTGAGCCAGCCGATCTGGCCGAGGCGGTACTGCACGAACACCACCACGGCGTCGGCGCGGTGGGCCAGCGCGGTGCCGTTGTACTGCTTGGCGGTGCCGAAGTTGTTGGAGCCGCCGTGGATCCAGACGTAAACCGGCAGTTTCTCGTTACGGTAACCGTTACGTGCCGGACGATAGATATCCACGAACAGGCAGTCCTCGCTGCCCACGATCACGGAGCTGCGCTGCCAGCGGGTGCTGGTCTGCGCCTGGATGCACTCTGGTGCCGGCTCGGTCGCCGGGCGGACGCCGGACCACGACTCCGGCGGCTGAGGCGCGCGCCAGCGCAGCTCGCCGACCGGCGCCTTGGCGTAAGGCACACCCATCCAAGCGAGGGTGGCGGTGTCTTCGTGCAGCACGCCGTCGAGCACACCCTGCTTGACGGACACCTGGGTCTGCGGGGGCGTGGGTTCGCGGCTGTCGTTATCGCTGCCGCCACCGCCGCCGCAGCCGGCAAGCACGAGGCTGCCGACGAGCGCGCTGCCAGCTAGCCACAGCGGCGCCCGGAAGTCTTTCGAGATCATTGAGTCCTCTCCTCGTCATTCATTCTTGTTCGGCAAGCACGGTGGCCTACCAGCCCCACAAATGGCGCCGGTAAGTCAGCCGATACCCACCGTTTTCCTAGCAACGCGTCGCGACCGTGGTGTCCGCGCGTGCGGCACCCGCCGCGGCCGTCTCACCGTGCGCAAGGCTGACCGCCTTGCCGCAGGGGGAGTACTGATGATCCTAGTGGCGCAACGCATGCGGGGGGGAGGACACGACTTTCGTATTTCACGGCGAACTGGCGCTTCGTGCTCCGCCGGCGGGGTGGGCACGCTCGATCGTGCGGACCGGGCTTGCGCCCGGTCGGTCGCGGCAGGAAATCGGCAGCGGAACGGCATCAACGAGCTTCAGCGCGTGCCGCGCTCAGCGACTGTCCGATGGCACTCCTGATGGCGCGGCGCATGCTCGACACACAAGAAAAGCCGGTGATCTCGGCGATCTCCTCTACCGTGAGCTTGGAGGAGCGCAGGTGGTATAGGGTCAACTCGATCCTTACGTCGTGCACGATCTTACGGAACGTCGTGTTCTCGACGGCCAGGCGGCGAGCGAATGCCCGCGGCGTCATCTTGAACGCGTGCGCGGCTTCCTCGATCGAAATCGGCTGCACCCGCGCGCGCGCCGCTCCTGCCAGCGGCAGCTGCTTGGCGAAATGGGTACTCACGTACGCGCGCACCGCATCGCTCAGGGTCTTTTCCACCCCCGCCTGCCGCAACTCCTCCTCGCACTGCGCCAGCAGCCGCTCGAACTGCGCCCGCCGGAACAGACGGAACGGCTCGCTGCGGAAACTGCTGTGCGCCGATACCACCGTGCGATCGGCGTCGAAGGTGATGGTGTCGAACGGCAACCCGTCGAACAGCTCGGCATACGCCGGCCGCGGGCAAGCCAGCCGCACGTGCACCGATGGGTCCGACACGGACTTGTTGCCGCACGCGTCCCAGAACCGCAGCGTGATGGCCAGCCGGTACTCCAGCTCGAACTGCCTGACCTCGGCATCGGCGTACGGCCAGGGGAATGGGCGGATGGGATAGACGTAGGTGTCGAACTGATCGACGTAACCCACCGGCTTGCCCGGACTTCCCGCGTAGAACGGCTGCGTGAGCATCCGATAGCGTAGGAACGCCTCGCCGGCGTCGAGCAGGCTGGGACTGCAGTAGACCACGTAGCCGACCGTGCCGTGATAGCCCCAGTCCCAGTTCATGCCGATCAGCAAGCCCAGACCTGGCTTGCCGCAGAGCGCCACGCCGTTGCGGATGAGGGTGGCCTGCTGCTGGTAGGAAATGCGCGCGCTGGTGTCCGCCATCATGCGCTTGTCGATGCCGGTGTTGCGCAACAGCGCCTGCAGCGGCGCGCCGAATCGAGTGAAGCCCTCGATGAATCCCATCGGGTTGAGGTGCAGCGGGATGATCTTGGCACTGAAGTCGACCATGGGGGTCTCCAGCGCCCCGCGGGGCGACGGCTGCCGGTGCCGGCGTGTAGACGCGGAATCAGGTCGCGGCGGGGGCATCAAGGATCGCTTTATTGTTGATTTTCGAGTCTAGGTGCGTGGTTCGCGCGCCGCCGACGCGCACCGGTGGAAGCCGCGCTTCTCGCCCGTGCCGGCGGTCCTTATGATTCGAGCGGTTCCCAGCAGGCGAGCAGCTCATGTCCCTTCCCAAAGTTCTCTTGGTCTCGCTCGGCGGGACCATCACCATGACCGCCGGCGAAAGCGGCGGCATCGTGCCGACGCTCACCGCCGCCGACCTGATCGCGGGCGTGCCCGGCATCGCCCGCGTGGCCGAGCTTGAAACCGCCTCGCCCCTGCGCCTGCCCAGCGCCTCGCTGGGGCTGGACGATCTGCTGACGCTAGCGCGGCTGCTGAACGAGCGGCTGGCGGGCGACATCGACGGCGCGGTGGTGATCCAGGGCACCGACACCATCGAGGAGACCGCCTTCGTCCTCGATCTGCTGGTCGACAGCGTCAAACCGGTGGTGGTGACCGGCGCCATGCGCGGCCCGGCCGCCGCCGGCGCCGATGGCCCGGCCAACCTCCTCGCCGCCACCCTGGCCGCCACCTCGGCCGAGGCCGGCGGTCTAGGCACGCTGGTCTGTCTCAACGACCAGCTGCATGCCGCCCGCTTCGTCCAGAAATCCCACACCGCCTTGCCCTCGGCGTTCACCTCGCCGCTCACCGGCCCCATCGGGCTGCTGGCGGAAGGGCGAGTGTGCATCCACGCCCGGCCCACGCGCACACCGCCGCTGGCGCTGCCTGCTTACGGTGCCGACGCGCCGGTAGCATTGCTCAAGATCGCGCTCGGCGACGACGGCCGCCTGCTGCCGGCGCTGCCCGCGCTGGGCTACCGCGGCTGCGTGCTGGAGGGCGCCGGCGCCGGCCACGTGCCGGCAGCGGTCGCGCCGCTGGTTGGCGATCTGGCCGCGGCGATGCCGGTGGTGCTGAGCAGCCGGGTGCACGCCGGCCCGGCCTTCACCCGGACCTACGGCTACGCCGGCTCCGAGATCGACCTGCTCGGCCGCGGCGCGCTGTCGGCCGGCTTCCTCAGCGGGCTGAAAGCGCGCCTGCTGCTGACCTTGCTGCTGCGCGGCGGACTGGAACGGCGGGACATCGAGGCGCGCTTCGGGCAGTACGCCGCCCTCGTCTGAAGCGACCGGCTCGAGTGCGCTGCCGCCCCAACCTTCGCATCCGGCACTCACCGTCACGTAGGCGCGCCGGGCGCGTCTACGTGCGGTTGCGACCGCTCGGCTCGCAGCGGAGTCCGCTCAGCGGCCCTTGAACACCGGCTCGCGCTTCTCCACGAACGCCTTGGCGGCCTCGCGATGGTCTTCGGTCTGGCCGCAATGGACGTGGTGGGTGACCTCCAGGTCCAGGCAGTCGTCGACGTCGCCATGCATGGCGCGGTTGAGGTTTTCCTTCATGTAGCGGTAGGCGACCGTGGGACCCTGCGCCAGACGGCGGGCGATCTCGCGGGTCTTCGCCTCGAGCTGCTCGGGCTCGCACACCCAGTTGGTCAGGCCGAGCCGCAGCGCTTCCTCGGCGCTGATGCGCTCGGACAGGAAATACAGCTCGCGCGCCTTGGCCGCGCCGACCAGCTGGGTTAGGAAATAGGTGCCGCCGTAGTCGCCGGAGAAGCCGACGCGGGCGAAGGCGGTGGTCATGAACGCGCTGCTGGACATGATGCGCAGATCGCAGGCCAGCGCCAGCGAGAAGCCCGCGCCCGCGGCCGGACCGGGCAGCGCCGCCAAGGTCGGCTTGGGCATCGAGAACAGCTTGCCGGCGGTGGCGCGCTGGTTCACGCGCTGACGGTGGATGGCACCGTCGATGGTGTTGTCGCCGACCGTGCCGTCGCCGCGCGCGGCCATGGCCTTGACGTCGCCGCCGGCGCAGAAGCCCTTGCCGGCGCCGGTGAGCACCACGCACTTCACCGCCGGATCCAGCTCGGCCGCGGCCAGCTGCTGGGCCAGCGCCTCGTTCATCTCGCGCGACATGGCGTTGCGCGCCTCGGGGCGGTTCAGGGTCAGGGTCAACACCCCTTCGTCCAGCGAAGCCAACAGGTCATTGGTGCCGGTGTCGATTTGCTTGGCGGTCATCGTGCTCTCCTCCTCGTTGGTTTGTCGGGCGCCGCACGCACGGCCGCGCCACGTCTGCCGCGTAACATAACAGCGGACCGCGGAGATAGGTAGCATGTACAACTATTGATCGCGCCGGCGATCGCGGGTTGGGCGCCGAAGGCGCCAACCCGTCTCGAAAGAGCGCCGGCTAGGTGAGGGATTCCATGTTCCGGCACAAGCCAGCAGGTGCCCATTGGGCGGGCAGTCAGCCTGTGGCGCCTTCCCTGCCTCTCCGCTGCCTTTTATTCTGTGGGAGCGGCTGCGCCGCGAAAGTCTTTCTCCCAGCTTTCGCTAACTTTTTCAAATAGATATATTCACGACGCTATCCGGGGGCATGACCGGTTATTGGCCTGCCGGCTTCGTTCCGAAGTCCGGGACGTGAGAAGCGGAAGGCATTCGCGGCGGAGCCGCTTGTATGTTTCTCCCCGGCAGGTCAGAAAGGGCTTGCCGGGGCGGAGGGACGCCAGCCGCATCTGCCAGGACAGACCGTGGGAGATATCGTCCCGCCCCTC
>Ga0182741_1003141_pt1 | contig 17937 bp, 16 predicted proteins | sample eDN5th37CBELigOP_FD_128874 | JGI IMG/M metagenome (GOLD analysis project Ga0182741, IMG submission 128874) | Enriched Organic Plus compost microbial communities from Emeryville, California, USA - eDNA 5th pass 37_C BE-Lig OP (version 2) (version 2) ...
AGGTCGCGGACGGTCGCGCGGAGCATGTCCTGTTCGGTGTCGAGTTCGAAATTCATGTCCGGGGCCTCACAGTCCGAGAATCGAGGAAGCAATGATCGAACGCTGTACCTCGTTCGAACCGCCGTAGATGGTGACCTTGCGGTTGTTGAGGTAGGTCGGCGTCGTGAGCTGGGCCCACTCGGGCGAGTCGATGCCGGTCTCGCCCGCGGGCAGCGAGTCGGGGCCGGCGATGTCGACGAGCAGTTCCGTGGCGGCCTGCTGCAGTTCGGAGCCGCGCATCTTGAGCAGCGACGACGCCGGGTTGGGCTTGCCGTCGGCGGAGCTCGCGACCACGCGCAGCTGGGTGAGCTCGAGAGCGAGAAGTTCGTTCTCGAGTTCGGCGAGGCGCGCCGCGAAGATCGGGTCGTCGAGCAGCGACCCGCTGCCGAGGCGGGTCTCGGCGGCGAGGGCCTTGGCCCGGGCCAGCTTGACCTTGGTGGCGCTGACGCGGGCGATGCCGGTGCGCTCGTTGCCGAGCAGGAACTTCGCCTGCGTCCAGCCGGTGTTCTCCTCGCCGACGAGGTTCTCGACGGGCACCCGCACGTCCTCGAAGAACACCTCGTTGACCTCGTAGCTGCCGTCGATCAGCTTGATCGGCCGGCGGGTCACGCCCGGGGTGTCCATCGGGAACAGCAGCATCGAGATGCCGGCCTGCTTCTTGGCGTCCGGGTTGGTACGCACGAGGCAGAAGATCCAGTCGGCGTGCTGGGCGAGGGTCGTCCAGGTCTTCTGGCCGTTGACGATGTAGTGGTCACCGTCGCGCACCGCGCGGGTCTTGAGGGAGGCGAGGTCGGATCCGGCCTCGGGCTCGGAGAAGCCCTGGCACCACCAGATGTCGAGGTTGGCGGTGGCCGGGAGGAACCGTTCCTTCATCTCCTGGGAGCCGAACTGGGCGATGACCGGGCCGATCATCGAGGCGTTGAAGGGCAACGGGTCGGGCACGGAGGCGAGCTGCAGCTCACTGAGCCAGATGTTGCGCTGCATCGGGGTCCAGTCGCGGCCGCCCCATTCGACGGGCCAGTTCGGCACGGCCAGGCCGGCGGCGTTGAGGATGCGCTGGGTGGCGACGTAGTCGTCCTTGCCGAGCGGGGTGCCGGACGCGACCTTGGCGCGTGCCTCGGCGGGGATCTCGGTGGTGAAGAAGGTGCGCAGTTCGTCGCGGAACGCGCGTTCCTCCTCGGTGAGCTTCAGATTCATGGAGGGCCTTCCATCGCAGGGGGTCCAACGGGCCACGAACACCACGACCTGCGGAATCCCGTTCCGGAGCCGTGGCGCTTCTCGCCGTTCCAAACTAACCTTACAGTGTTCGCTCGTCCAGATCGCCGAAAAGGAAAGGGATCGATGGCGCGCCCCCGCACCCCGTTGCTGAGCCGGGAACTCATCCGCGACGTCACGCTCCGTCTCGTCGACGAGTACGGCCTCGAGGCGGTGTCCATGCGCCGGATCGCCGCCGAACTCGGCGTGCGTGCCCCCTCGCTGTACAGCCACTACGCCACCAAGGAGGAGCTGCTCGACGACATCGCCGACACCATCGGCGAGTCCGTCGACGTCAGCGGCTTCGAGGGCGACGACTGGCAGGAGGCGATCCGCCTGTGGGCCCGCACCTACCGCGCAGCCCTCGCCGCGCACCCCAACATGGTGCCCTTCCTCGCGTCGAGCCCCGGCACCCGGCCGGTCTCCCTCCGCGCGGCCGACGCCATCCACGGTGGCCTCACCCGGGCCGGCTGGCCGCCCCGCTTCGCGACGATGATCGGCGCATCGGTGAAGTACATCGTCATCGGCTCGGCGATCACCTCGTTCGCCGGCGGATTCGACGACCACATCGACACCTACAACGAGCGCTATCCGCACCTGTCCCAGGCACACCGGCTGCGCGAGTACGCCGCGGAGATCGACGCGGACGGCTTCGAACTGATCCTCGAATCGTTCCTCCACGGCCTCGCGGAACGGTACGACTCGCTCCGGTCCACGGAGACCCCGGGATCCGAGACCGCCGGTACCTGAGGTGGTCGCTGCCGGAATCGCCCTGCGCGACCGGCGACATCGACCTAACGTGGAACGCATGACGCGCCCCATTCGCATCGGACTCCAACTCCAGCCGCAGCAGCAACCCGACTACGGCGTCATCCGCGACACCGTCCTCCGCGCCGAGGACGCCGGCGTCGACATCGTCTACAACTGGGACCACTTCTACCCGCTCTACGGCGACCCCGACGGCGCCCACTTCGAATGCTGGACGATGCTCGGCGCGTGGGCCGAGCAGACCGAGCGCGTGGAAATCGGCGCGCTGGTCACCGGCGGTGGCTACCGCAACCCCGATCTGCTCGCCGACATGGCCCGCACCGTCGACCACATCAGCGGCGGCCGGCTCATCCTCGGCATCGGGTCCGGCTGGTTCGAGCGGGACTACGCCGAGTACGGCTACGAGTTCGGCACCGCGGGTTCCCGCCTGGACCTGCTCGCCGAGTACATGCCCCGCATCGTGAACCGTCTCGGCAAGCTCAATCCCCAGCCCACCCGGCACATCCCCATCCTCATCGGCGGTGGCGGCCCGAAGAAGACGCTGCCGCTCGTCGCGAAGTACGCCGACATCTGGCACAGCTTCGGCGAGATGGAGACCCACGTCGAGAAATCCGGCATCCTCGCCCAGCGCTGCGCCGAAGCCGGGCGCCGCCCCGAGGACATCGAGCGGTCGACCTCCTGGCCGGGCGCCGAGGCGGCCCCGTCCTACGTCGAACTGGGCATCACGCAGTTCACCGTCGGCGTCGGCGGTCCCGACTACGACCTGACGGAGTTGCGCGAGGCGATCGCGTGGCGCGACGAGAACTCCGCGCCGCCGCTCACCGGCCTCAGCTGATCGCTGTCACCTGCACCGATCCCCGTCGTCGGTAGCATCGGTGGTGCATGTCGTACGCACCGCAGCTTCCGCCCTGCAGCGCCGGCGACTGGGACGACGGTCGTCGCCGGTGGCGCCTCCACGAGTCCCGCACCGGGCACCGCTGGCAACGGTTCGGCCGGCTCCGGCGCGGCCTCGTGCGCACCGCCCTCGCGACACTCCCGTTCCTCGCGCTGTTCACCCAGTACTGGGCGTGGGACGTCGCACCGATGCGCGAGCGCCTCGCGCTCACCGAGCCCCGCCTCCACCCGATCCACGACGCGACCTCGGCCGACGACCGCGACACCGCCGTCGTCGACCTCGTGGGGCTCGGCAATCTCGATGCCACCGACACCGCCGCGGCGCTGCCCGCCCTGGGGAAGCTCGGGCAGGTCTGGGCCGTCGAGTACGACAACAGCGGTCTCGACACGGCCGTGGTGAGCCGGATGATCCTCGAACGCGCCACCTGGACCGGGATCGGGAACGTCGTGCTCGTCGGGCACAGCATGGGCGGGATCGTCGCACTGGAGGTCGCGCAGCATCTCCACCAGGAGACCCCGCTCGAGGTGACCGGGGTGATCCTCGACTGCACCCCCATCGACCTGCACGCGGTGCGCGCCGACGCCCGCGACGCGGGGGAGGACCTGCTGCGGTGGATCGGCTGGCTGCCCGGTGCGCGGGAGAGCCGCAGCATGCGGACGCTGGTGGAGGTCGCGGCACGCCAGGACCGCTTCGTCGTCCCCTCCGACCGCTGGTACCGCCGCATCGACCCCGAGGAGCTGCGCAAAGCCGTCACGGAAGTGCTGAACGACAAGATCTTCTCCACCGACACGGCGAGCAACGGCCTGATCGAATCGCAGTTCCGGGCGATCGTCGCCTCCGGTGCCGTCGACAACCTGCGGGCGCTCGCCGCCGAACGCGACGACGGGACCCGCCCGGCGGTGGTGTTCCTGCGCCCACGGAACCCGTTGGCCGACACCGTGGTCGACGTCGAGTACACCCACCGGGTGCTGGTCGAGCAGGTCGGCGGAATCGACGGCACCCTGCTCGTGTCGAAACTCGACGGCATCGGTCACGCGAACCCGATCCAGGCACCCGAGGTGTACAACGAGGCGATCACCGACCGCGTGGTGCCGTTCCTCGACTCGCGGCCGGGGGAGACCCCGGATCCGGACCGTCGCGGCTACGGACCGATCGACCTCGACCGTATCGCGCCGGGATGAGACACCGGGCGGGATCACCGCGTGGACGCCGGATCATCACCGGGCGTTCACCTTCCTGTTCCGTCGCACACCCCTTGGCCTCCTAGGGTCCGCCTCGAAGCGAACCTATCGAGGAGATGACGTGGCCCGTACCGACCTGCCCCTGTTCGTCACGCACGACGGCGTGTCGTCCCGTTCCGATGTCACCTGCAGGTACAAATGCGGCGACGCGTGCGCGCAGCCCGCACCCAACACCTCGCGGGGCGAGTACTTCGGGGACATCGTGCGCACGGCCTTCTCGCGCCGCGGGCTTCTGCGCGGTGGCGCGATGACCGTACTCGCCATCGGGGCCGGGGGCGTGCTCACCGCGTGCGGCGACGAATCCGGTGCCACCGCCGCGGCGAACGCCGCCGATTCCGGAACCGCTCCGGATGGAACGAGATTCACTGCGGTGCAACCGAACACCGACGACGCCGTACGGGTTCCGGAGGGTTACGAGCAGGAGGTCGTCATCCGCTGGGGTGATCCCGTCCTGCCCGACGCTCCCGGTTTCGACATCGGCGGCCAGACCGCCGCAGCGCAGGAGAAGCAGTTCGGGTTCAACAACGACTTCGCCGCACTGCTCCCGGTGGAGGGCGTCCCCCACACCTACCTGCTCGTCGTGAACCACGAGTACACCACCGAGCCGTTCATGTTCGCCGACTACGACTCGGAGGACCCCACCGAGGAACAGGTGCGCATCGGGCTCGCAGGGCACGGCCTGTCGGTGGTCCAGGTGCGAGGCAAAGCCGGAAGCGGTGTTCTGACACCGGAGTTCGGGCGGTACAACCGGCGCATCACCGGGACCACGGAATTCCTCGTCACCGGTCCCGCGGCGGGCAGTGCCCTGCTGAGGACCTCCACGGATCCGACCGGCACGCGGGTCGCGGGGACCCTCAACAACTGCTCGGGCGGGATCACGCCCTGGGGGACGGTGCTGTCGGGGGAGGAGAACTTCGACCAGTACTTCGCCAACGCCGAGCTCGTCACGGATCCCGTTGCCGCCGAACGCCTCGCCCGGTACGGCGTCGAGGGTGGTGCGACCGAACGCAAGTGGGAGCGGTTCGAACGGCGTTTCGATCTCGCGGTGGAACCGAACGAGGTCAACCGGTTCGGCTGGGTCGTCGAGATCGATCCGTGGGATCCGGAGTCGGTGCCGGTCAAGCACACGGCCCTGGGACGTTTCAAGCACGAGGCCGCCACGATCCACGTCACCGGGGACGGCACCGTCGTCGCGTACAGCGGGGACGACGAACGCTTCGACTACATGTACAAGTTCGTCTCGTCCCGGAGGATGCAGCAGGGTGGTTCACGGACGGCGATGCGGCACAACATGACCCTGCTCGACGCGGGCACCCTCTACGTCGCCCGGTTGTCCGCGGACCGGACCGACAGTGGGGACCGGACCGACAATGGCGAGTTCGCCGGGACGGGTGAGTGGATCCCGTTGCTGCGCAGCAACGAGGACGGCAGCGCCGAATCGTTCGTCGACGGGATGAGCGCCGAGGAGGTCGCGGTGTTCACCCGCCTCGCCGGCGACCGGGTGGGGGCGACGAAGATGGACCGCCCCGAGGACTTCGAACCGAACCCGATCACCGGCAAGGTCTATGTCGCACTCACCAACAACACCGAGCGCGGGGTGGACGGAGCGCCGCCCGCCGACCCCGCGAATCCCCGGGTGAACAACAAGAACGGACAGGTGCTGGAGATCGACGACGACCACGCCGGCACGTCGTTCACGTGGAATCTGCTTCTGGTGTGCGGTGATCCGGACGAGGCCGACACCTACTTCGGTGGTTTCGACAAGTCGCGGGTCAGCCCGATCTCGTGCCCGGACAATCTCGCCTTCGACCCGCACGGCAACCTGTGGATCTCCACCGACGGCAACGCCCTCGGGTCCAACGACGGACTGTTCTCGGTGGTGCTCGACGGCCCGCGCCGGGGTGAGACCAAGCAGTTCCTCACCGTCCCGATCGGGGCGGAGACGTGCGGTCCCGTCGTCCAGGACGGCCGGGTCGTGGTGTGCGTGCAGCACCCCGGGGAGACCGACGACGCGTCGTGGGCGTCGCCCGCCTCCCACTGGCCCGACGGCGGCGACGCGAAGCCGCGTCCTTCCGTTGTGGCGGTGTGGAAGTCGGATGGTGGCCGGATCGGAATGTGACGCCCCCGCTCGGTCTACCCGAGCCAGTCCAATACCGCTGCGGCCGTCCAGGATTGCTGCATGCTGCCCAGCGGGTCGCCGTTGAACGGATCGTAGTACTCGGCGAACGACCCGTCGCTGGCCTGACGTAATCCTTCGGCGCGCAGGACGTTCGCGCGCTCGGCCCAGCCGCGTCGCGCGAACGCCCAGGAGAACAGCCAGGTCATCACCGGCCACACCGGTCCGCGCCAGTACTCGCGGGCCCGGAAGTCCTTCGACACCGGCGAGGTCGACGGGGGCACCGCGTACCGGAGGTCGGGGTGACCGCAGAACTTCGGGCCCTCGAAGGTGCGGAGCAGCGCACGTTCGGCCTGCCGATCGAGACCCCCGCACAACAACGGCGCGAACATCGCGAGAGTGTCGGTGGCGACCCACTTCCCGGTGCGGAGATCGAAGTCCTTGGCGGCGCCGGTGCGCGGGTCGGTCGTGTCGACGACACCGCGCCGGAACCGTTCCGCCCAGGAGTGCAGGTCGCGCACGTCGACGTTGGGGCGCGAGTGCTCCTCCCCGATGGTCGCGAGGACCTCGCACGACAGGGAGAACACGGCGCTGACGAAGACGTCCTCCACCGCGAAGGACATCGCCTTGGCGAGGACGTCGTCCTCGTAGCGGGCCGCCTTCATCTCCTCGAGCAGCCACAGATAGCGCACGTACTCGAGGTCGCTGGGGCGCTGCCCCGGGTCGGCGACGTGCTCGAGGTCCTCGCGCTGGAAGGCCGGCACCGCCCCCGCCATCACGTTGGCGTAGGCGGCGTCCCAGCGCGGCGAGTTGTCCATACCGGATTCCCACCCGTGGTAGAGCGCGATGCGGCCGTTGCCGTCGAGGTCGCGGGCGTGGGCGAGCCAGCGGTGCCAGCGCACCAGATCCGCCCAGCGGCGATCCAGGAACTCCTCGGCGACCGCGCGGGTCGTGCGGCCGTGACGTCGCGAGTGCTCGAGGATGCGCTGCACCGCGATCGCGTGCACGGGCGGCTGGGTGATCCCGGAGGTATGCACCCCGTCGGGGGCGTGCGCGGCAAGTTCGGTCACCGCCCACCGCGTGGGGCCGGGGAAATAACCGTCCACACCATTGGCGAAGACGATGTGCGGGATCATCCCGTTCTTCCACTGGGCGGACAGCAGGGTGTCGAGCTCCACGACCGCCCGCTCGACGCTCAGCGGCGCGAGCCCGATCGCCACGAACGCCGCGTCCCAGCTCCACATGTGTGGATAGAGCTTGGGAGCAGCACTGGTCATGGTGCCCAGGTCGTTGCCACGCAACAGGTACGCCGCGCGCGCAGCGAGCTGGGTGGGGGTGAATCCTCGATCCGGCACCGTCCCATTCTCCGGCCTGGACGCGGATCCGCCCACCGGGGCGCGCAGCTGTTACAGCGCCGACACATTCGTGCCGGCACTGTATCGGGCCGCGATCGTCAGTGGGCGGCGGGCAGGAAGGCCGTCGAACCCGACAGATCACCCGGACGGTGCGAGACCGGTGCGACGAGGCCGCGGCGCTCGAGGATCGGGCGCACTCCCTCACCGAAGCGGTAGGCCTCCTCGAGGTGCGGGTAGCCGGACAGCACGAAATGGTCGAGCCCGAGTTCGGCGTACTCGGCGATGCGGTCGGCGACCTCCTCGTGGGAGCCGACCAGCGCGGTGCCGGCGCCACCGCGGACGAGGCCGACACCCGCCCACAGATTGGGGGAGACCTCGAGGCTGCGGGCGTCCTTGCTCTGCGCGTAGGCGCTGCCGCCGCCGTGCAGCTCGACCATGCGGCGCTGCCCCTCGGAACCGGAGCGGGCCAGGCTCTGCTGGGCCCTCTCGATGGTCGCGGGGTCGAGGGCGGACAGGAGACGGTCGGCCTCGGCCCACGCCTCCTCCGAGGTGTCGCGGCTGATGACGTGCAGTCGGATGCCGTAGTCGAGGGTGCGGCCCTGGATGTCGGCGAGACCGCGGATCCACGCGATCTTGTCGGCGACGGCGGCGGGCGGCTCACCCCAGGTGAGGTAGGTGTCGCAGTAGCGGGACGCGACGGTGCCGGCCGCGGGTGAGGAGCCACCGAAGAACAGCGGCGGGGCCGGGTCGGGGATGCGCTGCAGCTGCGCGTTCTCGACCCGGATGTACTCCCCCTGGAAGTTCACCGGGCCGTTGCCCGCCCACAGCTGCTTGATGACGTCGAGGTACTCGCCGCAGCGGGCGTACCGCTGGTTCTTGTCCAGGAAGTCGCCGAAGGTGCGCTGCTCGTGGTCCTCGCCGCCGGTGACGACGTTGAGGAGCAGACGGCCCTGCGACTGCCACTGGAAGGTCGCGGCCATCTGGGCGGCGAGGGTGGGGCTGATCAGCCCCGGACGCAGTGCCACGAGGAACTTGAGCGTCTCGGTGGTCTCGATGAGCATCGCGGTGGTGAGCCAGGCGTCCTCGCACCATGCGCCGGTGGGGGTGAGGACCGACTCGAATCCGCTGGACTCGGCGGCGGCGGCCAGCTGGTTGAGGTAACGCAGCGTGGCCGGACGGTCACCCGACATCGAGCTGCCGTGTCCACCCGCCATGAGGTTTCGCGAATCGCCGTAGGTGGGCAGGAACCAGTGCAGATGCAGAGACAAGACGAATCCCCCGAGTCGACGACAGGCAAGGTGTGACAGCCATCCGACCAGGGATTTCTCGTCGACACAAGGATTGCGATCACCCTGATCCGAACCCGTGCGCGAAGGCGCGGGACGTGGTTAGCGTCGCCGGGTTGCCACTGCCCGACGACCCGGATCGAGTCATGACCACGCTGACCCAGCCCACTCCCGCAGCCGGGAGCGAAACCGATCTCGAACGCCGCAAGCGTCTTCGCACTGTAGTCGCAGCGAGCCTGCTCGGCACCACCGTCGAGTGGTACGACTTCTTCCTCTACGCCACGGCCGCGAGCCTGGTGTTCAACCAGTTGTTCTTCCCCGACCAGTCCTCCTTCGTCGGGACGATGCTCGCCTTCGCGACGTTCGCCGTCGGGTTCGTGGTCCGCCCGATCGGCGGTGTCGTCTTCGGGCACATCGGCGACCGCATCGGCCGCAAGAAGACCCTCGCGCTGACGATGTTCATCATGGGCATCGCCACCGCCCTGATGGGTGTGCTGCCCACCCACGCGCAGGTGGGTGTGATCGCGCCGATCCTGCTGCTCCTGCTGCGCATCCTGCAGGGCTTCGCGCTCGGCGGGGAATGGGCCGGCGCGGTGCTGCTGTCCGTCGAGCACAGCCCGGCGCGGAAACGCGGTCTGTTCGGCAGCATCCCGCAGATAGGTCTGGCGCTGGGTCTGGCCCTGGGCACCGCGGTGTTCGCGGCCCTGCAGGTGGTCTTCGACGAAGAGCAGTTCCTGTCGTACGGGTGGCGAATCGCGTTCCTGCTCAGCCTGATCCTCGTCGTGGTCGGTTTCGTGGTGCGGCTGAAGGTGGACGAGACGCCGGCCTTCCGGGAGGTGCAGGAGCTGGCGAAGAAGTCGTCGGCGCCGCTGGTGGACGTGTTGCGTCCCGCCGTCCGCCGCAACACCGTGCTGGGTCTGCTCTCGCGCTGGGGTGAGGGTGCCGCCTTCAACACGTGGGGTGTCTTCGCCATCACCTACGCCACCCAGGAGCTGGACTTCGAGAAGGTGCCGGTGCTGCTGGTCGTCACCCTCGCCGCGCTCGTCATGGCGGCGCTGCTGCCGGCCTCGGGTCTGCTGGTGGACCGCTACGGCGCCAAGCGGATCTACACGCTCGGCATCGCGGCCTACGGCCTGTGCGTCTATCCTGCCTTCGCGTTGTTCGGCACGAACGACCTGTTCTGGTTCGGTGCGGGCCTGGTGCTGGTCTTCGGCATCGTCCATGCGCTGTTCTACGGGGCGCAGGGCACCCTCTACGCGAGCCTGTATCCCGCGGAGATCCGCTACACGGGCCTGTCGGTGGTGTACCAGTTCTCGGGCATCTACGCGTCGGGTATCACCCCGCTGATCCTCACCGCGCTCATCGCAGCGGCAGGCGGCAGCCCGTGGCTCGCCTGCGGCTACCTCGTCGCCACCTCGGTGATCAGCGTCATCGCGACCTCCCTGATGCGCGAGCGGGACCTCCACCTCTGACACGGAGCCCGAGCCCGGGGACTAGGCTCGTCCCCATGGGCAGGCAACGAGGTGGCCGGGCCGCGTCGTCGCCGCGCCGACAGAAGACGGGTGCGTCGAGCGGACCCGTCGCGGGGATCTACGACATCGACACGGGCACGTGCGAGCTTCTCGAGGACGACTACCTGCCCGACGGCTGGGTTCTCGAGATCAACGGTGTCCCGAGCTCCCACATCGACCTGAACGAGCCCACGCTTCTCGAGTTCGAGTACATGCGGTGGATCGCGATGCTCGTCGAGAGCAGGTTCGCGTCCGACTCCCGACTGCGCGCCCTCCATCTCGGGGGCGGGGCCTGCACGATGGCCCGTTACTTCGCCGCGACCTTCCCGGAGGCACGGCAGGTCGTGGTGGAGATCGACGGGCGTCTCGCCGAGCTGGTGCGGCACTGGTTCGACCTGCCGCGGGCGCCGCGGCTGCGGATCCGGGTGGGGGAGGCGAGGCAGGTGCTCACCTCGCTGTCCGACGGCACCCGCGACGTGATCGTGCGCGACGTGTTCGCCTACGACCGCACCCCGATCGCGCTGACGACGGTGCAGTTCACCCGGCACGCGCACCGGGTGCTCGCCCCGGGCGGGGTCTACGTCGTCAACTGCGGGGACTTCCGTGATCTGGCGACCGCACGCCGCGAAGCCACCACCATCGGTTCGGTCTTCGCGCACACCGCGCTGATCGCCGATCCGGCGATGATCAAGGGCCGGCGCTACGGCAACATCGTGCTCGCCGGCAGCGACGCCCCGCTCGGCGACTCGCCCGCCCTGGCCCGCGACCTGCTCGGCGGTGCGGTACCCGCGAAGATCCTCGTCGACGACGAGGTGCAGCGCTTCGCCGCCGGGGCGCCCGTGCTCGACGACAGCGAGGCCCCACCTCCGCCGACCCCGAAGGCACCGGCCCCGAAGGGTGGAACAAACACCGCGGAGGAGTAGTTGAAGGGGCCATGACCTCCGCAGCCACTCCGGTCCTGCAGGTGTTCCGGCTCGGCACACCCTGGCAGACGATCGATCCGTTCCTGTTCGTCGTCCACCACGTCGACGCGTATCCGGCGGGCAACGACGAACTCGGTCCCGCCGCTTCCCTCGAAGGCCGCCCGCTCGGCCAGGATTTCGGTAATCCCTCGGGCTGGAGCATGTATCACGGCACCACCGTCCCCGGTTTCCCCGGACACCCGCACCGCGGGTTCGAGACGGTGACGTTCGTGCGGCGCGGGTTCGTCGACCACTCCGACTCGGTGGGCGCGGCCGCACGGTTCGGTGAGGGCGACACGCAGTGGCTCACCGCCGGGAACGGCATCGTGCACAGCGAGATGTTCCCGCTGCTGAACCAGGACGCGGACAACCCCCTCGAACTGTTCCAGATCTGGCTGAACCTGCCCGCGGAGTCGAAGACCGCCGACCCGCACTTCTCCATGCTGTGGAACGAGGAGACGCCCACCGTCACGGTGGAGGAGGACGGGCGCACCGTCTCCGTCCGTGTCCTCGCCGGCCGGCTGGGTGATGCGACTCCGCCTCCGCCGCCGCCGAACTCGTGGGCGTCGCGTCCCGACACCGACGTCGCGATCTGGAACATCGACCTGTCGGCCGGCGCCGAGTGGACGGTCCCACCCGCCTCCGTCGACGGAACGCAGCGAGTGCTGTACGTGTACAACGGATCTCCGGTTCAGGTCGGTGATCGGCCGGTCGAGTCCGGTCACGGTGTCGTCGTCGACGCGTCGAGTCCGGTGCCACTGGTCGCCGGCGAGTCCGGTACGCAGATCCTGCTGCTGCAGGGCCGGCCCATCGGCGAACCCGTCGCGTCGTACGGTCCGTTCGTCCTCAACGACGAGGAGGGCATCCGGCAGGCCTTCGAGGACTACCGCCGCACCGGCTTCGGTGGGTGGCCGTGGGACAGCGACGGTCCCGTCCACGACCGCGAGGCGGGCCGGTTCGCGAAGCACCCCGACGGTCGCATCGAGAAGCGTTGATCGGATGAGCAGATCCTGTCGATCTCCCGCGAGATCCTCGACAGGATCTGCTCACTCACGTCCGCCGGGTCCCGGCACATCGGCGACGTGGTACTCGGCCACCGCCATCGAGCGGATCATGCCCGTCTGTTCCTCGTCGGGACCGCTGCCACGGAAGGACTCGAGGTCGGCCTGCGAGTCCCAGCGCTCGTAGACGTAGATGCGGTCGGGTTCGACCGGGTCGGCGGTCACGGCGAAGTCGAGGCAGCCCGGCGCGCGGCGGGCTGCCTTCACGACGTCCGCGCAGGTCGCCAGGTAGGCATCGCGGCGGTCGGGGTCGACGGTAAGATGTCCTGCGACGATGATCATGCGTCCCCCTTGTCGTGCACGAGAACATCGAGTGCGCACATGTTGTCGAGTTCTTCCGACATCCTCGACGACGAGTGCACGGTCGCTCACGACGGTACCGCTACCGCGCGAACTCCATCGACTCGTCGATCCGCCCGAACCGCATGGTGGGCAGGTCGAGGAAGTAGTTCTGCCGCATCAGCCACGGGCTGCGCGAACCCTGCTTGGGCAGGATGCCCTCCGCACGATGGATGTAGCCGGAGTCGAGTCCGAGCAGGGGGCGGGTGCGGCCGTCACCGGAGTAGACGGGCGTCGCAGAGCGGTAGCCGTGGCGGCTCATGTGCCGCAGCAGGCGGCACACGTACTGCGACGCCAGGTCGGCACGCAGCGTCCACGACGCGTTCGTGTAGCCGAGGCACAGCGCGACGTTGGGAAGGCCGGCGAGCATCGTGCCGCGGTAGATGAACCGCTGCGACAGGTCGACCTTCTCGCCGTCGACGGAGAACTCGATCCCACCGGCCGGAAGCAGTTTCAGTCCGGTTGCGGGAACCAGGATCTCGGCTTCGATCTCGCGCCCCGACCGGAGCCGGACGCTCTTCTCGGTGACGGTGTCGATGTGGTCGGTGACGATCTCGGCCCTGCCGACGCACAACGCGCGGAACAGGTCGGAATCGGGGACCACGCACAGGCGCTGGTCCCACGGGTCGTAGCGCGGCGAGAAGTGCGGATCGACCGGCACGTGGCCACGCAGACGCCGCTCGGTGAGGGTGCGCAGCACGCGTCGCGCGGCCGCGGGGAAGCGCTGGCAGAACTGGTAGAAGCCGAGGTTCACCACGACGTTCTTCGCCCGTACCGCGCGGTGCGCCACCCTGTCGGGCAGGGCGCGCCGGATGCGGGTGGCGACGGGGTCGCGGGCGGGCAGCGACATCACGTAGGTGGGGGAGCGCTGCAGCATCGTCACGTGTTCGGCCTTCTCCGCGAGCGCCGGCACGAGGGTGACGGCGGTGGCGCCGCTGCCGATCACCACGATCTTCCTGCCCTCGTAGTCGAGGTCCTCGGGCCAGAACTGCGGGTGCACGACCGTCCCGGCGAAGTCCTGCAGGCCGGGGATCTCGGGAAGGTGACCGGATTCGTAGCTGTAGTAGCCGCTGCACAGGTACAGGAACGAGCAGGAGATCTCGACGGTGCCGTCCGTGGTGGTGGCACGCACCGTCCAGCGGGCGTCCACAGAGGACCAGGATGCGTCGATCACCTTGTGCCCGAACCTGATCCGATCGTCTATGCCGTACTCGGCGGCGGTGTCGCGGATGTACTGCAGGATGTCCGCGCCGTCGGCGATGGACTTCTCGCCCCGCCACGGGCGGAACGGGAACCCGAGGGTGTACATGTCGCTGTCGGAACGGATCCCGGGATAGCGGAACAGATCCCAGGTTCCACCGATCGCGTCGCGGCTCTCGAGGATGACGTAGTCGAGTTCGGGACACCGGGTCTGCAGACGGCATCCGGCGCCGATGCCGGACAGTCCGGCCCCGACGATCAGCACATCGACCCGTTCCATGCGCAGCTCCTACCTGTCGGTCCATGTCAGCAGGTCGTCGACCGGCCACGTGTTGATCACCCGGTCGGGGTCGACGCCCCGTTCGACGGCGCGTTCGCAACCGTACCCGAGCCAGTCGAGCTGACCCGGGGCGTGCGCGTCCGTGTCGATCGCGAACAGACACCCCGTCTCCAGCGCGAGATCGATGAGCCGGGACGGCGGATCGCGACGCTCCGGGCGGCAGTTGATCTCGACGGCGGTGTCGTGGTCACGGCACGCGGCGAACACCTTCTCGGCGTCGAACTTCGACTCGGGCCGGGTGCCGCGCCCACCGGCGACGAGCCGGCCCGTGCAGTGCCCGAGGACGTCGACGTGCGGGTCGGACACGGCGCGCACCATGCGTCGCGTCATCGCCGACCGGTCGGCGCGCAGGTTCGAGTGCACACTGGCGACGACGATGTCGAGGTCGGCGAGCAGCCCCTCGTCCTGGTCGAGGGTGCCGTCGTCGAGGATGTCGACCTCGATGCCGGTGAGGATCCGCGCGCCGTCGGTGCTGTCGTTGATCTCGGCGACGAGGGCGAGCTGGGTGCGCAGCCGTTCGGCGCTCAGTCCGTTCGCGACCGTCAGGCGAGGGGAGTGGTCGGTGAGCGCGAGGTAGTCGTGTCCGAGCATCGTCGAGGCGGTGTGCTGCATCTCCTCGACCGGGCTGCCGCCGTCGGACCAGTCGGAGTGGGTGTGCAGGTCGCCGCGCAGCGCGTCGAGCAACTCCTGTGCGCCGCGGCCGATGGGTCCGGCCTCCTCCCGCAGCTGTGCGAGGTAGGCGGGGACACTGTCGTAGGACTCGCGGATGACGGTCGCGGTCTTCTTCCCGATCCCGGGCAGGTCGGTCCACGCGTCGGTGCGGCGCAGGATCTCGCGTTTCGCGTCGTCGACTCCGGCGAGCACCTTCGCCGCGCGCCGGTAGGCCTGCACGCGAAAGGAGTCGGCGTGCTCGCGTTCGAGCCGGAACGCGACCTCGCGGAGGGCGTCGACCGGGTCCACGTCCTCCATTGTGACCGCCGGGTCTCCGTAACCTGGGACTCATGCGCAAATCCGTCTGTCTGCTGCCCACCCTCGGCGTGGTGGCCGCGTTCGTCTTCGTGTCGACGCGGGTGTCGGCGCGGGCGACCGGCCTGATGTACGAGGTGGACGACGCCCCGGCTGTGCCGGTGGTGATCGTGCCCGGCGCGCGGGTGCGCGACGGCCGTCCGATGCGCATGCTGCGACGCCGCCTGGAGGTGGCGGTCGCGCTGATGCGGGACGGGCGCGCGCAGGCCGTCCTCGTCTCGGGGGACGCGAACGGCACCTCCGGCGACGAGATCGCAGCCATGATCGGGTTCCTCGTCGAGCACGGGGTGAGCCGGGAGCGGATCGTCGCCGACCCCTACGGGCTCGACACCTACGACACCGCCCGCCGCGCCGTGGACACCTACGGGGTGCGACGCGCGGCGATCGCGACGCAGGCGTTCCACCTGCCGCGCGCGGTGGCGTTGTGCCGGCGCGTCGGTATCGAGGTCGTGGGGATCCGGGCGGTGAACGACGTCCGGCTGCGCACGCGGCTGCGGAATCTCGCCCGCGAGTTCGTGCTGTCGCGGCCGAAGGCGTTCCTCGAACTGCACTTCCCGCGCGACCCGCAGGTGACGACCCCGCCCGACGACCGGCTGGCGGAGATCCTCGCGGGTCTCGAGCACGGTGCGGTGGCTGCCGGTCCGTCGGGTTCCTAGGCTCGTCACCATGCGTCCCACAGCTCTCGTCACCGGTGGCGGTCGCGGTCTCGGTGCCGCCATCGCCCGCGAACTCGCCCCCACCCACGATCTGCTCCTCGGCGGCCGTCGACGGGAATCGCTCGACACGATCCTCGAGGAACTGCCCGACGCCACCCCGTGGCCGGTGGATCTGCTCGACCACGACGCGGTGGCGCGGGCCGTGGAGGGCATCGACCGGCTGGACGTGCTCGTCCACAACGCGGGGGTCGCCGAGCTGGGGACCGTCGCGGAGAGCGACCCGGCGCAGTGGCGCGACACCTTCGAGGCCAACGTCGTGTCGGTGGTGGCGTTGACGCGGCTGCTGCTCCCCGCGCTGCGCGCGGCGAACGGGCACGTGGTGCTCATCAATTCGGGTTCCGGTCTGAACGCCCGCGCCGGCTGGGGTTCCTATGCGGCGAGCAAGTTCGCGTTGCGGGCGTTCGGCGACGTGCTGCGGCAGGAGGAGCCCGCCCTGCGTGTCACCTCCGTCCATCCCGGACGTATCGACACCGACATGCAGCGCGCGATCGTCGCGGCCGAGGGACGCGAGTACGACGCGTCGCAGTTCCTGTCGCCCGGCACGGTGGCGCGGGCGGTCCGGCAGGCGGTGGAGACCCCCGCGGATGCGCACCCGACGGAGATCGTCCTCCGGCCCCGCTGACGCGTCTCGGAAGCCGACCGCGCCTCAGAAGGGGAGCGGGATCACCACCGGTGGTCCGCCCGGGATCTGGATCTGGATCTGCGGTGGGGGCGGAGCAGGCGCCGGTGCCGGGGCGGGCGCCGCAGGCGGCGGAACGGGTGCCGCCGGTACCGGTTCCGGGACCACGGGTTCCGGGGCCGGAGGCGGTGGCGGTGGTTCGGGTGCGGGCGGCGGCGGGGGAGCGGCGGCCGCCTCCGGTGCCGGGATGCTGCGCTGCTGCTGGGGTGCGGGCACGGCGGGTGCCTGCGTCTGCGGTGCGGGCGGCGGCGTGGTCGGGGCGGTCTCGGCGAGTGCCTCGCCGACGGGGACGGGGACCATGGCGCCGGTGGTGATGTCCACGACCCGCAGTTCGCGCACGGCTGCCGCGGCGGGCTGGACGACGAGTTGCCGCCCGGTGTCGAGGCCGGGCCACTTGGGGCCGTCGAATTCGTCGCGGGCGGTGAAGACCGGCGCGGTGAGCGGGTTGCCGCGGACGCAGCGCACGCGGGGGACACCGAGGTCGTCGACGAGGACGATGGTGCCGCGTTCGAGGAGGGACTGGACGGGCCGGGCCTCGCCGTCGCTGTATTCGTACATGGTCACGCGGGTGTCGCCGCGGAGCAGGACCGGGGCGAGGGTGTCGGTGTAGCCGCGGATGTCGGCCACCTTCAGCACGTCGCGCCAGGCCTCCGCCTTGGCGGGGTCCTCCTCGAGGTGGGTGACGAGTGCGCTTCGGTCGCACAGCGGCCGGTCGAGGCTGCCGCCGTAGAGCGCCTCGCGGTCACCGGTCACCGCGGGGGAGCCGGAATGCACCGGGTCGCCCGGCCCCTCGACGACCTCCGGTGGGGGCGGCGGGACGGCGACCGGTACCTGGGCGGGCACGAGGCGGGGTGTCCACGGGTCGTTCTGCGCGGTGGCGACCTGGAGGCGGACGACGGTCGGGGTGTCGACGGCGTCATCGGACGAGCAGGCACTCGCCACCAGTGCCGTCAGTGCGAGTGCCAGACCGAATCCCCGAATCGTGTCGCTGGCCACGGGGTCATCGTAAGTGGATGTCCCGCACCGTTATGGCTGTTCCGCAGTTCTTTTCGTGGGCAGGACGTCGGCGGTGAAGGGCAGCAGGAGGCCGTTCAGCGCGGCGCTGCGTTCCATCTGCACGAAATGCCCCACCCCCTCGAGGAGGTGCAC